>Ga0207701_10001641_pt1 | contig 23406 bp, 19 predicted proteins | sample KBSSwiSSwithPhiX_FD_184294 | JGI IMG/M metagenome (GOLD analysis project Ga0207701, IMG submission 184294) | Switchgrass rhizosphere bulk soil microbial communities from Kellogg Biological Station, Michigan, USA, with PhiX - S5 (SPAdes) (version 2) | ecosystem: Environmental > Terrestrial >... | reverse complement strand
CTCAGGGTGACCATTCGACGAATCGGCTGCGTCGGCGACCTGCACGGCGCGTTAGGGTCCCTTCTCAAGGTGTTGGAGCATCTTCGAGCTGCCGACGTCGAGGGCATCCTCTTCACTGGCGACTTTGCGCGCGGCCCGTTGAACGCTGATCCAACGCTGGGTAACACCGCGTCGCCGGCCGAGCTGCTCGACGTTGTGCGCTCGGCCTCTCCGAACGTGCTCCTCGTCCCGGGGAACCACGACGACCCCGCGCTCGGTGCCGGTGTGTCGGTCGACGGTCGTGAGACAACCTGGTTGGGCTGGCGGATTGCGGGCGTCGGCGGCAGCCCGTTTACCGGCGGCCGCTTTCCTTACGAGTGGAGCGACGACCGCACGGACCTCGCGGCGTGGCGAGCGCCGGACATCCTCCTCGCGCACTCGCCACCCGCGGACAGTGGGCTCGACGTGATCAAGACGGGGAAAGCCGTGGGAAGCAAGGGCATTCGTGAGCTGGCAGACCGCATGACCGGACTACTCGTGTGCGGCCACATCCATGAAGCGGTCGGCGTTCGCCAGATCGGGCAGTGTCTCTGCTACAACGCCGGATCGCTCGGGGAACCGTTTGGAGCGGTGCAGTGCGGCGTCGCGAGCTTCGACGACGAGACCGGCACGTGGCAGGTCGAGCACGTCCGGCTTTCCGGATAGGCGTGTCATTCCGAGCCGTCAGGCGAGGAGTCGCAATCATTCCTGGTAGAGCGGCCGGTCTGCGGTTTCGTGCTCATGGCGACACTGCGGCTGTCGGAGCCTGGAACGCACGAAACATCTCGAGCATCTCAACGAAACAAGGACAGTACGATCTCGATCACAATCAGTGCGACGATCGCGATCTCCAGCACCTCGCCTCGCGCCGACTGTGACTCGGCGTTGAGCATGCCGTAGGTCTCACGAATGATCGACAGCTTGCGGTCGATGCCGGCTCGCCACTGGCGCGCCCGGAAGACGTCGAGCGCGGCGGAATACACTCGCGCCAGGTAGACATCATCGGTCACCTTCAACGCGTTCTCGGCGCGCTCCACGACCTCCGTCGTCGCGGCGACGAGCGTGTGCATCGCGCCGAGGACCTGGGAGTACGCCCGGCGAAGCGGCCGGCTTCGCGACGCGCGGGCATGCTCGATCCGATCGTACAGCTGCGGCAGCTCGGCATCCAGCGCGGCATCGTAGTAGCGGAGCTCGAGCAGCTGCGCGTTCGCGAACTCCACGATGTATTCGACATCTGTCTCGTTAGGCTCGCGATCCACGACCAGGGCGCTCTCCCACGTGACGACGGCGAGATCGTCGAGATGATACGAGAACCGATGTGGTAGCAGCTCGCGCCGCGCACTCTCGGAGAGCGGACGGGTCTCGGCGAGGAGGAGCGGTGCCAGGTCCACGTCGCCCACGAGGGCGGTCGTTTCGGAGCCACTCGCTGAATTCTGCCACTCGTTGATCCGATAAATGGTGTAGTCCTCTCGCACGGTCGCGAGAAACGGCTTCGCGATCGCCCGCGCGGTGCGCTGCGTGAGTAGCGCGACGTGCCGGTCGAGCAGGGCTGGGATCTCAGCGGCGGCGTCCACGCCGAGTGCCCACGTAACAAAGTCGGTCCAGGGCATCTCCGCAGGGCCGGCCACGCGAGCGCGAAGCGATGCCACGCCGAAGTCGAAGATCCTGGCGGATATGGCGACGTCGAGCTCCTGCCCCAGCAAAACCAGTCGCTCGGTGCCGAGCCGCACCGTGATCGGGGGATTGGGGATGAGTATCGCCTGTGCCTCGCTCCGCACCGGGCGTGCACGCTCGGCCTCGCCCGGCGCCAGGCATGCGAGCGCGGCGGCGAGGTCGATCTCGTAGCCGACATCGAAGAGTCGGTAGACGGTGACGCCGCCAGTGACGCGCATGGCCGGAATGTGCTCGACGATCCGTCGATGCGCGACTGGCCTGGCGGGGCGGCCGACTCGTATTTTGACACTCCGTGATGACCCATCGCCCCGCCGCCGTCGTCTGCGACATGGACGGCCTGCTCGTCGACAGCGAGCGGCTCGAACGTCGCGTGTGGCAGGCTGCCGCTGGCGACCACGGCGTCGAGATGTCCGACGACCGATTCGCGTCGTTCGTCGGACACCCGGCGGAGGAATGCGATCGCCTTCTCGGTCTCTACTACGGCGCGGCATTCGACGTGAGTGGGTTCCACGCCGCGTGTCATCGTCGCATGAGCGTTATCGTGAAACGCGAAGGCGTGCCGCTCCGCCCGGGCGCGCGGGAGTGGATCGAGTTCGTTCGCGATCTCGGCATTCCGCTGGGCCTCGCGACATCGAGCGCTCGCACGCTCGTGCGCGAGCGCCTCGGGGACCTCGTCACTCGCTTCTCCGTGGTGGTCACGCGCGCGGATGTGGCGCGCGGAAAACCGCACCCCGACCTCTATCTCGAGGCCGCCACTCGGCTTGGCGTTGCGCCGGAGGCAAGCCTGGCGCTGGAAGACTCCCCGACGGGTACGCAGGCGGCGCTTGCAGCCGGGATGCCGGTGGTGGTTGTTCCCGATCTCGTCCCGGTGCCACCTAACGTCGCGGCACTCGCCGCCGGTGTCTTCGAGTCACTTCACGCAGTCCGAGGGGCAGCGGCTCAGGCGTGGAGCAATGGAGGTGCGCGTCGAGTCTGACGGGCGAGTTGGGGAGCCCGTGTCGTCGGTAGGCGACGCGGGCTCGCCTTTTTTGCGTCATCGCCTAACGAACGGGAACGCCAGCGCTGGGCTTGTAGGCGTCCGGCGGTGCGGCGACTCCGGGTTGCTCGCCGGCCTTCATCCCGGCGAGCCGCGCGAAGAGGAAGCCCGCGGTCGCCAGCCATAAGAAGCCAATCGCGAACGCGATCTTGAAGATCGTGAAGTTCTCCACCGTAAAGTTGATCACGACCATTGCGAGCCCGATCACGACACCCGCCGGTCCGAGCCACCGCGGCCAGGCGGCATCGCGGAGCATCGCGAGTCCGAAGGCCGAGAGCGAGACAAAGAATATCGGACCCGCCACGTGCACGAGGCTCATGAGGTTGAGATTGACCGCGAGGTACGCGTGCGCTGCGGCGTGCTGCGCGGCGCCGCCATTGCTGGCATCGGCGTTCATGGTGCGGAACGCGTCGAACGCGACGATCTCAGGTGCGACGATTGCGACGAACAGCGCGCTGCTCACGACGACGGCTCCGAATCCGAGCACCGCCCAGCCTTCACCGTCCGTGTGGGCGAAGTGACGCGTGAAGGCGGCCAGGCCACCCGCGACGCCGACGATAGCGATGACGAAGAGCCAGTGTGCGGCCATCCAGGGACCCATCGCCAGGGCCGAGTAGGTGGCGAGGTCCATGGGCTGCGGCGCGTGGAGCGAGATGGCGACGGCGCCGAGGATACCGCCGAGGAGGGCGGCGTTACCGCCCAGCCGGTACAGCGAGTCGTGACGCATACTCACCTCCGTGCGAGAGAGTTTGCGCGCCACGTCGCGCGGCGATGGGAGCTGCGCTGTTGTACCAGCGAATGTACCGCTATTCCCAATTCACCGCGAACGCACCAGGCGCGCGAGCTCCGCACGCGCCCGTCGTCGCAACCGGATCGTCCACCATACGAACGCGCCCATGAGCGTCAGCGGCCCCCACATGGTGAGCAGCTGCATCGCGTGAAAACCTCCACCGTGGACCTTGAACCCGCCGATCCACCACGGGATGAGAAAGGCGAGATCGAGCGCCGTGACGATCCACCCCAACTCCGCGAAGCGCACCTGGCGGACACATAACACGCGCCGCATCGCGACGTATTCATCGGCCGGCGCTTCGACGTTGGCAGTCGCATGCCGCTGATTCGCCGCGTCCATCATCCAGACCGCGACGATACCGATTCCGACCACGACGCCTAACGTCACCTCGAACGGGTTGCCGGCATGCCGCAGCGCGGCTGCCACGATCGCGAGCGCGACTACCGCGATGACCGTCGAAAGCAGACGCAGGAGCCGCAGGCTCCGCCGCGCGCGCCGGGTCCGCTCAATCAGCGCCTCGATGTGTTCCCCGGACGCTCGATCCGACTGCCAGAGCCGTTCCCACTCCACCCATTCGCCGCGTGTCATCATGCGTCGCTTCCGCTCCCCCCGAGCAGCTCGCGCAGGCGGTCGCGCCCGCGAGTCAATCGTACCGAGACGTTAGCTTCCGACGTCGCCTGCAGCGCGGCGATCTCACCGAGCGAGAACCCTTCGAGGCGCAGCAACACCGCCTGACGTTGCGCTTCGGGAAGCATCCTCACGGCACGGGCGAGCCGTTCGCGACGACCCGCCTCGTCGAGTGTCTCGTCAGGCCCTGGGTGCGGGTCCGCAATCGGTGTGGTGTCGGTCAACGGCTCGTGATGACGCCGACGCGTGACGAACGAACATCCGCGGTTGTGCGCGATGCGGAAGACGAACGTTCGCTCCGACGAATCACCCCGAAATCGCGGAAGGGCCTGCCAGATAGCCACGAGGATATCCTGCATGAGATCGTCGTGGTCCGCCGCGCCATCGACGTATCCCCACGCGAAGCGCGACAGTGCTTCCCCGTACATCCGCACGATGCGGTCGAATGCGAGATTGCTCATTCGCCGCTGAATCGATCGCGCGTCACTCCGATCGCAATGCCCTGGCCGGGTCGACCCGAACGGCGTTTCTCGCCGGCGCCCACGACGCGATCGCCGTCACGACGAACAACACGACCGCGACACCCACGCCGATCATCGGGTCGCGTGACGCCACCGCATCAATCTTCGCGCGGACGAGCCCCGACACACCGATAGCGAGTGCGCCACCCACCGTGATCCCCACGCCGGCGATGGCGAGCCCGCGCCGGGCAACGCTCCACGCGACCACCGTCTTGCCGGCACCGAGCGCGAGTCTCAAGGCGATCTCGCGAGCCCGCAATGCAACAGAATACGCAAGCACGCCGTAGAGTCCCACGGCCGAAAGCACGAGCGCCAGCGCCGCGAACGCGCCGACCACCATGGCGCCGGTCCGCGGCAGGAACGTCGAGGCCGAGATGTGTTCGGCAAGCGTGCGGGCCTGAACCGCGGGGAGATCCGGGTTCACCGACGACAGCACACGACGCACGGGCTCGGCGAGCGAGCGCGGGTCGAGTATCGTGCGTAGATGGATGGTCATCGCCGGTAGGAACCACTGCGCGGTCGGGACGTAAACGACGGGGTGAGCCGGTTCGTCGAGCCGATCGTATTTGCCGTCGTGGAGCACACCTACAATGGTTGCCCAGCCTCGTCCCGCATCGACGCGCTGGCCGATCGGATCCGCGCTCGGGAAGAATTGCCTGACGAACGCCTCGTTCACGAGTGCGATGGGAAGCGTCCCCGCCCGGTCTTCGTCATGGATGTCGCGCCCGGAAACCACGCGGATCTTCATCGTGGCCGCGTAGTCCGGGCCAACGTGCGCCCGTTCGGCCGACATGTTGTCGTTAGGCGACGGTGCATATCCCTCGACCTTCACCTCCACGATGCGGCGGCCGCCAAAGCCCAGCGGGACCATCGACGCAACGGTCGCCGTTTGAACGCCCGGCAACGCACGGAGCCGTCGCAGCACGAGGTTGAGCGCGGAGACACCGGCCGTGTCGGTGAGTCGCGCGGCGCCGAGGTCCGTGTCGACGAGCAGGACGTGCTGTGGATCGGAGAACCCGACGTCGACTCGAGAAGCCGACTGAAGTCCGCGAACGAACATTCCCGCCAGCACGAGAGCGACCACGGATAGCGCCATCTGCCCGGCCACGATGGCGGAGCGAATTCGCGCGTGTCCGCCGGTCAGGCCGCGGCCGCCCTCTCTCAGCGCTCCGGTTGCCCCGATCCGCATTGCCGCGAGCGCGGGCGCGACGCCGCACACCACCGTGACTGCGACCGCAGCGCCGAGCGTGGCGAGCAGCACCCGCCAGCTCAAGGGAATGTCCAACGAGACCGGGAAGGTGCCACGCGGGATGAACGAATAGAGCAGCCCGCGAGCGAGGTAGGCTGTGGTGACACCGATGGCGCTTCCCGCCAGCGCGAGCAGGCCGGACTCGAGCAACGTTAGGCGAACCACGCGCCACGCTGATGCCCCGATGGCCCGGCGCAGTGCGACTTCGCGACGGCGGGCATCGCCTCGAACGAGCAGCAGGCTCGCGACATTCGCCGCCGCCAGCACGATGAGCAACCCGGATACGGCGAGCATCGCGGCGAACAGCGGCGACAGCGTCGCGCCGAGGAATTCGAGGCGGAGAGGCGTCATGACAGCGCCTGGTGCGGGACGATCGCCGTACGAGGCGGTGATCCGCTTTGCTGCCGCGTCGGCGTCGTCGCGTGCCACCGCGATGGACACGCCGGGCGCAAGTCGAGCGAAGATGAGCCACGAGCGGAGTTTCCGATCGTCGAGCGTGTTCACGCCGCTCAAGCGCGGCTGCAGCGTGAGCGGCACGTAGAGGTGCGGTACGACGCCCGTGTAAACGCCCGAGAAGCGCGGTGGCGCGATGCCGACGATGGTCACCGGCTGGCCGTTGAGCAGAAGCGTCTTGCCGATCACCGACGGATCGCCATGCCAGCGCTCCATCCAGTACTGCGCGCCGACCACGGCAACCGGTGTGGCGGCGTCGACATCGTCGTTCGTGATGGCGCGACCGATGATCGCCCTCACGCCTAACACGTTGAAGTAGTCGCCGGACACCGTTGTGGCGAGCAGTGGGGCGGACCCAACCTCTCCCGGCTCGCGCGTCGCAACGCGCACCATTCGCCAGGCCGCCATGCCGGTGAACGAGTGTGTGGCGTCGCGCAGCTCCTTGAAGGTCCGATACGACCACGCGCCCATCCCGCCGTTGGGCGGTCCGACTTCTATGCCGACGAGACGGTCCTGGTCGGCGGCCGCGGGGAACGGGTGAAGGACGGCCGCGTCCATCCAGCTGAAGACGGCCGTTGCGGCGCCGATGCCGAGTCCGATCGAGAGGGCGGCGGCGACGACGACGTATGGCGCTCGGCGCAATGCGCGCGCGGCGTAGCGGAGATCGAGCCAGAACGTGTCCATGGATCACCGGCGAGAGGCGAGACCCGAAGCGAAAGTCTGTTGCTCCCTAGTCTCACCAGACCCGGAATTCTTTCAGCGGCGGAACACGTACGGCATGGTCGCCGTTCCTGCGATGCCCATTCGGACCGTGACCTCGTTGTCCCGAACAGTGCCCTCCGCCTCCTCACCGTAATCGTTCGTGAGGACAATGCGACTCCCGTTGGTTTCGTACGTGCCGGTTTCCAGGTAAAAGAGCGAGTAAGGCTCGCCGTCCATGACCCCCGTGTAGGCGATCAGGATGTGATAGTAGCCATTGTCTTCGAGGGTCATCCCGCCGCCAGTGACCGTGACCACGTATGACTCGAGGTAGTCGTCGTCCTCCGGATCCCCGATGGGGCCGTCGTAGACCTTTGCCGGAAGCGATTTCGTCTGGATTGTCTGGAGGTCGTATTCTCCGGCGGGGTTCAGGTTTGTGGGACCGGTACTCGGGTCATTGTTGCTGCTGCAGCCGGTGGCGCCGGCTGCGAGAGTTGCTACCACCATGATCGCAAAGGCGGTGTGCACGCGTGCACGCCATGTCGGCCGGGGCGCGTGGAGTGATGTGTGCGTCATTGTTGTGCTTCGAGAGGTTGTGGAGGGTGGTGGATCACGAATTCGCGGGACAGACTAGCGGAGACCCGTCACCCGCCTCTCACCGCATCAACCTGTTGAGGGCATGTCGCTTGGCGACTGAACCCATCCTCGCATCGAGGACCGATCTCATGGCTCATCGACCGGATCGCCGCCATTTCCTCGAGTCCGTCGGAGTCGCGTCCGTCGCCATGCTCGGCACCGGTGTACTGCCGTTGAACGCCGCGGCGACGCTGGAGCCGCGGGCTTCTGGGGAACCATGGGACATGGCATGGCTCGAGCGGCTCAAGTCGGCGACCTATCGTGCCGTCATCGACGCCAATACGCTGGAGGAGGGCTACGCCGCCGATCTCGCGGGTGGACTGATCGACACGTTTCATGAGGTGCATGGCACGTCGGACGATCAGGTCCGCATCGTCATCGTGGCGCGCCGCGCCGGCACTCCGCTCGTGTTAGGCGACGCCATCTGGGAGAAGTTCCCGCTCGGCGAAGACACGAAGATGAACGATGGCGACGGCGCGCCGTACCGACGGAATCCATTCTACCGCCCACGCCCTGGCGCGTCAGCCCAGAGCGCGGCCAACAAGCTCGAGTCGCTGCAGAAGCGTGGCGTCATCCTGTTGGTGTGCAACGTCGCGCTGAACAACTGGGTGCGAGGTCTGGCGGAGCGCACGAAGCGCGACGTCGCTGAAGTGAAGACGGAGGTGTTCGCGAACCTCGTTCCCGGCACGACCGTGATGCCGTCGGGCGTATTCGCGCTCATGCGCGCGCAAAACGCGGGGTGCGCCTACATGCGCGGTCAGTGACTCGCGACCGGCTTCCAATAGGACCCTTTGCCCAGTCGCCTACGTCACGTGACGTACAGCCCCCTGGCACCTTCCCTCCTATCCTCGGATGCGCTCAGCAGGCAGGCCGCTGCAACGGAGCGACAAGGCAGCTCTCCCACATCCACAGGACAGGAGGTGCACCGTGTTTGCACGACTTTCCCCCAGCACCGCGCGCGCCGGGGCCATGATCGCTGCTGCCGCAATCATTGCTGCATGCTCCGACGCGCCTCCGACCGCCGTTCCGAGCGCCGCCGTAGGTCAAGCACGAGCCGCCGCCGCTCAGGATCCGAACGACCCCGCCGCCCCCGCCGGTCTCGTCACGGTCGGCGCGTTGACGTTCTGGCCGTACACCGGCGACGACTTCACGGGAGCTCCGAAAGATCCGATCAACGCGATCTTCACCGGCCAGGCGAGCCCGCTGCAAATCCGTGCTGCGCTGCGACGCCTCGACGGGAATCGCAGCGCGTTCGGCCTGCCGAACGTCCCGCCGTTCAACTGCACCTGGAAGGACGCGATCGGCGATGAGCAGACGGGCTATGGTGACGCCGAAGGTTGGACGGGTAGTGCAGTGCAGCTCGCATGCGGCGATTGGAGCCTGCGGTTCCACCTCCGGCTCTTCGCCGAGGGGGCGGTGACCATCGGCGGCACGCACTGGGACCTGAACGTGCCGGGCACGAACGAGCACGAGGTGATCAGCTGGGAGGTTCCGGAGCAGCTGCTCACGATCGACATGATCCGAAGCGGCCTGCTCGCCAGCGCGCCGACGTTGACCGGACAGATCAACGCCGCTCCGACGTTCCGCACGATTCGCGCACCGGTGTACGCCGGCATACCGCCGCAACTGAAAGCCATCGCCGGCATCACGGCCGGTCCCGATATCCCGACGAACGGTCGCGCGACCGTATTCAACGTCGGTACGGCGGAGCCCATCGTCGCGGATGTCGTCCAGCAGCAGTTCACGATCCAGTTCAACCAGTTCATTCCCAAGCCGTTCTGCGGTGGGCCCAACGACTTCCTGTTCGTTCAGGGGCCGATTGTCTTCACCGCGACCGCGCAGGTCAGCCCGAGCGGCGTGTATCATCGCGAGAGCAGCGCGACGGCGGACCTGACCGCGGTGCCGGTGAATCCGCTCACCGGTCAGCCGATCGGCGCGCCGCTCCACGGGGTGGTGACCGATGACCACGTGGCCGAGGTCAATGCAGCGGGCGTGGTGGCGCGCGGGCACAAGATACAGCAGTTGTTCGACGGTGCTGGCGTGCTGCAGGCGAGCCAGGATGACAAGATCAGCGCCGGAACGATCGGCCGGGACGCCTTCACCCGCGTCGTGAACTGCGGCGAGTGAGCACTCGTGTGGGGGTCGGATGAGGTCATCCGACGCTACCTGAGATTGAATGAGGGGCGGATGTGCTCATCCGCCCCTCATTCATCGCGATGCCGCAGACATCCAAAAGCGGGGAAACGGATTCAACGGAAACTGCTGATGCAACGGATGTCTTATCGTTGATCAGCCTAACGAACTTCAGGTTACTGCTTCGCTATGTTCTGCTCCGTCTGAACAAAGGTCTGGGGCGCGTGTGAATTAGGATCGCATGATATCACATGGTGAGCCGTTAGGCCGGCCGTTACTGCGGCGTCTCTCGCCAGTCCCGAAGCTCGCGCGAGCGGTCGACAGGTACGAGCCGCCAGGTTGCTGGTCGCTCGGCAAGGAATCGCGTTAGGTCCGGCATCACCGAGTAGCGCCAGAACTCGTCGGCCTCGAGTGCCTTCAGGTGTCGCCGATACGACGCGCTGTCGGCGAACCACGTGAACGATACGAAGGACATCCGCTGCGGGTTGATCGGTCGCCCGGGAATCGCGCTCGCGTACCGTTGCCCGGTCCATTGGACGAATCCCCAATCTTCGGACGTGAACACCGCCAGCAGGCGCGCACCGCTGGCGACGATTCGAGGCGCGACGGACTGAACGAAGAAGGCGGAGAAGTAGAAGTAATCGGGTCGGTGCTGATCGAGCGTGTAGACCGTCGCCACGACCAACCCGCGAGCCTTGGCGGGCATGTCGGCTGCCGCTCGCTCACCGACGATGAATCCCCAGGGCCGACGATCGGTCATGAGCTCGATCAGGCTGTCGACGCGGATGCCCGCGCGATCCAGCGCCGCGCGATGGGCCGTCCATGCCGGACCCCTGTAATAATCGTCGGTCGGCCGCTCGCGATCGAATCCGCGCACGAGTGCGAACACCCCGGGGCGATCTGCGTCGCGAAAGAGTGCAACGTCCTGCACGCGAATCGAGTCACCCATCGCGCGCGATTCACGCGCGAACAGATCGATGAGTTGCTCGTCCTTACCCGCCGGCACCGAGTACCAGACCACCTCGACGCGCGGACAGCACGTTCCCTCGAAGGCTGACCGCCGAGCAGGCGAGGTGCTCACCCGGCTAAGCCCCAGGGCGCGCTGCGTCTTCCACGTGGTACCTGAGTCCGCCGAGAACGCCCACTCGAGGCGTTCGTTGCCCAGGCCGTTGAAGGTCCACGTGAGTCGCGCGAGCACCAGGCGGCCGTCGCGCTTTCGTGGTCCGATGAACGATCCGATTCCGTGCTCGAAGGAGCCGACGAGCGGAGGCCCCGGCGACGCCGTTTGGCTTGCTGCCTCGTGAATCATCCATTGGTTCGAGGCCGGGTCGTACGACATTCGCATGAAGCCGGAGTCCGGCGCCGGGTCGGGTTCCCGGGTGTACCACTCGACGGTCGCCGTTCGCGGTGCCAGAATCCGCACGACGAGGCGGCCATACGGTCCGAGCGTGTGGTAATCCGCGGGTGCATCGGAGAGCTGCCACGTGCCCTCGAGGAAGTCGAAGTCGTGCGACCCGTCGCGCGAGGGAGGAGCTGAGCGCTGTGGATTGAGCTCGCGCGCGGGCTGGGCCGGGGCCTGGCGCGTCGACAGTGCGAGGCATGCCACGACCGCGCCGGCGAGGAGCAGGCGCAATCGAGTGTGGGAAGTGGCGCGATGGGTGGCACCGGCCGACTGAGACGGCAAACAGTACCTCGGCGCGTAACTGAGCAATAGGTTCTCGGGATGCCCATTCATCTACCAACCTGCCGCGTCCATGTTCCGCCCCCCCGTGTGACGGTGAAGCCGAGCCTAACGCTTTCCGGCGTCGTCCTGTTCCTGGTCGCTGCTCTGGTGCCCGCGAGCGCGCAGACGTTCCAGCTCTCGTATCCGGCGGGTACCAACGCCGGCCCGATCACGGGCCGTGCGTTCCTCTTCGTCGCGCGCACGGACAAGGAGGAGCCGCGTCAGCAATCCGGTCCGGACCGCGGCAGCGAGCCGTTCTTCGGTGTGGATGTGGACGCGCTCGCGCCAGGGAAGGCAGTGACGATCGACCCCGCCGTCCCTGGCTTCCCCGTCGCGTCACTCTCGAAGCTCCCCGCCGGCGACTATTACGTGCAGGGCATGCTGCTGCCGTACACGCGGTTCAAGCGAAGCGACGGGCACACCATCTGGGCGCACATGGATGCGGGCGAGGGCCAACGCTTCAATGCCTCGCCCGGCTCGCTCGTGAGTGACGTGCAGAAGGTCCACATCGATCCCACGCGCAAGACGCCGACGGTGTCGCTCTCGCTCACGAGGACGATTCCGGCCGTCGCCGCCGCGCAGGAGACGGAGTGGGTGAAGCGTTTCCGCACCACGTCCAAGCTCGCCAGCACGTTCTGGGGGCACGACATGACGTTAGGCGCCGTCGTGCTCTTGCCGAAGGGCTACAACGAGAACACGACGAAGCGTTACCCGGTGGTCTACACCGTGGGCCACTACAGCGAGCGCGCGCCGCTCGGCTTCACGTTCGAGGGATGCGACAAGCCGGAGACGCCGGAAGCGCGGAAGCGGCGGCTCGAGCGAACGAATCGCGAGCCGGGCTGCGAGTTCCAGCAGGCGTGGACGTCCGGCAAGGTGCCGGAGATGATCGCGGTCTTCATCCAGCACACCACTCCCTACTACGACGACAGCTACGTCCTCAACTCGGCCAACAATGGCCCGTATGGCGACGCGATCACGCAGGAGCTGATCCCCGAGATCGACAAGCGGTTCCGCACGATCGCGGCGCCGTATGCGCGCGTGTTGACCGGCGGCTCGACGGGCGGGTGGGACGTGCTGGCGCTGCAGATCCACTACCCGAACGTCTTCGGTGGCGCGTGGGGTCTCTTTCCCGACCAGCTCGACTTCAGGAATTACCAGTTCGGCAACGTCTATTCGGATACCAGCGCGTACGTGCAGGTGGATGGCTCGTGGCTACCGCGCGAGATCCCGTCGAGCCGAACGCCCGAGGGCCTAACGACGCTCACCGTGCGGGAGGAGAACCAGGCGGAGCTCGTCATCGCCTCGAAGGGCAGGTCGGGTGGGCAGTGGGATGGATGGCAGGCGGCGTGGGCGCCGGTCGGAGCGGATGGATACCCGAAGCCGGTGTGGGACAAACGCACGGGCCACATCAATCGTGACGTGGTCGAGGCGATGCGCGAGAAGGGGTACGATCTGCGCGAGTATGTGGAGCGGAACTGGAAGACGTTAGGCCCCGAGCTCGTGGGCAAGCTGCACATCGCCGTGGGCGACATGGACAACTACTTCCTCAACCTCGGCGTCTATCGGATGGAGACGTTCCTCGAGAGTACGAAGGAGCCGGGGAAGGGGCCGTACTACGCCGGGACGGTGGAGTATGGGAGGCCGCTCAAGCCGCATGGGTGGCAGCCGTGGACGAACCAGGAGCTGCTCCGGATCATGATGGCCCAGGTGGAGAAGAACGCGACGCGGCAATGAGCCGAGGGCGATCGCGACGATGGGTGCGATGGGTGCTCGTCGGCGTGGTCGCGTTCACCCTGCTGTTTCCGGTCATCTACGCGATCACGGTGCCCGAACAGATCGGAGCACTGGAGATGCTGCCTAACGTTCCAGCCGGCACGTATCGCGTGTCCGTCGTCGATTGGGGCTATCATACGGCGATCGTCGTTCCGCAGCCCGCCGGGTGGACGCTCGGTCCACCCGGGGAAGAGCGAGCGGCATTGCTCGAGTACGCGTGGGGTGACCGGCGATTCTACATGGAATCGAATTACTGGCCCCAATCGGTGTACGCGACGCTCATCCTGCCGACCGAGTCGGTCGTCTACCTCGACGGACGTGATGCCTCCCCGTCCTTCGCGGGCGCTCGCGCGGTCTACACTCGGAGCGTCGACGCCGCCACGCTCCGCGCATTGCTGGGTGAGCTCGAGCGCACGTTTCGGCACGCATCCGACGGAAGCCGAGTGCCGCCGTACTCCGGTCAGGCGGGATATGCGGGAAGGTTCTTCCCTGCATACGGGTGGTACTTGTGGACGCGCAACTGTAACTGGTGGACCGTGGAGCGGCTTCGCGCGGCCGGTCTCGCGAGAAGTGGTGCGGGAGTGGTGTTCTCGGGACAGGTAGGCGGGCGGCTGCGCGAATTTCGGCCGTGACCACGGCCCCCGTGGCGCGCCACGAGGGATAGGCTCGTGGCGCTCTGGCCGACGTCAGCGAACCACACTCACGACGTTCGTGCCGGCAGGCTCCGCCGGCTCACTCGCAATCGGCGGGGCGATGAGCACGCTTGCGACGTTGCGCAGCGTAACCGACGCGACGTTATTCGTTCCGGCCGGGAGTGAGACAGTCGATCGGGCGCCCCAGGCGCGAAGGTCGGCGTTCTGGTTGTTCCCGAACTGCACCGCCGACAGGTCCGCGGAAACGGTGTTGAAGGAAGTAAACCCCGCCACGGTGCTCGACCCGCCCTCGACGGTGACGCCGGCCACCGGCACACCGGGTGGCGGAGTCGCCACGTTATTCTGAAACGTCGATTGCTGCGCCGAGAAGCTCACGACGTTGTATAGAGCCATGGTGCCGCTGCTCACTCCCGCGGCGAGTCCGAGCCCGATGCCATTCCGGTCGAAGTGGTCCGCCGTCGACGTAACCGAGACGGTCCCGTAGCTGGTGTTGTTGTTCGCGAACAGCGCGCCGATGCGGTTGCCGTGAAAGTTGTTCGCCTGCAGCGTGAGGCGAATGACCGCGCCGGTGGCCCCATTGGTGTTGACGGCACGAAGCCCCTGTCCATTGCCTGTGACGTTCCCGAACGATTCCGTGTTCGAAATGCTCACGACGAGCACGCGTCCGGCACTGGACGCACCGAGGTTTCGAACGTCGATGCCACGTGGGCTTCCCGAAGCGATCACGTGCGAGATGGTCACGCGAGACGGAACCGACGAGATGAGATCGGTCTCGATATTGGCCGCGCCGTTGGCGGCACCGCTTACGGTGATCCACTCGAGCGAGTTCGCGCCGCGCCCAACGCGCACCGCACCGGTCGCACCATCCTGTATCGCGTACGACGTAGCCGGAAGCCGGGACGCGTCGATGATGACCGCCTGCGCGTTGCCGACCACGCCCTGGAGTGACATGTCCTGCTGCAGCTCGAGGCGTCCGCCGTTGGGCTGAGTCGGGTCGAGCGTGTAAGTGTGCGGCATCAGAACGAGCCGGGCGCCGCGGTTCGCCACGTCATTCACCTCAGCATACAGCTCCGGGGTGCTGCTGACGGTGATCGTCGGCTGAACGACGAGCGACGCCGCGGAGGGGATCGCTGGCGCGTGCTCGACGGGACCCGCGGGGTTGACGGAATCTCGACCGCACGCGGCGAGTGTTACGGCCGCTGCGACAAAGCGGGAACGGCGAAACGCAAACGGCATACGAGTGTGCCTCGCTGGGAGGTGGTGTCGCACGGATCCGGGTGATCCATGCGGCGACCAACCTTCCACGTCGCCGTTTGCGTTCTGTCTTCTGCACCTGCGACTGCGTCACGCGCCCGACTCTTCGCCGTGAGTCGACCGTGAGGTGGCAGCGGAAGCCGCGCCTATCCTCCTGTGCGCACCTTGGGCGCAGTCTGGTCCTGCCCGCCCTGGTGCAGCACCGCCGCCGTGACGGCACCCTGCGCATCACGCACGAAGCTGAGCTGCGCGTCGACCTCCTTCAGGAAGAAATCCGTCTCCGTCTCCGGCCACAGACGCAGCGTTGCCTGATTCGTCGGGTGCACCCACAGCGCGTCGTCCTTGAGCGTGACCTCGAGCGTGAAGTTCGGCGCCAGCTGATACGTGCCCACATAACGCGCGAGCACATCGGGCTTGAGCTCGATCGCCGTACGCTGCTTTGGCGGCGCCGGCTTCGGAGCAAGCGGCAGCGTGGGGTTGAGGATGTGAAATCCGATGTCGTCCGCGCCTGCACCACCGGAATTCGTCATCACCACGACACCTGTCCGCCGCGACGGTTCGAACCCGATGAACGTGCGATACCCACCGGTGCCGCCATTGTGCCAGACGATCGTGTCCGTGCCGGCATGCATGCTGAGCCAATTGAGGCCGATCATCATGCCGTTGGCGCGCGAGCGCTCCTCGTGCGCGAACGCCATGGCGCGCTGAAGCGGGCCGCGCTCCGGATGCAGGTTGGCGTCGAGGAACTTCAGCATGTCGTTGGTGGTGGAGCGAATGGCGCCGGCGCCAGCGAGCGTCGGAATGTCCCAGTTCGACACGACCTGACCGTTGTCACCATGACCGAGAGCGAGATGGGACTTCATCCACGGCGTGAACGTGATCGCCGTGTTGGTCATGCCTAACGGCGCCCAGACCCGCTGCCGCTCCATCTCCTCGTACGACTGTCCCGTCGCACGCGACAGCACGTGGCCGAGCAGCCCGACGCCGAGGTTCGAGTACTCGAACTCCGCGCCGGGGTCCCGCGTCAGCTGATAGCCCGACAGGAAGTCGTACATCTGCTGCACCGTGTAGTCCGAGTACGGGTTCGCCTGGTCGGCGGGCTTGAAGTTCGTGGGCATTCGCGGCAGCCCTGAGTTCTGTTCGGCCAGGCTGCCTAACGTGATGACCTTGTCGCCCCGGGTCGGGAGTGTTACGCCGGTCGGCAGATACTTCTGCGCGGGGTCATCGAGGCGCACCTTGCCTTCCTGGACGAGCTGCGCCAGGACGGTGGACGTGAATACTTTCGAGATGGAACCGATCTCGAACACGGAATTGCCGTCGAGTGCCGGTTGGCCGGGGCCCGGATCGCCGTAGGCCACGATGCGCGAGCGCCCATCGGCATCAATGACACCAACCACGATGCCCGCGCTTCGCTTTTCGTCGACGCGCTGCTTGATGATGCTGAGAATTTCGGCGTCGGACGCCAGCGCCTTCGCGCGCGCGGACGCTGGGGTGGCGCTCGCCGGCTGCTGAGCGTGCAGCCCGGTGCTGGCAGCGATACCGCCGATGACGGCGAGGGTCACAAGTCGAAACGCGAGCATGAGCTTCTCCGAGAGTGTAGAGTCGGCGGCACGGAATGGGTCGCGCCTACGACTCGATCTGTGCGAGCAGGGCCATGATTTCTTTACGCTTTGGCTGGAGCGTGCGTCGAACGGCCCGATGGTTCAGCGCGATGATGCCCCAGCCAAGGAGCGCCGCAAAGATGCTGTAGCCGAGGGTGTACCACCAACCCGCGAGTCCGCGAGAGCCCGCCGCGAGCAGCACGGATCCGCCGAGGAGCGGCGCGACGTACCACCACGCGACTCCACTGAGGAGCGAGATCTGCGCGTCCACCCGGTCCAGCTCGACATGGAGCGCGTTCGCAACGGGAAGTGCGGGGTCGACGTCGCCGGACGCCGTTAGGCGGCGGGCGGCGAACAGCCTGAACGCGACGAGCGCGATCCCCGCGAGGATGGTCAGCGCACCAGCGCGCGCCAGCAACGGCCCGCGCAGGACCGCCGGCGCGATCATGACGGCCGCGATGCCCCCAGCGATGAGCTCGCGCCAGTCGCGGAACCGAATCTGGCGCTGGAACCGTTGAGAGCGCGTCTCGACGACGGCGAGGATCTCCTCGTCGGTGAGGCGAGTCAACTCGTCTGCCGTGTCCGATGCGGGCTTCATACCGGCTCCTCCGCCAGCGACCGGGCGAGCGATTTCTTGATACGGTGCAGCTTCACGCCGACATGGCTCTCGCTGATGCCGATCACCTCGGCCATCTCGTGGTAGCTCCGCTCGTCGAGGTACATGGTGACGAGCATCCGGTCGACGTCGCCGAGACGATCGATGGCAACGTAGAGTCGCTCCGATTGCTCGCTCAGGTCGAGCGGGTCATCCGAGGCGTCCAGTGATGCGGCGAGATCCGCAGCTTCGACGTGCTCTTCTTCGAGTGGCGTTTCAACGTGGACCGATCGGCGACGTGCGTGCGTGAGCGCGGTGTTGAGCGCAACGCGATACACCCACGTGTCGATCGAGGATGCGCCGCCAAAGGACGGCAGCGAACGCCAGAGCTGGAACATGATCTCCTGATACAGGTCCTTGCGGGCCTCGACGTCGCGCGCGTACACGCGACAGATGTGACGAAGTCGCCCATCGTTCTCGCGTACGAGAGTCAGGAACTTCTGTTCGTGTTTCGTTGGCAACGACGGCCCCAATCACGTGGTTCTATAGGATTGGTCGGCGGGAACGGCGATTCCTTACAGGTGACTCGGCAGGGATCGATTACACCAGTTGATAATGCCAGTCATCAGTCCCGAGTCATCGGTCATCGGTAGTCAGTCATCAGTCGGGAGATTCCCAGTACTCAGTCAACACTACGCGGTTGCGGGCGTTTGGTGGCGAGGGCGCTCGTTGGATGCCGAATTTGACAGGCGACCACGCGACATTGCGGCATGCAAGACTTTCGACAACTGCTCGTCTGGAAACGGGCACACGCGTTCGCGTTGAATATTCGGCGGGCCACACAGGCGATGCCCCGGACGGGATACAACCTGAAGTCGCAGATGACGCGCGCGCCACAGTCGATCGTCGACAACATCGTCGAAGGCTGCGGAGCCGCATCGCGACTCGAGTTCGCTCGCTACGTGGACATCAGCATCAAATCGACCTCCGAGGTCGACTATCAGCTCGAGCTCGCCCGCGACCTCGGCGTGATGTCGCACGACGTGTGGAAGCCACTTGCGAAGGAAGTGATCGAGCTCCGAAAGATGCTTTCCGCACTTCGCCGGTCTGTACTTGCCGCGGCCGCTCGCGACAAAACCCTCCGCCCGCCAAAACAGGCCTCGCGCAAGCCGCGCCGAAACGTTTCTACGAAACGGCCCAGCGAACGGACGCCAGAGGACGCTGGCACTGATGACTGAATACCGACCGCTGATGACCGGCGCACTTGTGACTGGCCAAAACGTCTCGTGATGCTTGGCTCCGCCGTCTTCACGGCGCCGGCGCCTTCCATGGCTGTGGTGACGGGATGACCGGCAGCACGGTCGCCAGTGTGGCGCCCTTCCACGCCGATGGTACGCCGCGAATGAACGTGACCAGCCCATCGATTGGCGCGACCACATCGCCGGTCCGTTTGCCCAGCAGGTCGGTAGTGTAGCCGAGGACCTGTCCCTTTTTCACCCGTGCATCCCGGTCGACCGAGGCGAAGAAGAAGCTCGTGCTGTCGGCGACGATGCGGGGTGAGGCGCCGTCGAGCCAGATCGGGCGCGCGACCGGGTGCACCGGCCGCTTGAGCATCTCGAGCGCACCCAGGACGTTCAGCGAGCCGTCGACGAGCGCCGTGATATCACTCGGCGCAACGACGCCACTCCGCCCCGCCTCGGCCACCAGCACCGTCTTTCCCCTCACCAGCGCCTGCGACGAGAGCGACCGGCCCGCGTTAGGCGCCGACGGATTCACGTCGGTGACGATGATGTGGTCGAGACCGAACGCGAGCGCGAGCTTGAGTCCGGCCGAGTCCTGCGCTGGCCGCCCACCACGGAACCAGTAGCTGTACGGGCGAAGGTTCTCGTCGAGGTCTCCGCCATGGAGGTCGACGACGACGTCCGCCGGCACGACGACCTGGGTCGTCACGAGCGCAAGCGCCCGCTGCGACTGTGTCCCGTTCGGATCGCCCGGGTAATTCCCGTTCATGCTCTTCCGGTCGATCGGATTGAGGTGCGGCGTCATCTGCTGGAACGATGCGATGTTGATGATCGGGACGACGATCACCGTGCCGGCGAGCGTCCTCGCGTCGATGCGCGGAATGAGCCGTTGGAGCGCGACGATCGAGCTGTACTCGGTGCCGTGACTCCCGGCGACGAACGCGACGACGGGACCGGGCCGAGCTCCGTGAATCACGGCGACCGGAATGGCCAGGGCGGAGTCGGAGCCGGCGGGGACAGGAATGGTGCCGGTCGCTGTCGTGCCGCGCTGCGCGGTGGCGGTGCCGACCGTGAAGCTGGGCGCGTCGTTGCGCTGAGCGCGCGCGAGCGAAGGGACGAATGACGCGAGCAGCGAGAGCGCGGTGGTGCAGCGAATGATGTCGATCATGGCTCGGCCGATGTGATGACAGAGCATCACATTATCGGCGGCGCATGTCCGAGTCCAGCGAACTGGAACATGGTGATGAGGGCTGGACCGGATACGAGAGATCCCGTCTATTGGTACTCGCCAAGCCTGCAAAACAGCTCACCGAACGACCTGCATGGCTGATACGCTCGCGAGCCTGACCGCTGCGCTCACCGATCGCTACCGCATCCAGCGCGAGATCGGGCAGGGCGGCATGGCCACCGTGTTCCTGGCGCGCGACACGAAGCACGACCGCCCGGTCGCGCTCAAGGTCCTCCGCCCCGAGCTCGGCGCGGTGCTCGGCGTCGAGCGGTTCCTGAGCGAAATCCGCGTCACGGCAAACCTGCAGCACCCGAACGTTCTGCCGCTGTTCGACAGCGGGGAAGCGAACGGTCTGCTCTTCTATGTGATGCCGTTCGTGGACGGCGAGTCGCTCCGCACGAGGCTTACGCGCGAGAAGCAGCTGCCCATCGACGAAGCGGTTCGCATCACGGTCGCGCTGGCGAGCGCGCTCGACTACGCCCACCGGAACGGCATCATCCACCGCGACCTCAAGCCCGAGAACATCCTGATGCAGGCGGGCCAGCCGGTGATCGCCGATTTCGGCATCGCGCTGGCCGTGCGGAACGCCGGTGGCAACCGCGTCACGCAGACCGGGCTCTCGTTAGGTACGCCGCAGTACATGTCCCCGGAACAGGCCACGGGCGACCGTGAGATCGACGCCCGCACGGACATCTACTCGCTCGGCGCCGTCACGTACGAAATGCTCACCGGCGAACCGCCACATACGGGCAGCACCGCACAGGCAGTCATCGCCCGCGTGCTCACCGAGAAGCCGCGCGGCGTACGCGTGAGCCGGCCTAACGTGCCACCGCACGTGGAGCAGGCGATCGAGCAGGCGCTCGAGAAGCTTCCGGCGGACCGCTGGGAGACGGCGCAGCAGTTCGCCGACGCATTGCAAGGGGCGCGCGCGACGCGGCACACCGCGGACCGCACCGTGGGCCGGGACGGGCGAACGCGAGCGGTCGCTCGTCGTGGAGCTCCGTGGGTCCTGGCCGGTCTCGCCATCGCCGCCGCCGTGACGCTGGCCGTGCGTCCGGATTACGCCCCGCCTCCGGCCGTCAAGTTCACGATACCCTTCGATCCGCCCGGCGACGACGCCGGCACTGCACTGGCCATCTCGCGTGATGGCCGGACGATCGTTTATGCCAGTGAGACCGACGGCGCGCGACAGCTGGTCGCGCGCTCGCTCGGCCAGCTCGCTGCGCGACCGATCACCGGCACCGTCGGCGGCAGCCGACCAGCGATCTCCGCGGATGGTCGATGGGTTGCCTTCGCCACGGCGGACGGGAAGCTGAAGCGGGTGTCCATTGGTGGCGGCACCGCCGTTACGATCGCCGACGTGAAGACACCCATCGGTGTGACCTGGGCGCCTAACGGGCCGATCGTGCTCGGCATGCCGCTGTTCTCGCGCACCACGAGAGGTCTGTCGCGCGTGTCACCCGACGCGGATTCCAGGCTCGAGCCGCTGACCCGGCCGACTGGCGACAGGATGCACCACGAGCCGTTGGCACTCTTCGACGGGCAGACCGTGCTCTTCGCGCTGTTCGCCGGTGAATCGAACGTCGCCGGGGCCACGATCGGCGTGGCCACGATCGGCAATGACACGGTCGCCGCGCTCGATCTGCCCGCGACCGCGCCCGTCGGCGTCGTCGATGGCAACCTGCTCTATGTCAGCCCCGACAGCGTCCTCATGGCCGTGCCGTTCGATGTGCGCCACCGCCGTCTCACCGGTCCGCGGGTTCGCGTAAGTGAAGATCTGTTGTCGGTGTCAGCGGCAGCCGTCGCCGAGGATGGCACGCTCGCGGTCATGCGCGAACCGACGAACAACGAGGTCGTGCTCGTGGACGCGCGCGGGATCGTTGAACCGCTCGTGACAGAGGCTGGCACGACGTTCAGCCACCCGCGGCTATCACCGGACGGCCGCCGAGTGCTCATGGGCTCGACCTCACGCGGTCGGTACGGACTCGTTATGTACGATGTCACACTCCGGACGTCGTCGCCGCTCGGCCCGCCACGGCGATCGTATGAATGGACGCCGGACGGGAAGCGAGTGTTCTTCCCGCTGCGAAACGCACCGACGGTGGCGTGGCAAGAATCCGACGGGAGCGACTCGGCGACTACAATCATCAACCTGCCGGGCGGGGTGATCCACGACGCGGTGATGTCTCCGGATGGCCGGAGCCTGGTGATGACCACCGGAGTTGGCCAGGGTGAGCTAGATATCGTGACCGTTGCCACTCGAGGCGACACGACGGTCCGTCCATTTGCCGCTACGCCCGCGAACGAGTTCATGCCCCGCTTCTCGTACGATGGGCGCTGGGTTGCCTACGTCTCGGACGAATCAGGACGGTACGAGATTTACGTGCGCCCGTTTCCCGGGCCGGGCGGTCGTGTACGAGTCTCCGATGATGGCGGGAGTGAGCCCGTATGGTCGCACAGCGGCCGGCGTCTGTTTTACAGAAGTCACCGCCGTCTGATAGAGGTGTCGTTCGCCGATTGGCAGAGTGGCGGAGGCCTTGCCATCACGGGGCGCACGACGTTGTTCGAGGGTGACTACCAGCAGAGCGTGTCAGGCCGCACGTTCACGAGCTACGACGTCGCTCCGGACGACAAGCACTTCGTCATGCTGCGCCGCGCCGGCAACGCGCCCGACATCGTGGTCTGGACGAACTGGCTCGACGAGCTGCGGGTCAAAACGCGGCAGCGCTAGCCTTCGAGCTCGCGGAGCAGCTCCTCCGCAGTCGGATGCCGCCTCGTTCGGTCCTTCTGCAGCAGCCGGAGCACAAGGCGGTCGAGCACGGCCGGTACGTCGGGTCGGTACCTCGACGGTGGCTCGGGCTCGCCGGAAAGAATCTCGTCCGCAATCGAGACCCTCTCATCGCCACGAAACGGCTTTCGTCCGGTGAGCATCTCGTAGAGCACGACGCCTAACGCCCAGAGGTCGGCACGCCCGTCGATGTCGCCCGCGCGGATCTGCTCTGGCGACATGTACGACACCGTGCCGAGGCGGACACTGGTCGTGCTGAGACTGTGATCCCGTGCTTTTGCCAGGCCGAAGTCGAGGATCCGCACACTGCCATCGCTCAGCAGCATGACGTTGGCCGGCTTCAGATCGCGATGGACGAATCCAGCGGTATGCGCGGCGTCGAGCCCTGCGGCGATCTGTCGTGCGATGTCGATCGCGTCCCGGACGGCAACGCGACCTTCGCGGCCGAGTCGAGTCCGCAGCGTTTCTCCGTCGTAAAGCGCCAACGCCATGAACAGCCGCCCATCGTCACTCGTCCCGAACTCGTACACGGTACAGAGATTCGGGTGGTCGAGCATCGCGATCGCATGAGCCTCGCGCAGGAAACGAGCTCTGGCCGAGCCATCGAGGTTGTGGTGCGGCAGTAGAAACTTGAGCGCCACCGCGCGACCCTGGCGCGTGTCGTCGGCGCGATAGACGACGCCCATGCCTCCCGCCCCGAGCGACTCGTGG
>Ga0207701_10001640_pt1 | contig 23410 bp, 15 predicted proteins | sample KBSSwiSSwithPhiX_FD_184294 | JGI IMG/M metagenome (GOLD analysis project Ga0207701, IMG submission 184294) | Switchgrass rhizosphere bulk soil microbial communities from Kellogg Biological Station, Michigan, USA, with PhiX - S5 (SPAdes) (version 2) | ecosystem: Environmental > Terrestrial >... | reverse complement strand
CGTAGGTAGCGCCCGACTCCAGATCCAGGATGCTGCCGGCGAACATGTTCGGCGTTACCAGGTTGAACACGTTCCGCTGGAAAACCTGTTCCCCGTGGAGCCGCGCCAACGGCAGCGCCTTTCGCCACGCCGTCTCGCCTTGCTTCCTGAACGACACGTCGACGCTCGCGTTCCGGTTGGCGTCGCCGTCGACGTGCCACTCGAACCCGAGGTTGATGAGCGTCGGATGTTCGATCACGAACTCGCCGGGCGTCACCCTGGCGTCGGCGGGCGCCGTCGCGATCGGTTGAGCCGCGCTGGCGCCGGCCGCGAGCAGCGGGAACGCCATGAGAGCACACGTCCGTAGGAACGAGCGGGATGCGCGCATAGGGGCGCGATTATACGGGCCTTGCTCGTCGATACAAATCGCGACAACTGCCGTGAGGAGCACGGCCACGCCGCTGACGCACAGCCGCGACGGTTCACTTGCGCGATGAATGTGCGCAACCGGTGTCGGCAGCGCATTTCGGCCAATCACTAAGTGCTAGACTCCGCACTCCAAACCGACAAGCGACCCCTGGTCATCGACTCGACCGCGTTCCATCGCGGCTACAAGGGGGGAATCATGGCGTGTCACCATCGGAGAGCGCGGACCTTCGGGTTCCTGACCGCTCTGGCAGTTCTCATCTCGCTCACCATCCTCAGCGGTCCGGCGCTCGCGCAGGTTGCCGGCGCGAACCTCGACGGCTTGATCACCGACGACAGCGGAGCGGTTCTTCCCGGCGTCACGGTGACGATCCGCAACACCGCCAACGGTGCGACCCTGGTGGTCACGACCAGCGTGGAAGGCGTCTACCGGGCCGTTGCGCTGCCGCCCGCCACCTACGAGATCACCGCGGAACTTCAGGGATTCGGACCACTGCGGCGCCAGCTCGCGCTGAACATCGGCGGCAACCAGACGGTGAACCTGCGGATGGCCGTAGCGGCGGTCGAGGAAAGCGTCACGGTGACGACGCAGGCGCCGATGGTGGAGGTGGCGAAATCACAGCTCTCTTCGGTGGTGGACTCGAAGCAGCTCTCGACCCTGCCGGTGCTCAGCCGAAACATTCTCGAGCTGGCGCAGATCCTGCCCGGGTCGGCGCCCGACAACTCGCGCACCGCGGCGTCGTTCACCACGACCAAGTTCGGCGGCGTCGCCGATCAGCGCAACGGGTTCACCTTCCTGGTCGACGGCGGCGCGCTCGACGACGCGATCTGGGGAAGCACGCTGGTCAACGTCACGCAGGAAGCGGTACAGGAATTCGTCGTCCTGCGCAACAACTTCGACAGCCAGTACGGCTCGGCGCTGACCTCGGTGGTGTCGGTCGCCACCAAGTCTGGTGCGAACGTCCCGAGCGGGAGCGCGTTCTATTTCGGGCGCGACCAGGCGTTGAACGCCCGCAACGCGTTCGACAAGGGGCCGGAGCCGCAGGAGTTCGGCCAGCAGCGCGCCGGCGGCTCGCTTGGCGGGCCGATCGTCCGCGACCGCACGCATTTTTTCGGCGCCTTCGAGTACAACAACATCGACACGGTCAAGATTCTCGCGCTGCCGCCCTCCAATCCGTTCGCGGTCACCGAGAACGGGTCGTGGCCGTCCGGCGTCGACGACAAGATGGCGATCGGCAAGGTCGATCACCGCTTCGGGCGCAACCACTCCATGTTCGCCCGCTACTTGTTCGACAACCAGTATCTCCTGCGCGAGCGGACCGGCGCCGAGTCGAACCAGCTGTCCGAGCGCAACCGCACCCACAGCGCGGTGGTGCAGGAACACTGGGTGATGTCGGAAAAGACGGTCAACACCATCGGCGTCCATGTGATGTACCAGCACCTCGCGCTGCTGCCGCACAGCGAGGCGGTCACCATCAGCCGGCCGTCGCTGACCGTCGGCTCGACGACCAACGCGCTGATCGCGATGCCGCGCTGGCAGACGACGATCTCCGATTCCCTCTACTACAGCACCGGGAAGCATGCCATCAAGATCGGCGGCGAGCTGTCGATGTTCCGCGGCCGGCTCGATTCGTTCTGGAACGACGGCGGCACGTTCACCTTCCAGACCGACGCACCGTTCGACCAGAACGTGCCGTCGACCTGGCCGTTCTCCTTCGTCATCAAGGAGCCGGCGGTCTGGCACGTCAATTCGAACATGGCCGTCGGCTTCATCCAGGACGACTGGCGGGTCGCCTCGAACGTGCGCATCAACCTCGGGCTGCGCTACGACATCGACACCAACTTCCGCGACAACGCGTTCCACGAAGCGCTGTTCGACGATCCGGCGTTTGCCGGCATCGGCACCTTCATCAGCCCGGATCGCAAGATGCACAAAGGCGATCTGCAGCCGCGCGGCGGCTTCACCTGGGATGTGCGGCGCGACGGTACCCTGGTCGTTCGCGGTGCGCTCGGCCTCTACGTCACCCGCAACCGCCAGTGGATCCAGATGACTGCCGAGGATCAGACGGCGAGTTCGCAGGTGCGGATCGATTCGCCGTTGCGGCTGCGCTTCTATCCCGACATCAACGCCGTCCTCGGCGGCCAGTCGATCGATGAGAACCTGGCGAGCGGCAGCGCCGCACGGCCGATGAACCTGATGGCGGACGACCTGGTCCTGCCGAAAGCGTTCAACAAGACCATCGGTGTCGGCTGGCAGATCAACCCGGTGACGTCGCTCGAGGTCGATTTCGTCCACGACTATGCCTTCGATCAGTTCGGCACCACCGACCGCAATCTGCCGCCATCGGGGGCGATCAGCGTCCTGAACCCGCGGCCGGCGGCGAAGTTCACCGACGTGAGGGTGCAGGAGAACTACGGCCGCAACTGGTACACCGCGCTGGAGACGCAGTTGCGGACGCGGCTGCGCGGCACCAACCAGCTGATGGCTTCATACACGCTGTCCCGCAACTATCGTGACGGCGTCAGCTTTCACTCGCAACAGCGCGGCACCCAGCGAACGCCGGACGAACGCGGCTACAACGAAAACGACGGGCGCCACAACTTCTCGCTGGCGTCGTCGGTGACGCTGCCGTGGCAGCTGCAGCTGGGCGGAATCATCAAGATGGTCAGCGGATCTCCGCGGCAGGTGCAGCTCGGGTTCGACCTCGACGGCGACGCCTCGGCGCTCGGCGACCGGCCCAAAGGGCTGCCGGCGCAGATCGGGCGCGACAAGGTTGACGAATCGCTGGCGATCATCAACCAGGTTCGAGCCGGGCGCGCGCTGACGCCGATCTCAATCGACCTCCTGAAGCTGGATCCGTACATCTCGCTCGACCTCCGCCTGATGAAGGCGATTTTGCTGGGCGGGTCGCAGCGGCTCGAGCTGTTCTTCGAAGGCTTCAACCTGACCAACCACATCAACTACGAGCCGTTCACGCTCACGCCGAACATCATCGCCGCAGACTTCCAGGTGCGGAAGTCGGCGCGCATTCCTCGACAGGCACAGTGGGGCGCGCGCTACGCGTTCTGACGCGCGGGCATTCCGCGCGGGCGAAAGGACGGCTTATGACCTCGAGAGCGATGCGGCGCTTCGCGCCGCCCGTGGCGGCGGTCGCCGCGGTCGCGATGCTGGCGATCGCGGGCCTGCGCGCTCAGGCGCCGCCGGGAGCGACCTACTATCCGGCGGCGAAGCAGGGCGGCAACCACATGTTCAGCTACTACTTCCCGCCGGCGCCGAGCTCCGGGCCGTGGGCGCCGGCGTGGTCGCCCGACGGCAAGTGGATCGCGGTGGCGATGAGCGGATCGCTGTGGAAGGTCGATCCGGCGACAGGCGTCGCCTACGAGCTGACCTACGGCCGCAAGTATCACTCCGCGCCCGACTGGTCGCCCGACGGCAAATGGATCATCTACACCGCCGATGATGGCGGCCGGACCATCCAGCTGGAGATGCTGAATGTCGAGACCGGCGCGACCCACGCGCTCACCAGCGACGATGCCATCTACAACGAGCCGGCCTTCTCACCCGACGGCAGCAAGGTCGCCTACGTGTCGACCAGGCCGAGCGGCTACTTCAACGTCTACGTCCGGCCGATCAAGGACGGGAAGTGGGCGGGCGACGAGATCGCGATCAGCAAGGACAACCGCTACGGCACCAATCGCGAATTCCCGGCCGGCGAGTTCGACCTGCACATCTCGCCGGCGTGGATGCGTGACGGCAACGAGCTGCTGCTGGTATCGAACCGCAACGTTACGCTCGGCTCGGGCAACGTCGTCCGCGTGCCGGCGGTCGCGGGCGGGATGGAGCGCGCACAAACGGTGCTCGCCGAACAGTCGTACTATCGCACGCAGCCGCACGTCTCGATCGACGGCAAGCGGTTCATCTATTCGTCGACGCGCGGCGCCGGCGACCAGTTCGTCAATCTCTACGTGCAGCCGACCGCGGGCGGCGAGCCGTACAAGCTGACCTTCTTCGAGCACGATGCCTTTCACCCGCGCTGGTCGCCGGACGGCGAATGGATCGCCTTCATCTCGAACCAGGGCCTGCCCCACCTGGCGCTGCTCGAGACCTACGGTGGCGAGCTGCGCGACATCAGCATCACCGACCGGCGCTGGATGCGCCCGATGGGCATGCTGTCGGTCCGCGTCACCGACAACGAGGACGGCCAGGTCACCCCGGCCAGGCTGCATCTGACCGCAGCCGACGGCAAGTTCTATCCGCCCGCGGATGCCTACGGAATGATCAGCCGCGCCGGCGACAACATGTTCCAGAGCCCCGGTCAGTTCACGGTTGCGCTGCCGGCAGGCAAAGCGGAGCTGCTCGCCGTCAAAGGCTTCGAGTTCTGGCCCGAGAAAGTCGTCGCCGACATCAAGCCGAACGAAGTGACATCCCTGACGGTGCCGCTGAAGCGAATGGCGGACATGGCGGCGAAGGGCTGGTTCAACGGCTCCACCCACGTGCACATGAACTGGGGCGGCAACCTGCACCAGACGCCGGCAAACCTGATGATGATGTCGCGCGCCGAGGGTCAGGACGTGCTGACGATGCAGGTGGTCAACCAGAACAATCGCATCCTCGACTACCAGTACTTCGTCAAAGGCGGCGGTCCGCATCCGCTTTCTGCCAACGATCAGCTGCTCGTAGTCGGCCAGGAGTACCGGCCGCCGTTCTACGGCCACGTGTTCATGTTCGGCATGAAGGACCATCTGATCTCGCCCTATCTGACCGGCTATGCCGGTACCGCCGTCGAGAGTCTCTATCCGAGCAACACCGACATGTTCCGCAAGGCCAGGGCGCAGGGCGCAACCGTCGGCTATGTGCACGCGTTTGGCGGCGAGCGCGATCCGCTCGAGACCAACCTCGGCGGCGGCAAGGGTTTCATCGTCGATGCCGCGCTCGGCACCACCGATGCCGTGGAATGGTCGGCGAGCGCGCGTGCCGGCTTCTTTCCGCTCTACGCCGCCTGGAACAACGGCCTGAAGGTCACCGCCACCGGCGGGGAGGACTCGGTGACGAGCGAGCACCACAATCAGCTCGTCGGCGCGACGCGCACCTACGTGTTCACCGGCTCGCGCGGACTCGACATGGACGCGTGGTTCGCGGGGCTGCGTGCCGGCCGCGCCTTCGTCACGACCGGCCCGCTGGTCGAACTCACCGTCAATGGGATGTTGCCTGGTGAAGAGATCGCGCTGCCGCGCGGCGGCGGCGAGGTGACGGTCGAAGCGCACGTGCGATCGACCACGCCGCTCGAAAAGGTCAGCCTGATATTCAACGGCGAGGAAGTCGAAAACATTCCGCTCAGCGCCGACCGGAAGAGCGTCGATTTCCGGAAGCCGCTTCGGCCTGCGCGAAGCGGCTGGTATCACCTGCGCGCCGAGGGAAATCCGGCGGATCGCTTTCCGCTCGATGCCGGCTACGCCCAGGCATTCACCAACCCGATCTGGATCAAGGTCGGCGGCCAGCCGGTGAGAAGCCGTCCCGCCGCCGAGTACGCGCTCAAGTGGATCGACAAGCTGCAGGAAATGGCCGCGGCGTGGCCCGACTGGCGATCACAGCGTGAGAAAGACCATGTGTTCGCGCAGTTCGAGGAGGCTCGACAGGTGTACCGTCGGCTGATGACTGAAGTCGCCGGCCCTACGTCCCCGCAGCGGTGACCGCCGCCGCTCCGGTCGTTTATCTCGTCGCTGCCCCGCGTCGAGCGCTACGGCCGCATCAGGTGGCGATGAGATCCTTGCGGATGGTCACGCCGAGTCCCGGCCCGTCGGGCATCGTCAGGTATCCGTCCTTGAACACCGGCGGATTCTCGTAGATTGCATTCGAGAATTTCATCTCGGACGCCGGCGGGTCGTTGAAGATCTCGAAGATCGGCGCGTTGGGCCACGCCGCCACCAGGTGCATCGAGCAGATGTTGCCAAGCTGGTTGCCGACATGCGGGATGCACAGCTTGCCCATCGACTCGGCGAGGACCGCGGCCTTGCGCATCAGCGTCGGACCCTCGGTCATGATCTCGGGCTGGATGATGTCGTAGGCGCCGCGATCGAGCAGCGCCCGGAACTCGTGCAGGCCGTGATTCGCTTCGCCGCCGGCAATCTTGATCTCCACCAGCTTGTTCAGTTCGGCGATGTGATCGATGTCGTAGCGCGGCAGCGGCTCTTCGAGCCAGAAGACGTTCATCTCCTGATAGGCACGCGCGCACTTCACGGCGCGCTCGAAATCCCATTTCGTCCCGCTCTGGAGGAAGTTGGTGCTCGCCGGGTTCGCCTGGTTCGCATCGGTCGCGATGATGAACTCGTCGCCGACCGCCTTGCGGATCTGCTCGACCAAACGGATGTCTTCCTTGACCGTCGGGAACCGGTTGCGGAGCTTGATCGCCTTCCATCCTTCGGCTTTCAGGCGCTCGGTCTGGGTGACTCGCTCCTCGACGGTGGATAGACGGAGCTGGCTCGCGTACGGGATGACGCGATCCTGCACGCCGCCCCACAACTTGTAGAGCGGCTGGTTGGCCGCCTTGCCGATCAGATCCCAGAGCGCAATCTCGACGCTGGCTGCCCCGCGGACGCCGGTCGAACCGCTGTAGATCAGCCGGCTGGCCAGGTACTCGATGTTGAACGGATCCTGGCCGAGGATGATGTTCTTGAAACGCTCGCGGTCGGCTTCGTTCAGGCCCGGGCCGATGCCGACCAGGCCCTGGTCGGTGTGGACCTCGACGAAGTTGCCGCCGCCAAGCTGATAGTTCCGCGTGTTGCCGTTGAAATCGACCAGCGAGCCGAGCTGCCGTTCCACGCGCAGCGACACGAGGCGCAGGTCGGTAATCTTCATCTTGGTTCCGGCAAACGCCGCTCGCGCCGAGGCGGCGATGGGAACGACCGTCAGAGCCGGAAGCGCCTTCAGAAAGTCCCTGCGATCCATGTCACCCTCACAGACTCTGTGCCGCGTCAGAGGCAGCCATAATCGTGAGTGGACAGGTCAATGTCAATGCGGATCAGCAATAAACCGCGCATCGAGGCGCCCGCGTCCGTGACTGTGTAACGATGGACTGAGCGGCCGGACGGAGGAACAGCGCGTGTTGTCCAAGCAACTCGCCGATCTGATCTCGGCGCACGGATACTGGATCGTGGCGATCATCGTCGCGGTGGAGAGCATGGGTGTCCCGGCGCCCGGTGAAACCGCGCTGGTCACTGCCGCAATCTTCGCTGGCACCACGCACAGGCTCGACATCGTGTGGGTCATCCTCGCGGCAGCAGTCGGGGCGATCGTGGGCGACAACATCGGCTACATGCTCGGCCGTCGATTCGGGTACGCGCTGCTGCTGCGTTACGGCAAGCTCGTGCGGATCGATGAAAAGCGCATCAAGCTGGGGCAGTACCTGTTCCGGCGCCACGGCGGCAAGGTGGTGTTCTTCGGCCGGTTCATCGCCCTGCTGCGCGCGGCCGCGGCGGTGCTGGCCGGCACCAGCTGCATGGACTGGCGGCGCTTCCTCTTCTTCAATGCATCTGGAGGCGTGCTCTGGGCCGCCGCGTACGGGAGCGCCGCATACTTCTTCGGGGAGCGGGTCGAGCGACTGCACGGCGTGATGGCCGTCGCTGGTGTGTCGCTCGCCGCCACGGCTTGCGCCGCTGGTTTCTGGTGGCTGCGCCGCCATGAAGCGGCGCTGGTCGAGGCGTCCGAGCGAGCGCTGCCAGGGGCCTTGCCCGCGGCGGGATTTGCGCGCGTCAAGAAGGTAGGCTGAACAAGGCATGCTGCCAAGCCGCCGATGGGTCCTCGCCGCCACCATCATCGGCTCGAGCATGACCTTCATCGATTCGACCGTCGTGAACGTGGCGCTGCCGGCGCTGCAGGCAGACCTTCACGCGACGATCACCGAGGTGCAGTGGGTGATCGAAGCCTACGCCCTCTTCCTCGGCGCGCTGATCCTGGTCGGCGGATCGATGGGCGACCAGGTCGGACGCAAGCGCGTGTTCCTCGCCGGCGTCGCCTTCTTCACCGTGGCGTCGATCTTCTGCGGCCTGGCCACCTCCGCACCGGTGCTGATCGCGGGGCGTGCACTGCAGGGCGTCGGCGCGGCGTTTCTCGTGCCGGGCAGCCTGGCGATCATCAGCGCCGCGTTCGACGATGCGCAGCGCGGTCGGGCGATCGGGCTGTGGTCGGGATTCAGCGCAATCACCGCGGCCATCGGCCCGGTCACCGGCGGCTGGCTGATCGAACAGGTCAGCTGGCGCGCCGTGTTTTTCCTGAACGTCCCGCTCGCCCTGATCGTGCTCGTGCTCTCGCTCCGGTTCATGGACGAAAGCCGCGATCCGTCGAGGACAGAACGGATCGACTGGCACGGCGCCATCCTGGCGGTCGCCGGCCTCGGCGGCGTCGTCTTCGGCCTGCTGGAATGGCCGCCGCTCGGCGCCGGTCATCCGCTCGTGCTTGCGGCGCTGGCGATCGGCACGCTCTCGCTGGTGCGGTTCGTGTTCGTCGAGCGTCGCACCTCGAACCCGATGCTGCCGCTGGATCTGTTCCGGTCGCGAACCTTCACGCTCGCCAACCTGCTCACGTTTCTCCTCTATGCAGCGCTTGCGGTCGTCTTCTTTCTCGTCCCGATGAATCTCATTCAGGTGCAGCGTTACACGGCGACCCAAGCCGGCGCCGCCCTTCTGCCGTTGCCGCTCATCGTCTTCGCGTTGTCGCGGTGGTCGGGCGGGCTCGTGGCGCGCTCCGGCAGCCGCGTGCCGCTCACGGTTGGGCCGGCCATCGCGGCGGTCGGCATCGCGCTGTACGCCCGGCCAGGAATCGGCGGCTCGTACTGGGCGACATTCTTTCCCGCCATCGTCGTCCTCGGGCTCGGAATGGCGGTCACTGTGGCGCCCCTGACGACGACGGTGATGGGCGCGGTGGAAAGCCAGCACGCGGGCACGGCATCCGGTATCAACAACGCGGTTTCCCGCGTCGCCGGCCTGCTGGCGGTCGCGGTCTTCGGCGTCGTGCTCCTGCGCGCCTTCGACGCGCGAGCACGGGCGTCGCTCGACCACCTGCAACTGCCAGCGTCCGCCATGAGCGCGCTCGAGCAGGAACTGCCAAAGATGGCCGGCGCTGACGTCGATGCGATACCGTCGCTCGATCCTGCTCGAGGAGGCGGGGTTCACGACGCCATCGCGGGAGCGTTCGTGTTTGCCTTCCGGCTCGTACTGCTCGGCACGGCTGCGCTCGCAGTCGTGGCGGCCGTCTTCGGTGCGTTGGTTCGCTAAGGTCTTTTCACATCTGTGTAGTGTCCGCCTTCAGACGGACCTCGCAAGAGTCCGGCTGAAGCCGGACACTACGAACAACGACGCTACCGCGACGGTCGCGGGTTCACAATCGCCATCGGCCCGATGATCTTGTTCGGGTCGGCATTCGCCTTGGGCCGGAACATCTGCGACCGATCGTTCGAGACCTCGGTGACGTACAGGTTCCGCGCCGAATCGACGTGGATCTGGTGGACGCCGTCGAACTGACCCGGCAAGGCGCCGTGGCCACCGATGTCGAGGATGTAGTGCCCTTCGAGGTCGTACTTCACGAGACGGTCGGTCGTCCAGTCGGCAACCCAGACGAAGTCATCCTGCGTCACAGTATGCGCGAGCACCGCTGAGTTGTAACCAGTCGGCCACATCGTCAGGAACTTTCCGTTCTCGTCGAACACCTGCATGCGGTGATGTTCGCGATCGGCGACGAAGAGCCGGCGGTCGCGGCTGATGCCGATGCTGTGCACCGACCAGAATTCCAACGCCTTGGGATTCTGGGGATCCACCGGTGGCCGGCCCCAGTCCATCAGGAATTTGCCGGTGCGATCGAACTTCGCCACCCGCGTGCCGGCGTAGCCGTCGGCGACGAAGAACGTGCCGTCGGGGAGCCACGCGATATCGGTCGGCCGATTGAAGTTGTTCGGACCACGCCCCGGCACGCCGCGTTCGCCCATCGTCTTCACCAGCTTGCCGTCGTGCGTGAAGATGTTGATCTCGTGCATGTCGTCGTCGACGATCCAGATGTGTTTCTCCTGATCGTAGGGATTCATCAGGATCTTGTGCGGCCCGCGGCCCATCTCGCCGAGCCCGGTGCCGCGCGGCGGCGCCAGGTACTTGTCGTGCTGGAGCCACTCCTCGATCGTTTTGCCGGTGCCATCTACGGCGAAGACCAGGTGGTGCCGGCGCATCTGATAGGGGTACGGCGTGCCTGAATAATCGCGCCTCCCGGTGTTGGTACGGCGCGGGTTCAGCAGGCAGGCGCAGGTCCATGGTTCGGCGCCGGCCGGAAGCGAAATCTCCCCGCGCTGCATCACCCAGACCCTGTCCGGACTTTCCGCCCACACCCCGGCGCCCGACCCCCAGGTCCACCCGTCGTGCGAGAGATCGGTATCCGGCAACGGTTTCGGCCACGGGACCACCGGCTCGTAGTCGCCCATGTCGACTTTCCTGGGCCCCTGCTGGGCGCCGAGCTGGGGAACGATCGAGAGGTCGCCGACGAGAATGAGGATGGCCAGAGCCACCGGTGTCGCGATGATTGCACCTGCGCGCATGGCTGACTCCTGATGAAAGAGCGTCATCGTGTTCCGACCCGGTTTCCCGTGTCAACGCGATTGCGACAGGATCCTTGACACGGCGCCGCAGGAGTGTTGACCTATGCGGCATGCGCACAACGACACCTCGCGCCGTGGCGTTCCTGGGTGTTCTGATCGTCGTCCTCATTCTCCCTGTCATCGCACACGGACAGCGCGGCCGAGGGCAGGGCCGCGGCGCGGAGGCGCAGGCGCCGCCGCCGACCGGCGAACGCGTGCGCGTGAAAACCGGTCATGCCAACATTCAAACCGGCCCGACTTCGGGGAATGAGGTGCTCGTGCTCGCTGCGAAGGGGACGGTCCTACCGGTGCTGGCGCGGCGAGGGGAGTGGGTGCAGGTGGGTCTCTCTCCGGATCTTCGCAAGACCGGCATGGTGATGCGCTGGTACAAGAATGAGAACAACGGCTGGGTTCACGATTCGATGCTCGAGGTCGTGAAGACCGACACAAAGTAGGCGCCAGCCCACGATCCGCTTCCGCCGATAGCCCCTCCTTCAGACGGCATGGTTCGGATCCCGGGGACACTCTCCCCCGGGATCCGGCCATTTCTAACCCGACGTGAGCGCGACTACTTCACGATGAACGGCACGCTGTGCACCACCGGGTCGGAGCCCGCCTTGAACGCCAGCGTGTAGGTGCCCGGCGCGAAGCCGGTGGTGTTCAGGTTGACGCCGTACGAGCGAACCAGCGCCACGAACTTCGGTTGCTGGGCGGCGGGTGCAGCCTTACCGTTGATCGTCACGCTGGTCAGCGCGATGGCCGCCGCCGAGACGTTGGTGCCCCTGGCATCGGTCAACTGCAGCACAATCGGGACGACGCTGCCGCGTTTGTACGGAATGAAGCGGTCGAACAACACCTTGACCGCGTACCCGACCGAATACGACGCGCTGGCGGTAGCGCTGTTCGCTGCCGCGTCCTTCGCCGTCACGGTAAACGTTTTTGCACCGGCCGCGGAGGTGTTCAACGTCGCGCCGTTGGCCGCCGTACCTGTGCACGTCGCGATCGACCCGCCGTCTGCGCACGTATACGCCACGGTTGCCGCTTCGTTCAGCAGATACGCACGAGAAGCCGGAGACGCAATGGCGATCGACGGCGCCTTCATGTCAACCCGGTGGCCGGCGATTGGTCCGGCGGTCGCGCAGTTGCCGGCACGGTCGCAGACCTGACGCGTCGAGGTGGACGCCGACGCGGTTTCGGTTCCCGCCGCGACACTGGTCGCCAGCGTGAACTGCGCGTCTCCCGCGTTCGCCAGCCCGGCGCCGGGATCCGACGCCGTGCACGAGACGACGACGTTCTGCGCGTGCCACGCGCCGTCCGCCTGCTGACACGAGATCAGGGGCGCGGAACTGTCCGTGCGCACGCCGACCGCGAACGGGCTCAATGAGGCAACCGTCGCGCACAACTGACCGCTGGCGGTGCTGGTCGTCGGCTCGGCGATCCACTGGCCGCCGACGCCGTGGAGGATCGTGGCGGCGGCGCGATCCGCGGCGCTCAACGATGCCGCGTTCAGACACACCGTGATCGGCGCGCCGACGGTGGCCGTCGTGTGGATCTCGTAGGCGATCACGGAGGTGCTGATCGCAAACCCGCCGGGCAGCGTGAGATTGAGTGCATTCGGATCGACCGGCTCCAGCGTGGTCGTCCCGCCGCCGGTGACGCTGCCGAACGTCACCGTCGTCGCCGGGTCGCTCGCGGCGACGCCGACATTCGCGCCGGGAGTCGTGTTGCCGGCCGCGATCGTGGTGTCGAGTCGGCTGACGAAGATCGTGCTGACGCCCTGCCAGGACGGCGGGTTGGTCGGCACCACGGGCGACGCCACGGTGAAGCCGGACTCCATCACGAAGTATCCGACCGCCGACGCGTCACCGTCGGCATTCACGGCGACGCTCATGGTCCCCGCATCCGTCGCGGGATAGAAGACCGCGTCGAAGCCGCTCAGGTCGGCGTTGAACTTCGCCACGAACGGGCTGTAGCTGGAGGGCGAGCCGACCGTGTGCGCGATCGGCAGCGAGCCGGATGCGAGATTGTCGCCGACGGCGATGCCGGCGACGAGGAGATGGCCGGCTGCGTCGAGCGCGATGTCAGACACCGATCCCCTCAGACGCCGCATCGACGCGACGTTGAACGTGGCGTCGAACTTGATGATGACATCGCCACCTCCGGGTGGCAGCACCGGCGACTCGTCAGCTTCGAACGCGACGTAGGACGAGCCGTCGCTGCCTGCCGCGACGCCGTAGCCCTGGCCGGAGTTCGTTCCGGTCAGGTAGGTCGTATATAGGACCTGCAGATCGGCGTTGAACGCCGCGAAGTAGGCGTTCGGGTTGCTGCCGTCGTTGATGGTGGTCATGAGCGCGTTCGGGGTCAGGGGCAGATCGGGCGAGAACGTATAGCCGGTGACGAACACGCGTCCGTCCGGGCCGACGGCGATGGCACGTGCGCTCTCGTTGAGACGTCCGCTGATGTAGGCATCCCGGATGCTGAATCCGGTGTTCGGATCGATCTGCATCACGAGTCCCTCGGTGCCCCAGCACTCCGGGTCCTCGCGGAACTGGCAGTTCATCGGTGTTTCGGCAGCAACGTAGATATCGCCCTGCGGGCCGAGCGCGAGATCGTTGACGAAGGCGTCGACCTGCCGTTGCAGCAGGACGTTGCCGTTCGGGTCGAGCTTGAAAATCTTCTGCCCGGAGCCGACCCACGCATTCCCATCGGCCCCGATCACGATCGGCGACACCCAGCCCTGCGCGAGCTCGACCGCATACAGCACGGTCTGCCCCGTCGGGTCGAACTTGGCCACCGTCGTGCTCCCGCCGCCGAGTGACGTGGTACCGCCGGTGACGTAGATGTTGCCGTCCGCGTCGACGGCGGTCCTCGCCTCGTAGGTGTAACTCGTGAGAATCGCTCCGGAAAGTATCGCCGGACCTGTGGCCTGCTGAGCGGCAGTGCCGGTGGGCGACAGACAGTAGAGCAGCGCAGCGCAAACGGCCAAGCTGAACCGTACACGCGGGAACAGTCGATTTGAAATCATGAGTCTCCTGTTGGGGGTAAGTGGCGGCCTTCTTGTAGTAGTAACGAACGAGGTGCGACTTTGGTACGGTTGCTGCGCCGGGCTCAGCAGGGCGATCGCAAGGCGCTGCAACAGCTCTTCTGTTATCACCTGCCGCTGTTGAGCACGTGGGCGCGGCAAAAGGCGCCGCATTGGATTCGTCGTCGCGGGGAAACCGACGACCTGGTGCAGCGTACGGTGTTGAACACGCTGCGCCGGTTGAAGCACCTCGATCCGGCACAGGAAGATCAGCTGCAGGGTTACTTGCGACGGTCGCTGGTCAATCTGATCCGCGATGACTTCCGGCGCGCGCAGCGCGAGCCGCCGTCGACGCCGCTCGACGAGGACGCCATCGCGTGGACACCGTCGCCGCTGCGTCACACGCTGGTGCGCGAGGAAATGCGGCGGTATCAAGCCGCACTCGCCCGTCTGACTCCGCGCTCCCGTGCCGCGATCGTTGGGCGGTTCGAGCGTGGCTTCAGCTACGAACGTCTCGCGCGCGAGCTCGGACGGCCGAGCGCGGGCGCCGCGCGGCTCGCTCTGACGCGCTCAATCGCCTCGCTCGAGCGTGAGATGCGCCGGGAGCTCCCCCCACGTCGAAGACGGCCGGCGCCGGCTCGCCGGAAGACGGCCTGACCTTACGACCCTTTTCGCGGCAGGGCATTTTCGATCCGCCGATCCGGAATCAGCCAGATGAGTGCCGCCACGACGAAGATTGCCCTGGCGACTGGTGCCGAACGCCAGGCCAAAAGGATCGCGGCGATGTAGAGCACTGGCGACAGCTTGCCCTTCCAGTCGCGCCCGATCGCTTTCTTCAACAGCGAATCCGGCCCCTGCGCGGCGATGATCGCCTGCTCGAGCAGGTAGTAGGCGATCGCCGCCATCAGCAACACGGCGCCGTAGAGCGCGGTGGGCAGCGCCGTGAAGCGGTTCTCGCCCATCCAGCCGGTGGCAAACGGAAACAACGACAGCCAGAACAGCAGGTGCAGGTTGGCCCACAGGATCGCGCCCGTGACCGTGCTGCTGGCATGCAACATGTGATGGTGATTGTTCCAGTAGATGCCGACGTAGACGAAGCTCAGGATGTAGCTGAGGAACACCGGCAGCAACGGCCACAACTCCTCCGCGGTGTCACCGTGCGGTACTTTGAGCTCCAGCACCATGATCGTGATGATGATTGCGATCACCGCGTCGCTGAATGCCTCCAACCGTCCCTTGCCCATCTCTCCTCCATTCAGTTCCCCGGCGGCGGCACGAAGGAAGGGTTCTTTGCTTCACTCGCGCGATAGAATCCAGCCGATGAACGGTACTCAGCCTCGCCGTGAGTTTCTCACGCAGTCGGTTCTGGCCTTCATCGCGAGCGTTGGTGGAGGCGGTGGCGCTGCAGAAGGGGCGCCGGCGGCACAAGCGGGAACCGGGCTCCGCCGCGATATCCGATAGTGACGAACGACGTCCAACAGCGCGAATGTCGAGGGCAGGGCGACGATCTGGCGTGAGCCGGTTCGGCAACGAAGGCGGCTTTTGAGGTAGAAGGCAAACTGCGCCCGGCCTGCGGTCCGCCGATTGGGGTTTCCATCGGCCGGGCAAAACGTATGATCAGCGCTGGAGCAGTTCGCGAGGTTCGGTGATGGAGGAGATCTTTCCGCTCGTTTATGACGAGCTCCGCCGGATGGCCGCTCGCAAGCTGCGCGACGAGCGGACCAGTCACACGCTGAGCGCGACGGCCCTCGTCCACGAAGCGTGGCTCGAGTTGAGGAAGCTCAATCGAATCAAGTGGCAGAACCGATCGCATTACCTCGCGGTCGCTGCGCAGGCGATGCGGCGCATCCTCATCGACTATGCGGTCGCGCGCCGTCGCCAGAAGCGCGGCGGCGGGCAGACGCCGATTCACCTCGAGGATGACGTGTGGGCGGTGGCCGAGACGCGCGGCGAGGACCTCCTGGCCCTCGACGAGGCGCTGGCGCGTCTGAGTGCGCTGAACCAACGCCAGGCACGAATCGTTGAATGCCGCTTTTACGGCGGGATGAGCGTGGAAGAAACCGCCGAGACGCTGAGCATCTCGCCGGCCACCGTCAAGCGGGAGTGGGCGACGGCGCGCGCCTGGCTGAATCGGGAGCTGCAGGGGTGAGCGGTCCGTCCGAGGCCCCTCTTCCGATGGAGCCCGATCGCTGGCAACACATCCACGAGGTGCTTGCCGACGCGATCGACTGCCCGGTTGCGCAGCGCAACGCCCTGCTCGACGCCCGCTGTGCCGGCGACCTGTCTCTCAGGCGGGAAGTCGAGTCGTTACTGGTCGCCCACGAAGGCGTGGGACTCGTGGATCAGCTCGGCGCCCTCGTGAAGCCACCCTCCGCATGGTTGCCGCCGCCGGCTACCGAATGGTCCGGACGCCGGACCGCTCAGTACTGTGTCCAGGCGTCGCTCGGCGCCGGCGGCATGGGCATCGTCTATAAAGCTCAAGACGAACGACTCGAACGTCAGGTCGCTCTGAAATTTCTTCCGCCGCACCTCAGTGCGGATCCGCACGCCAAGTCACGGCTGGTCGATGAGGCACGCGCCGCCGCTGCGCTCGACCATCCGAGTGTGTGCACGATTTACGAGATCGGCGAGACCGAGGACGGGCAGTTGTTCATCGCCATGCCGCTCTATGAGGGCGAAACACTGCAGGCGCGCCTGGATCGCGGCCGGCTCACATTCGATGAAGCGCTCCCGATTGCGCTTCAAGTCGCACGCGGATTGGGACACGCTCACGAATGCGGCATCGTGCATCGTGACGTCAAGCCCTCGAACATCATCGTCCTTCCTGACGGGACGGCGAAGATTCTCGATTTCGGGATCGCCAAGATTCGCGACTTGTCCCTCACCGATCCGCAGACCTTGATCGGGACGGTCGGCTACATGAGCCCGGAACAGGCAAGGACCGGTCCGGTCGATTGTCGCGCTGATATCTGGTCTCTGGCAATTGTCATTCACGAGATGCTGGCCGGAGCCCGGCCGTTCAACGGTGATGACGCACGGGACGTGCTGCAGGCGATCCTGACACGGGAGCCGGTGTTGACGGCGACCTCTTATCCCGATGTGCCAGACGGGATCGACCGCGTCTTGCGCAAGGCGCTCGCGAAAGCACCAGGTCACCGATACGCCTCGATGACGCTCCTGGCCGCGGAGCTGTCCGCGTTGATTCCCGGGTCCGACGATCGGATCAGCCGTCACGCCTCTGCCGCGCTCGACGCGCCAGCGGGAATGTCGACAACCGAGCGCCGGCGCGCCGCGGTGCTGGTCACCGTCGTATCGGACTATCCCTCGCTCGTCGACCAGATGACGCCGATTGCCGCGCAGTCCCTGGTCGCGCGGCTGCGCGACACCGCGGTCGACGTCGTCCGGACGTACGGAGGACTCGTCAATCAGGCGATCGGTGAAGAGATTGTCTCGGTCTTCGGGGTGCCGATCGCCCACGACGATGACGACCTGCGCGCGGTTCGCGCCGCGCTCGAGCTGCACACATCGGTCGGCGCGCTCGATCGTGCTGATTGTCCGTCAGGTGTCAGGTTGCGAGTGCAGTCGGGATTGCATATCGGGCCAGTGGTTGCACGACGCTTGTCCGAAGGACCGCGGCGCTACGACATCGCCGGTGCGGCGGCGACGCTGGCGGCGCGATTGGCCGCGCTCGCCGACCCCGAGACCGTGCTGGTCAGCCCAGAGACGCAGCGCGCCGTCGGTCCATATGTGCACACGGCGCCATGCGCTCCCGTGGTACTCGACTCGCAGGTTGGTCCAGTCGTGCCGTTCCGGGTTCTTGGGGAGACGGGGATTGCGACGCGGCTCGAGGCGTCGAGCCGGACCGGCCTCACGCCCTACGTTGGCCGCCACGCCGAGCTGTCGATGCTCGAATCTCATGTCACCCGCGCCGCGAGCGGTCGGGGAGCGGCAATCGCGGTGGTCGGCGAGGCGGGCGCAGGAAAGAGCCGGCTGCTGTATGAACTGCAGGAGCGTCTCGCCGACGCCACCGATGTGCGCGTGCTGCAGGCTCGGTGCCGGGCGTACGGCGACGGCGTTCCGTACGGCGTCTTCGTGCAGATTCTGTGTGCCGCCGTCGGCCTCCGGCCGCCATTGGGAAACGCGGATGGCGTCATCGCCAGGATTCGCGCCGTCGACGCATCGCTTGAACCGTTCCTGCCGCTCTTTCTGCACCTGCTCTCGGTAACGAGCGATCGCTACGCGCTGCCCCGCCACCTTCAAGGCGAACATCTCCATGCGGCCCTGCTGGACGCGCTGGCGACGATGTTCGGCGTCCTGACGGCCCGTGGATCGCTTGTCGTCCTGATCGAGGACTGGCACTGGGCGGACACGGGCTCGCGTGCGGCGTTTCTCCGGATCGCGGAATTGGTCGGCTCGAGCGGGCTGGTTCTGATTGTCACCAGCCGCCTGGAGCAAGGGCCCGGGGATGACTGGCCGGCATCGACGCGCCTGCATCTGGAGCGGCTGGATTTCGACGCGTCCGTCAGCATCATGCACGCCATCCTCGGCGTTGAGCGGGTGTCCGATGCGTTAGCGAGGCGGTTGTACGACCGCGCCGGGGGCAATCCGTTCTTCCTCGAACAGATGTGCGCGGCGCTGCTCGAACAGCAGGCCGTTTCACGGCGCGAGGCCGAGACCGTTTCCGACAGCGGTGAGGACGCCCTGTCGCTGCCGGAGACCGTTCAGGGCGTGATCCGCGCGCGGCTCGACAATCTGGACGCCGACGCGCTCGAGATCGTCCGGGTGGCGTCGGTGATCGGGGCGGAGTTCGACCACGCACTCCTCGCCGAAGTCGTGCCGCCGCACGTCGACCTCGGGTCGGCGATCGGCGCACTGGAGGCCGCGGGTCTCGTCCAGCGGACGACCGTGGCGTCGACGATCGGATATCGATTTACGCACGCGTTGACGCAGGAGGTCTGCTACGACAGCCTGGTCGGCCATCAGCGAAAGACACTCCACGGCGCGATCGGACACGCGCTCGCGTCGACGCATGCGAATCGGATGGACGAGTGGGCGGCGCGGCTCGCGCATCACTTCCGGCACGCTGAAGACTGGCCGGCGGCGATCCGTTTCGGCCGTCGAGCCGCGGAGCGGGCGATCGCGGTCAGCCAGTTCGCCGATGCGTTGCGCACGATCGATCAGGCGCTCGAGTGCGTCAGCCGGATGCCCGAGCGCGAACACAGCGATCTCACGGCAGACCTGCTGCTCCAGCAGGAGCGGCTGTGCGAGACGCTGGGCCTGCGCGCGCGTCAACAGCAGATCATCGACGTGCTGATCGCGCATCTCGCACGAGAGGGCAGTTCCGCCCGGCTGGCCGAGATCTACCTCCGCCAGGGCGACCTGTCGACGCTGCTCAAGCGATTCGATGCCGCCGATCGAGCCCTGGGCACGGCGCTGCGGATCGCACACGAGCGCGGCGACACCACCTTGTTGCGCAGCGGCCTTCGAAGTCTCGGCCTCCTCCGCTGGCACGAGGGGCGCCACGCCGAAGCGCTGGACATCACCCGGCGCGCGCTCGCCCTCGACCAGGAGTGCCACGATGACGCCGCGGTCGGGGTCGGCTTGACCAACCTTGGAAACATCCTCAGGGCCACGGGCGATTTTGCCGGCGCCCGGGCGCGGCTCGAAGAGGCGCTCGCGATGCCGGCGCTTCGAGAGGATCCGAAAAAGCTGGTCTACACGCAGCACAACCTCGCCAACGTCTTTCGAGCGGCCGGCGATCTCGATCGGGCGCTCGAATGCCTGGTCGAAAGCGACGAGATTGCCTGCGTCCACTTGTTGCCGATCCAGCGTTCGTTTCACCTGACGTCGATTGCGCACATTCAGCTGCAGCAGGGCCACATCGACGCCGCGCTCCAAACCTATCGCGCCGCGGTCGATCTGAGCCGGCGCGCTCGCCATGCCGATGGTCTGGTGCAATCGCTGCGGATGCTCGGCAATGCGCTGCTCGGCCTGGCCCGGTACGAGGAGGCGTTGCCGTGCCTCCGGGAAGCGGCGGCGTTGTTCGCGCAGCTGGAAGACCGGGTGTCGGAAGCCGAGATGTGGACCGGCGTCGCCCGGATCGTCGAACGAACCGCGCCTCGCGAAGCGGCGCAGGCGTGGAACGTGGTCCTGGCGCTGCAACGCCGGCTGGGCGATTCCCGAAGCGAACTGGAAGCGCGCGAAGGCCTGGCCCGCGCGCTGCGCGCCGACGGAGCGGCAGACGCGATCCCGGCGTTCGAGTCCGCGCTCGCACTCGCGGCGACGATCGGCGAACGGGCTCGAGAAGCGGCGATTCGGAACGTGCTCGGCATCCTCGAGTGGGAGCGGGGCGGATACGCCGAAGCGTTGAGACACTACGAGTCGGCCCTGGCGCTGATTCGCGGCCATGGCGACCGCCGCAACGAGGCCATCATCCTGAACAGCCTTGGCGTGTCCTTGACGAGGCTGGGTCGTCCTGACGAAGCGCGCACCGTCCTCGAAGAGAGCCTGACCCTCAGCCGACACCTCGGCGAGGAAGAGCTCGAGGCGCATGCGCTGGCCTCGCTCGGTCAGGTCTCGCTGAGCGCTCACGATCTGGGCGGCGCCGCCGAGTACTTTGAGCGGTCTCGTGCGGTGCGACACACCATCGGCGATCGCGTCGGCGAGGGATGGATGCATCTGCGCCTGGCAGGCCTCCGCCACCGGATCGGAGACCGCGCCGGCGCCCTCGACGCGCAAGCCGCCGCCGCTGCTGCGGCGGCTGAGACCAATGACGGTGCCCTGTTGGCCGCGTGCGCCGAGGGCGTACGCGAGACCTCAGACTAGTAACCAGGAGAATCACCCGATGCCCCGCTTCATCATCGAGCGCGATGTTCCCGGTCTGACGCGTGAAGCGTTGATGGCGGCCGGCCGGCGCTCGGCCGCCACGCTGATCGACATGCCGGAGGTCCGATGGATCAGAAGTTACGTCTCGGACGCCGAAGGCAAGATCTACTGCGAGTACGACGCCCCAAGCCTGGAGGCGATTCGCGAACACGCGCGGCGGGCGGGGTTGCCGGCGGACCGCATCTCCGAGATCGCCCTCGAGATCAACCCCACCATGTTCGTCTAGCCGCCGTGACGCCGTTCACCCCCAACGGGGCGTTTCATCCGGGCTGATTCCGAGCAGGGTCTTCGCCACGATCTCGTGCGTCAGCATGGAATTCGCCGGGTGGATCCGCCCGAGGCGGGCGTCGCGGAAGAGTTGCTCGAGCCCGCTGCGGCGGAAGATCCCGAACCCGCCCGCGACTTCGAGCGCGAGGTCGACCACGCGCCAGGAGTCCTCGACCGCGTGGTACTTGGCGGCGAAGATCTTGGCCGGCCACGCGGCGCCGTGATCGACGCCGTTCGACCAGTCGTCGGCGACGCGATCGAGATGCGGACCGATCGACTCGAACGCCAGCCCCATCTCGGCGACGCGGTGCTGGAGCTCCGCGTGATAGGCCATCGGACGCGTCAGGGCGATCGATCGCTTCGACTTCGCGGCCTCGATCGTCATCTCGAGCGCCCGGCGCGCGAGCCCGTAGTAAATATTGCCAAACCCGATCAGCGCCCAGGCGAAGAGCCCGAGCACGAAGGCGTCGATGCCAGCTGCACCCGCCGGCACGACCCTCACGACGTAGCGATCGGGCACGAACACGCCTTCGAGGATGGTGTCGTCGCTTCGTGTCGCCCGCATCCCCAGGACATCCCAGGTCCGATCGATGCGGTAGCCTTCGGTGTCGCGCGGCATGAACGCGTGGACGATTTTGGGGCTGGCTGGATCGGCGGTGTCCATGCCATGGATGCCCAGGTAGGTCCAGACCGGCGACAAACTCCCGAACGACTTCCGGCCGGTGAAGCGATAGCCGCCTTCGACTCGTTCGGCCTTCGTGGTCGAGAGCAGCACCGGGATATCGTTTCCACTCTCGGCGTGGCCGGCGGCGAACACCTGACCCGCCGCCGCCGCCTCGAGCAGCCACCGCTGCGAGACGTCGCCGGCACGCCAGAGATCGGCGGCGTTGCCGGTCCAATACAGGTGCATGTTGATCGCCAGCGCGGTTGGCGCGGCGTAGTAGCCGAGTCGCCGCTGCTGTTGCGCGATGCCGGCGAGTGACAGGCCTCCTCCACCCAGTTCCGTCGGCACGGCCAGACGGAGGTACCCGGCCTCTTTCAGTTCGTCGAAGTCGTCCGAGAAGAACACGTTGTCGCGGTCGTACTGAGGCGCCCGCTTGGAAAACCGTTCGAGCATCTCGTCGGTCAATACCGTTTGAGCGCTGGCCTGGGCCGGTGACCCGGCCGCGGCCTGTGGACGCGTGAGCGATGGCATCAAACACCCTCCTCTTGTTCGCGAGCCACCGGAGCTTCCGGGGCGTCGGGCTATACCGACAAAAGCCGCAAATCGACGCGATCCGGCTCACTCGAGCGGTCTGAGCTTCCTTGGCCGCGGTTGCGGCTTGCTCGTTCGATGGAGGACGCGCAGGCGCAATCCGGCGCCTCGGAGCCTCCGTCGCTCGAGCGGCGCGACAGTTCCATCTGTTTGCGTCAGGAGGCGTCATGAAGAACGCACGATTCGCAAGGCCGGTCGCGTACGCGTTGATGGTGATGCTCATGCTTGCCGGCTCGGCATGGCGGGCGGCCGCGCAAACGCACGACGATCACGGTGGCAGCATCTCGTCGTCGCAGCACAAACAAACTCCACGGGACGGCGCACTCGTGAAGGCCGTTCGCGAGGCGACCGAACGATTCAGGAACGTTGCGGACGCGACGGCTGAGGGCTACGGTCTTCTGTTCGGCTGTGTCAGCGGCGGCGACTTCGGAGCGATGGGGCTGCACTTCGTCAACCTGTCCCTCGTCGGCGACGGGGAAGTGGACGTCACCAAGCCCGAAATCGTGCTCTACGAGCCGACGCCCCGCGGCGGCGTGCGGATCACCGGCGCGGATTTCCTCGTGCTGGCGGCCGACTGGGACGCGAAGCACTCGGGGCCCCCGGAGCTGATGGGTCAACTCTTCCACCTGTTCGAGAGCCCCAATCGTTTCGGGTTGCCGGCGTTCTACACGCTGCATGTGTGGGCGTGGAAGGACAACCCTAACGGCACGTTCGTGAACTGGAATCCGAACGTCTCGTGCGACGCCTTCAACCCGCCGACGTCGTAGAGGCCATCTCAAAATGTCCCGGTAGGGGACGGCCTTTGAGGCCGTCCCGACGCGGGCCGGTCTGAAGACCGGCCCCTACGCATTTATGAGATGGGTTCCAACCGGCGCTCGTCGGGTCCACCCTATCCCCGGCTGAATGCCAGCGACGGATGTGCACGCCGCCGCGAAACGCCTGCCGGCCCTCCGCGGTCTTTTG
>Ga0207701_10001638_pt1 | contig 23418 bp, 19 predicted proteins | sample KBSSwiSSwithPhiX_FD_184294 | JGI IMG/M metagenome (GOLD analysis project Ga0207701, IMG submission 184294) | Switchgrass rhizosphere bulk soil microbial communities from Kellogg Biological Station, Michigan, USA, with PhiX - S5 (SPAdes) (version 2) | ecosystem: Environmental > Terrestrial >... | reverse complement strand
CTGCAGTTGAAGGATCTCGAGGCCTCGACGCGAACATGGATCCGTCTTTACGAAGCCTCACTTGACCGTGCCAACGCAGCGGCCGCCGAATGCGCCCGGCTGCGGGAATTGGTGACGGATAAAAGTTAAAAGTGAGAACTCAAAAGTGAGAAGGGTTCAATCCTTGCCTTTTAGCTTTTAACTTTTAACTTAACAAGCGTCAGAGATCCGGCCGGTCGTGCAGTTCGACAATCATCCGGTCGAAAGCGTAAAGCAGGTCTTCACGATTGGAATACGGTCCCGGGGTGTACGCCCGCGAGCCGATGCCGGCTTGGGACAGCTCGCACACATGCCAGTCCTGACGATTCGTCATATCCCAGAACTCGATGGCATCGGCGGCCGTGAATCCAGCCGTCGCAAGTGTCTGCGGATGGAAGTGCCATTCGCAGATGTTCACCGTTCGATCGGGAGCCATCGGCCACAGCGTGTGCACGAGCATGTAGTCAGGATGCAGGCTGAGCAGCATGTTCGGAAAAATCGCGTAGTAGTACACCCGACGTTGGTCGCCCTCTGAAAGTCCCGGCAGAAACTCGCGCGGGCAGGTGCCATCCATCGACAGCGTCGCCACGCCCGGCCGCAGATCCATCCGCCCTCCCATATAGGTCGCGCGAAGCGGCTCATTCTCGCCGCTGAGATAATGCGACAGCTTATTCAGAGCGGGATGAAGATTCGGGCAGTGCAGGCACTCGCTGTAGTTCTGAATCAGCAGCTTCCAGTTCGCCTTGACGTCGTACACGATCCGGTGTCCGAGTCTCAGCTGCTCCATCTGCCAGGGCCGGAACTTCGCCGGCAAATCTGCGAGCTGCCCGCCGAGCGCGCCAGGATCGCTCGAGAGATTCAGGAAGATGTGACCGTCCCACACGTCTGCATGCACCTGATGAAGCGGATACTCCTCTTTCCGGAAGTGCGGGACCTCGTCCATGTGCGGTGCACCTATGAGTCGTCCGTCGAGATCATAGGTCCACGCGTGGTACGGGCACTGGATGCTTCCGGCAAAAACGCCGGTCATTTCGGGACAGAGCTTCGTGCCGCGATGCCGGCAGACGTTATAGAAGGCGCGAACTTCGGCTGACGGCGACCGCGTGACGATCAGGCTCTCGCCGACGACCTCTCGAACGAAGAACTGTCCGGACCGCTCGACCTGCTCGGTCCGTCCTGCGCAGATCCACATCCGGCCGAAAAGCGCATCCATCTCGCGCTTGAAGTAATTGACGTCGACGTAGTACTCCGCCGGTAGCGTCAATGCTCCCTGCGGCATCGCGTCGCGCGGCTTGACGACGTCGTCAGTTGATCGCGGCATCACCAATTAGCTGTTTGTGACCCGTGTTCTTCCGTGTTCGTCCGTGGCGTCCCTCGAGCGAAAATGATACAACCTCGGGCGTGCCTGCGCCGACGCTTTCGCCGACGCCGTCTCTCAAACGCGAGCTCGGCGCATGGGATCTCACCGCGATCGGCGTCAACCAGGTCATCGGCGGCGCGGTGTTCGCGCTGCCCGCTGCATTGGCCGCCAGCGTCGGCACCTGGAGTCCATGGCTGGTCGGTGCCGTGGGCTTCGCCTCGATGCTGATCGCCCTCACCTTCGCTGAGGTCGCGAGCCGCTTCGATGCGACGGGGGGGTCGTACCTCTATACACGTGCCGCATTCGGCCGCTTTGCCGGTTTCGAAGTCGGCTGGATGATGTGGTTCACGCGCGTTGCGAGTTGGGCCGCTGTCATCAACGTGCTCGTCTCCTCGCTGGCTTTTTATTGGCCTTCCGCCGCGGCCGGCTTGCCGCGCACGACGCTGATCACGATCATCATCGCGGTGCTGACCCTGATCAACGTACGCGGAATTCGACTCAGCAGCTTCGTGGTGAACCTCTTGACCTTTGGCAAGCTGCTGCCGCTCTCGATATTCGTGATCGCGGGAATCTTCTTCGTAGAGTGGTCCCGGCTGCGCCCGGGAATCGCCCCGGGAACCGCAGACATCTCGACCAGCGGCCTCCTGCTGATCTATGCGTTCGGAGGCTATGAAATTGTCCCGGTGCCGGGTGGTGAATCCCGCAACCCGCGGCACGATGTGCCGTTCGCCCTGATCATGACGATCGCCATGGTTGCCGTGTTGATGACCCTCATACAGATCGTCGCGGTCGGGACGTTTCCCGGTTTACCCAGTTCCAAAACACCGCTGGCCGATGCCGCCGGGATGTTCCTGGGTCCTGCGGGCGCGGCAATGATCACTCTCGCTGCGGTGATCTCCACCACCGGCAACAACATGGGCGGAGCGATCTCCGGATCGCGCAATCTCTTTGCCCTGGCCGAACAGGGCGATCTGCCGCGTGTCTTTGCACGCTTGCACGATACGTATCGGACACCGGTGATGGCGATTCTCGTCACCTCCGCAATGTCATTAGCGCTCGCGCTCTCGGGAACGTTTCAGACCATGGCTACGACAAGCGCGATCAGCCGGCTGGTTCTGTATCTTGGAACCTGCGCGTCGGCGCTACGGTTGCGTCATCGCCGCTTTCAGCCGATCGTCAACCCACCGACCTTCGTCGTTCCGTTCGGTCCCGTGATACCACTCACCGCGATCGTCATCGCGCTGACGATTCTCGCCGGTGCATCGGCCGTGCAGCTTCGCAACGGCGCGCTGGCCCTTCTCGCTGGCGCGGTCCTTTACGTGATCGCGGTGCGCGCTGCCACCCGCGAACGAACCCAGCCGAACCCCGAACGAACCCTGTAGAACCCGGCAGAACCCAGTAGAACCCTGTAGAACCAGGTTCTAGTCCGGATTCAGGTCGAGGACCTTGAATTTGAAAACGGCAAGCGCGAACGCGATTGGTGTCATCAGGCCGAGCGCCCAGATCACCACCGTCAGCACCGATTGCAGCAGGCTGTTCGGCGCCAACACGGCGAGCACCGGCGCGAAGAGGATCGCCAGGGTGCCGCCCGCGATCTGGCTGAGCAGAATCCATTCGAGCGGGCGGCGGAGAATAGACAGCGGCCCCTCCCGGAATTCGCGATAGCTGCGGAGGAGCGAAACGACACCCGCCACGGGCAGGACAAACGCGAGAAGAACGAGCAGCGGAAAGCCAAAAACGATCAGGGCGATGATGTAGGGGGCTGTCAGCTTGTCGAGGCTTTCAGGGAGAAACCGAATCAGCCCGGCAATCACGAGGGGCACAAGCACGTACCCGATCGCCATTTGCTCGCCGGAATCGCGAATCCACGGTCGGCGTCGGGGAAAGACCTGCGTGAAGTGAAACAGCAGCAGGGTGCCGACGCCGAGCGCCGCCATCACCGTAGCGGTCGCGGCGGGAGGGAGCTTTGTCGGATCGGAAAACCCTCGCAGCCACCAGAACGTCGGCACGCCAAACACCACGAAGTTTGCGATCGAGAACGCACAAAACACGCGGGTCCGGATATCCCGCGGCGCCCGCAGCCAGGCGGCTGCGCCAATTGCGACGTAGACGAGAGCCGCCGTCCCCTGGGTCAAGCCGTCAACGGCAGTGAACGTTGGTGCGGGTAGGTTGGCGAGATCCATCGATGGCTGCGCAAGCAGCGTCTTGAGATTCTGACACGACAAACATCCGTGGGAGCCTGCGGTGCGGGGCGGCGATCAGTTGGTGGACTTCGCGCTTCGCTGATACACGATCTTTCCGTCGAAGATGGTCGTCGCCACCGCGGTCCGGGAAAGATCCGGTTCAGCCGAGTCGAAGATGTCGGTCGTCAACACGACGAGATCCGCCAGCATGCCTTTCTTCAGCGATCCTTTTCGCTGCTCGTCGAAAGAGGCGAATGCGGGAACGGAGGTGAACGCGTTGATCGCGCGTTTCAGGCTGACGCGCTCCGCGGGGGCCCAGCCGCCTTCAGGCAATCCTTCCACGGTCGCGCGCGTCACGCCGGTGTGCATCGCGAGCAGGGGATTGAGCGATGACGCCGGCCAGCCCGTCGCGAATGCCAGCTGGCCTCGCGCAGAGACGATGCTGCCGGCGGGGAAGGCTCGCGACGCGCGTTCGGCGCCGACGTCCTTGACCCAGGCGTCCACTCGCTCCGCGGTTGGAATCTCGCTGTGCGGGGGGATCGTCGCGATCGTCCCCAACCGACCGAATCGTGCGACGTCGGCGGCGTCAACGAGCGCCACGCCCTCGACGCGATGTCGCCGTCCGCGTTCAGGCGTGGGGTTGGAACGGGCGGCGTGCTCGAACGCGTCAAGAGCCATGTGCACCGCACGATCGCCGGACGCGTCGATTGTGACTTGCCACCCGCGCGCGTCGAGGAGCCGGACGAACCGATTCAGCGCGTCGGGATCGACCCGCGATCGCCCGACATGCTCAGGTCGCGCATCGTACGCCTGCAACAGGGCGGCCTCAAAGGACTCAACCGGCCCGTCCACCCGGATTCTGATTCCACCCATCTTGAAAACCGGATCGTCGGGATACCGGTCGGACAGCGCAGCCAGCCTCTTGAACGTCTCCGCCTCCGGCTCGTCGGCCGCTCGAATCGATGCGTACACCCTCACGCCAAGGTCGCCGGCCTGACGAACATCGTCGTAGAGCATGAAGTCGTCGGCGCGCTCGACGGTATCCTGAACGCTCGTGACGCCATTGCGATGCGCTTCCTCGATGGCATCGCGGAGCGCCCGGGTCCGCTCGTCGCGCGTCGGCCTCGGCAGCGCGTTCGTGATCAGCGTGACCGCTTCTCCCTTGAGGACACCTGTCGGCGCTCCGGTCCGGGAATCCTTGACGATGACGCCGTCAGCCGGGACGGGGCTGCGACGGGTGATCTCCGCACGCTCCAGCGCCTTCGTGTTGAGCCAGGCGACGCGCCCGTCGTCTGAAAGAAGGCACGCCGGCCGATTGGGCGCGGCCGCGTCGAGCAGTTGACGAGTCGGATTCGTGCCGAGCGCGGCCGTATTCCAGCCGTACCCGACTATCCAGGTGCGGTCGGGATTCGATTCGGCCCAGACCCGAACACGCGACTGAATCTCGTCAATTGTTGTGGCGTCTGTGAGATCAACCGAGTCGAGCGCGAGGCCGCCGTCGATGAACCGTGTGCTCGCGTCGTTGAAGCCCGGAAGAATGGCAGCGCCCTGCGCGTCGACCACGATCGTCTGTGGGCGGCGAAGACGATTGATCTCGCGGTTGCTGCCGACGCGAAGGATCTGATTGCCCCGCACCGCGACCGCCTCCGCCATCGAGCCTGAGGCATCGGCAGTGTAGACCTTGCCGTTGAAGACAATGAGATCGACTGGACCGTCGCTGTCGTCGCGCTGGGCGCCGACAATCAGGCCGGCGATGAGCGTGGCGGCAACGATGCCGACGACGAAGTAAGTGGTAAGACGGGCGGCCACGGCACTTGTCCGGGCGGGGCGGTCCGTCCGCCCGGCGCTCGGCCTAGGTGCGGCATTCTAGCACGCGCAGCGGGTCCGCTCGAAGGCACGAAAAGCAGGCATGTTACAGTTCTGTCCCCGATAAAGGTCGAGTCGGCTGCGGCACGTCCCGGATACGGACAGCGTGGAAAGCGGGTTCGGAAACGATGCGATTCGCGATTCTTGGATCTGGTGCGGTTGGCGGCTACTACGGTGCGCGGCTGGCGCGCGCCGGTCATGACGTCACTTTCATTGCACGCGGTGCGCATCTGGCGGCGATCCGCGAACGTGGTCTGTCGATCCGCAGTTCCGCGCTCGGCGACTTTACCGTCGCGGCGACGGCAGAGGAAGACACTTCGCGTGTCGGTCCGGTCGACGTCGTCCTTTTGGCGGTGAAGACCTACGACAATCCGACGGCGCTGCACCTGATCAAGCCGATGCTTGGTCCCGATTCCGCGGTTCTGACGGTTCAAAACGGCGTGGATAGCGCGCAGGATGTCGCGCGTGTGCTTGGCGAGGATGCGGTGATTGGTGGCGCGACATACATCGCCACCGCATTGGCCGCCCCTGGCGTGATCGAGCACACGGGCACCCATCGCCGGATCGTTTTTGGAGAGGTGTTTGGCGAATTGCCGAGGCTCTCGGCGCGCGTCAGGGCCATCCACGACGCCCTGAGCCTCGCCGACATTCAGTCAGAATGCGTCGACGATGGGAGGGCGCCGATCTGGGAGAAGTTCATCTTCCTGGTCACGCTGGCTGGTTTCACCGGCGCCTCGCGGCTGTCGATCGGGCCGCTGTGGGCGGATGCGTCAATCCGCGCGCAATTTCTCGAAGGGTGCCGCGAGGTCGAGCACGTGGCACGCGCCGAAGGGGTACCGGTACGAGCGGATATCCTCGATCACATCAGCCGCTACATCAGCGGCATCCCGGGAACGATGCGTTCCTCGTTGTTGATCGATCTATCTCAGGGCAAGCGTATCGAGGTCGAAGCGCTGCAGGGATCCATCGTGCGCCGCGCTGCGGCGGCGCAAGTCGCGGTGCCGATTATGTCGACGCTGTATGCGCTGCTGAAGCCATTTGCTGAGGGCCAACCCCAACCCGCCTGAGTGCCTCCTGGTAACGGGGGTGACTTCGTAACACGGCGAGATTCGCATCGACACCGAGGAACACGCAGGCTCCGAGGTGCGCTTCGACCATGCACTCGACGTGATGGAGCGCTTCGTCCGTCTCGTCGAGATATCGATGAACGATGGCTCGCCCGTAGTGCACGAGCGGCGGCACGGTGGCGGGATCCGGCATCAACTCGAGACGCTTTCGCCAATACGCCTTGGCACCGCCGGCACGGAACGCTTCGGCCAGCGCGTGACCGTCCATGCGGACGCCCCAGCACGGTTGCTGGGCGATGATCGCGGCCGCCTCTTCATACTTCCCGAGCGCATCGTACGACGATGCGACGACGTTGCCGGCCTCCTCGAAGCCGGGAACGATCTGCCGCGCCTTGAGCGCCTCGCGGATGGCATCCTCGGGACGGCCGGCGAAGTGATGGACCCACGCGACGCCGACGTTGACGAAGAGCGACAGCGGATCCAGTTCCCGTCCGAGCAGCGCTTCGCGCAGCGCGTCTGCGTCGCGTCCGACGACGGCGAGCATCAACGCGTACACCGAGCGCGCAAGCGCGAGTTTTGGGTTCAGGCGGATGGCGGTCTGGATCTCGCGCTCGGCCGCGGGCCACTCCCAACCCCAGAACAGCCGTTCCATGGCGAGGGCCACGTGCGCGTCGGCGATCGCCGGATCGAGCTCAATGGCGCGACGAGCGGCCGCTGCGGCGCGCGGAAAACCGTCGGCCGGCGCGATGACCCCGTAGTACGCCATCGCGCCGAACGCGTCGCCGAGTCCCGCATACGCAGGCGCATAGCCTGGATCGAGGCTGACGGCGCGCTCGAAATGATCGAGGGCGCGTCGGAGGCTGTCCTGCGAGAAGTTGTTCCAGTGATATCGGCCGCGCAGGTATTCCTGGTACGCTTCGGGATCGACCCGCGTTCTCTTTCGCAGCTTCTTCTTTTGCTCCCCCGTCAGCTTGAGGCGGAGCGCTTCGGAGATCTGCCAGGCAATCTCCTCCTGGATGGTCAAGAGATCGCGGGTGTTCTGACGGAACTGCTCGCCCCAGAGCTGCGACTCGGTTTGTGTATCCACCAGCTCCGCCTGGATGTTGAGCGTGTCACCATGCTGTGCGACTCGACCCGTGAGAATCGTGCGCGCATTCAGCGCCAGGCCAACGGTGGCCGGGTCAGCCTGCAGCCCTTTGTAGCGGAACGCAAGGCTGCGCGGAACGACCCGGAGCCCCTCGAGCTGTGACAGGCTGTTGATGATGCTTTCGGTGATTCCGTCGGCGACGTGCTCCAGCCGCGGATCCGCGCCGGCATTCACGAACGGCAGAACGGCGAGCGACTTCCCGCGCGTCCTTCGCCGCGGTGTGGCTGCCGTTGTCGTCGATCCCGTCAGCAGGCTGCGCAGGGCCATCGCCATGTCTTCGGCCGACTGAAAGCGCCTGGCGCGATCGCGTGCGATCGAGCGAGACACGATCGTTCGCAGCTCGGGCGGTGCCGTGGGATCGAAGGCGCCGACATCCGTAATCGTGTCTTGCAGCAGGCTCGCGATGATCTCCTGCGGCGTGGCGCCGGTGAAGAGCGCCTTGCCGGTGAGCATCTCGTACAACACACAGCCGGCTGCGAATACGTCGCTGCGGCCATCGACGCGTTCACCGAGCACCTGCTCGGGCGACATGTAGCCAAAGGTTCCAAGAATGGTGCCCTGCACCGTTCTCGCCATCGTCGCCGGCGACGACTCAGTCTCGAGTCGCTGCAGCGCCAGACCAAAGTCCAGGATCTTGACGAGTCCGCCGGAGGTGAGAAAGACGTTGTCCGGCTTGAGATCGCGATGGACGACGCCTTTGGCGTGCGCGGCGGCCAGCCCTTCGGCCACCGATGCCCCGATCCGCACCGCTTCCCGCCATTCGATCGGCCCTCGTCGGAGCCGTTCCCGCAGAGACTCTCCTTCGAGAAGCTCCATCACGGCGACAGGCACGCTGTCGACGACGACCAGCTCGTAGATCGAAAGGATGCCAGGGTGCGACAACGCGGCAACCGCTTTGGCTTCGGTTTCGAAACGGCGTCGCATCTCGGGATCCGAGGCGACATGTGCCGCCATGACCTTGATCGCGACCTCGCGATCGAGCCGCAGATCCCGCGCGCGATACACCTCGCCCATGCCGCCCGATCCCAACCGGGACACGACTTCATATTGAGCGAGACGCTGGCCTGGGGAGAGTGACATAGGCTGTACGGGAAACCACATTGTATCGTGCCGCCCGTCCGGCAATCGAGCACAACCGCGGATCGAAAACGCCCGTATCGAATACAATTCAGACGTCTCGTCCGACGTGACTGTCACCCCTTCCATCGTCGCAATCGTGATGGCATCGGGCGCGATTGCCGGGTGCCTTGGCGCGTTGCTCGGGCTCGGCGGTGGCGTCTTTCTCGTTCCCTTTCTGAACGCCTGGTTCGGCCTCGACTTCAAGACCGCCGCGGCAATCAGCCTGGTGACGGTGATTGCCACGTCGAGCGCGGTATCCGCCGGCACTGCCGGGCGGAACCTGATCAACCTCCGCCTCGGCATGCTGCTGGAAGTGGCGTCTGCGGCCGGCGGCGTTGCCGCCGGGATTACGGTTGCGCGCCTGTCCGACATCACGCTGGAACGCGGGTTCGCTGTCGTTGCCGCGTTAATCGCGATCCTGATGCTGACCCGCCTCGAGCGGCGAAACGTCATCGTCGGTGGACGCATCGATCCAGGCCCGCTCGGCGGACGCTTTCATGACGAGGAAAGCGGCGGCGAAGTGGCCTATCGAGTCCGCCGACTCCCTGTCGCGCTTGGAGTCTCCTTCCTCGCGGGGAACGTGTCGGCAGCTTTCGGGATCGGCGGCGGCATTTTGAAGGTGCCCGTACTGACCGCGTGGTGCGGCGTGCCGATGCGCGTCTCCGCCGCGACCAGCTCGTTGATGATTGGCGTCACTGCCGTGGCGTCCGTTCCAATCCAGTATGCCAACGGCTACATCAATCCTCCACTGGCTGCGGCCGCGGTGCTCGGCGTCCTCGTCGGCTCGCGAGGCGGATTGTGGTTCGGCGCGAGGGCCCGGGCGAAATGGCTCAAGCTGCTGATGGCGATCGTTCTCATTCTCGTCAGCATCATCTACCTGCGGAGAACCCTGTGATCGAGGACGACTCGCCGTCGCTTGGCCGGCTCGAGATTCGACTCGGCTACGTGCTCGTGACCGGCGTGATCGCGAGCGCGGTCCTGCTCGCGGCCGGCCTGGGATTGTGGTTGTGGGGTTCGCACATGACCGAGGCCGCCTGGCTGCTGAACGCCGGTCTGATCGTCTTGATGGCCACGCCGATCCTCCGGGTCATCGTCTCGTTCGGCGAATACGTCGTCATGCGCCAGTGGTTCTTCGTCGGCGTCACAGTGATTGTGTTGCTGGAGCTTACGGTGACGGTGTTGGTCGCGCTGAGTCGCAGGGGGTAAAGAAAGTTACAAGTTACAAGTTACAAGTTAAAAGCTAAGAGTACGGAATGCCTTCTGACTTTCGCCTTCTAACTTGTAACTTGTAACTTTTGGTTACCGCGTCTCTGCCTTCCCGTAAGCCTCGGGGCTCGAGGGGATGCCTCCCTGATTGACGGCGTCCGCCATTTCCTTGAGGCGGTCCTGCGCCGCGGCGCGCATCCGTTCCAGCAGGCTGGTGATGCGCTGCGCCTGCCTCACCACCGTTGCCAGATCGCGCTGCAGGTTCGGATCGGGATAGCCTCGTTCGAGGAGATCGCAGTGGCCGATAATCGTCTGAAGGGCGCTGTTGATTTCCGCGGAAATCGACAGCGTCAGCTCAGACATCGCCTCCATCGTTCGGTACTTGCCGACCGCGACCTGCAGCTGCTGCGCCACGTAGGCGACGGCGAAAATCTCGGCAATCGGCAGCAGCGCGTCGACGTGCGCCTGATCGAACGCGTTGGTTTGCCTCGAGACGACATTCAAGGTTCCGACTGCGCGCCCCTTCGCGAGCAGAGGCAGGATCAGCGCGGACTCCAGGCCCGCGCTCCGCAGCACGTTGACGTCGAGGAAGTCCGCGGCGTACGTTCTGGTTTCGCCGATGATGAGCGGCTCACGCGAGCGGACGACGCTGCCGATCGCGGTGCGGTCGGTCTTGAAGACGACGTCCGGACGCGGGCGTGAACGGCGCTCCACCTGGTTGACTCTCGCCGTGTACGTCTGGAACTCCTGACCATCGTCCGAGAGCAGCGCCAGCCCGACGCGGTCGCACGGCACCAGACGAACGATGCGCTGCGCCAGCGCCTGAAACGCCAGCGGGACGTCGACAGAACGCGAGATGATCTGGAGGATGGCGTTTCGCATCTCCAGCTGCTCGACCTGGTCGAGGGTTGCGGTGCGCGCACGCTCGTGCTGCCGAATCGTTTGCGCCAGGCCACCGATCCGGCGCGTGGCCACGACCGTCAGAACCAGGATGACGAACCAGGCCATGACGAACTGAACGACAACGACGGATCGCCGGGACGTACCTCCGAGGGCGGTCCATGCAATCAGCTGGACGATCGCGAATATCAGAACCAGGACCCATATTCCGATGACCGCGCCGCGCGGATGCCGGAGATTCATGTGCGACATTCCACTCTATACGCGCCGACCGCAGGGCTCAAGCCGTCACAAGTACCGGCAGGTTACGCTTCGTTGCCGGTGACGAAACCGCGTATAGCTGCCGAACGTTCTACGTCGCTGACGAGCGGGAACGTGTCGAGCACGTGTTGATATTCGGCCGCGTTCAGCCCGTATAAGCGAGCCACCGCGGATTGCAGCCGCTCCGCCGTGCTGCCGTCCAGTGGAGCATGTGCGAGCCGGTCACTCAGACTTACTATCTCCAGAAATTCCCGCGAATCGACGTCTGGCCGTGGCACCGGCAGTTGCTCGATGATCGAGACGTTCACGTGAGTGTTGACGCGCATTCGCACGAGATAGTTGGCCACGAAGCTGTTGAAGATGCCACACAGAAACGACTGGAGGCCCGCGTCGGCGGCGCCTCGCAGACAGAAGAGGGTGTGCGTGGTGACGACCTCTGCCGGAACGATCGCCGCGATGAGCGTCAGGCGATTCGTGGCCGAGGCGACATCCCGATACGCGAGTTTGGGCCGCCCGAAATCGGATCCGAGCAGTCGCGTCGCGGTTGTCGCGGAGATGTAGCGGCGAGCTTGGCCGACGTCAACCGCGAACGGTCGAATCTGCTTACCTTCAATCACAGGGCAGAAGCCGGGCCTGCGGCGCGACACGAAATGCCGCCGATCATCGGTCGCGTTCAGCTCCCGTGCGAAGTGAATACCCCAACCATCGTCGCCCGAGAGGGCGGGGAATTGAAAGACGAGACGGGACAGGATCGCGGCATCGAGCGCGGTGCGAATGTCAGGGATCGGCAGCTGCGCATGCGAGAGTCTTTCGACGACGGTTCGCGGTAGATCCACAGCGTTCGCGTCACCGACATCCGGGATCGAATCGAGAACGGCAAGCGAGCGAACCCCACCCCGACATGGAATCCTTGTCGTCCGCCCCTCGCGCGTTGCCGTCAGCAGCAGAAATTTCAGCCCTCGATGAATCGGAAAAATGGCATCGCGATTCTCGATCGTGACGAACGTGTCAACCGAAAATCGATCCAGCAATGCTCGTCGCAGGTTCGCGCACCCATGATCGATGGCGAAGCCGGAGGGAAGCACGACCGCAACCCGCCCTCCCGGTCGGGTCAGCTTCAGCGCACGCTCGAAGAAAAGCTGATAGAGGTTCGGATGTCCTTCTCCCTGCCAGGTGTAGACGCCCGATTCGCGAGTGAACCCCGCGAGGGCCGCATCGGCGCCAGAGCCGCGATCGCCGCGCAGCATGTCCCACGGAGGATTTCCGATAACCGCATCGAATCCCGGAGCACCAGACGGTTTCCCGTCGATGTCGTGAAAGACTTCCGGGAATTCCAACGGCCAATGAAAGAACTGCTCCTGCGCCGCCACCTCTCTCGCACGATCGAAAAACGGCCGCGACAGGTGATTGGGAAGCGCGGCGCCGCGACCGAGAAGCTCGTCCACCAGCGCGGCGAACGGGACTCCGGCCCGTGCGCGTGCGCGGTCTGCGAACCAGTCGCTGCACCAGAGGTCAGCGATTGTCTTCCAGATCATTTGCGGCGCGTCCGGCTGCCGCAGCGATGCCAGTAGCTTCTCCTTGGAGCGGACGTCATCGACGGTGTCTGCCGGATCGTTCGCCAGGGAGAGCCTGGGGCCGATGACGTGGCTCAGGGGCTCGTCGAGGAGGGCGGAGTCAAACAGAGGCAGATGCTCGAATCGCCTTCGAGCCCGAGCTCTTGGCGGCGAACGGACGACGTCGTCGAGCTCCACTCCGGCAATGCTGTTGCCGGTTCGGAGGTGATGATCGAGAAAGGTCAGCGGCTTGTCTCGCGCAAGCGTGGCCAGCCACAATGACAATCGACCGAGCTGGACGGCCATGGGATTGATGTCGACGCCGAACAGACAGCGCTGTGCCACGGCCCTTCGAAATCCGGCCCGATCGCGTTCGTCGAAGTCCGACTGCGAAAGGCCCTGACCGTGGATCAGCGCCGATTCGTACGCTGAAGCGAGATAGCGGCAGGCCGCTACCAGGAACGCGCCGCTGCCCATCGAGGGGTCGACCACACGCAACGTCAGAATTTCGTCGGCAGTCCTTTCTCGGACGAGAGGTGCAAGAGCGCGGCGCACCAGGAACTCCGTCAGCGGACGCGGGGTATAGAACGTGCCCGTGGCCTTGCGCCGGCCGATTGGTCTCAGCGCGAGTGAGCCGACGCCGTCACGCCGCGGTTCGGGGGCATAGTCGAGAATGCGTTCGTAGACCCCGCCAAGCTGCTCCACTCCCAGATCTGCATACGCGATGCGCTGCCGCCCGCTGCTCGAAGCCGTTGTCGTCAGAGCGAGCATAGCCCTGCGAACCGCGTGATCGTTCAATGCGAGGGAATCGGCGAGCGGAGCGTGCGCCGGCGAGAAGAGTTGTCCGTTGAATGGAGTGACGCGCAGCGTCCCCGCCTGGCAGCCGCGATGCGCGAGCCGCGCGATGGCCTGCAGGGATTCCCACAAGCCCGGTGGTTTCTCGTGGCACTCGCTTGGCTCGCGCAGCGACTCAATCGTGTAGCTGTCGCGATAGATCGGGTGCCATTTCGGAACCAGCCCTCGAGCCTCGGCGAACAACAGAAACAAGATGCGGTACACGACGATCAGCGACTCGTCGAAGAATGCGGGAGCGTTCGAGCGCCGTGCGCCGCGAGCTGCCTCGAACGCGTCGAGAAGAGCGACGACCGCGTCATGCACGCCGTGCTGCAGAGAAGCCCGAACTTCGGCTCGGTGCTGATCCGAGAGTACGACGGCGCGCTCGAGCAGCGATTCATCTCCTCGAAATGCGTCACGGTGCAGCAGCGACCACAGCAATCCGAGCAAAGCCGGTTCGTGCGCCGCGACCTCGAGATCAAACTGCGCGAAGCGCCGGGCGTAGGTACGCGTCGCGTCGAAGATGCGAATGATCGGTCCCGTCACGCAAAAGCACCACCTCACCTTGTGAGCGATGCCGTGGTGAATGGCGGCTCGCCACGTCGTTCCGGGATCGCGTCCCCAGGCGGTCACGAGAAGCGAGGCAACCGGGACGTCATCAGCGTGCAGCATGGCGTGGATGTGATCCGCGGAGGTGACCGCGCACGGAGCGGGCACGACCCGCAGCCCGAGCGCATCGACCAATGGCAGGGCGACGCGGTCGTAAACGGTCCTGATGCCGCTTGCCGGTCCCAGATCGCGAACCAGACGTTCGTGCCAGCTCTGAAACCATCGACTCGGCGCTTGGTCGATCTGCGCGGGGTCCAGGTTCCTTCTCATCGCATCGTGCGAGAGAAGCGATCCCGAGAGGCCAGGAATCATCGACGTCCGCGATCCTCGATGACGATGAGTGCTGTGAGCGCGAGCGAGGGAACAATGGAGGAACACCGGGTGTGAGCCTCGATGCGACGTTGCGAGTCCTCGAGCACCGCGGCCATCGTCCGGTGACGCTCATGATCGGACCGGACCGCCCGCCGATCGAACAGGCCAGCCTGCACGATCCGCTGTGCCGCAGACGTCGCCGGCAGCGCGACGACGCTTTCGCGATCGGCGAGCGCCGAGGCGGCGCCGGTGAGCGACTGGATGAGAGCGGCGATGTGTTCGCGGAGGAGAGGCCGGGCAAGCCGTTCGGCGACGGCGGTATTGCGAGCCGTCGTCTTCATGAAATCGACCAGGCGGCCCGGCGCGATTCCTTCGTGAATCGGCTGGTGCAACACGACGAGCTCGCTATGGACGCTGCGACCATCGCTCGCGGTCAGTTCGAGCCGGAAGATTCGAAGAAGTCCCGGCGGCAGCAGTCGACGCTTCGCGCGGACAAGCGTGGCGCACACCCGCTGCGGCCGGGTTCGCCGATCGCGATTGACGGCGGAACCGCGCCGCAGCTCGCCCAGCCGCATGGCCTCGAGGCGTGCATATTCCTGGAGGTCCAGTGGAGGGTGAATGACGTCAGGATCGAGCCGTACTGGTACCCAGTCGATTGGCGCGCCGTCCATGACGGCGGCAGCGACCCGCGATTCCGAAAGCGTCTCGACCAGCCGTAGTGGGTGCGGCACGCTGCGCCGCGCACGCGCCGCTCTCTTCGCGAGTGGCGCGAGCACCAGCCGTTCCGCCGTGTCTGCGGCAACGAGCATGATTTCATGCACGGTGTCACGCTGACCGATGCGGTCGACGCGACCGGTCCGCTGCTCGAGGCGCGAAGGACTCCAGGGCAGCTCGAAGTGAAGGACCGTGCGGCATCGCGAATGCAGATTCAAACCTTCCGCCGCGGCGTCGGTGGCGAGCAGCAATGAGTCGCCGCGCCTGAACTGCTCCAGCGCGATCGACCGTTCTGACGTGGGCATCCCTCCGTGAAGCCTGCAGATGTAACGGCCAAGATCGCTGAGTGCCGTCTCGAGCCGCGCGAGCGTGTCGCGAAACTCAGTGAAGACGATGATTGGTTCCTTGACGCGCCTCAACAGTCGTCGCAGCAGCGCGATCTTCGACTCGTCGCTGGTTGCGACGTCTGCGGCGTCGACGATCCGTTCGAGCCATCGTCTTTCTTTCGCGGCGTCCGCAAGACCCGCGGTCCCGAGAATGGCGTCGGGCTCGAGATCGTCGACCGGGTCCTGGGCATCGAGGGGCAGCCAGAGCTGCTCGGCGGGTCGAATGCCATGCGATGCAGCCAACAGCGCGAGCCGACGCCGACAGGAGATTGCGAGCGAGCCGGCGCTCGACAATGCCCGCTTCCTGAGGACGATCGCGGCAAGCCTGGCGTGTCCGTTCCCGCTTGCACGACTCTCGGCGCAGACGGAGGCGGCATAGCCCTCCAGAAGGCGATGCATGCGGCGCTCGGCCGCAGACGGCCGGACGGGCAGGAGCACGGTGCGCCTTCGCAGAGGTGTGCCGATGTCGGCTCGCGATCGGCAGAAGATCAGCAGCGGATCAGGTCGCTCGTCTGCCCGGCCAATCCTGCACAGCGACCGGAACTGTTCGTCGTCGCCGCCATGCGGAGTCGCCGTTAGCAGGACCACGCGTCGGGAGCGCAGCGCGACCGCGTGGACCGCCGTCAGGCGCGCGGTGCCTGGCGTCGCGGCGTGCGCCTCGTCGACGACGAGGAGATCCCAGCAAACGTCCTCGAGCGGGCGAAGCACTTCAGGACGGCGCAGGTATTCGAACGAGCAAAGGTAGACGCCCGGAAGAGCCCATGGTCCGACGTCGGAAGGAATCTCGCGGACCGCACGCGCCAGCCACGCCGAGGTGACGACCTCCGCCCTGACGCTGAACCGTCCACCAAGCTCCGCTGCCCACTGGTCGCGCAGCCCCGCCGGCGTGACAATCAGCGCCCGAAATGATTCGCGCTCGACCGAGAGTTCGCGGACGATGAGTCCCGCCTGAATCGTCTTTCCGAGACCGACCGCATCCGCAATCATCACGCGCGGGTAGCCGTGTCGACGCATTGCCAGCGCGGGCTCGAGCTGGTAGGGAAGCAGGTCAATGCTGCTCGTGACCGCGCCGGTCAGCCCGCCGAACGGTCTGACGTCCATCGCCTTCTCGCGTAACGTTCGAAGCCACTGTCGCGGCCGCACGACCTCGGTTGTGTTCCTGTGACCGCCGACCGCGTACGGCCGGTCGAACGGCAAGAGGAACGTGCGGGCCGGACCCGCAAGCGCGGCAGGCGAGAGCCGCAGCGTCCAGCAGTCCAGATATCTCGTGCTCTCAGCCACGCTCCAGCGTCGGCCTCGCAGCCACACGATCGCGCCTGTGCGCAAGTTCTCGCCGGTCGATTGCACGATGGCCGCAAGGCAAACTCGGTGCCCCGCCGGAGAGGAGTCAGTTGAATCGCTGATAGACCGCGCCAAATTGGCTGGTCGCGCGGGTCACTGTGCGCTCAAGGATCGCGACGCAGGTCTCCGATGGTGGTAAAGCTGCTCCTCGTCGGGGTCGATCGGCTGGCACAAACTGCAATCTCGTTTGAATTGAAGCCGGGGTCCGGGACCCGCCGGATCCCGTACCACGGATCCCGCATCCCCGCTCCTGAACGCAGGTCGAGACGTCAGTTGTCGGCGTGTGTGTTGTCGCGAGCCTCGTTGAGGGCGCGCTTCGAGACGATGACCGGGCGCGAATTGCGCCCGCCGCTGCCGCCCTTTGCGGCTGTTCGTGCGGCCGGTACGCGGACCCGGCGGATTCGGCAGCCACCCGCATATGCGATGGCGGCGACTTCGGTTGGCAGATCCAGACCCTCGATGAGATCGCGCAAGTCATCGTGGCGATCGCCGTTCCCCGCGTCGTTCTTCCGCGGCTCGACTTTGGCCCACACGCCGAGCGGCATCAACTGCAGGAGGGACGAACGGCGCTCGTCTGATTCTGGTCGGAAATCGTCGAACGTATCGCCGTCGAGGTCGACTTCGTACTCGACGTCCGCTTCGGCGCGCTTTCGCTGCGCAGCCGCCTGGGCCGCCCGGGCTTCTTCGGCGGCCCGCGCCTCGGCCTCAATGCGCTCGCGGTCCCGCTTCGCCGCGGCTTCCGCTTCGATCCGCTCGCGTTCCTGGCGCGCTGCCTCTTCCGCTTCGCGTCGTTCACGTTCCCGCGTTGCCGCGGCTTCTGCTTCGAGGCGCTCGCGTTCGCGTCGCGCGGCCTCTTCGGTCTCACGCCGTTCACGCTCCCGCTTGGCCGCGGCTTCGGCTTCGAGGCGCTCGCGTTCGCGTCGCGCCGCTTCTTCGGCCTCACGCCGTTCACGTTCACGCTTGGCCGCAGCTTCCGCCTCGAGCCGTTCGCGTTCGCGTCGCGCCGCTTCTTCCGCCTCACGGCGTTCGCGCTCGCGTTTGGCCGCGGCTTCCGCCTCGAGCCGTTCGCGTTCGCGTTTCGCCGCGGCTTCTGCTTCGAGCCGCTCACGTTCCCGTCGCGCAGCCTCTTCCGCCTCGCGGCGTTCGCGCTCTCGGCGCGCGGCCTCTTCCGCTTCCTTCCGGGCGAGCTCGCGTTTGGCAGCTGCTTCAGCTTCGATGCGTTCTCGTTCCTTGCGTGCGGCTTCTTCAGCCTCGCGTCGTTGGCGTTCGCGCTCCGCCGCGGCTTCCGCCTCGCGCCGCTCCCGTTCGCGCTTGGCCGCCGCCTCGGCCTCTTTCCGTTCGCGCTCGCGTTTCGCTGCAGCTTCTGCTTCCCTGCGCTCGCGTTCACGTTTGGCTGCGGCTTCGGCCTCGATGCGCGCGCGTTCGCGCTTCACTGCCGCCTCCGCCTCGATTCGTTCGCGCTCGCGCTTTGCCGCCGCTTCGGCTTCCAGACGGGCGCGCTCCCGCTTTGCGGCGGCCTCCGCCTCCGCGCGTTCACGCTCGAGTCGCTTCCTTGCTTCGGCCTCGAGCCGTTCGCGTTCTTTCTTCGCGGCTGCTTCGAGCCGCTCGCGTTCCTTCTTTTCGGCCGCTTCGAGCCGCTCGCGCTCGCGCTTTGCCGCGGCTTCCGCTTGGAGGCGTTCTCGCTCTTTCTTGGCGGCAGCCTCGGCCTCGATGCGCTCGCGCTCCCTCCGCGCAGCGTCTTCCGCTTCGAGCCGTTCCTGTTCTCGTTTCGCCGCGGCCTCCGCTTCCACCCGCTCCTGCTCGCGCTTCGCCGCCGCCTCGGCCTCGAGCCGTTCGCGCTCCTCGGCGGCTTCGGCCTCGAGGCGTTCGCGCTCCTTTTCCGCAGCCACTCGATCCTGCTCGGCGGTTTCTTCCGCGCGCCGGGCTTCCTCGGCCAGACGTTGTTCCTCTTCCTCGGCGATGACCGCAAGCGGCTGCGAGGTGACGAGCGGTTCGCGCGGAGCGGCCGGTTTCTTTTCTGCCGGCTTCTTCTGAGCGGATGAATCGCGTGGACGCCACGCGAATGGATCCGCCCAGGCCGATTCGGAGTTCGAATCGGCTTCGGGCGTCTCCGCGGACGCCTCGTTCGCACTCTGGTGCGGCGAGGCCGCGGATGCCTGGGCGCTTGCCGGCGGCGCGATCCTCGGCGATGGTCTCGGGGACGCCGCCGCCAAGACTTTCATCTCTGCGGCGCGCGCGAGGAACGTGCTGACCTCTTCGCCGAACGCGAGCGCGTCGCATCCAGGGATCGGCGCGCTCGCTTTCTTGCGGCGCAGCTTCCCAAAGAGTCCGCCGTCCGGTTCCGGAAGCTCGCCGTCCTGAGTCTCCGATGCGAGTTGCGGAATCGTGTGAGTCTGCAGGTGCTCGGCACCCTCGAGCGTGCGGAGGTGCGCGATGATTTCCGCCTCGTCGCGCGGCGACAGCAGCGCGGTCAGCAGAATCACGTCCGGCATGCGTTCGTTGACGGCGGCGATCGTTGCGTCGCGCGATTCCACGACGATGAGGTCGGCGTGGACGTTGTTCCGGATGACGCGCTTGAGGATCGTCGCCTGGCGCAGATCGGGCTCGAGGGCAAGTACGAGCGGCACGTGATTCGGCAAGGTCGAGGCTCTCGGCTTGTAGGTGTGGAACCCGGTTACGTTCTCAACATGAAGGCGACGAGAACCGCGCCCGCGGCCGCGAAGATCAGCAGCGGCGCGTTCTCGATCGACTGATAGCGGACCGCCGTCATCAGTGCACTGATTAGATCTCCCGCGCGATCACCCCAGGGAGTCAGACCGTTGCCGCCGCTGCCCAGAAGGTCGCCGAAACGATCCCGCACCCGATCGTCGACGGACACGAGCATCAGCATCACCGCACCGAAGACGGCGACCGACGCGACTCCCTGTCGAAATCCCAGTTTCATCGACGCGGTTCCTTTCCCGGTCTCCTCGAGGTTCTCGTTTCAAACACCACGGTCGTTCTGGTGGGTGAGGCAATTGGTATGCCGGCTAGGAACGCGAAACGACAGCCCTGTAATTGGTGAAATAGCACGCAGATACGCGCCTGCGCGCGATCATCTTTATGCGCGTCGATTTTGACAGAGTCACGAAATTGGGCTCGGCCGTTACGAAACTGGCGGGGCGGTTGTGAGCGACGGGCCGCTCGCACGGCCGCACACTCTCTTCCAGCGCCCTCCTGAATTCCCGGCGGCAGAACAACTTGCGATGCCCCGGGGACTGTGCGACACCGACCGTGGCACAGCCGTTGCGATTGGTCCGCCCCGTGGCGCGGCAAGTTCGCCGCGCACCGAAAGAAGGGACGCGGCCGCGCCGCACCACCGCATCGCCCAAGGCGGTGCACATCCGGGAGGATTCAAATGTCGCAGCTTGTTGCCATCGTCAAGTCGCTTCGCAATGAAGAGGGTCAGGACCTGCTCGAGTACGCGCTGCTCGTCGCGTTGATCGCGCTGATCGCGATCGGTGCAGTGGCGGCGGCGGGCGGAGCGGTGCAGGGGATCTTCCAGGCGATCGCGAACGCCCTTGGCGGCGCCGCGTAAGAGCCGAGAAGACGAGGAGCCGGAGCGTTCTTGGTGGACGCTCCGGCACTTCACCGCAATGTTCCGAGGAGATGATCCAATGCAATCGCCAGTCGCAGTGATGACATTGAGAGAGCTCGCCGGGAGCAAGCTTCGACGCTCGGAGGACGGCCAGGATCTCCTCGAGTACGGGCTGCTCATGGCCCTCATCGCCGTGTTCGCGATCGGCGCCGTCTCGATGCTCGGCCAAACGATTCAGAACGTCTTCTGGTCGGCGATTGCAGGCAGTTTCTAACGTCGCGTTCGCCGCGCTGTCCTCGGGCGCGCTCGTCGCGACAGTCGTGGACATCAGGGTTCGTCGGATCCCAAACACGCTGACCGCCACCATGGCGGGAATCGGCGTCGGGCTCGCAGCCTCGGGGGTCAGCGGAGTGTCCCTGATCGGATCGGTTCTTGGCTTCATCGTCGGGTTTGCCTTGATGCTGCCGGGTCACGCGCTGGGCGCCACCGGCGCCGGCGACGTCAAGTTCATGGCAGCGGTGGGAGCTATCGTCGGACCGGCAATGGTCGTGAGCGCGTTTCTCTTCACGGCCGTGGCGGGTGGAGTCCTCGCGATAGCAGTGGCGATCAGGCGTCGTCGGCTGACCGCAACGATCGCCGGCACCGGCCGGCTGATAGCCGCACCTGGCGACGCGAAGAAGGAAATCCAGGCGGCGACGGTTTCGAGCCGCTTCGCTTACGGACCGGCAATTGCGATCGGCAGCGTCCTGGCAGCGCTGCTCGGATGAACGCCGCGATGAGCGCCAGTATCAAAGAGGCAGGCGGATCATGATGAAACGACTGAAAGGACAACGCGGCGCCGCACTGCTCGAGACGGCGATCACGCTTCCGCTCATCCTGCTCGTCTCGGTCTCGATCTTCGAATTCGGCCGGGCGTACCAGACCTGGCAGGTGCTGACGAACGCGGCTCGCGAAGGCGCCCGTATCGCCTGTCTGCCCGACTACACCGACGCCCAGGTCCAGACCACGGTCACGAACTACTTGAACGGTGGGCGGCTGGCGAACGCTGGCGGCGCGCAAATCCAGATAGTGCGCAACGTTCCGTTCGGCGCCACCACGGCGTCTCGTGTCACGGTGAACTACCCGTTCCAGTTTATGGTCATCGGTCCAGTCGCGCGGCTGGTCCGAAGCGGTTCGACGATGGGCGCTCCCCTGACGATGACGTCTTCCGCGCTGATGCGGAACGAATAACAGGTGAACCATGCGTAGCCGAATTTTTGCAGTCCTCGCTCTTGCCATTCTCGCCGGAGGCGGGTTGGCGTACGGCACCTACAACTTCATGCAGACCCAGCAGGTCCATCCGGTGAACACGCCGACCCAGGCCGTGGTCGTCGCCGCCGCCGATCTGCAGCTCGGGTCCGAGCTCAAGAAGGAGGACGTCACGATCGTCCAGTTCCCAGCCGGGAAGACGCCTGACGGCACCTTCGCGAATCCGCAGGACGTGATCGGCCGCGGCCTGATCGTGCCGATCGTCAAGAACGAGCCGATTCTCAAGGCCAAGCTGGCGTCGAAAGAAGCCGGCGCGGGCCTGCCGCCGGTCATTCCCGAGGGCATGCGCGCCGTGTCGGTTCGCGTGAACGAAGTCGTCGGCGTTGCCGGCTATGTGCTGCCTGGCAACCGCGTTGACGTCGTCGCGACCGCGAGCCCGACCGATCAGCATTCGGACACGACCTCGAAGGTCGTGCTGTCGAACGTGCAGGTGCTCACCGCCGGCACGCGCATCGAGCAGGGACAGGATCAGTCCAAGCCCGTGCAGGTGACGGTCGTGACGTTGCTGGTCTATCCGGATCAGGCCGAGCGACTGGCGCTGGCCAGCACCGAAGGCAAGATTCAGCTGGCGCTGCGCAACCCGCTCGATCAGAGTGCGCCCCCGACGCCAGGCGTGAAGACCGCCGGCCTGATGGGTACCGCGCAGGCGAAGGGCACCCAGATGGCGAGCTCGTCCCGTCCGCGATCGGGGCAGCCGGTGACGAACACGGTTCCAGCGGCGCCGCCGCTGCCGACGGTTGAAATCATCCGCGGCGACAAACGCGCACAGGAAGTGGTTCGGTAGATAGCGAGATAGCTAGACACGGTTCAGTTTCCGGCTGGTCAGTCTCCCCGCTGCCCGGAACTCGTTTCACACGAGATTGACGAACTGGTGGTCGGCTCCACGATGCCGCTCGAGTCAGCTCGAGCCAGTCGATGGGTGACAACTGGTAACTGGTAACTGATTTCGGAGGACATCCCAATGCGGGCAGCAACGTTACGGGCGGGCCTTGCCGCCTTCATCATCGTCATCCTGGTCGCCGCGCCACAGGCGCAGCAGGCCACCCCTCAGGCGCCGCCGGCGTTTGGCGGTCCGTCAGCCAGCGCGGTCGCATCGCCGCGCGATCCAGCTGAACACCCGATCGACGTCGACCTGCTGGTCGGGCGTTCCACCGTGCTGAACGTGGGTGCGCAGATCGCGCGCGTCTCGCTGACGGTGCCGGACGTCGCCGATGCGATGGTGACCGCGCCAGGGCAGTTGCTGATTCACGGCAAGTCGCCTGGCACGATCTCGTTGTTCGTCTGGGACAAGGGTGGCGCGATCAAGACCTACGAGGTCAACGTGCGCCGCGACCTGACGATCCTCGTCGAGCAGATGAAGCAGCTCTTCCCCGGTGAGCAGATCACCGTCGCGGGAAGCGGCAAAGACGTCGTCATCTCGGGAACGGTCACGAGCAAATACGTGATCGAGAAGGCGGCGGACGTCGCCGGCGGCTTCGTCGAGAAGAAAGAGAACGTCGTCAACCTGCTGCAACAGCAGGAAGGCGTCGCGTCGAACCAGGTGATGCTGCGCGTGCGATTCGCGGAAGTGAGCCGCAGCGCGCTGCAGGAGCTCGGTGCGACGTGGCTCCTCGATCAGTTCAAGTCGGACTGGACCGCGCGCGCGACCACCGAGCAG
>Ga0207701_10001636_pt1 | contig 23431 bp, 17 predicted proteins | sample KBSSwiSSwithPhiX_FD_184294 | JGI IMG/M metagenome (GOLD analysis project Ga0207701, IMG submission 184294) | Switchgrass rhizosphere bulk soil microbial communities from Kellogg Biological Station, Michigan, USA, with PhiX - S5 (SPAdes) (version 2) | ecosystem: Environmental > Terrestrial >... | reverse complement strand
CGGTAGGCTAGCACGGCTGGGCGATGGGCGAAAGAGGGTAACCGGTTACTGCGAGCTCGGCTGTTGGATATCGACGCCCGTTAGGCGCCTACATATAAAGAACCGACGCGAGGGTGAGCCCGATCGAGAAGAGCAACTCAGAACTGACAAACTCATCACGGCCAACTTTGAACTCTTACAGGGCAGTCCGTTTACGGACCGACGACGTCCGGCGATGGCTCGCGAACCGCAGAGCCCAATCGCTGGCCATACGTCTCGTGATGTCTGGTCAGCGATTGAGCACCGCGGTTCGCCTTCCTTCATCGCTCCTGGAGGGTCCGTAAATGGGCTACCCTGTAAGAGTTCAGAGTCAGCAGAGATGAGTGTTTCAGTTATGAGATGCAGCGCCGTCACCCGGAGCGTTCCTGTGATGCCAATCATGCGCCTGCCGGCGTCTTTGACGCGGCGGCAGCAAGGTCGGCCGTCACGCGCATCTCCGTCGTGTAGCGCAGATCCGCGAACCGCACGAGGAGATCCGCCTCCGTGACTCCGCGCCGCTCGTCGCCCGAGAGATCCGCGATCACCATGCCCCGATGCATCATGATCGTCCGATCGCCGAAGCGGACCGCGTGCTCCATGCTGTGCGTGACCATGAGCGTCGTGAGACGCTGCGTGCGCACCACGTGGTCTGTGACGGTCATGACCTGCTCGGCCGCCCGCGGGTCGAGCGCCGCCGTGTGCTCGTCGAGGAGCAGGAGGTCGGGTCGCGTGAGTGTCGCCATGAGCAACGTCACGGCCTGCCGCTGGCCGCCGGACAGCGTGCCCATGGATGCCTGGAGACGACCCTCGAGCCGCATACCTAACGACGCGAGCGCCGCGCGGTACCGCTCGAGCGAGGCGCGGTCGAGGCCCACGCGCAGGCCACGCCGCTTGCCGCGCAGCTCGGCCATCCGCAGGTTCTCCGCGACCGTCATCGACGGGCACGTCCCCTTGAACGGATCCTGAAACACCCGGCCCACGAGCGCGGCACGCCGGTGCTCCGGCCAACGCGTCACATCGACGTCGCCAATGCGGATCGTGCCGCTGTCGGTCAGGTATGTCCCGGCAATCACGTTCAGGATCGTCGATTTCCCCGACCCGTTGCTTCCGATCACCGTGAGGAACTGGCCGGCAGGAATCGTCAGGCTCACGCCGCGCAACGCGGGTACCACATCGCCGCCCGGCTGCTCGAACGTTTTCTCCAGCGAAGTGATCTCGATCATTTGCGCGCCCCTCCCTGGCGCAGCCGAAGCCTGACGCTCGGGAGTGCCAGCGTCGCGAGGACGAAGGCGGCGGTCGCGAGCTTGAGATCCACGGGATCCAGCCCAACGCGCAACGCGACAGCGATCAGCCCGCGGAAGACAACCGCACCGACGGCGACCATCGCGATGGTCGCACCGAGCCGCGCCCGTCGCGGCTTGAGCGTCTCACCGAGGATCACCGCCGCCATGCCGGCGACAAGCGTGCCGACCCCCATCGTGACATCGGCGAAGCCCTGATACTGCGCGATCAGCCCACCCGAGAACGCCACGAGGCCGTTCGCGAGCGCGAGCGCCAGCTCCACCATCCCCCGGCGGTCCACGCCCTGCGCAATGATCATCGCTGGATTGTCTCCGGCCGCACGCATGGCCGTGCCGAAGTCGGTGCGAAGGAACCACGTGAAGGCGAAGCCGAGTACCAGCATGAGCCCGAGGAAGACGGCGCCGAACGAAATGTCGTTAGGCCACGCCGCCGTCGCCGGGACGAGAGCGTGCATTCGAGTGGCGAGCGTCGCCCGGTCGAGCAGCGAGATGTTCGACCGTCCCATCACGTGCAGATTGACCGAGTAGAGCGCGGTCATCACCAGAATGCCAGCGAGCAGCTCGTTGACGCGAAGTCTCGTGTGCAGCACACCGGTCACCCAGCCCGCGATCATGCCGGCGAAGAACGCCACGATGGTCGCGGGCAGCGGATCGACGCCTTTGATGATGAGCGTTGCCGCGACCGCGGCTCCGAGCGGGAAGCTGCCATCGGGCGTGATGTCCGGAAAGCGAAGTACCCGGGATGCGATATAGACGCCCCACGCGAGCGTCGCGAAGGCGAGGCCGAGAACGAGCGCCGAGAGCCAGAAGTCCCACGGCGACGGCCGACGCGTCGTGTTAGGCGCGGCGGACGACGGCTTCCGTGAGGCGAGTCGTACGGTGTCTCCCTCTCCCGTTGCCGGAATTACCTTGGACGCGAGCGCGATGACCTCCGGCGGTATCGTCACGCCAAAGTCCGCCGCCGCGCCGAGATCGACGACCATCTGCGGATTCGCCGACACGCGGAACGGGATCGTCGCCGGACTCTCCCCGCGCAGGACGCGAATCATGATCACGCCCTGCGCGTAGCCGTTATCGTAGAAGCTCGCGCCGAGTGCCAGGGGCGGCCCGGTGTATCCGGTGTTGGAGGCGACGACAGGCATGCCCAGCTCACGCGCCTGCTTGATGAGCGCGGGGAATCCGCCGCCGATCATGATGCTCGGGATCTGCATGATCCCGCCGGCGCCCTGCGCGCGAAGCGCCTGCACGCCCGAGGCGATGTCCTGGGGGCTCGTGCAGGCAACCGTGACGAACCGGATGCCCATCTGCTGCGCCTTCCGCTTCGCCATCTCGAGATAGAACTCGGCGAAGGGATCGGCGGGGTCGAAGAGCGTGCCCCACGCGCCGGCCTTCGGGAATGCCGTGCGCGCGATGCCTAACGCCGAATCGACGGGGAGCGGGATCTCGGCGCCGGTGACGTTGGGCCGGTGGTTGGTGGGGCTCGTGCCGGCGTTGATGGCGTAGGGGTTCGCGACCGCGCCGAAGACGATCGGGCGGTCGGTGATGACCTTCATCGCCGTCTGGGTCGCGATGGAAGACAGCGTCGCGACCTGGGTGACGCCTTGCTGCACGAAGTCGCGCATGATGAGCGACAGCGTCGGGATGTCGCCCTGGGCGTTGCGTTCGAGGAAGGTGACGTTGACGTCTCGGACGAACCCCGAGTCAGCGAGTGCTTTGTAGAAGCCCTCGCGCGCCTCGTCGAGTGGCGTGAGCGACGAGACCTGAACGACGCCGATGACCGGGCGAGAGGTGTGCGATCCTCCGCCGCACGCCGCGAGCAGCGCGAGGACGGAAACGAAACTCGCGCACGAATGGAGACGCCTCGCGAGCGGCTTGGCCGTTTGGTCGTCGCCAGTCAGCACGATCAATCGACTAGGGTGGCGGGAACAGGATACGCAGGCTGAGCGGGTAGATCATGGCTGGGTCGCCGATCGGCGCGTACGTCATACGCACGCTCGACGTATCGAAGTACGGGTCGCCAGTGACTGAGCGAGGATACTTCGCCGCGGTCGCGCCCACGTATACGACGATGGTCGCGGTGTCGGCCGAACCCGAGGCAGGCGCCTCGCTGCGGTGCACTGTCACCGAGAACCGTCCGAGCGAGTCGACGTCGATCCGAATCGCGCGACAGCCGCACTGTGGCGTGGTTCGAAGGGCACCGCTCACGCCATCCATCGCCGACCCGTCTGGTCCGACCACGGTGCCGTAGACCACCGCGCAACCAAACGATGGACTTCCGTCCGCCGGGCCCTCGCAGCGCGGCGGGCCCGATACGGCGGACTCGACCTCGCTGAAGCAGCCAGCGAGGATGACCACCGCGATTGACAGTGCCGCCAGGAGCCCGGTTGCGGGCCGTGTCGTCATGTGCCGGACACCGAGACAGGTACGGAAGAACACCGCGGCGCGTAAGGCGGGAACATAACGCTGCCGCCCGCACGCGCGAGTGTTGCGCCGAGGTCAGGTGTTATGACCGCCGGTAGATCACGGAGAAGTCCGGTCGCATTTCGTGCGTGCGTGCGTCCCGCAGCTCGGACTGGGCCGTGATCGTATTGCCGTCGGTGCTGAACGTCGCCGTCATGCGCTGATCGAAGTCCTTCGGGCCAACGGCTTTTCGATCCAGCATCCAGACGCCACCAGCAAAGGTCATGTCGAACAGACGATGCACACCGCGCGAGTCGAAGTAGTGCTGCGCGAGCCCCCCATTGGGTTGGGTCGCGCCCATCACGGCGATGCTGTCCGGGAAGTCGGGGTGGTCGAGCGTGGCCCGATGGATCAGGAACGTGCGGTTACCCCACCATTCGAACACCGACGCGCCGCGAATCACGGTGTCCGGGAACTCGACGTGTCTCCCTTCGACAGCCCATTCGCCGATGAAGGGCTGGAGGGCGTCGAGTGGCTTTCCGACGACGTTTTTCATGAGCTCATCCTTCGACGGACTGCAGTGCTACTCCGCGCGAAGCGCCTCCGCCGGGTCGACGTGGGCGGCCCGCCGCGCAGGGAACCAGCTCGCGAGCGACGCCGTAGCCACGAGCGCGAGCGTCACCCCAACCAGCGTCACCGGATCGCTCGTCGTGACGCCATAAAGAAACGCTCGCAGGAACGGAGCCGCTACCGCATAGAGCACGAAACCGGCCACCACGCCGACCGTGATCAGCTTGAGCCCGCGCACCGCAACGGCCCGCGCGATCTGCCGCGGATCGGCGCCTAACGCCACACGCACGCCGAACTCGCGGGTCCGGAGCGCTACCATGTACGCCATCACCCCGTAGAGCCCGATCGTCCCGAGCACCAGCGTGATCGCCGCCGCCGCAGCCATGAGTATGAGCGTCAGCTCGAGACGCGCCGTCGACGCACGGACGACATCACTCATCATGTCCACATTGAAGATCGGCACGGTGGGGTCCAGGTCGCGTACGATACGCCTAACGGCCGGTACCACGGCCGCCGGCTGGCCCGCCGTCCGGATCACGAGCGCCATCGTCCGCCGGGCGTTCGGCTCGACTCGCGTATCGACCGGCACAGCCTGGGGCACGTAGACCATCGCGGAGGGCGCCATCGCCAGGTCATGGTCACGCACGTCACCGACGACGCCTACAATTGTGTACGCGGGACCTGATGGCTCCAACACGAGCCGCTTCCCGAGCACGGTGCTGCCGCCGGGATCGTTCCAGATGGTCGCCGCGGCGCGCTGGCTGATGATGACGTCCCCGTCGAGCTGACGCCCAATACGTTGAAAGACTCGCCCCGCGATGACCGGGATCCGCATCGTCGCGAAGTATCCGTCGTCGACCGCCTGCGCTGGCAGATATACCTCGCGGTCTCCGCCTTCGGTCCGGAACGACAGCTGACGCGCGTCGCCGACGCCTAACGGCAGCCGGTCCGTCACGCCAACGGAGCGAACGCCGGGGAGCGCGGCAACCGACTCGGTCAACCGCGTGTAAAAGCCCACGGCTGCCGAATCGCCGTAGCGGGCGAACGGCACCTGCGTCCAGATCGTCACCACGTCGGTGGCGTCGAACCCCGAACGCTCCTGGTACAACCGCTGGAATGTGCGCAGCAGCAGCGCCGATCCCACCGAGACGACGAGCGCCACCGCGATCTGCAGGGCCGCGATCAGCGCGCGAAGACGCTGCCGAGTTTTCCCTGCCGTCTCGCCGCGTCCTCCGTCGCGAAGGTTGATCGAGAGGGCCACGCGCCGAACGCGGACTACCGGTACCGCAGCGCACACCACCGCTCCCACGAGCGTGACCGCCACGACGAACGCTGCCGTCGTTAGGCCGACGCCGAGCTCGCCGAGGCGAGGGACGTCGACCGGTCCGAACGCCACCAACACCTGGACCGCTCCCCACGCCGCGAGAAGCGCGAGCGCTCCGGCTACCGCACCGAGCACCACCGATTCGTCGAGGAACGACGTCATGATGCGCAGCCGACTCGCACCAAGAGCCTCACGAATGGCGAGCTCGAGTTGACGGCCGTCGGCACGGATCAACATCAGGTTGGCCACGTTCGCCCACGCGACGAACAACACCAGGCCGGCGGCCGCGGCCAGCATCCACAGCGTCCGGGCGATGCCGCTCGTGACCTCGTCGCGCAACGGCGTGACGATCGGCGCTGGTCGCTCTTCATCGAGCCACGACGCCGTCGATGTCCCTGACCCCAGCCTCGGGAACGATTCGGCCACACTCGGCAGTACGCGGGCCAGCTCACGTTGCGCCTCGTCCGGCGTCGCGTTAGGCGCGAGGCGCGCGACGGCCGAGTAGGTGAAGTCCCCGACGGTCGGGCTGCCCGGATCGATTCGCGCGGGAATCCACAGTCTGGTGTCGGCTGCCGGGAAGACGAACCGATCCGGCATGACGCCGACGATCTGCCGCGCAACGGCGTTGACGTACAACGTCTTGCCGATGACGTCACGAGCCGAGTGGAAGCGCGTTCGCCACACGGACTCGCTCAGGATGACGACGGTCGCGCTGTTCGGCCGATCCTCGTCGGCCGTGAACGAGCGGCCGAGGAGCGGCGCGACCTGAAGCATCCCAATCGTGGAGGCGGTCACCCACGTCGCAGTGACCCGCTCGGGCGCGTCGCCATCCCCATCCGTCCAGATGTTGGCGTTCCCGGTTCGATAGAAGCTGACGTCGCTCAGACTCCGCGCGAGTCGCTTGTAGGTGAAGTAGATGCCCGGCGGTTGCTGTATGCGACGAGGCTCGGGGGTTTGCAGACTGACGCTGACCAGACGATCCGGCTGTCCGTACGGCAGAGGGGCGAGCAGGACGCCGTACACGATGGCGAACATCGCCGCGACCGAGCCGATTCCGAGGACGAGTGTGAGGACCGCCGCAACGGTGAACACCGGCGTGCGCTTCAATGATCTGAGCGCATATCGCAGCGAGGTTGCCATGCCTCGATAATACCCGCACGCCGCGAAGCATCAACCGGAACACGGTTCGGACCCGGCTGTCGGCGGAGCGGGTAGGAAAGCGTACGGAATACTCACGCTACCCACTTCGAGGGCACCACCATGCGCACGAGCATCGCCAGCCTCGCGTCCGCCCTGCTGCTGTCATCCCCGACATGGGCGCAGATGCCCGCGCCGCCCACGCGCTCCATCGCCGTCTCGGGACAGGCCGAGGTGCGCGTCACACCATCGATCGTGAACCTCGTCCTCGGCGTCGAGACGCTGCGACGATCGCTCCCTGCCGCGAAGGCCGAGAATGACAGACGGGTCGAGGCGGTCGTGAAGTCACTGCAAGGACTCGGCGTCGATGCAAAGGATATCCAGACGGATTACATCCACGTCGAGCCTGATTACTTCACGCGAGACGACACGATCACCGTCCTGCGACGCTACACGGTTCGGAAGACGGTCGCCGTCACGCTGCGCGACGTCACGAAGTTCGAGCGCGTACTGGGTGGCGCGCTGCAGTCGGGCGCTACCCACGTCCTCAACGTTCAGTTCCTGACCGATGATCTGCGCAAGCACCGCGATGAAGCGCGAGCTCGCGCGATCCAGGCAGCGCGCGAGAAGGCCGAGGCGCTCGCACATGAGCTCAACGCACGCGTCGGGAAGGTTATCTCGATAAACGAGTATGCGGTGGGTGGCCCGTGGCACTCCTACGACAACAGTTGGGGCGGAATGCGTTATGGCGGTCCCGGAGCGAATCAGGTGTCCGTGCAAGCCGCTGGCACGAGCGGGGAGCTGCTCGGCGACACGATCGCGCTCGGGCTGATCGGCATCACGGCGTCGGTGAGCGTGAGCTTCGAGCTGGAGCCGCAATAGCCTCCGGCGTGATCCCGCGCTGCAGCTCCTCCGCGAGGGCATCGACATCGGCTTCGCTTGACCGGTAACTCGTGATGCACGCACGGAGCGCCGGCGCCTTGCCGGTGAGCCGCACCTCCGAGATCCAGACGCGGCCCGCACTACACACGCGCCGAGCCAAGTCGCCAGCCGAGCACGATCCGTCGTCGATGCGCGGGTGGGTGAAACACACGAGCGGGAGAACCGAGTCGTTGACCACTATCCACCCTCGCTCCGTGAGCTTCGCCCGCAGCACGTCGCCCATCGCCGCCTGGTGCTCGATCATGCGGCACAGTCCGTCGGCGCCTAACGCGGCAATCGTGCAGAACACCTTGAGCCCAATGTGGCGACGGGACCACTGAATGCTCACGCGGTAGAGGTCGTCCTCACCCTCCACACCCGCTGGCACGTAGCCCGTATCGACGTCGAACATCTGCCGCAGCGGCTCGCGATGCTTGCAGAAGAACATCCCGGCTCCCAGCGGAACCGAGAGCCACTTGTGCGCGTCCCAGGTCACCGAATCGGCCAGCTCGATGCCGCCGAGGTGGACACCTAACGACGGTGACACGAGCGCGCTCCCACCCCACGCGGCGTCGACGTGGAACCACAGCCCTTCGCGTCGCGCCAGCGCCGCGAGCTCGGGCAGCGGGTCGATCGCGCCGCCCGCGGTGGTGCCGGCCGTCCCCACGAGCATCATCGGCTGCCAGCCTGCCGCGCGATCGGCCGCGATCTGCGCGGAGAGCGCGGCCAGATCGATACGCCATCGGGAGTCGACGCCCACGACGCGCACGGCGTCGTCTCCGAGTCCCGACATCCGCGCGATCTTGTGAAAGGAGTGATGGCTCTCGCGCGAGACGTACAGCGCAGGCCGGGCACCGGATTTCGTGAGCCCGTCGCGGAGCGAGTCACCGTGGTGCAACGCGATTGCCGCCAGCACAGCCGTGTGGTTCGCTTCGCTCCCGCCACTGGTGAAGTGCGCGGTCATCGCGTCCACGTCCCACCTCATGGCGCGTGCGAAGAAGTGGAGCGTGTAACGCTCGATCTCGCACGCCGCTGGGGCATGCCACCACCCGCCCACCTGGGGATTGTACAGCGCGGCGAGTGCGTCGCCCCACACACCGGCCTCGTGGACGTCGGGATTGAAGAGCCCGAAGTACCGCGGGTGCGTGGCGTGAAGCGTCCAGCGGCGCATCATGGCCGCAACGTCGGCGAGGATCGCGTCGAGTGGTTTGGGGTCTGCGAATGAGAATCGTTCGGTCAGGTAAGCGCGGATCTCCGCCGGCGCCACGTCTGGCGCCACGGGGAGTGCCCTCACCTCCGCCGGGAAGCGCTCCACCTCATGCGCAACGAACGCTGCGGCCGAGCTTAGCTGATCAGTGGTTTGGATAGGGGTCATTCCCTATGATGGCGTCGGCGACGCGAACGTGCTTGCGAGATCTTACCCTGGGATAGGCCGGTTCAGCCGCGATTGCGGCGACGCCGCGTCCTCGCGCCGCTCAATCCGCTCGCATCACCCGGGTCGGATCCACACGCGCGGCCCGCAACGCGGGGATCAGCGTCGCGACGACCGCGGGCAGCAGGAGCAACAACGGCACCACGATGAAGGTCGCCGGATCGCGCGGGTTCACGTCATAGAGCAGCGACGACAGCACTCGGCTCAGCGCCCAAGCGCCGGCGAGGCCGGCCACGATGCCGAACGCAATCACACCGATCATCTCGCGCGAGACGAGCGTCAAGAGATCGCGGCCGGTGGCGCCGAGCGCCGCGCGGATGCCCAGCTCACGAGTGCGGTAGGCCACCGCGTACGCCACCACCGCGTACACGCCGAGTGCCGACAGAACCAGCGCAAGCCCGGCGAACAGGGCGATCAGCGCCGTGTTGGTTCGGCGCGGCAACACCGATGCACCGACTACCTGCTCCATCATCCGAACGTTGTACACCGGCTGCCCTGGTGCGACGGCGTGCATCGCATCCGTGAGGGTTGCCGTCAGCGCGCGCGCCGGCAGCGTACCCCGAACGACGATCGCCACGTTTTGCGAGCCGAGGTCGATCGGTCGGTACATCTGTGGCCAGGGCGGCGTGTCCAGCGCTGATTCCCGCACGTCGGCGACCACGCCGATGACCGTGATGGGCGTTGTGTCGGGCCGAAACGTGAAATACCGCCCCAGCGGATCCACGCCCGGCCAGAATTGCTCGGCCATCGCCGCACTGATGACAGCCACCTGGGGTCCGGTTGCGTCACGCGGCGAGAACGTTCGGCCACGGAGCTTCGCGATGCCTAACGCATCGAAGTAGCCACCGCTCGCGAACAGGAATCGGGCGAAACGGGGCTCGCCGTGGTCGAGCGGCTGCGCGCCCGGGACGTTGATCGCCACCGAGATCCCTCCTCCGCCACGCAATGGGAGATCGTTCACCGCGCCAGCCGCAATGACTCCCCGCTGTCGGGATAGTCGATCGACGACCCCGTCGATGATCCGACGCTGCTCGACGCCCGGAGTGCTGCTCGGGAAACTCGTCTCGAGCGTCGCGACCTGGTCCGGATTCATGCCGGTCTTCTCAGCCATGAGACGCTGGAAGCTCCGCAGCATGAGTCCTGCCGCGATGAGCAGCATTACCGTGAGCGCGACCTCGACGACCACAAGCCCGCGGCGAGCCCTTCCCAGCCCGGCGGATGCACCGTGCCCTCCACCGGACTTGATGATGATAGTCGCGTCGCCGCCGCGGGTTGCGCCGATCGCTGGCCAGAGGCCGAACAGGATACTCGTCGCTATCGCCAACGCGGCGGCGAAGACGAGCACGCGCAGGTCGAGCTGCACGGGCGCAATGGCCGCCAGGCTCTGTGGCATCATCGCCCGGACCACTCGCAACGCGGCTGGCGCGAGCAGGAGACCGAGGCACGCACTGGAGAACGCCAGCAGCAGGCTCTCGGCCAGGAGCTGGCGCATGATCCGCGGCCGCGTGGCACCGAGGACTTCTCGCAGAGTGATCTCGCGGCGCCTAACGGCGCCGTCGGAGAGCAGCAGATTCGCGACGTTGGCACACGCGATGACCATCAAGAGCGCCGTGGTTCCGAGCAGGACCAGCAACGCTCGCCGTCGATCGCCGAGCAGCTCGCGATGGAGCGGCACGGCGGCGCCCACGCGCCGTACCTCGCGGATGACGCCATTCAGGTCGTCGTGCCTCTCACCCCGCGCTGGCTCGGCGACCTGCTGCCACCGCGCGAGCACCTGCGCGGCTGCCGATTCGGTCGATACGCCCGGCCGGATTCTCGCAATGACGTGTGACGGCAAATACCCGCGGAACGGCTCGAACGTTTCGAATGTCGTTGGTACGGGCAGCGCAACCCACAGATCGCTCTCGTCGGGGAAAACGAACCCCGGTCGCATGATGCCGACGACGGTGTACGGCCGTCCGTGCAGCGTAATCGGCTTCCCGAGCATCGGCGCGCCACCGAAGTGGCGTTGCCACAGTCCATACGAGAGAATGGTTGCCAAGGGACCGCGCGGCTTGCCCTCCTCGGCGGTGAAGGTGCGGCCGCTCAACGGTGTGACGCCTAACGTTGCGAAGAACGACGCCGTGACGACGCCGGCTTTCACGCGCAGTGGACGATCCGGATCCGACAGGTTGAGCCCACCCGACGCGTACGATGCTGGACTCGAGAAGACACCGGCCATCACGGCCACATCGGAGATGTCGAGCTGACGTCCGAGGCTTCGCTCTCCGAGCTCGGGCTCGAATGGTACGGCGACCATCGGCAGAGACACGAGCTCGTGCTCGCGCGGGAACGGAAGCGATCGCAGCATCGCGGCGTCGACGGCGCTGAAGACAGCGGTCGTCGCGCCGATTCCGAGGGCGAGCACCGCCATCACGGGAACGCTGAACCCGGGTCGCGCGCGCAATCGCCGTGCGGCGAATCGAATGTCCTGAACGAGCTGATCGAGCGTGCCGAGTCCCCACGTATCGCGGCTGGTTTCGGCGATGACGGTAGCGTTCCCGAACCGCTTTCGCGCTGCGGTCCTCGCCTCGTCGGCGCTCATTCCTGCGCCGTGCATTGCCTCCGCGCGGAGCTCGGCATGCAGACGCATTTCTTCCTCGAGCTCCGACAGGTAGTGATCGCGCCGGACGAAGTACCAAAGTCGACGGAGGAAGCCGCGAACGGTCGTCATTCGGGTGCGAGCTGAAGGATCTGGGCGATGGCGAACGTGACGCGCCGGTACGACTCCCTCTCCCGTGTCAGCTGTCTGCGTCCGGCAGCCGTTAGGCGGTAATACCGGGCGCGCCGGTTGTCGCGCGTTTTCCCCCACTCCGCCGAGAGCCAGCCCTTCATGAGCATTCGCTGCAGGGCCGGATAGAGCGACCCTTCTTCGACCTGCAGCACACCCGCCGAGGTGCGCTGAATGGCGTCGGCGATCTCGAAACCGTGCAGCTCCTCGAGACGGGCGAGCGTCTGGAGGATCAGCATGTCCAACGTGCCGGGCGGGATGGGGTCGCTCATGGAACGCGCCTGGAAGTCGGGGTCTGACATAGACAGTCTATGTCAGACCCTACTCCGGTGTCAATGGCCTCCGATCACCGAAACGCGATTCAGGCGAGGCTGCGACCCGGTACTTGGAGGGGCGCCCCGGCGGAGTGACGTGTGGAGCTACCGCACTCTGGCGCCTGGGCGAGCGATGTGCGATCGTCCCGCGCCAATACGTGACGGGCTGGCGACCGATCGAACCGAGGCCCTAGTGAGAAAGATCGTCCTCATTGCTGATCTCTTCGCCCTCATTGGCGCTGCCGTGTGGTTCGGCTCCTACCGGTGGTGGATGTTCTACGGATTCCTCGCCGCCGTTGTCGTCATTGAGACCTCCTGTAAGTACCTGAAGGAGCTTCAGGGACAGTCCAGAGACGACCAGTGACTACTCGCGTCCTGGCGCCTGGAGGTCGGGCTCTATTGTAGCGGCCTCGGGTCCTGCTCTTCCGAGACGTTAGGTAGAAGTTCGTGGGGCGCCAGTTCGACCGTCAGGTCTACGGGGCTGCTGAACGTACTCGCGTGAACCGTAGATGCCTAACGCGCCCCGCCTCCACCACGTACCCGGTGACGCGTCCCTTCGCGTCGCGCTGCACGTCGACCACGGTCGTGCCGCGAGTGAACCCATCCTTGTATGAGGGCTCGAGCACGCCCAGTCGCCGGTCGTTCGCGTACACGACTAGCTGCCCCTTCTCCACCTTCCAGGTGTGCGTCGTCTCCACCTCGTCACTCCGGTAATCGCCCGCGTACTCGGCGAGCTGCGCCGGCGTGAGCGCGACGCTGTCGGCGCGCGTGTACGTGACCGGTTCCACCGTCGTACGGACGACCATGCGCGACGGGGCCTCCGGGTTGTCGAAACGCACCTCCGTACCGGGGCCGGCACGGAAGCGGCCTTCGCCAAGCGGCACCATCCGCGTGCGCTCGGCACCGATCACGAACAGCGTATCACCGACCAGTCGGGTGCGCCGCACCTCGCCGCGCTCGACGTTGCGCCACACCCCCGCAAGCGCGCGGAAACCGGAGGCTGGCAGATTGGCCGGCGGCGCGCCGTCCAAAGCCGCGATCCATGCCGCATCGCTGTCCGGCTGCATCCGATCGCCGAGGTAGATCCCCGCCACCTTGCGCGCGAGCGAATCCGGGCCGGATGTCGTTAGGTTGCAGAACGTCGCGACGGCGAAGTGCTGGTCGGGGAAGCGGAGAAAGTGCCCGCGGTAGCCCGCCCAGCTCCCGCCGTGCGCGACGACGCGCAGGCCGCGCAGCGTGCCGACCGTGAGGCCGACCGCGTACGCCATGTTCGGTCCCGAGGTCGCCGGCCCTCCGTCGTTCAGCTTCGTCGGCGTCGTCATCGTCTCGATGATGTCGCGGCTGCCGACGGTCGCTACGTCGTAGTTGTTGAGCCACACGCCGAAGTCCTCGACTGACGTGTGGACCGCACCCGCTCCCATGATCGCGCCGTCGTACGTCGAGCTTGCGACCCGGAAGCCACCGCCCGGCCGCGGCGCGTATCCTTCCGCGCCGTTCGGGATGATGGTCGCCACGTCGGCGAGGTATCGCGTGTCATGCATGCCTAACGGCCCGAAGATGCGCTCCTCGGCGAACTGGGCGAGGGTCTTCCCCGTTAGGCGGTAGACGATCTGCGCGGCGAGGATCCAGCCGGAGTTGGTGTAGAGGTATCGCGCGCCGGGCTCGTAGTTCGGCTCCGCCGAGTGCGTGATGACGCGGAGGGCGTCGATGGTGTCGCCGGCGAACGTCCGGCCCGTCTGTCCCATCATGACGTAGAGGTCGCGCAGGCCGCTCGTCTGACTGAGCGCACGACGGAGCGTGATCCTGTCCGCGTACGGCGGCATCTCGGGGATGTATTTCCGTATCGGGTCGTCGAGCGAGAGCTTGCCCTCCCTCTGGAGCATGAGGATGCTCATCGCGGTGAACTGCTTCGAGATCGACCCGACGTCGAGAACCGATCGTGGCGAGAGTGCCACGCCGTGCTCGAGACTCGCCATCCCGTAGCCACGCGCGTAAAGGATCTTTCCGTCCTGGTAGACGCCGAGCGAGCAGCCGGGCGAATCGGTGCGGTCGAACCGCTGGAAGACGCTGTCGGCGCGCAGCGCGCGGGCCTCGCGGACGCCGATGATCTGCTGCGCACTGGCGGTGGTGGACACGGCCAGAACGACAGTGGCGAGAACTGCAGGACTGTGGCGCATGGGATGAGGGGAGCTATCAGAACGCGACGGAGTGCCGTCGCTCGCGTGACGCCTTCGCGGAACCACCGCCGAAGAAGCGAACGGCATCGGCCGCCGAGAACTTCTCTCCGTCAAACAGGCGAATCATCATCTCGTCGTACCACAGAAGCAGCATCTGGACGACGCCGCCCGCGTCCGGTGCCGCCACTTTGAATTTGTCCATCCCGTTTCGTGCGAGCGTGTAGGCGTCCTCGTTGAGGATCGCCTTGGCTGCGACCGCACCCATCCCCAAGTTGCCCTTCGTTCCTTCGGTAGCCGCCCAGATCTCTTTGATCAGTACGGCGGTGAGGACCACGCACCCATATTGTTGGGTGCTAACCGACGCGACCACACGACCGGCGTACGGCGTGTCGCCGATGGCCGCGGGCGAGACGCCTTTGAGATTCGCCAGCGCCTTCATGTCGGCTTGGCGAAGTTTGGCTGTCTCGAGCTTCTTCGAACCGCAGCGCATACACTCGGTCATCTTGAGACCGCTTGGATACTGGCGCTTGCAACTCGCGCACACGATGACATCCGGCCGGACGTGATAGGCCTGTTGCCAGTTGGCGATGAACTTCGGCCATTTGCCTTTCGTCTGATCCTCGTAGCGCTGCTTGTCCTCGAAGACCGAGTCGTTCTGTATGTAGAGCAGCGGGTTCTGCTTGTCGTACGGCGTAGGTGTCCCGTCGCGCCACGCTTCACCCTGCGCCGGGTTGTGGATGAGGGCCATGCCGAAGTCGATCATGCGGAGACAGCCGTTGAACCGCATGAGGTTCTCGCCATGGATGTCCAGGTGCAGCACGCTCACGTCCTGCGTCACATCGACGTTCATGTAGTTCTTGCTGTAGTTGTAGCACTTGTCGAGGTCCTGGAACACGGCAATAACGTCCGACATGCGTAACGTCGTGTAATTCACCGTGCCCTCACCGAGCTGCAGCAGAAGCAGCTGGTCGGAGCCCACGCGGATCATGTCGAGGCACGTCGTGGTGACGGACGCCTCGAAGTATTGCATCAGATGCGCTTGCGTGCGGTTCACGTGTGCCGTGTTTGGGCTATAGCCGAAGCCCGCGTCCTTGTGGCTCGCGGTCGGGAGGTGTTTCACGGCGTACTTCACGCCATTCTGGTCCTCGCCGAGCATGACCACCCCGCCAACGCCGCCCTTGCCGAGCACCCTGAGGATGTGGATGCGCTTTCCTGTCTTCGGAAAGGTCAGGTTGCGGAAGTCGAGCTTCTCGCCGACAGCGTGTGCTTCGTCGCTGAGGTCCGGGAACTGGGAGGCGGGAAACTGCGCCAGCATCCCCCGCATCTCGTCGTTCTTCTTCCAGCTGTTGAGCACCTCGACCGCGACGACTTCTCCTTGCCGGCGCTTGAACTTCTCGAGCAGCTTCCAGGATTGCTCGGCGGCGGCGAGCGATCCTTTCTTCATCTTGATCGCGAGAAGCTTTTGCGCCACGTCGCTGAAGCCGCCGCCTGAGCGAATCAGCTTGTCGAATTCCCCGGCTGCGCGCCCGGCCGCGCTCACCGTTTCCTTCTTGGGTCGGGTTGCCCACGCCTGGTAGATCTTCTCGGCGTCGCTGGTCGACATGGCATCACCTCAATACCGAGCGGGATCAAGGGGTCAGAGCCCTTGATCCAAGGGTTCAAAGGCTCTGACCCCTTGATCCTCGATTCCAGCGTATTGGAGATGATTCTGAAGGCGATCGTGCAGTTGCACCACCCCCCGGTCGAGATCGCGCGCGTGAACGTGTCGCGAAGTCGTCGTCGGCCCACCCAACGGCCGGCGGGAGATGCAGAAGCGTTAGGCCCGCCGGGAGCTCGCGTCGATCGGCAAGGTGTGCCTACGAGACGGAGCTCGAGATCAATGGTTCCCGCCTGGCTCATGACGATGAGCCTGCCGTCAGAAAGGACCGTTACGCAATGGCGAAGGCGGGTGCACGATTGCAAAATTCGCACGACCCTCCAACGGAGCCCCACATGATTTACCCCTTGCCGCGCCGAATCGCATATGTCGCGGCACTATTCACCGCGACAGCCACCGCGGGTGCGCAGAACAAGCGCCCCATGTCGTTCATGGACATCATGGAGCTGAAGAACGTCGGCGGCGTTGCCCTATCGCCCGACGGCTCCAAGATCGCGTACGCCGTGAGCGGCTGGGAGCATCCCAGTGCAAAGCCGGCCACCGATTCCACCAAGCCGGACACCGCGAAAGGCGACAAGCACGAGATGCGGGCGCACATCTGGATGGTTCCCGCGGCCGGCGGCACGCCACGGCAGATGACCTTCGGTGAAAAGGGCGAGAACGCCCCGCAATGGGCGCCCGACGGACGCTCGCTCGCGTTCCTCTCCTCCCGCGGGCCCGGGACCGACGTCAAGACGCAGATCTGGGTGCTGCCGATGGACGGCGGCGAAGCGTATCAGCTCACGACGTCCAAGGAGAACGTGACGGGCTTCGAGTGGTCGAAGGATGGCTCGCGCATCGCGTTCCTCGCGGTGGACACGCTGCCCAAGACTGACGAGGCGAAGACCACTCGGAAAGATGATCCGCAGGTGTTCGAGGACAATTTCCGGCTGTCGCACGCGTGGGTAATCGACGTCGCCACCAAGCGCGCCACCGAAGTCGCGCACGGCAACCTCACGGTGAGCGGTGCGCCGAGCTGGTCGCCGGATGGAACGCGGCTCGCGTTCCAGGCCCAGCCGACGACGATGCTCCGCGAGACGCGCTCGGACATCTACGTCGTCACCATCGCCGACAAGTCGATGAAGAAAATCACCCCGAAGTCGGATGCGGCCTCGCCGCCGGCGTGGTCGCCCGATGGCAAGACGATCGCGTTCAACGTGCTGCCACAGAGCCACACCGCTCGCGCCGACAGCATCATGGACCGCGAGATCGGCAACGACCATCTCGTGCTCTACGACGTCGCGTCGGGCAAGGTGAAGGACACCTACGACTCGAAGGTGGACGTCTCGGCCGGCAATCCGCGCTGGACGCCGGATGGCTCGCGCGTGCTGTTCACGACGGGCGAGCGCGCGTGGTCGGCGGTGTACGCCTACGACGTCGCGGCAGGCAAGCTGACTCGCATCATCGACAAGCTCCTGATTGGCCAGCCGTCACTGTCGAAGGACGGGCGGCTCGCGGCCTATGCGTTAGGCTCGCCGAACGCGCCGGCGGAGGTGTACGTGAGCGACCTGACGTTCGCGTCGCCGAAGAAGCTCACCGACCTCAACCCGCAGCTCAGCAGCATCGCGTTAGGTGAGACGGAAGTGATCACCTGGAAGAGCACGGACGGCACCCCGGTGGAAGGCATCCTACTCAAGCCCGTCGGGTATCAGGCCGGACGCAAGTACCCGCTGCTCGTCGAGGCGCACGGCGGCCCGACCGGCGCCACGAACACCGCCTTCAAGGCGAACTGGGGATCGCCGGGGCAGGTGTGGGCGGGACAGGGCTGGGCGGTGCTGTACCCCAACCCGCGCGGGTCGACGAACTACGGCGAGAAGTTCACGAAAGCGAACATCATGGATTGGGGCGGCGGCGACTACCGTGACATCATGACCGGCGTCGATGACGTGATCAAACGCGGCATCGCCGACTCGTCGAAGATGGCGTTCGAGGGCTGGAGCTACGGCGGCTACATGACGGCGTGGGTCGTGAGCCAGACGAGCCGGTTCAAGTCGGCGCGCATGGGCGCGGGCCTGTCGGACCTGCAGAGCATGTACGGGACGACGGACATTCCGGGCTACATTGGCACGTTCTTCAGCGGCGTCCCAACGCAGAAGACGCTGGACTTCTATCGCGCGCGCTCGGCGATCACGTTCGTCGACAACGTGACGACGCCACTCCTCATTCAGCACGGTGGCAACGATCAGCGCGTGCCGGTGGGTCAGTCGATGGAGTACTTCCGGGCCCTCAAGGATCGTGGCAAGACCGTGGAGCTGGTGTTCTATCCGCGCGAAGGACACGGCCTCGCCGAGTACTACCATCAGCTCGACAAGATGCAGCGCGAGTACGACTGGATGACGAAGTACACGCTGGGACCGCAGCGCGTGGTTCCCTGACCGTTCGCGGTCTGACGGCCTTACCAATCGCAGGCGCCGCGGCTCCGGGCGTCTGCGATTGCGTTAGGCTCGTTGACGAAGGCTAATGTCGCGTGCATGATGTGTCGCGGTCGTGTGTGGCAGGCTGGAATCCCACTTTCCGCCGCCGACCGGCTCGTTCTGGCCCGCGGCGGCGTGCTCTACGCCGTGGATGCGAACGGCGGTCAGGTTGTCACGGTGCAGCCAGACACAGGCCGTGTCGAGCGTGTCGTCGACATCTCGGCCACACAGGGCCACATCGTGCCGACGGCAATCGCGGCGGGAAATGGACGGTTCTTCGTCGGGAACCTGACGCCGTTTCCGTCCGTGCCCGGGTCCGCCAGAGTCCTCGAGTTGAAACGGAATGGCTCGTTTACGGAATACGCGACGGGATTCACCCCGATCCTCGGCATCGAAACGGACAAGCACGACAATCTCTACGTGCTGGAGACGTTCGCGTGCCTGCCGCAGCTGCCGTGTGTGCCGGCGCCGTTCGCGCAGGGGACGGGTCAGATCGTGCGCGTCGGCCGGGATGGGTCGCGCACGGTCATCGCGACCAGCCTAACGTTCCCGACCTCCATGCGCTTTGGCCCTGACGGCGCGCTGTACGTGTCGAACAAAGGCTACAACCTGCCGCCGGGGAGCGGAGAGATTCTGAGAATCGCGATCGACTGACCGAACCGCGGCTGGTAGCTGGCCGTGATTCCCTAACGCGATGGCGAGGGCGGTGCGCAAGCGCCGCCCTCTGGCGCTTTTTCGGAGGCCGTAGCAGGTTGATTACGCGATCAGACGACGAGGACGTCGTCGGTACTCCGTTCTCGTTCGGCCGCCGTGGCTCCTGTGTGGAGAACGCCTGGCATCGCCCGCATCGCGCCCGGCATCACATTGGCCTTGGCGTTAGGCGCTCATGCGGTCGCGGCTCAAAGTAATACGCCCACGCGCCGTGCGGGCGGGCGACTGCTCGCGAGCCCGAACACGCTGACGGACCTTTCCCCGGATCCTCGCACCGCGGAGTTCCGCCTCACCGCAGCGCCCGGACGGCTCGCGCTGGTGCCGGGATCATTGACCGATGTGTATGTCTACAACGGTCGGGTACCCGGGCCGACGATGATCGTACGCGAAGGCGACCGGGTGATCGTGCATTTCCGGAACGACCTCCCGGTACCAACCACGGTGCACTGGCACGGCCTGCACATTCCCGCCGAGTCGGATGGAAGTCCCTTCGTCCCGGTCGCGCCCGGTGAGCAGCACGACTACGTGTTCACGATTCTCCCCGGCTCGGCCGGAACGTACTGGTATCACCCGCATCCCCATCATCAAGCCGGCTACCAGGTGGCGAAGGGCCTGTACGGCGCGATCGTCATCAAGGCACCTGACGATCCACTTCCCGCATCACTGAGCGAGAAGCTGCTGATCCTGTCCGACAACCGCCTCCTCGGCAATGGATCGATCGACGTGCCTGACGAGTCCACACCACAGGGCGGGGCGGACGCGGAGAACGGACGCGAAGGCGACGTCACGTTCGTCAACGGCCAGGTGATGCCGGCGCTGACCATCCGCAGCGGCGAGGTGCAGCGCTGGCGCGTGATCAACGCCTCCGCCGCTCGCGTGTATCGGCTGTCGCTCGCCGGGCATACGTTCCTTCACGTGGGCAGCGACGGTGGCCTGTTCGAGCGTCCCGTCGAGCTCACCGAGATTACGCTCGCCAGCGGTGAGCGCGCCGAGCTCCTCGTGCGCGGAATCGGAGCGCCGGGGAGCCGAACCATGCTCCAGTCGCTGCCCTACGATCGCTACATCCCGCAGACGCGACCCAAAGACTGGAATCGCCCTCGCGACCTGATGGCTGTGCGGTACTCGCCCGACCCGCCGGTGCCGTTCGTCGCGATGCCTAACGTGTTACGGGTTGTTCCGGTGCTCGACACAACGCACGTGACGGTCACGCGGGTCGTGTCGCTCAGCCAGCACATGATCAACGGCAAGATGCTGGACATGAGCCGTGTCGATATCACGGCTCGGCTCGGGGCGACGGAGATCTGGCAGGTCGAGAACCTCGTCGGCATGGATCATCCGTTCCACCTGCACGGATTTCAGTTCCAGGTGATCGAGCGCAACGGCGTGCCCGAGCGCGTTCGTCGATGGAAAGACACGGTGAACGTGCCCAAGCACGAGACGGTGCGGTTCATCGTGCGGTACGACGACCATCCCGGCAAATGGATGTTCCACTGCCACATTCTGGATCACGAGGATCATGGAATGATGGGCGTTCTCGAGATCAGGTGACGCGCGTCATCAGGAGGTCGACGTGATGCGATCATGGAGCGACGGCTATCGACATCTTGCCAGTCTCGCGTTCCTGCTTGTCGTCGCCGGGCATGGTCCGGCGCAGGAAGAGCCCGATGTCGAGCGCGGCCGCGCGCTTGTCATAACGCACGCATGCAGCGCCTGTCATAGCGGCGGCACCTTCGATCCGGCCGCCGCTGGATATCTGGCGGGCATGCGAACGCCAGCAGACGAGGTCACGATCGAAGGGTTCAAGACCCGCCCGCGCAACCTCACCCCCGACAACGAGACGGGGATCGGCCGATTCAGCGAACGACAGATCTTCAACGCGCTGCGCTACGGCCTGCGCCCCGGCGAGACGCCGGACGTGGAGATCACGTCCAGCACGCCGGGCAAGGGCAACTTTCCGTCGCGCCCGAAGTACCTTGCGCCTCCAATGCCCTGGCAGGATTGGCGCCACATGGCCGATCGCGACCTGTGGGACATCGCCGCATACCTGAAGCACGCCGTAAAGCCCGTGAAAAACCGTGTCCCTGATAGCGAAGGGCCACCGGACTTCTGGGCTAGCTACTATGCGAAGAAGATCGGACCGCACCCGGCGCCGGCGTTCCCAACCGCGAACGAGATCGCCACCGCCGCCGGCGAGACCCAGGTGCAGCGGGGCCGAGCGCTCGTTATCCACCACGGTTGTGGGGATTGCCACGGTGGCATCGACAACCCCGCATCGGAAAAGTGGCTAAGTGGCGCTCGGACCGAGGCGGATACGTTTCAGGTTGGGCCATTAACTACGCGTGCTCGGAACCTGACGCCGGATGCCGAGACCGGACTTGGCCGTTTCACCGAGCGCCAGATCTTCAACGCTCTCCGCTTCGGCCTGAGCCCGAGTGCGACCCCGGATGTCGAGATCACGTCGACGACACCTGGCAAGGGAAATCATCCCGCGCAGCCACGGTACCTCGCTCCGCCCATGCCCTGGCCGGCGTGGCGTCACATGACCGACGAGCAACTGCGCGACATCGCTGCGTATCTCAAGCGCGGGCTCAAGCCGGTGAAGAACAAGGTGGCTGATAGCCAGCACCCGCCTGACTTCTGGGCGAGCGGGTACACGATCGAAGCAATAGGACCGTATCCGGCGTCGCCGTTTCCGACTGCGAACGAGAAGGTGCCGTAACCGCGACTCAAGCCGACGGGTCCGACGGCGGGCGCTCTACGGTGAACAGCGCACTACTGCCGTCCATGTCTCCGGTCTCCGCATACAGCATTGGCGCGGCGTCAGGATTGAGGACGCGGCCTCCGACGACGCGGCCGACGACCATCTCATGGTCGCCGGCCGCGTAGCTGTCCCGCACTTCGCACTCGAAGTACGCCAGGGCATCGTCCAGCACCGGCGCTCCATTCCTTCCCGGATGCCAGGGGACACCCGCGAGCTTGTCCTGCTCGCGCGACGAGGATGTGCCGAATCGTCGCGCGAGCTCCAGCTGCCCGCGCTCGAGCACGTTGACCGTGAAGGCGCCACCCGCGCGCAGGATGGCGTAGGACGCGTTCTGCGGATTGACGCTCAACGCCAGCAGCAGTGGGTCGAACGAGACTTGAGTGACCCAGGCCGCGGTGAACGCGCCACGCCGTTCGCCATCCGCGACGCCGATGACGTACACGCCGACCGACAGCCGGCGAAACAGTGACGCGATCTCGTTCATGTCCTGGCCGCGTGATGGAGACGGCTACAATGCACGGTCCAATCGCTGCACCACCAGTGCGCGGTTCATCCCGAGGTCGAACGCGGTGAGGCACCGGCCGGTCAGGGTCGTCGCCACTCAAGCGTCAAAGAGGAAAGACGGGTAGCGGCAAGACCTAACGCGGATTTGAAACCGATGACGCTGATGTTCGCGGATTTGCTCCGCGGGCAATGACGCCTCCGACGGCAAGTCCGGTCTCTCATCTCCCTTTGTTCAAAGACCTCGGGAAGCTCGTGCGTCCCGAGGTCTTTTCATTCACAAAACCCGGCTCGTTGCGAGCGGAGGTCTCAGGGCCGAGGAGCGATCCGAGTGATCCGCTGTTTCCGTCGCATCCGTTTCCCCTTTGTCTGTGGGGCCGGCCCTCTCAGGTCGATTAACGTCGCGGTTCCGTCACCCGCGTCACGTCCAGACCCGCCTTACGCACGAGAGCCGCGAAGCGCGGGCTCTGCCGCACCAGATCATACGCGGGATCTCGCACCGACATGAGCTGCGTCCACATCGAGCCGGTCCTGCTCGCCGAGCGTTCGAGGGCACTGAGCGCCGCGGCGCTGTCGCCGATCGCGAGCATGACACTGGCCCGCTGCACATCCGTCGACCAGGGTCGCGGAAGAGTCGACTCCGCCTGCCTAACGATCTGCATAGCGGTCGCCGTGTCTCCCAGCTTCGCATATCCGTACGGGGCCGTCGCGACGGGGTTCGTCCGCACCTGCGCCGCGATCAGCCGCCGCGCCTCGTCGGTGCGTCCCGTCCCGAGACTCACCAGGGCTCCGAGATTCGTCGTCGCGCTCAACGTGGAATCGAGTCGAGCCGCCCGCGCGCTTTCCTTGAGCGCCGAATCCAATTCGCCGTTCAGGAAATACACGTACGAGGTCCACGCCGACACCAGCGCGGACACCGGCTCGAGTCTCCTCGCCTGTTTGAGCTGGTGGAGCGCCTCGGCAAGGTCACCGCGAAACGTCAGG
>Ga0207701_10001634_pt1 | contig 23438 bp, 18 predicted proteins | sample KBSSwiSSwithPhiX_FD_184294 | JGI IMG/M metagenome (GOLD analysis project Ga0207701, IMG submission 184294) | Switchgrass rhizosphere bulk soil microbial communities from Kellogg Biological Station, Michigan, USA, with PhiX - S5 (SPAdes) (version 2) | ecosystem: Environmental > Terrestrial >... | reverse complement strand
GTTGATGTTGATATAACACCCCGGCGAATCCACCGATCCCACCAACACCGATGATTGCTTGGCCAAGTGTGATTGTACCAGCCGATTCAGCGATGTACCCATTACCATCATAACTCTGCGACATCACAATCGGAGTTAGATGGTTGGTGATGACCTCGACGGGAGGCAACTTATTGAGATCAACGGTATCCGAGATCCCGGGCAGAAAAGCCGCGCCCATGAACAGTATTGGCCGCAACGTTGCGTCCAATCGCGTGTAGATCAGGGCAGGATCGATATACGTGAAGGCCTGCCTAGCCGTCGGTACATCCCGTTCCGCACTCAGAAATATTCTTGAAGCTGCCAGGCCGGAATTCCCAGTCGTGCTTCGCTTCATTGCACTCTCGACGGAAGATGAATCGGCTCCTGCAACAAGCAGTTGTTTCGACAACCCAATCGTCGGCGAGAAAGAGAAAAACGGTTGGCCTGAGCGGGTCGAAAAATACTGTACGCCATCCTTTTCTTGATGCGTCCACGGAACCGAATTGTCATTTGCCGTGGTGATGATGTTCAGGATCTCCTTTGCCGTTGTCGAGTCTTTCACCGGGAGCGTGAGGAAGAGTGACGGCCAATGCGCGTTTGTTGGCCATTCGCCAATCCAACTCACCTCCGGTCCAAAGGCGGTATTCCACCGCTCCAGAGTTATGCCTTTGGACGCGAGGGCGTCAGTAATTCTGTGTAGTCCTCCTATCCATCCGATGGCACCCTGCGAACCTGGCAGGGGTAACGGTTTTGTAAGATTCAAAAAGCCAGCGGCGTAAAGAAACGCATCCTTAGTCGCGATCGGCAGCGAGGCACGAGTAAGATCCCCCGCGTTCAATAGTTTTGGCATGCCGATAAAGATCGTGTCGCGAATCTTGCCGCCAAGAAAAGAGGTTGCTCCACAGAGGCTGCGGATGTGACTGAGCGTTGCCATTTGATCGGCCAATTCATTAGGATTGCGCTCCGTTTGAGACATCAACTTCTCGACCAGTGTATTGATGCGCGCGAAGGCGAGAGCAACATAGACTAAGGGCATGCGTTTGGAGGCTTCTCCGAACACTTCATCGGCCGCCAGAGTCGTCTGCGGATCTTTTGTCCGGCCATCGACTCGATCTAGAACGAGTTTTAGTTGCTCAAGATCGTTCGCGAGAAAAAACCATTGATCATCGCGAACCGTGGCGATGCGAACGAGACCCTCGGTGTCGATCTGGATTCCATGCCCTTGATATTCGATGGTCTCCTGCTTGAAGTCGGATCCCCGGCCTATCAATTTTGATTTCCAGTTCGCTACAGTCTTCTCTGCATTCACCGGGTCCCCATTGAAATGGAAACCCCCAACCATCTTCCAAGCGTTGGCTTCAACGGTAACGAGTGCGATAAACGCATCTTTAATCTGAAGTGCTTCGCATTCATCAAGAGTAGCGTCCAGATGTTCGTTAGCTGAAATTTTTGCACGAGGCTTTTGCAGAAAATCCTGCACAGCAGGCTCTGTCCAGATTTGATACAAATCGGTTTGGTGAAACTCTGCCCGTGCTCGGTTGAAATCTGGCAGGTGGAAAAGGGCGAGGGTCTCTTTTGGGAGGAAGCTGGTAACTGTTGTGCTCGATGTGTGGCGTGACTTGTAATAGCCAAACCAGATCGCGCCCGCTGTTATTAGCGAGACAACGACGAGCAGCGGGAATCGTTTCATAGGGCGACATTCTAGCGCGGTCTTCGGGCACCGCGAATTTTTCGAGGTAGGCTATTTGTTCAGGCCCGCGGATGAAACTTGCGATGGGTGGCTTTCAATCGCTGCTGATCCACGTGGGTGTAGACCTGCGTCGTAGAAATGTCAGCATGACCCAGCATTTCCTGAATGATGCGCAAGTCAGCTCCGTTGCTCAGCAGGTGAGTTGCGAAACTATGCCGAAGGAGGTGTGGATAGACATTGGCTTCCAATCCAGAGCCCCGAGCACGCGCCTTAACAATTTGCCAAATACGGGCAGTTGTCAGTTTCGACCCCCGACTCGAGAGGAAAATTTCGCTGCCACTGCGGCGCTTCACAAGGGTTGGTCTTTCATTCGAAATGTAAACTCCGAGCGCGGCACAAGCTTTCCGTCCGACAGGGACCAAGCGCATTTTGTTTCCCTTACCGGTAACGCGCAAAATGCCCTCGTCGAAATTCATACTCTCAAGGCGAGCGGCAGCGAGTTCGGAAATTCGCAACCCGCTGGCGTAAAGTAGTTCTACGATCGCACGATCACGCAAGCCGAGGGGGCGCTTTGTGTCGATACTCTCAATGAGGGATTCCACTTCAAGTTCATTCAAGGTTTCTGGCAGATAGCGTTCGATTCGGGGCAAGTTAAAGGTTTCAGTGGGATTGCGTTTTACGACGCCTTTTTCACGTAGAAATCGAAAGAAAATCTTCAGCGCCACTACGATCAGTTTGATTGATGACGCCGAAAGCCCTCTTTGCTTGCACGCGGAAAGATAATCGCTCACCACCGGTTGGGTCACCCCTCTTGCGCTCGCGATTTGTCGCGTGGATGAACACCAACCGGCAAACTCCGTTAGCGAACGTCGAGTGGACAATTGATAATTATCCGAGAGACCACGCTCGGTTGCCAGGAAACGGATAAAGAGATCAATCTCCTGTTCCACTGACCGTGAGCGAAACAGCGATTGAGCGGTTTGGCGAACAAAAATATGGGCCACTTAGCACGGGGCGTGCGGCATGGCTTGTTTGATCCCTCGCCATTGACAAAGCGAGTATGCGTTCGGAACGTTGTTTCTAATGAGCCTTGATCTCAATTCGCTCCTGAAAGATTGGCCCCATGAAACCGGCGCAATCAAAGTCCGAAAAATCATCGGCCTCGATGGTAAAGAAAAACTGCAACTCCGAATCGACCTCGGCATCCTGCAAATGGAAATGACGGGGCGTCCGGATGGACAGCGACCGCACAACTGTGAGTCATTGCTGGTTTATCACCAGCGTCGTGCTGAACGGGCCGAGGCGCGAGGCGAGAACTATGAGCTCACACCCGAGCAATGCAACGAACTCCAGCAAGAGGGCATTCAGTATTACCACCGTTATCTGAGTCTTTTTCAGATCAACGAGTTTGAGGATGTAATTCGCGACACTCAACGCAACCTGGATCTATTCGAGTTTGTCGCCAAACACGTCGACCGCGACGAACTTATTTGGAGTTTTCAGCAATTTCGTCCCTACGTCCTCATGATGAACACGCGCGCCAAAGCGTCGATCTTACTGGGTCAAGGTCGATTCGCGGATGCAATGGGCGAGATTGAGCGTGGTCGCGATGCCATCCAGGAGTTCTTTCAGCAATCAAATTTTCCGGAACTGGCCGCGAAGAGTTCAGAGTTAGCTTTTTTGGAGGAGTGGTTGGAGGAAGTGAGCTCAAAACGCCCGCTCTCGAAGCTTGAAGTAATGCAACGCGAGATGGAAGTCGCTATCGCGAGCGAACTTTATGAGCGCGCAGCGGAACTTCGCGACGCCATTAAGATGCTGCAAGCGGGCAAGTGAGCGCGCACGGTGCGCCCTCGCGATTGCGATACCTCCAAAGGTCGCGCGTGGGAAATGCCGCGAGTGCTCTGTTTGGCCTTTGACGAAACGAAAAGACGGCTAGGTCGTCATCGTAATCATCAGCCGTCACTGTTGTGAATTCCTAGGACGGCAATAGGAATGAAATTGGCGTGAGAAGAAATCGTATGAAGACGTCGCGGGAACAGCCGCGGGATCCGCGAATCGTTTTCATTTGCCTCGGCCTCGCTATCATCACCTTTGCGATCTATTGGCCTGTCTTCGGTAATGAGTTCGTCAATTATGACGACACCAATTACATAACTGAGAACCCACATGTTCTTCATGGTCTCAACTGGTCAGACCTAAAGTGGGCATTTACGACGAGCCACACCGGCTACGCCCACCCGGTTACTTGGCTTACTCACCAATTAGACTATCAGCTGTTTGGAGTCTGGGCTGGTGGGCATCACCTCACAAATCTGCTCATCCATACCGTCAATTCTCTGTTATTGTTTCTGCTTTTCTGGCGGATAACTCGCGATCTTTGGCCAAGCGCATTTGTCGCTGCACTATTTGCGATTCACCCGCTTCATGTTGAATCCGTGGCCTGGGCGGCAGAACGCAAGGACGTTCTCAGTGCGTTTTTTTTCCTACTAATGCTTCACGCTTATACCGTTTACGCCAAGAAAAGGGAGACTTGGGGTTATGTGATGGCGCTCGGATGCTTTGTTCTTGGAATACTTTCGAAGCCGATGCTCGTTACTGGTCCGGCGGTATTGCTGCTCTTTGATTATTGGCCGCTTCGCCGGATTACGTTTGAATCGGGGAGGGTTGATTCGAGCCGTAGGATTAGCATTAAGAAGCTGATCATCGAGAAGGTTCCTTTCGCGGTCGTCGCTGTAGGCTGGAGTATTCTCACCTTTGCTCTCCAGAAAGAGGCCGGAATTGTAGGTCAACAAGGAATCGGTTTTCGAATCGCCAATGCATTTGTTAGTTACGCAGTTTACTTCTTCGATTCTTTTTGGCCGCAGAATCTCGCGGTTTTGTATCCGTACCCGTTAACTCTGCCCTGGGGACAGTTGGCGGCAGCAGTGGTATTGCTTTTTCTCGTTTCAGGTTTGTGTTTTCTCAGGAGAAAAACTTCACCTCATCTAGTAGCCGGTTGGTTGTGGTATTTGGGAATGTTAGTGCCGGTGATTGGTATAATTCAGGTTGGAGCGCAGGCGCGCGCAGACCGTTATACCTACCTTCCGCAAATTGGTCTCTGGTTTGCGCTGAGTTGGGAGCTTGTTGTTCTAACTAAAGCATGGCCTTTTCGTCATCGGCTCTTGTCGATTTCTGCAGCTGCCGTCTTAGTTGTACTCAGTGCCTGTACTTGGAATCAAACTAAGGTCTGGCGAAGCAGCGAATCACTCTGGAGACACACGCTCGCCGTGACTTCGGACAATTTTGTCGCGCATTACAATCTCGGTCACGTCCTCGGACAGCAACGCAAGTATGACGAGGCCATCCTCCATTTTAACGAAGTCTTACGAATGAGTCCCGACTTCTTTGACGCACTCCTCAACATGGGGATTACTCTCTTCGAACAAGGCAAGCTGGACGAGGCGATTACCTACTATCGCCGAGCTCTTGGTGTTCAACCGCAATCCTCCAAGGCCCATATGCAGCTCGCCTTGGCGCTTGTGCAGCAAGGGAAGAATGATGAAGCGCTGCAGGAATTTCGCAAAGCCGCAGAACTTGGCCCAGAGGATCCCAATGTTCGCACAAACCTTGGGCTGATGTTAGCGCGCCAAGGCAAACTTTCAGAGGCAACCTCACAACTTGAAGAGGCGTTGAAGCTCAATCCTAACAACGCAGAAGCACACAACAATCTAGGCCTCGTTTTCCTGATGGCGAAGGAGCCTGAGAAAAGTATTCCGCACTTTACTACGGCGTTGCGCTTGAAACCGGAACTTACCGTGGCGCAGGACAACTTGAAACGAGCGCAGAAGCAGATTGATGGGCGGTCAAAGTGAGGCTCGTTTTAGTGATATGGTTGGGACGCCCAGCAGATGAAAAAGCCGACTCGTAAGTTCGGAAACAAGAATCGGCAGGGCGATAGAACGGGAGTGCTTAGGCGATCGCGTTCGGAAACGACTTTTGATCAAAGCGATCTTTGGATCGCGTTCGGTTTAGCTATCTCCACTCTCGCTCTTTACGCTCAAGTGGTTAGTCACCAGTTCATCAACTTTGATGACGATCTCTACATCTGGAATAACCCGACGGTGAGCAGCGGTGTAACGCTCAAGGGAATAGCTTGGGCATTCACGAGTTTTGATTCGGGAATCTGGCATCCGCTGACTTGGCTGTCTCACATGATCGACACTCAAATTTTTGGTCTGAATGCAGGTGCGCATTTATTTATGAACGCCCTCATTCATGTTGCAAACAGCCTGCTTCTGTTTGTTTTTCTTAGACGAGCGACTGCGGCGAGATGGGAAAGCGCCATCGTGGCTGCATTGTTCGCGCTGCACCCATTACATGTGGAATCAGTGGCATGGGCCTCTGAACGCAAGGATACGTTATCTACCTTTTTTGGAATTGTCTGCTTACTCGCCTACACGCGCTATGTGGAGCAGCCTTCCTGGAAGAGATACCTTCTTGTGGCGTTCGCGCTGGCTTTAGGATTGATGGCGAAACCAATGCTCGTCACCTGGCCTTTGGTCATGTTGCTACTCGATTATTGGCCCTTCGCCCGTATCGAATGGCGAACGGACATTGATTTCAAACGGTTCGCCAAGGCGTGGTGGCCGCTTATTCGCGAAAAGCTGCCCCTCTGCTTGATCGTCGCGCCGTTCCTTTTTGTTACTTACTTCACGCAGGCTCATGAGGGTGCAGTAGCCGATTCGATCGCCGCTCCAATTTCCTGGCGTGTTGCTAACTCACTGGTTTCCTATGCTAAGTATCTCTTCCTGACTTTTTGGCCGCAGGGATTGGCGATCTATTATCCCTCAGTCGATTACACGCCAGCGTGGCAATGGGTGACTGCAGTGATACTGCTCGTAGTCATCACCGCAGTCGCATTTCACAACGCAAAAGAGCGCCCGTATGTAATCAGCGGTTGGCTTTGGTTCTTAGGGACCTTAGTTCCAGTGATTGGACTTGTGCAGATTGGAAGTCAGGCAATGGCCGATCGTTACACCTACGTACCTTCGATTGGACTATTCGTAGCTCTTGTTTTCGGTCTCGGTCAGTTGGCGAGAAGTTGGGGGATCGGACGCGTTGCGGTTACGACTGCCTCAACTGCAGTAATTCTTGTGCTGGCGGCGTTGACGGCATGGCAGGTCCGTCGGTGGCACGACAGTGAGACCTTGTTTACATATGTCCTCTCGGTGACTTCTGACAATCGAGTTATTCAAAACAACTTGGGTTCGTACTTGGGTCAGCAGGGAAGACACGGCGAGGCCATTACCCACTTTGCCGAGGCCCTTCGAATTAAGCCCGATTATTTCGACGCCCTAGAAAACATGGGTTTCGCCTTGATGAAGCAAGGCAAGACCGAAGAAGCCATTGATCTTTATCAACGGATGATGAGGATGAAACCTGAGTCTCCGAAAATCCATCTGCAGCTTGGTCGAGCTTTTGCCGATCAAGGAAAGAACGAGGAAGCGGTGCGAGAGTTTAGGAGAGCTTCGGAAGTCGCTCCGAATGACTTTGAATCCCGGATGAACCTAGGGCAAATGCTGACACGCCAGGGCAACCTCTCAGAAGCAACCGCGCAACTGAATGAAGCGGTGCGTCTCAGACCAGACAGTCCCGAGGCCCACAATGATCTTGGGATCGCTCTAATAATGGCAGGACAACCAGAAGGAAGTCTTGCCCATTTTTCGACAGCATTGCGCTTAAAACCCGATTTCGCAGTTGCTCAGGACAACTTGAGGCGGGCGCAAAAACAACTAGAAGCGCAACAAAAATGAAAGCGGTCACTCCAATGTTTATTCATATACCGCTTCAAGTTGCTGGTCGATTATTTGGCCACTGAAACGGTCGATCGCAATATGTAACCAGTACCGTTTCTCTGCCTCGACCACGAATCGCTCCGTTATATCCGTTGTACCCGATGAGTACCGTCCAACCTGCGTTATAACATCAATCAATAACCCCCACGTTCGCGTTTGGGTGGTTTCACTAAGTGCCCGCGCGATCGTTTCTCGTGTTTCTTCGCTTACGGCGAACGGTGCATTTGTAACAAGGCTGCTCAGCCGCGTTATTTCAGTTCGACTCAACGCAGGTTCGGTTCTCGTCGCGTTCACTATATTAGTGGCTGCGATCCTCGCGGCTGGGCTCGCTACCGGAGAAGGACTTGGTGACGGTCCTGTGTTCTGTTCGGTTTGAAAAGCTCCGGTTAGGATCGCAGTAAGCACGGCAATGTTTTGGGTGTTCAGGTTGACGATCCCTGATCGGACTGGTGCGCTGTTGTAAGTAAATAGATCCAGCAACGGAGCATCAGGACTCGCCGAAGAATAAAGATCTACTGTTTTTGGGCCCGGCGAAGGGGTTGGTGTTGGGCCAACTGCTGCCCTGAAAGCGTAGCCGAACTCTCCAACATTCCGAAATGGCCGATTAAGCATCGCGTACGAAGAGATAGCTGGAGGAGGTGTGGGTGACATTCCTGCGGGGAAAGGAAAAGGCGATGGTACCGGCGATGGCGAGACATTAGGCCGGGCCGGATCGACGTTTTCCAGTCCGAACGCCCACCCACCATTGTACTCTATCATGCTCGTTGTAGTCTGAGTTAGCGGATCTGCAGCCGTGTCCTCATCATATTGATCGATCAAGGTCGCCCCAATGGAGAGAGTCGTTAGGATATTTCCGAAGTCATCACCGTTTGTCTGATTGATTGCGTAGTTCAAAAGTTGAAAGAAATCTGGCTCATCGGTGAACGCGGGAATGCGATCTTGCATAGCGCTTCCCGACGTTCCGATATATTGCCAATGTCCCGGCACTGCGGGAGAAGGTGGCGCAACCGTTCCTGGTGTGCCGTTCACCCATCTCAAACCAAAGTACCTTTGAATGTCGGCGCTTTGGGCATTAGATGGGTTCGGCCTGATCATATTTAGATTTCCGATATAGAATCGCTTGATTATTGCAGCGGTGCCGGTCCTCCAAGTCGGGGAATTGTTTTCACGCGAGAATGTCCCAAGGTATTGCAACGCGCCGGCTCCAAAGCCTGCTTCAGTTTGAAGTTTGATAAGCTCAGTTCTCGTTAGGAATGCTTGGTCTGTCCGGTTGGCGTGGATAGCTGTTGAAACCGTCCTGAAGTCCCGGCTTAGCCCGATGGGAGGATTGCCCGCGAAATAATTCACGAAACGAGTTCCAGTACCTCCAACGAAGCCTGGCGGATCAAAAGTGAAGGCTGGGAAGGCAGCATAGGGACGAACGGTGGCAAAATTTCGCCAGCCAACTATGGCATTAATGCCACCGGCGCTGAGTAGGGCGCCACTAGCCGTCGTCGGGATCGCCCTCAGATCCGCGAAGGCGAGGCTTCCCTTTCTGCCGATATCACTCAGTGATAGGCCAGGGGTCGGCGCCGGTGTTGGTGAGACGGTAGAGGAAACATAAAAAGGAAAGCCGGCGACATTTACATCCAGCATTCCTCCCTCGTCGTAAACTGCATAAGCATATCTTCCGATGACATTGCTAGGACCTGGCGTTGTATTTGGCCCTTGTGCTGTGAGTAATACCCAATCAGGAGCAACAAAGTTGGCGACCGGTGTCGAATCGTTACCCGACGAAGAAGCACGTGGAATAAGATAGTGGCTGTTCCACCGTCGGGCCGGAATTTCGCCACGTTTCGGAGTTCCGGATGGCGCTGGTCCAGAGCTAAGGATTGATGTCCTTCCAGTTGGATCTCCCTGGACACTGCGTCGAATCAAATTTGGAAATGGAGTCGCGCCTGGCGGCGGCGTACCCCATCGTTGGGGTTGAATGTTATTGACGGTTACCAATCCTCCGTTGGCGATCTCGTTTTTGAAGTCTGCGACGATAATATTCAGGGCACTTCTTGCCAGGAGATCAGAGTTCGAATCCTGGAAACCTGATTGAGCCAATTGACGATCTAGTCCACTACGGGCCAAGTAGGCGACAACTAATCCGCTGAGGAGCAGAACAAAAGCCAGGACAATAACCAGTGCCGCACCTTCGTTAGAACTATTTTTGAGGTGGTGAATCACTGCTCGGAAACAGGAAAGCAGCGCTCGTATAGACGGATACCGGAAATAGCTGAACGTGGTAGGTTAGTAATCTGGTTGAGTGCAGACCGCCACTGTGCCAGGAGTTCACCCGCTCCCCACCCCGAAGAATAGTCGGGCAAACTCTGGCTTAATGTCGCGACCTGCGAATTCGAGAGTAATACTCGACTCTTGAGATCAATGACCGCGATGCTTACCGCGATTGCGCTTGCGTCGCTGATTGCCACTTCGGAGAGGGAAGTCCAAGTGGTAGGATAGCTAACCACGTTGCCCGTTGTTTTCTCGACATAGTAATATTCAAAACGAAAAACTTGTGGTCCGATTATTTCATAAGTTCTTTTTGAAGGATCAGTTTCGTCGTAGGTCGAACTACTTGCTACCGAGGGCCAAGTGCCGGAAAGAGTCAGCGGAAGAAAGACAACTGGCGTAGTGACTGGAGAGACACCGTTCCAGTCTAATCCTTTTCCCATCCGTTCTAGAGAATTGTAGGCAAGCGAATTCGTGGGATCGGAATTTACTCTATAAGCGACGACCGAAACGGGGCTCGGTGTTGTGGGATGGTAGCCTTGAACCGCGCTGTAGAATCCGATCAGGTCATTTCCGACCATCGGCGTGCTCGCTGTCTTCAAGTAATAGCTGACGTCGCCGCGTTTAATTAGGTGGGCAAAATCAAGAGCCATTCGTTCGAAGATCGGTCTTGCCTGCGAGTCTGCGTCGATCTTCTTGTGTCCCAAGGTCACAACCGCAGCGGTATGGTTCATCAGTTGCGTGAGCAATAAGACAAGAAGGGACAATGCACTTATTGCGACTAGCAGTTCCGCCAAAGTAAAGGCGCTCTCTTCTTTGTCGGTTGAACGCATTGGTCAATAGCGGTTTACCGCGAAGAACGTTTCAAGTTTGCCCGTGGCAGTTGCAGCGGGATCGCCGAGCGCCGGCCAACTAATTCTTAGACTAACAAATGTCGATCCAAACATCCCGACGGGATTAGGCGGAAATGTGATCGCGATTCTGTAACGAGGGGCCGCATTTGGATCGGTTAGACTCACCGGTCTCCCTTCGTCATCAATGTATAAGACCTTCGCCGTCCCGAGCGTAATGTTGTATTGCGATGAGGTTAGGCTTGATGGCGGTATTGAACGAAGGTCGGCGACGATGCTTGAGATGATTGAAGCTGCCGCGGTTTGGGAACTGGCAATTCGGTTTGTCTCCATTCCGAGAGGGAGTAGGCTCAAAAGCGCCATCAAACAGAACCCGGCGATACCTAGCGCAAGAGTTAGTTCGACCAAAGAAAATCCTGAGTGGGAATTGCTGTGACGTTTCATCGCCTGTAAAGGGTTACCGCACTTCCGAACCCACTGATTTGGATCGCGATTGTATTGCCTTGATAGCTAACGGACGACGTACCGGCACCGCTTGTAGCAGTTGGGACGAGACTGCCATGAGTCTGGAGCAATCCGATTTCGACGACTCGTCGAACATCGTAATTGTTTCCGTTGATTCTGCTTTCGCCGCGTGGACCAAACTGCAACGTTTTCGTGAAAAGGTATTGCGCGGCGGGAATGGGATTTCCCACCGGATACTGAAAGGGATACTGCGCGTTTGTGAACGGAGCAGTATGCGGCGGCGAAGCGTTTAGCTCACCAAAACGCGCATAATTATACCCGGCGATCGGCTCCAACTGAAGAGCCGGACGCGTTTCAAAAGTAATTCCACTTCCGGTTCCAATCGTGAAAAGCGGGAGGTGGACATTATCAATCTTAATCAACTTGCCGAGCTGAATCAGCCTCGTTGGATCGATAACAACCGGATTCGATCCGTAAATAGTCGTACCATCGACCGACGCTGCGCTCGAAAGAACAAGTCGTCCATTACCGGGTGTTGGTGGATTCGTCGATGCGATTGCCCCGTTCTCTTCGTAAAATCCGACCCAGGCGTAGGTGTTATTTACTCGGGCGTAAGTGCGCGCTCGCTCAAGCACCCCTTTTATAGTGTAGGCAGCAGTTAGTAGATCGTTGGCCCCCCTAAGATCGGTGAAGGCAGGAAGGAGATACGCAGTCAATGCTATGGCGATTGCCATGACGACGACGAGTTCCAAGAGAGTGAAGGCGCGTAACTTGGGATCGAGTGGGGGGCTCACGAGACTGGGGGGTCGCTGGCGAAACACTAATTATTGATCCGTAGACGAAAATGGAAGGAAAAACGAGCGCGGACAAAAGATTGAATAGTGGGAGAGACGGACTTTTTTGTCGGGGTTTCTCTACACCCAGAGACGAAGGCACGCTTCTAGCTTTTATGGGTTCGCTGTGCTGGAACACACGTTATCCGAGGAGGAACACAGCCAGATCGTTCAGACGATCGAGATGTTTGAGGCTATAACTCAAACACAACCCGACGATTACCAGTCCCTCGAGATTCTCAAGGAGGCATACCAAAAGGTCGGGCGGGCAGAAGATTCGTTCAAGACTTCGCGCCGACTAGCTGAGGCTTACTTTGCAGCTGGTTCCTACACCCTCGCGATGCAGGAGTGCGAGGTTATTTTGATCAAAGAGCCTAACGCACCAGAAATCCTCGCTATGCTTGGCGAGATCGAGACACGTTTGCAGGCCGCTGGTCATGCAATCGCTACCGACGGCTCGAAAAGTGGATTGATCGCGGCCGGTGCAAATGGCGCCCACGCCGGTGGACTCGTGCACCTTCAGCCAGGAAGGAATGCACCGCACTTGGAGGAGCGCGGGGACGAGCATCTCGCAAAATTTTTGGTGATGCAGCAGCTCTTTACCGAGGATCAGGTATCCAAGGGGCTCGAGACTGTTAAGCATCTGAATAAGAATTTGAGCGGACAATCGCTCGCAGCATCTCTTTTGGATAAACTCTGTCGCCAGGACACTGACAAAGTGGACCTGGCGATTTCTGGTCTGATCGACCGTACAAAATTCGCCTACGTACCGCTGGAGTATTACGACATCGATCGCCAAATCGCTCGAATGCTGCCAGACAATTTGACGCTCGGCCGGCTCTACGTGCCGTTCGATTTGATTAGCCGCACCATCATGGTGGCATGCTGCAACCCATTTGACGCAGCGGGGCGTGAAGCGGTCCAGCAATCACTCGATTACGCCGTGGCATGGTACCTAGCCCGGCCAGAGGCAATCATTCGCGCCTTACAGGACATCTACAGGTTGGAGAGCCGCGCGTAATGCGACAGACGACGATGAGAAACAAATCCTTCGCCGAACGAATCGCCGATGTCCTCATCGAGGATGGGCTTCTTCTACCAAACCAGCTTGATGAAGCTGTTGGTATTCAGCGCAAAGAAGGTGGTCGCCTCCTCAAGATTCTAACGGATCGGCAGTTTGTTACCGATCAAGACATGACGGTGAGCATGGGGCGTTGTCTCAACACACCGTTAATTAATCTCGCGAAGTTGCGCGTTCCACCAGAAGTGATGGCGTTGGTTCCTCGAGACATGGCGAAGGCAAATAAGCTTGTCCCGATTGCGCGCCTCGATGGGAAGCTTTTCGTCGCGATGGTCGATCCAACCAATGTCTTGGCTGTCGATGACGTAAAGCGACGGGTCCAGCTCGAAATCGTGCCGATGATTACGACTGAGAGAGCAGTCAGCGACGCGCTTTCTGGAGTGCATAACGCCTCCAACATGAGTCAGGTGTTGAAGCAGGTCGCCGAAGACGTTGCAAACGCGGGTGACGTAGAAGTCCAATCGACGAAGAGCGATGAGATCGACCTCGACCGCCTTGCGACTGACAGCGAGGAAGCGCCCGTCATCAAAATCGTCAACTTGATTCTTGTTCAGGCGGTTAAAGAAAAGGCATCCGACATTCACATCGAACCGTTCCAACGCACGCTCAAGCTGCGTTATCGTATCGACGGCGACTTAGTCGCAGCGGAATCGCCACCGAAAGCGCTCCAGCTCGCAATTACCTCGCGCATAAAGATTTTGGCAGGCCTGAATATTGCCGAACGCCGGATACCGCAGGACGGCCGCTTCCGCATCAAAGTAGTCGGAAAAGAGGTCGACTTGCGTGTTTCGATTCTACCGACCGCGTATGGGGAAAAAATAGTCGTTCGTATCCTTGATCGAGGATCTCTGACCGGCAGCATCGACCAGATGGGCATGGATCAGGGAACGCTCGAAAAATTCAAGAAGGCCATCGATGCCCCACATGGCATGATTCTCGTTACCGGCCCAACCGGTTCCGGTAAGACGACGACGCTCTATTCGGTCCTGCAGGAGCTGAATAATCCTCAATACAACATCGTGACTGTCGAGGACCCGATTGAGTACGAACTGACCGGTATCAATCAGGTCTCGGTTCGTAACGACATCGGATTGGACTTCGCATCCGCGCTGCGTTCGATCCTGCGACAAGACCCGGACATCGTGATGGTGGGTGAAATTCGCGATAACGAAACGGCCGATATTGCGGTGAAGGCTGCATTAACTGGTCACCAAGTCTTAAGCACCCTTCACACAAACGATGCTGCAGGCGCGATCACCCGTCTTGATGACATGGGGATTGAACCGTTCTTGATTGCCAGCTCGGTTATCATGACCTGCGCGCAACGACTTGTTAGGCGAATTTGTTCGAACTGTCGCGAGGAGTTTAATCCGGAGCCAGAAATTTTTGAACGACTTTCGATGAAGGCACCAGAGGGTGCCGTCTTCTATCACGGCACCGGTTGTGAGCGATGCAAAGGCCGGGGTTATCTTGGCCGAGTTGCGATTATCGAAGCTCTACCGATTAGCGAGTCGATCCGCCGACTGATCACCAAACGTGCTTCCGCTGCGGTCATGAAGAATCAAGCCATGGGAGAAGGAATGAGAACTCTGCGCATGGTCGGGCTCGACAAGGCGCTCGAAGGAGTCACAACGCTGGAAGAAATCTGGCGCGTCACAGGAGAGGACCAGTAAGCCATGCCGATCCCGTTCCTAGATTTATTCAAGAAGCTCAAGAACCAAACGGTTGCTCGAAAAGAGCAGCCAGTTGCTCCAAAGAAGGTCGCCAAGCCCCTCGAAAAGCCGAGCAGCGAACGGTTCAGTAAGACGGTGATGCCTAATGCGACGCGGGCGTTGTCGCCGCAAGATCCCTTTCAAGTGGCCGCACGCTCACCCGGCGCAGGTGTTCCCATGCCGGGGGCGGGCGTCTCGTCCGGGTCCCGAACGATTGCTATGGGCGCGACTGCTCCTACGATCCGTCCAAGCGATTTTCCACCCGCTGTTGCGCTCGCCCTCGAGCCAATGGTCGAACGCGTGATCGCACTCGACCTGGCGGATATCGCGGAACAGATTCCCCCCGATTACATCAAGCCGCTCGACAGTATCGATGGAACTCGTCGGATTTTGCTCAAGGCCTGCGAGGTAGAAAAAGGTATGGCGTCCAGGAAGCCTGCCGTTTCGCTTGCGACCGTTTATGAGCAAGTGCCAGAAATTTTCCTGCGCTCAATTGTTCCAAGTGATGAAACGCAGGTGCACCTTCCTTTCCAAAAGGTCCTGGAACAATTCGCGAATCTTCAGGTTCGCAGCGATCAAGAACGGTTCCAAGCTGTTCCGCAAGTTGAGACCCCGTTCTTAAAGGCGACGCTCGAAGACAATTCTCGCTTCGGCACTGTGACCGAGCCAGTTGAAATGGCCGGCGATATTTTACCGGTGCGATTGCAGCCGGCTACTGCGGAAACGCTTGCCGCCGCAGAGCCCGAGGCTGCCGGGAACGGAATGCGGCCGCCTCAGACTGAGACGGAAGAAAAACCATCTAAGTCGCCGCGTACTCCCTTTAAGCTTTCACCGAATGGAACGGACGGCTCCGCGCCTGAGAGTGTTCCAGCCTCAAGCGGGCCGTCCGTTCCGACTAGTGTTGAATCGAAAGCGGCACCGACGCGCATTCCTTTCAAGATAGCGGCGCCGGGGAAAGAGCAGCAGCCGCCATCGAAGCATGAGTCGTGCTCGATACCGGAACCACCAAAGAGATTGGTGCCTCCGGTTGAGACTCAAGCCGTAAAGCCGACTGTGAGTGGAGACGACACCAAGATCATTCTCCCCATCAAACCGATCCTGCGGGGAGTCCCGCCTTCTCAGTTTGTTGGAGATGCTGAGACCATTCCAGCCGAGGCGCAGATAGAATTGCCGTTTTCGGCAATCGAACCGCAGCTCTCAACCGGCCGAATTGCGCTCAGCCCGACCACATTTGCCGCAGCATTGCCTCAAGAGTATCGCACCCAGTTCAATATCGGTGACCCGACCGAAGTAATTCTCCCGCTGCAAGAAGTGCTGAAAAATCTGCCTTCCGCTACCCTTCGCATTCGAACAGACCAAGAGGAGGAAGAAGCAGGCGCCAGTTTTGCCACGCCATTTTCCGCGAAAGCAGAAGAGGACGCGAAGCGTTTCAATGTCGCTGGAAAGGTTGCCCCCGCGCCAGCTCCCGCCCCAGCCGCACGTGCAAAGAAGAAGCGAGTCGCTGAGCCGCCGGTCGAGAAGCCGGCCGAGAAGCCGGCAGAAGCACCATCCCGCAGTCCGTTACAGACGGCTCTCGATACAGACGAGAACTTGGATGACAAGGCGGTTGTCGCTCACATCAACAAACTACCGGGCATGAAGGGATGCGCGCTGATGTTTGGAGACGGTCTAAGCCTCGCTGGCAGTTTACCGCCTGAATATGGGACGGAGGGCCTTTGCGCGATGGCGCCCACGATAATGCAGCGGATTGAAAAACATATGGTGGAAACCAAGCTCGGGACACTACGTGGAATGACACTTTCTTGTGAGAAAGGCTCAGTCACATTTTTTATGCACGCTAATCTTTGCCTCGCTGCGCTCCATACGGGCGGTGAACTGGCCCAAGAGGTGCAGGAGAAACTGGCGCGCGTTGTGCACGAGCTTTCAAAAAAATATTCGAATCCAGTTTAGGAGGATTTGTATGTCGATCATTAACTATGCGAGCCGCGAAATACAGTTCAAGATAGTCTACTACGGTCCGGCGCTTTGCGGCAAAACAACCAACCTGGGTTATATCCACGAGCGGATAAATCCAGAAAATCGTGGCGACCTCGTCTCGCTGGCGACTGCCGCGGATCGCACATTGTTCTTTGATTTCCTCCCGCTGAATGCGGTCGTGATTAAAGGGTTTGTAACCAAGTTTCAGCTCTACACCGTCCCGGGCCAGGTGATTTACAATGCGACTCGGCAACTCGTTCTGCGAAGCGTCGACGGCGTTGTTTTTGTCGCTGACTCTCAATGGGAGAAAATGGAGGAAAACGTCGAGAGTTTCAAAAATCTCGAAGACAACCTTGCGAAACAGAACATCTCGCTGGACGAAATTCCGTACGTTCTGCAGTACAACAAGCGCGATCTCGAAAACATCGCTCCGGTTAATTATCTCGAGTACGTGCTGAACAATCGGAAGAAGCGTGTCCAGAGCTTCGAAGTTATTTCGAGCACCGGCCAAAACGTCTTCGCTTCGCTTAACGCTGTCTCACAAATCCTTCTGCACAAATTTAGCAAGCAGAGCGATGTGCCCAGAACTCCACCTCCGCCCGTTGCGCTTCCGGTTGATCCGGCGGTCGCGCAAAAACAGAGCGCTATTATATGAACTCGATTCCTTGCCTAACCATTGAGGACGTCGCAAATCTCGACGGGGTTCTCAGTAATTTTCTGGCAAAGGCCGAAGCGGACCTCACCGTTGTAATCGACCGTGGTGGCAATGTGATCTCCCAATGCGGCGACATGGCTGTGATGGATGTTACGATCATTGCGGCGCTCGCCGCCGGCTCATTCGCTGCGACCAAGGAACTTGCACGGCGCATCGGCGAAGTGGAATTCAATGCGCTCTATCACCAAGGCAACGGAAACCATATTTTCATGAACTCCGTCGACGATGACACAATCATGATTACGGTTTTCGGGCGTCGGACAACCGTTGGGCTGGTCCGGTTCTATTCTGCAACCACAGCACAAAGTGTCGCGGCTCTCCTCAAGTCGCTGCAGAATAGCGGAGGCCACGGCTTTTCGTTCGACGCATCCGATATTGGCCCGGCCCCGGTGTTCGCCGACCAATAGTAGAACGTTTGCTCTAGGTCCAGGAACGCGACGCCAGTCGGAGAAGAGGCATCGGAGTCATCCGTGCGAGAAGCATCCCAACCTTCATTATAATCCCCGGGATAACAATCGCTTTTCCCGTCACTACCCCACGTAATCCTGCGTGGACGACGTCTTCGACCGATACTTCCATTAGTTTGGGACGAGGCCTTTTCCACTCGTCCCTAGGCCGGCGCGCCACGTCAGTAAACTCTGTTTCCACCGGTCCGGGGCAGAGGGATGTGACCATTACATTGGTCCCCCGCACTTCCATGCGAATTGCTTCCGAGAAACTGTTTACGAACGCTTTCGTCGCCGCATAAACCGCGAAGCCCGGGATCGGTAGAAAACCAGCTGATGAGCTGACATTAAGAATCGCACCCCGATTTCGCGCGATCATTCCAGGGAGTAGACATCTCGTCAGCAAAGTGAGAGCGGCCATATTGACCGCCAACATCTGTTTTACACGCCCAAATTCACTGGTAGCGAACGGTCCCATATCCCCCAATCCTGCATTGTTAATTAGCAGATCGATAGCGAGCTTTTCACGCTCAAGCCAATCGCATAATTCATTGACGGAACGGTCATCAGATAAATCGCAGGTCTGGATTTGGACCCGTAGGCTTGGATTGGATTTAATAAGTTCGTCGCGCAGTTCTTCGAGTCGCTCCCGTCGGCGCGCCACTAAGACCAACAGTCCTGCGCAACCTGCTAGCTGACGCGCAAATTCCTTTCCGATCCCGGCTGAGGCACCGGTGATAAAGACATTGGAACCTCGCAGCTGAAATTTGCTCATCCCTTCCGTAGGATCGGTTCGAGCGTCCGCCAGACAAGATCCGCAATGATCCTGTGTCCTGCCGCCGTAGGATGAATCATATCTGACTGATTAAGCTCACGCTCACCTCCGACGCCTTGAAGCAGAAACGGAATCAGAACAGCGTTGTTCTCTCGTGCAAGTTCAGCAAAGACCCGCGCAAAATCCGCTGCGTATTCAGGTCCGAGATTTGGTGGGATTTGCATTCCTGCGATCACAACCTTAAGCGTGGGATTTTTCGCCTTCGCCTTATCGATTAGCTTTTGCAGATTTCCTTTCAACGATTCGACGGGAAGCCCGCGCAACCCATCGTTCCCTCCCAATTCAACCACGAGAGTGTCGATTGGACGCTGAAGCAACCAATCAATTCGCCTGAGAGCTCCAGCACTTGTATCCCCGCTCACGCCGGCATTTTTGACTTCAAACGGCAACCCGGCCGCGCGCACCTTGTCGGCGATCAAAGCCGGAAAAGCCTCGTTTGGCTTGACGCCGAAGCCTGCGGTCAGGCTATCCCCGAGGAAAACAACGGCCTTGCTTGGGGTCGAGGTAGGGGTTGGAGTCGCTGCCTCGGCCCAAAGCGCCGAAAATGGACAAAGGAGCAGCGCAATTCCAAAAATTGCTGGCATCGTTTTCTTCATGCGCGGCGAATGATGTTCGCGTAAGCAAAACGAATCCATTCCCACCGTCAATGACTGCATGCCCAATCCTCAACGTTCAACGTCTCACAAAGACCTACACGACAAGTGCCGGGAAGTTGACTGTGCTTAAAGATATTTCCTTTGTCTTACCGCAGGGCGCGACCTGCTCAATACTTGGGCCATCCGGTAGTGGTAAGACGACGTTACTGGGGCTCTGTGCGGGACTGGATCGACCGACATCTGGATCCGTCCTTCTGAATGGAATCACGCTGGGAGAGGCGGGAGAAGATGAGCGTGCTCGCATTCGTAATGAGTATGTGGGGTTTGTATTCCAGAACTTCCAACTCATACCTACCCTTACGGCGCTGGAAAACATCACGGTGCCGATCGAACTTCGAGGCGACCGGAGCGCGCGATCGCTTGGCTTGGATTTGCTGCGACGTGTCGGCTTGGGGGAACGTATTGATCATTATCCCGCGCAGCTTTCCGGCGGTGAACAACAACGTGTCGCGCTTGCTCGTGCATTCATCAATCGCCCCAAAATTCTTTTCGCGGATGAGCCAACTGGAAATCTCGATGCTGAAACGAGCAGCGGGATAATTGAAATCATGCTCGAATTGAATCGTGCTGCCGGAACAGCTCTGGTCTTGGTGACTCATGATGCCGACGTTGCGGCTCTTACCGAACGCACTATTCGCCTCCGTAATGGTGAATCTGTTTAGAGCAACGTCATGATGTCATTCATCTGGAAAATGGCATGGCGGGATAGCCGTTCGAGCCGGTATCGTCTGCTCCTCTTCTCGATTTCGATCACTCTCGGCATCGCGGCGCTGGTTGGGATAGGTTCGCTTCGACAAAGTCTTTCCAGAGCAATCGATGATCAGGCACGAAGCTTGATCGGCGCCGACCTTGTGGTTGAATCGACGCGCCCCTTCCGCGGAGAAGACGAAGCATTTCTGCGATCGTTAGGCGAAACCCAAGCCCGCGAGGTGCGTTTCGCGAGCATGGCCGTTTTTCCGCGCCGCGGTTCAACCCGACTGGCGCACGTCCGTGCGCTCGAGGGCAGTTTCCCGTTCTATGGCGCTATGGAGACTGTTCCCCCTTCTGCTGCAAATGATTTTCGCGCCGGTGGTCAGGCCCTAGTCGACGAAAGCCTGCTGCTGCAATTCGGAGTCCAACCCGGTGATCCGATTAAAATTGGTGAGATGGAGTTTGTCGTTGCGGGAGCGCTGCAAAAAATGCCGGGGGAAGCTTCCGCGGGCGCGTCCTTTGCCCCGCGGGTCTATATTCCTCTAAGTGATCTCGGTGCAACCAATCTCATTAAACCAGGCAGTGTCGCCCGTTATCGCATCTACGTTAAATTTGCCGATAACACCGATGTTACTCAACGGATCGAAACTCTCGCTCCCCAGATTCAGCGGTTAGGCCTCGAATATGACACGGTCGCAAAGCGTAAACGGGATTTAGGCACTGCTCTGGAGAATCTCTACCGTTTTTTGAATCTTGTTGGTTTTGTTTCGCTGCTCTTGGGAGCCGTCGGCGTCAGCAGCGCAATTCAAGCGCATTTGCAGCAGAAAACGAAAACAGCCGCAATTTTGCGATGTCTCGGGATGTCCGCGCAGGGAACGGTGTTCATTTACCTACTGCAGGCAGCTGCAATGGGTTTAGTGGGCGCGACTATCGGCGCAACGTTGGGAGTGGGATTGCAGCGAGCGTTCCCGCGCATTTTGAAAACATTCGTGCCACTTGCGATTCCGACGACGATATCGTGGGAGCCGGTCATTTGCGGCATGTTACTTGGCCTAGCGGTCTGCATTCTATTTGCGTTGCCGCCTCTCCTAAAATTTCGACGACTGTCACCCCTACGAATTTTTCGCGCAACCATTGAGGTCGGAACACGTCGAGAAAAACGTGATCCACTTCTTTGGCTTGTTTATGGATGTATCGTAATTGGCATTACTGGTTTCGCCATCTCGCAGACTGACACTCTGCTCCGAGGTTTGGTTTTTACCGCTGCTTTCGGAGTTGCCTGCGGGTTTCTGGCGGGCGTAGCAAAGTTGTTGATTGTTGGACTCCGCCGATTTCTTCCTCGCGACGGGAGCTTTGTCCTTCGGCAAGGATTGGCAAACCTTTACCGGCCAAACAACCGTACCCTACTGCTCACGCTTTCGTTAGGCCTCGGTACGTTTCTCCTCTTGAATCTTCATCTTAGTCGCGACGTTCTGCTCGCCCAGCTTCAATTCGTTGGCGTTAAAAGCCAGGCCAACATCTTTCTCTTCGACATTCAACCCGACCAGAAAGCAGGGGTGGCAGAAATCGTTCGGTCAACCGGGATGCCTATCATCCAGGAAGCACCGATCGTGACGATGAGACTCGTGGAAATCAAAGGCCGAAAGACCGTAGATATTCTTGCGGATCCGCGACGGAAAATTCCGGAATGGGAGTTGCAACGAGAATATCGGAGCACCTATCGCGCGCAGTTGTCCGAGACGGAAAAAATTACAGCTGGAAACTGGATAGGTCACTTTGATTATCACCCTGGTGAGACGGTCCCGATTTCGCTCGACGGTGAGATCGCGAAGGATTTCGAAGCAACAATCGGTGACGAATTGGTTTTCGACGTTCAAGGCGTCCCAATAAAGACAACAATTGCGAGCTTGCGGACAGTCGATTGGAAACGATTTCAAACGAACTTCTTTGTGCTTTTTCCCACCGGTGTACTCGAAGCTGCACCAACGTTCCATGTTATCGTCAGCCACGTTTCGACACCGGCTGAGTCAGCACTTCTCCAAAACGCGGTCGTAGCAAAGTACCCTAATGTTTCGGCGATAGATCTGACTTCGGTAATTCAGACGGTCGATTCAATTCTGAGCAAGGCGGCTCTTGTTATCCGGGTGATGTCGCTTTTCACGGTCGGCGTCGGGATCGTGGTTCTCGCGAGCACGATCTGGAGTGGTCGATATCAACGTCTTCAGGAGAGTATTTTGCTTCGCACTCTCGGCGCATCGCGAGCGCAAATCTGGAAGATACTCTGTGCGGAATATTTTTTGCTCGGCGTTTGCGCGAGCGCTACGGGAATCAGCTTGGCGGTCGCTTCAAGTTGGGCATTGGCCAAGCTTTTGTTTAAACTTGATTACGCTCCCTCTCCGTGGCCGATCTTAGTCACGGCTGTATGTGTCAGCCTCCTGACCGTCCTGGTCGGCCTTATCGCCAGTCGCGGGGTTGCCGGTAGCCCACCTTTGCAAATTCTGCGCGCCGAAGCGGAGTAGATCAGGTGCGAAATGATTTCAGTTCGCTTTTCGTTAGGGCTCGCCAATGTCCCCGTGGCAGGTCGCCCAAACGCAGATGACCCACCCGCACCCGCACAAGTTTCTCGACCTCATATCCGAGCTCGTAAAACATGCGGCGGATCTGCCGGTTGATTCCCTGACGCAAGATCACTCGTACTCGCGTTGCCCTAATTGCCGTTACTTTTTCCATTCGAGCGCGCTGCCCGTCGAGTGTCATCCCGGCCAACAACTTCGGTCCCAGCGACGGGTCCCAAGGATGATTTATTGTGACATCATATTCCTTTTCGATCTTGGAACGTGGATGAGTCAGGCGTTGTGCAAGATCGCCGTCGTTCGTCAGAATCAGAAGCCCTTCGGATTGCGCATCAAGTCGGCCAATGTTGAAAAGTCGAGGAAGCTTTGGCGGCAAAAGATCGAAGATTGTGTCACGCGCATTTGGATCGGCTCGGGTAGAAACGAAGCCAGCCGGTTTATTCAACATTATGTAGACCTTACGTTGGCTTCGGACCAGCTTTCCTCCGACTTTAACATGGTCAGTTTCGGTTGGTTGCGCGCTGAAGTTAGTGCAAACGCGACCATTGATGGTGACGCGTCCAGCGGCGATTAATTCGTCGCAATGCCGACGCGAACCAACGCCGGCTGCGGCGAGGAAGCGGTTTAGGCGCAAGGGGGAAAAGGTTTAAAGTTACCGCACAATACCCTTACAAACCGGTCTGCAATTGTAATACGTAACTACCTATCGCTAAGGAGTTTGTTACCAGTTACACGTCGGGCTTTGTCTTCGGGAGGCCCATCACTTTCATGCCTTCCTTGAACTGCCCACGCTTCTTGAG
>Ga0207701_10001632_pt1 | contig 23444 bp, 22 predicted proteins | sample KBSSwiSSwithPhiX_FD_184294 | JGI IMG/M metagenome (GOLD analysis project Ga0207701, IMG submission 184294) | Switchgrass rhizosphere bulk soil microbial communities from Kellogg Biological Station, Michigan, USA, with PhiX - S5 (SPAdes) (version 2) | ecosystem: Environmental > Terrestrial >... | reverse complement strand
TGGATCGGACAAGGACCGAATTCATGGAGCTTCAAAAGATGCAGTTCTGTTCCGTAACCTTTGTGTTGGCTAAAACAATACTGAGGAAACTGCGCACAAAAGTCACGCATGATCCGGTCTCGCGTGACCTTCGCTATCACGCTTGCGGCGGCGATGCTCAAGCTGATGCAATCGCCATCGATAATTGCTGTCTGCGGAAGTGGAAAAGGAATGACTGGCAAACCATCAATCAAAACGTGATCCGGCGGTTCGAGCAACGCTTCAATCGCGAGACGCATCGCACGGTGGCTCGCGCGCAGGATGTTAATCCGATCGATCTCAACGGAATCGACAATGCCGACGGTGCACCTGATTTCAGGATTGGAAATCAGCTCGCTATAGATCTCCTCACGCAATTCCGACGCGAGCTGTTTGGAATCGTTCAGACGACGATGGCGAAATTTTTCCGGAAGAATCGCCGCAGCGGCTACGACGGGCCCAGCCAAGGCTCCACGCCCAGCTTCGTCAATTCCGGCAATTCGCGAAACACCTGTGATGCGGAGTTTTTTCTCGTAACGGAATCCGCAACGGCGATAGGCCATCGGCGCAAATCTTCAGCAGATTTGCACGGAGTGACAAGTGACATGTGATGACAAACAAGAAAAATGTAGGTGGGGCGCGTCACTCCGTGCGCGCCGAGCGGACGGCATGGGACTGCCGTCCCTACCATCACTCGCGAACCGCTGTCGCTTCCTTCCCCTTGCGTGTGCGAAGATAATTTAGTTTCGCGCGGCGAGCGCGGCCGTGTTGCTCCACTTCCACTTTTGCGACACGAGGTGAATGCAGCGGAAATACCCGCTCGACGCCCTCGCCGTACGAGATGCGACGCACGGTGAAAGTTTCGTTGATCCCGCGACCCTTGCGGCCGATCACTACGCCGGCAAAGATCTGAATCCGTTCCTTGTCTCCTTCGACGACGCGAGTATGCACGCGCACGCTATCGCCAACGGAAAACGGTTTGGCATCGCTCTTCTGCTGTTCTTTCTCAATGGTATCGATGACCTGGTTCATAACGGGCCGCCAGCCGCGCGGCTGCGGGCGCACACTCTCATTCGAAGGCACGGGTTTTGCAACCCGAAATAGCCAAGCATTTCAGCACGACCGAGCGGGACAACATCAGAAAATTTGTGAAAATCTGCGCGACTTATGGCTAATTCCAGTTCGATTGCGCCCGTAGCTCAACTGGATAGAGCGTTGGCCTCCGGAGCCAAAGGTTGTGGGTTCGACCCCCGCCGGGCGCAGTGATGCCTCTGAAAAGGCAGTTTTGCTAGGGTCCAAGGCGCGCGTTCACACCTCGAACACTGCCATTGTATGATGTTATACCCACAGGCTCGCGGTCGCGTTTTGATCGTTTTGTTTGGCTGATTCTACATCTGTGCCCTCAAAACTCGGTGGTGAGGGTGATCGGCTGTAATGTTGTGCGTAGCCGACTGCATTCGCGACGGCATTGGCATCACCACACCACAGCCGCCCAAACGGCAGCAGGTTCGAAACTAGATCGACGGCGCATTTATCTTTGCGCGGGCGGACTTCGCAAACGTGTGTCGTTGATGCGACATTCAATCACAAAATCCTGTTAGTAATGTCCACCACTGATTGAATTGGCTGAATCTTCGGCGCTTCGCTCAGGGGGCGTCTCGTTGGTATGACTCGTTACGTGTGTTGTTGCCGTCTCGTCAGGTGCAAAAGCACTTGGAAGGCTATTGCACGAAGCCAGCATCATCGCCACTAAAGAGTGAGCCGAAATGAAGATGATCGAGTTTTTCATAGTAAGAAAAATTGTCGTTGACGGCGCTGGGCATTCAATCACAAAGCGCCGTGCGCGGTAAAGCGTCTGTAGCGCATCGATAGCTTATCCGGCGAGCTTAACGGAGCGCTGCAACGTCAGTTCCTGCGCTTCCTGGGAGAAGCGCTTAAAGGCCTGGCGCTCGATTCACAGGGAAACGGCTGGATTACTTCCCAAGGCAACAGCTCGATCTATGGACTCCGGCCTGATGGCACGAGGAACGGACAATTTACTGGCGGCGTCATCGACGGTCCGTGGGGGATAGCGGTGGACGGCCAGGACAATCTTTGGGTCGCCAATTTCGGTCCGCTCCAGCCGCGCAGCAATTTCACCGACGGTAGGATCTCGGAGCTTTGCGGCATCAACCGCGCGGCCTGCCCACCCGGCAAAAAATTGGGAGATCCAATATCACCGCCGACTGGTTACACGGTACCTTCCGCTGGCCAGCAGGTTTTTGCTGCACAACGGAGACCCGTTGTACGGTCTACCACCAGCACCGGGCGGCCCCAGCTTCGCCCCAATGATGCGTCTAACGAATGTAGTGATCGACCAGGCTGGCAACATTGGGCGCTCAATAATTGGAAGCCCGATTTTGATATCGACCTCTGCTGCAATCCGGGTGGCGATGGCGTCGTGATTTTCGTCGATCTGGCCGCACCTCCTATTAGCCAAGCGCCTTGAGCGCTAAATAAAACGGCAGAATTACTTCGGGTTCGCCCAACCTGCAGCAAAATCCATCCGGGCACAGAATTTTCCGACGTTGTTGTACACGCCTAACGAACCAAATATTCAGCAACGGCACAACGCTCTGCCTGCCGGGCGCTGAGCGGCAACCGAAGCGGTTGTCCAACAAACAATCAACCGAAATTTTTGATCCGCGAAACTTTTACGCCAGTGCTTCCAGCCGGTTGAGCAAATCTTTCTTGCTCGTAATGCCGATGACCTGGTCGCGCAGTTGGCCGTTCTTGAAGAACAGCAGTGCCGGAATCGCCTGAATGTTGTACTTAAACGAGAGGCTCTGGTTGTCGTCTATGTTTACTTTCGCAACCTTGACCGCACCCGCTTTTTCGCGCGCGATCTCGTCCAGCAGTGGCGCAATCATTTTGCACGGGCCGCACCATTCCGCCCAAAAATCCACGATCATGGGCTTGTCATCCTGCGTCAATTCGCGGTCAAAATTCGATTCGTTAAGTGTGATAGTCTCAGAATTTTCCATAGCTAAGAAAAATACGTCCAAATCTGGATAATCAAAATCAATGCGGAAATCCCGAGGAGCATCCAATACAACAACATTGAGCTTTTCTCCACGGGTGCCACAGCGATTGGCGAATTTTGCGGAACGAAGTTAGGCATCGCGATCAGCGGCTGAGTCTTTTTCTGAGCCGACCGCAATGGCTCGGGCACGAGTGGAATGCGCACGGTCTCCTTTTTCGGTCCTAAAGAGGTCGGGATTGGAGGAGGACTTACTGAACCGGATAATGGGCGTGAGGCAGCCGGCGGCGTCGGCGCCGGGAAGAAGTTCGTGGACGAAACATCCTCGGAGGCAGATTGCGGTGAAGAGGGAACAGGTGAATTGCCGGTTTCACGGACAGGCAACTGGATCCGGACAGTTTCGCGCGGTTTTACGGTCTGCAGCGGCATGTTCGGGGGAGGCGGAACCGGCAACTGGATGCCAACCGTCTCTTTCTTTGGTTGGTCAGGTTCGGCCATTACACTTGGAGAAATTGACCAGAAATCGCGCAGTTGTCACGACCCAATCTTGGAGCTTAGAAAAATGTGGTTGCGTTAGGCCAGCAAATCGTAGCCGCGGCTCCCAGTGATAATCCGCCTAATGAATTCACCAACATGCGCCCGCTCGGACAAAACGACGCGCGCATCGACATCCGGAGCATCGCTTTCGGTCCGGGCAATGTGTGGCTGATCGACAAGCAGTTTCAGTTCCTTGCCAATTTTTTTGCGAGCGAGATCATGAGCAATGTGTTGCTGCATCGCCATCGCCGCTCGGTAACGGGAGTTCTTTATCTTTGCGGGAGTCTGGTCCGGCATCCTCGCAGCACAGGAACCCTCTTCCTGCGAATATTTGAAGATTCCAAGACGTTCGAAACGGCTGCGACGAATGAAATCCAATAGTGTTTCGAATTCCGCATCGGTTTCGCCAGGGAACCCGACGATAAAAGTAGTCCGCACGGTTACACCCTGGATTCCACCGCGCAATTTGTGAACTAAATCTTCGATATGCACGCGCGATGTTTCACGTCGCATTCGAGCGAGCATTGATTCGCCGATGTGCTGTAGCGGAATGTCGACATAACGCGCGACCTTGTCGCATTCGGCAATTGTCGCAATCAGTTCGTCACTCCAATGGGCCGGGTGCGTGTAAAGCAATCGCACCCAGAATTCGCCTTCGATCTGTTGAATCTCACGAAGCAGCGAAACGAGCGTCGGTCCGCGAGTTGAATCGACCGGCTGCCGCGGTCCGACTTTGGCGTCCCACAAATCCATTCCGTAGTACGTCGTGTCCTGACTGATCAAGTTGATTTCGCGCACACCTTCACCGACCAAGCCACGGATCTCCGCCAACACCGATTGCGGTTTGCGGCTCCGATGCTTGCCGCGCATTTGTGGGATCACGCAAAAACTGCACGGATGATTACAGCCCTCAGCAATTTTAACGTAGGCCGAATGCGCCGGAGTAAGTCTGAAACGCGGTGTGTCGTAGTCGGGAATGTACGTGGGCCGCTTATTCGTGAATGCAAAATCAAAATCGTCCTTCCCGGAACGAACGTCGAACGCCCGACGCCCAAGGCCGAACGTCGAACTGCCTCCATTCAGCGTTGGGCGTTGAGCGGTGGACGTTGGACGTTTTCTTAATATTTGGTCCACGATTTCGCCAAGCTGACTCACCTGATCGAGACCAATAAATGCGTCTACCTCAGGCAACTCGTTATGTAGTTCTCTCGCAAACCGTTGCGACATGCAGCCGCTTACGATTAGCTTTTGGCCCGGTCGTTTATTCAACCCGCGCTGCTGATGCGCTTCCAAAATCGCTTCGATTGATTCTTCCTTGGCTGAATCGATAAACGCGCAAGTGTTAACCACGAGTACATCGGCGTCCTCAGCGCGCGACGTGATTTCCATCCCGCCGTGCAACACGCTTCCAAGCATGATTTCTGCATCAACGAGATTTTTGGCGCAGCCGAGGCTGATCATGCCGATCTTCGGCTTTATGGGCGCGACTGTAGCTTTGTTCATTTCGAGTTCGAGAAAACGTCCAACGTCCAATCGTCCGCGTTCGTCGTTCAGCGTTGGGCGTTGAGTGTTTGTTTCGCCCTAATTGATCGTCACGTCCTGGTCGTTTTGTTGCAGCTCCTGTCCGTTCTTGGTAATCTTAACGGCTTCAGGATCGAGGACACGAATCGATACGTGCTTACCGTGGAATTCGACCGGACCATCAGACGGCGAGACCCATCTTTCGAACGCGGCTTTTCCGTCATCGCCGAGGGTCACCCTCACGTAAGTTCTTTTGAGCGGCTGGATGGCGACTCGATTTTGTTCGCCTGATGCCGGTGGAGGCGAATCGGTCCCTGTGCGGGCCTGCGCTAGCTCTTCTTTAGTCACCGGCTTCGCCTTACGCACTTCCGGCTCGCCTGATGCCGGCGCTGTGGAATTAGCAGCCAAAGCCTTGCGCGTTTCGGGCGGTCCCAGGGACGGAAGAGGCGACGCGACCGGCGCACTCGTAGCGGCAGCACCAACGTTCGGCGCCGCTACCGGCGTCGATCCGCCCGAGGCAATCGCCGGGGTCGCAGTTGACGATGTTTGCGTGCTCCCTCGTCCAGGCGCAAGCCGCTGCACATTGAGAAGAAATTTCATCCCAAGAAAACCGACCACTAAAACCACGATGCCGACAATAAGCGGCACCGGCGAAACGCGATTACTCGGACCAGTAGCAGCGGGACGGCGCCGAGCCACCGGCGCGGAGACGGGTTTTGCGCGCTCATTCTCCTGGAGGTACGAGTAGCCGTCCACGGTCACGCTCTCCGAATCGTCAAACGCGTCCAGGTAAGGGGTCACGTCAACATCAAGGAATTTTCCGTAGATAAGCAGGAAACCCTTCGCGTAGGCGAGGCTCGGAAACTGCGAAAAGTCGTCCCCCTCAATTTCCGCCAGCCGCTGTGGGCGAATCTTGGTCATCCGCGCGGCCTCCTCGAGCGTAAGATTTCTCGCTAGGCGTGCTTCCTGAAATTTCTTACCCAGGCCCTCTATTGTCATGAGCGAAAAGTCGGCTAAACGGCAGCATCGAGATCGACCAAAATCTCGCGTGGTTTGGCACCCTCGCCGGGACCCAAAATACCGCGCTGCTCGAGAATATCAACGATTCGCGCCGCCCGCGTATAACCAAGTCGCAACCTGCGTTGGAGTAACGAAGTGGACGCGCGTTTTTCCTGTCGAATAATCTCGATGCATTTTTCGACCAGCTCTTCATCTTCGGCGGTCACTTCTTCCTCCGGCGCACTCGTAGATTGGAGCTTCTCGTGCATCGCCGTATCAAACGCAGGCGGACTTTGCTTGGAGACGAATTCTACGATGCCATGAATCTCATTATCGGTAACGAGAACTCCTTGTGCGCGGATGAGTCGTGAAGCGCTCGGCGGCAGATAAAGCATGTCGCCCTGGCCGAGTAAACGCTCGGCGCCGTTTTCATCCAAAATGACGCGGCTGTCGATCTTGCTCGCGACCTGGAACGCGATGCGACTGGGAATATTCGCTTTGATAACTCCGGTGATCACGTCTGCACGCGGTGTTTGCGTTGCGACGATCACGTGCATGCCAGCCGCGCGAGCCATTTGCGTGATGCGGGCGATGGCCGTCTCGACATCCGCGGGCGCCGTCTGCATGAGATCAGCAAGCTCGTCGATGATCACGACTACGTAGGGGATTTTGTCGGGAATTTCCTCTTCGTCTTCGCGCGGTACTTTGATCGGTGTCGCGTCCGCTGTCGCAGCGGTTTTGCGCTGGCGATCCAGCGGGAGACCGGATTCTACTGCCTGAGCATCGAGTTCTTTCTGTGTTTTCTTCTTCGGCCGTGCATTAAACCCGATAATGTTGCGCACGCCTACGCGCGCAAACATTCTGTAGCGGCGTTCCATCTCGTCGATCAGCCATCGCAACGCCAACAAAACTTTTTTCGGATCGGTCACGATGGGGAATGCCAGATGCGGTAGTGATTGATACCCCTGCATCTCCACCATTTTTGGATCAATGATAACGAAGCGCATCTCCTCTGGCGTGAAGCGAAAGAGCATGCTGGCAATTAGCGCGTTAATACAGACGCTCTTCCCGCTCCCCGTCGTCCCAGCGACCAGCAAGTGAGGCATCTGTGCCAAATCGGCAATGATTGTCTTACCGTAAACGTCCTTGCCAAGCGCGAGTGGAATTTTTGCGTGCTCCTTCGCGGAATCCCAATCGGACGACTGGAAGAGTTCGCGCAGTTTCACGGTTACCTTGCGTGTATTGGCAAGCTCAATTCCAACGGTGTCTTTGCCGGGAATAGGCGCGAGAATGTTGATTCGCTCAGCGCGCGTAGCTCGTGCAAGGTCGCGCTCGAGACTCACGATCTTGTCCACGCGCACGCCTTTGGCCGGGTAAACTTCGTAACGCGTGATGGTGGGACCTTTCGTGATGTCACCTGGCCCAACGGCAATTCCAAATTGAGCCAACGTGTCGATGAGAACCTGCTGGACCTCCTGTAGTTCGGAAGGATCGGTGGCTGTACGCGCTTCAAGACTGTGTTCCTCAAGCAGATTAATCCCAGGCAAAATGTAATCTTCCCAGCTGGAAGTGGTACTTGTTGGGCTGGCAACCGGCTTCGATTTTTCTTCACTTGCGCGCAGCTCCGCGAGAGAAGGTCTGCGCCGATTTGTCAATGGTTCTGCCGACGGCACCGTCGTATCAACGACCTTCGGTGCCGGCCGTTTTGAGAGTTCCTCCGGCAAAATCATTGTCGCCACAGGTTCAGGCACAGGGACACCTTTCTTTTTAAGTTGCTTCTGTAGCGCTTCGAGCGCTCGCCGTTGCTTTTCAGTCTTGAGCTGTTCTGTGAGATCCGACTTCCGAATTCTGCGGCGCACTCGCCATTCGGCCATCTTCGCCACGCTCCGTCGCGTAAGGTTAACCATCTCGCGGACAAGATGAATCGGCCGCAAACCCGTAACCAAAATCAACGTGGTCAAATAAATTGCGACGACGAGAAGAACCGAACCCATCGGACCTAGAGCGGCGGGAAGCAGGCCGCGATGTTCATCCGACAAACGATAACCGATGAGACCACCCGGTCCTTGAATGTCCACCGGGACTTTCCTCCCGAGCAAATGGCTGATGCCCCACGCTTGGTCGAGGCATGCACCCGAGATGAGGAACAAAATGATCCACGGGATTCGGAGCACGACACGCAATCGAGGGTAAAACAATTTCGCCGCGCCGAATCCGAGGAGAACCGCCGCCAGTAACAGCGAAGCGAAGACACCGATTAACTGATAGCAAATGCCTGCGACGATCGCTCCGAGTGGTCCGATGAAATTTTGGGCAGGATGATTCGCCGGTGAAACATGACTAAACCAGAGCCACGACGGTATATCCTTGGGCGTATACGAGATCAGCGCGAAAAAAAGAAGCGTGCCGGCAAAAAGCAGAACGAGAGCGAACACTTCGTTCCACGCGCTGAGTCTTTCTGTGCGGCCCACCGCGTGTGATAGTAATCCTGCGGCGGCGCGTTTCAATCATAACTCTTCCTCTGCCTCTTAGTCTTTCTCCTGCTCGTCGTCGTGATCGAGATCGAATGATTCGGCGCGCCGCCACTGCTCTTTCGCCTTGCACGCATCACCAGGGACTGATAACTGTGCCAGCGCACTATGGCTTCCTTCATTCGCCAGGGCATCCTCGGTATTTTCTTCGCGACGGCCCTGTTTTCCATCTCGTGCGAGAAACATCCGATCGGTCAGATGCCGGAGGTGCAACGTGAGCAGCCCGATCCGGCAAAAGAATGGTCGAATGGGGCAGAACAACAGTCTGAGGACCATTCGACTTCAGAAAAGCCGGCTGAAGCTCCACACGAATCTCGTTAGGCAAAGGAGTCACATGGGTAGACGCAGCAAGTACATGACGTCGCCGCCGAACCTGACGGGGATGCCGCCAGGTGTCCCCTTCATCATCGGCAACGAAGCGGCTGAGCGTTTCTCCTACTACGGCATGAAATCGATCCTGACCGTTTTCATGGCCCGTTACATTTTGGATCGATCGGGTGTGCTCGCGCCGATGAATGACAACGAATCCTACATGTACACACACTTGTTCGTGTTTGGGGTTTATTTTCTGCCAGTTCTCGGCGCAATTGTAGCGGACGGCTTTCTCGGCAAGTATCGCACGATTTTATGGCTATCGATCGTTTACTGCTTTGGCAATCTTACGCTGGCCTGCATGGCCACTTCCTGGGGAATTGCTATCGGCCAACGGGTAATGCTGCTGGTCGGCTTAATCCTGATCTGCATTGGAGCCGGCGGAATTAAGCCGTGCGTCTCGGCGAACGTTGGCGATCAATTCGGCGAATCCAACAAGCATCTGCTCTCGAAAATGTTTGGTTGGTTCTATTTCTCCATTAACGCTGGGTCCTTCATTTCTTCACTCCTTTGTCCATGGCTTCTTTCGAATCCGAGGTGGGGACCGGGTTGGGCATTTGGAGTTCCCGGCGTAGCGATGGTTATCGCTACTTTGTTCTTCTGGGGCGGCCGAAAGAAGATGGTTCACGTGCCTCCGGCCGGCCTCGGTTATCTGAAAGAGACATTCAGCAAAGAAGGACTCCTCACGCTCGGGCGAATCGCAATGGTTTTCTTTTTCATCCTATTTTTCTGGGGGCTTTGGGGAATGAGCAACGGCGCAGAATGGACCTTGCAGGCGGAGAAGATGAACCTGCATTGGTTCGGCATGGATTTGATCGCGGCGCAGGTCCAGACCGCGAATCCAATTCTGATCTTGATCTTTATTCCAATCGTCAATTACGCGATCTATCCGGCGATCGACAAAGTTTTTCCCCTCACGCCGCTGCGCAAAATAGGCATCGGACTTTTTATTACTGCGCTCTCATTTGTAGTGATCGTGTGGATTCAGAGGCAGATCGATTCTGGACTGAAACCGAGCGTCAACTGGCAGCTTCTCGCTTATGCCATCCTCACGCTTGGCGAAGCAATGGTTTCGATCACTGGATTGGAATTTGCCTATACGCAGGCGCCGAATTCGATGAAAAGCTCGGTCATGGCCTTGTGGCTTCTCACGGTCGCCTCGGGCGAACTCTTTGTGGCTGGTGTGAACTATTTGATTTTGACCTTCGGGTTCAAACTTAGCCCTTACGGGTATTTCACATTCTTCGGTTGGTTGATGTTCGGAGCCGCGGTCGTTTTCACCATCGTCGCCTGCTTTTACAACTACCGCACGCATTTGCAATCCCAGCTTACGCCGGATGAGATCGCCACCGAGCCACTTCTTCACGGCGGCACACCGAGCTGAACTCGATGAAAATCATTATTGCGGCATCGGCTGTCTTGTCGTTGTCGATCTCAAACACATTTGCGATTTCGCATGACGACGGGTTCCAAAAAGTTGCGCACGATTACGTCGAAAAACATTTACAGACCAATCCCGAGCAGGCCACAGACCTCGGTGACCATCGTTTTGATGGCCAGTTGACCGATTACTCGGCAGATGCGCGATCCAGAGATCTCGCCACACAAAAAGATTTTTGCGACAAGCTGACAACCATCGATGGGTCGCAACTGACTGGCGCGAACAGCACCGATTTTCGAATTCTCAAAGAGAACATCGATTATCAAATCTTCCGGGCCGAAGAGCTTAAAGAGCCAGAGTGGAATCCGCTGGTATACATGCAGAGTCTGGCCAACAGCCTTTATCTCCTGGTCGCGCGCGATTTTGCGCCGGCTGAAAATCGAATCCCAAGTTTGCGCCAGCGCATGGAAAAAATCCCGGAGGTGATCGCGCAAGCGAAAGCCAATCTCCAACATCCGCCGCGGATTCACACCGAAACGGCGATTGAGCAAACGCAGGGCGCAATCAATCTCGTTCGGACAGAGCTCGCGCCTCTCCTCAATCAGGCGCCGCAAATGAAAAAGCAGCTTGCCCCGTTGCAGGACAAAACCGCTGCGGCGCTGGAGGACTACAAAAAATGGCTCCAGAATGATCTGCTCCCGCGTTCCGACGGTGATTTCCGTCTCGGCGCAGAGAAATATCGGAAGAAACTGCACTTCGCGCTGGCGTCAGATTTGCCGATGGAAGAAATCCTGAAACGGGCAAAGGCCGATCTGGAGCAGACGCAAACCGCCATTTATGAAACGGCGTTGCCGCTCTACAAAAAATATTTTCCGGACGCCGATCAACAAACTTTGGCGGACAAACACAAGGTGACGGCCGCGGTGTTGGACAAGCTTGCGGAGCAACATCCCAACGACGCAACTGTCGTCGATTACGCTAAGAATGTTGTCAGAGAAGCGACTGATTTCGTGAAACGACACGATGTGGCCAGCGTTCCAAACGTGCCGCTGGACGTGATCGCGATGCCGGAATTTAAACGCGGCGTCGCCATTGCGTATTGCGATGCGCCGGGCCCCCTCGAGAAAAACGGCCAAACATTTTTCGCCGTCGCGCCAACACCGAAGGATTGGTCGAAAGACCGAAGGGAATCGTTCTTCCGGGAGTATAACAACTACATGATTCGCGATTTGACGGTGCATGAGGCGATGCCAGGGCATTTTTTACAACTCGCACGCGCGAATGAATTCCGCGCGCCAACGCTGGTTCGCGCAATTTTCCAAAACGGACCCTTTATCGAGGGGTGGGCGGTCTATTGCGAACAGGTGATGGCGGAACAGGGATACGGAGGACCTGAAGTTAAGATGCAGCAATTGAAGATGCGGCTGCGCGCCATCTGCAACGCCATTCTCGATCAAAGCATTCACGCCGGAAATATGAGTGAGAAAGAAGCGATGGATTTGATGACCAAAGAAGGCTACCAGCAAGAGGGCGAAGCGGTGGCGAAGTGGAAACGCGCACGGCTTACTTCCGCACAGCTATCCACCTACTTCGTCGGCGCCACGGAGCATCTCGATTTGCGCGCTGCCACGCAGAAAAAACTCGGTAACCAGTTCAATCTCAAAAAATACAACGACCAGGTCATTTCTTATGGCAGCCCGCCCGTGAAATACGTGCGAGAATTGATGGGCCTGTAGTGGTAGGCACCGGCGTGTGGCCGGTCGGACTCAGCGCAGCCGCACTGAACGGCCCACAGGGCCGTGGCTACAGTAGACGCATATTAATTCATGCGCTCTTGGCGCGACGCTTTTTGGTCGAACTCCGTTTGCGCGTCTCGCCAGCAGCTGACTTCTTCGCAGCTGCCAGCCGCACGAGCTCATCGAGATTAAAGCTGCGGCGACGTTTGGTTCGCACTTCTCGAAATTCGATTTCGTACCAGCCGTTCATTCGATCTACCTGATAACGTTTTTGCCCGATACGCATCGGTTCGCCCGCGATGACGCGATGGATAACCCTTTCGTATTTGGACGGTGGCCAGCGTCGCATGCGGCGTCGACCCCAATCAATTCCGTGCCCGACATCGTCATAGGCGTCCGGGCGCTTCTCGAAGTCGAGAAGTGAGCGCGCGTCCCCCGCGAACACCGCGGCGATGTGCTCCAGCGTGCTAGGGTCACTGATCTGTCGAATTCGTTGGCGAAACGGCCGCAACGTTTCTGCCGCGATTGCACGGAGGCTCAACTTCCGGCCATCACGCAGTTTCCAAAGTGATTCGTTGAGATCAGATGTAAATGGATTTTGACCTAACGAATCAGCCGTGACTCGCCAGCCGCGTCGTGACGAATGTTTCCGTAGACGAAATCGCGCTATACGAGGGACTTGATGCCCGCCCAATTGTCTCAGCCGGAAATCTTCCCAGCGGAGAACGGTTTCCATGGCACCCGCGATGAACGCGCACGTTGCCAGCATCAACGCGGGGTCCGAAGTGAAATCAACTGTGACTTCGATCCGGTTTCCACGCGGGCGCACACCGACTGCGCTGCTCAGCCGGTTGGTTGCCAGTAAAATCACCGGCACCGGCAGGACGTGCGCTAGTAGATACGCAAGCTTGGTGGCATTTCGAAGCCTTGATTTCCGAGCGGTTGGAAACGAAAAATTATAATGCGCGCTGAAGCCCTGAAGCGTGCACTGGCATTTGTGCCGCTTCGCCCAGTGATCCAGTTCCCGCCGCAAATAGCGAATTTGCTCCCACAACAAACGCGTAGCCCGATAACAACAGCCGCGCTCGAGTTCGACAATGGGTGTCGCGACTTCGATAACTCCTGTGTCGAAATAAATCGCACCGCCCGCGGGCAATTGAAACGATTTGCCCGTGCGCGGAATCATTCGGCGCCGCACCAGGCGGCTGGGATCACCAAAGACCTTTTCCGGACGCCGTCTGCGTCCGTTGATGAAAAGATTAAATTCCGCCTCCAACCCGATGACCGCCCGTGCCGGCGTAGCACCAAGGCTGCGAATGCGAACACGATACGCGTCGCGTTCTGTTAGGCGGTCCTTCATCTGATCAACCCGACACTAACCCGCTTCGCCGCATTCGCGCGGCGTTAAGCTCGCAAATCCTAAATCGATGTGAAGATGATCGCTGGTTTGTCCTTCTTCACGTCCGAACGGTCGAACAAAAACAGCCGGACTAAGCGATGCAGCAACCGCGCGATATTTCCCAATGGACTTTGCGTCGGAAAGAAACGTGTCGCCGACCCGGTAGATGTTTGCCGCCGTGCCCCACGCATGAATGCTTTTGGCGCCGCCAATCTGATGCGCCGGCGAGCGATACCCGCCGTTGGCGCTGATGAATACTGGCGCATCGACTTCGCGCCGGAAATCCTCCAAAAATCTGGCAAGCAAAACGATTGCGCACGGCACGTAATGAGGGAATTGGCTCAGGAGCAATCTCGCCTCGCGACAGTCGACGAGCATCAATTCCGCGAGCGTGAAGTGTGGCGCGAGCCGAATTTCATGCGCTTCCTTCCAGCTGCCAATTTCATAGAAGAAACGCGGCAGACGATGAGGAGTGCCGTTATTACCAGCTTCGTTTTCATCCGGTCGCAATAGCGCGCGGTACTCTTCAGTTAGACGCAAACCGTCAATCGGGCGCAGAAGTTCAGTCCTCATTTGATTTCGGCGCTGTTCCGAGCAGCGATCTATAAATTGCCTGCGAAATAGCTGCGACTGTTTCGCGACGCCCCTCCTTGTCTGGGTCGAATTCAGTCAAAATGGCGGTGATGTACGGTTCGCGTTCGGGTAGATAGACGATTCCTATGTCATGGCAGGCAGTCGAAATCTCGCCGGTCTTATGCGCGACTGTGGCGTGCGGCGGGAGCCCGGCCGGAATCATCGAGTTGAACCGTTGCTCCAGCAGAATGCGAAGGACCTCTCGTTTGCTCTCAGCCGTAAGAAAATCGCCACGGATCGATGACAACAAATTCAACAAGCCGTCGGCGGTCGCTTCATTGTTTATCCCGCGATCGTGTGCAGCGTGATCTTCCACGCCTCGCCGCAGCTCAACTCCGTCAACTTGCGCTTCCCGCAGAACCGTTCGCGCATATTCCACGCCCACAAACTCGAGCAGCAAATTGGTCGCCAGATTGCTGCTCCCGCAGATCATTGCCTGCGCAAGCGACGAGATCTTCGCAGTCCGTCCAATGGCCGCGTACAGCTCAGGTGTCGCATCGCGATCCTGACTAAGGCGAAAAAGCGATCTGTCCGCTGCGCTGAAGAAACGGTTTCGCACGTGCAAGGAGTCATCGAGCCGAAACCGGCCTTGATCTGCCGCTCGAAATACAGCAAGCAATACTGCCACCTTGATCGTGCTCGCAGCATGAAACCATCGGTCGCCGCGCAACGAAAATCGGAATCCAGTCTCAAGATCGTGCAGTGCTACTCCGATGGCTCGAGCTTTGTTTCTGACGGCCAAGGCTTCCAGCTCCTCGTGTAATCCGTTGGTTACATCCACACTCAACATCGAAGTGCTCTTTACATGGCCATTGGCAAGTCGCAAATTCGCGGGATGCCAAATCTGGCTACCTGGATCCAACAAAAAGACGCCAAGAGCTTTCGCACAATTTTTGCGAAGCATCCTGACGTCAAAGTTTGGAACGCGCGCACTCGAAACGTTCCTCTCAACAGGATGGACGGCCTTTTACTCTCCGGCGGATCCGATATTTCGCCCGAATTTTTGCGGCAGGACGTTCCGGACTCTTCGGTGTTGGATAAACAGATCGACCCGGGACGTGACCGTTGGGAGTTTCAGGCTGTCCAGAACGCGTTGTCACGCGGGTTGCCGATTCTGGCAATTTGCAAAGGTCTTCAGGTTTTCAACGTCGCTCTCGGCGGCACGCTCAAACTCGACATCCAGGGGCACAATTTGCCCGACCAAAAGCATCGTGACGTTCAGCAACTGCGTAGTGCGCGGGGGGCATCGCATCGTTTTCAAAAAGTGAACAGCGCGCATCACCAGGCGATCGATCAGTTAGGCCATGACTTGGAAGTGGAGGCGTGGGCCGCACACGATGGCATCATCGAGCAGGTCCGGTTGCGCAAATATCCGTTCGCACTCGCCGTTCAATATCACCCTGAGCGCAGCCGACTTTACGATTCGTTATTCGACGATTTCTTAGCGCGATTAGTATCGACAAAGCGGTAACGCTTCAGCTGTTCAACCGTTCAAACCAAGTTGCTGGCCTGCGCACTACGCAACGCCGGAACTCGCCCAAGGGCCATCGCGAGCAGCGCCGCAAGGATTGCGCATGCACCCAGCAGCATGAACGCGGGACCGTGGGTTCCGAAATGATCCTTCATTGCGCCGATGATTGTAGGACCAATCAAGCCGCCCACATTTGCAATCGTCACTACCAATGCAATCCCGGCGGCTGCAGGTGCCCCGGTGAGGAACCGTGACGGCATCGACCAAAATGGACCATAGGCAGCACAGTGCCCGATCGGAACCAGCGCCAGAAAGAACACGGCCAAAATTGGTTCCCGTAAAATAGCGCAGCCAAAAAATCCGGCACCCGAGATCAATAACGGAACGGCCACGTGCAGCGGGCGCTCGTCAGTGTGATCGGAATGGGCACTGTTCAACACCATCACGATGATTGTTACAGCGCTGATTCCGCCGAGTATCACACCAACGCCAAGGTCGCTGCTTCCGGTAAGCGATTTAACAACGAGCGGCGCCCAAAACGAGTAACCGTAGAAACCAATCGCAGCGAATAGAAAGATAACCCCAAGATGCCAAATCGTTGGGTTCATCAACGCTGTAAAGACGCTGACCGATACTGCTCCCTCGCGGGAAGTTCGCTCGGCCGCAAGTCTGCTCACCAACCAATCTTTTTCTGCCGAACTGAGCCAGTCAGCTGTCTCAGGCCGATCGGTTAGATAAACGAGCACGACAACACCGAGCAAAATCGCGGGCACTCCTTCCGCCAGAAAAAGCCACTGCCAGCCTGCAAGCCCGAACAACCCATTCAGGGTTAAAAGCGCGCCGGACAGCGGCCCGCCGATAACGCCGCTCACCGGAACCGCTGTCATGAATGCTGCGATTGCGCGCGCGCGTTGTGCCCCAGGATACCAATGACTCAGGTAATAAACTACACCGGGAAAGAAACCTGCCTCCGCGGCGCCAAGCAGAAATCGTAGCACATAAAACGTGGACGTGGTCCGAACAAACATCATCGCTGCTGAGATGACTCCCCAGCTGATCATGATCCGCGAGATCCAACGCCGCGCACCGACGCGGTGTAGAACGAGATTACTGGGGACTTCGAATAAACAGTACCCAAGGAAAAACACGCCGGAACCGAAACCGAACGCAGCCGAGCTGAATCCAAGATCGGCATTCATTTGCAACCCCGCGAACCCGACGTTTACCCGATCGAGCCATGCGACGATGTAAAGAATGAACAGAAACGGGATCAACCGGAGCGTGACTTTGCGCAGCGTTCCTGATCCAACATCTGGCGGGTTCATGCGGGGAAGTTAAAAGAGTTACAAATGTTGCAAACGTCACAATCCGGTTGGTAAATCCTTTTTGTAACTCTTGTAACCTTGTAACTGGTTAACCTGGTGCTTCCAGCACCACCACTTCGAGCCTGATTTCCTGGAACGCCAGTTGATCGTGGATGCTCCCCAGCAACTCGAGCGCTCGCGTATCGGGCATGTGCGCACAACGCAATTCGATCCGAGTTGTTTTACCGGCGAGTTCTGGATGCGATTCACCCATCTCGCCGTCGAGCAGAAATGAAATGTAGGCGTTAAATCGCTCCTGCAACGAAAACAGTTGCTCATCTGAGCCGTTCCACTCGTTAGGCTCATGCATTACAAGGACCGCCTCGCCGGTTTTTGGGTCATGAGCGATTACATCGATCACGCCCGTTCGATTTTTATTTGAAATTTCAGGTTCGATGTCCATGGCCGATTCGATATTGGACGTTCGATGTTGGAGGTTCCATGTTCAAACTCGAATGCCCAATGATTTGAGTGCCGAAGAGGTTCGCGCGCTGCTCAAGCTCGAGCCTCAGGCCACGTGCGGTTTCGCGCGCGTAACATTCATCAGCAATCAACGAATCGCGCCCGGTGGGCTCCCGGCACCATTTCTTGCTGGCCGTCCAGCAGGCTCCGCCCTCTATTTCATGGTGACCCGGGATGCGCCCGTGCGACTTCATCGTATCCGCAACGATCAGCTTTATCACCGTTACCTGGGCGATCCAATTGAATTTCTTATGCTGCACGAGAATGGAACAAGCGAGCGCGTCATCGTAGGTCCGGATCTCGGCGCCGGCCAACGCGTGCAGCTTTTGATCCCCGGTAATACGTTCCACACTGCACGCGTCATCGGACAACAGCGCTGGTTTCTCGGCGCGAGCACAGAATGGCCCGGCGTAGAGAAAGTCGACGTCGAAATCGGCGATGTCGAAGCGCTGGCGGCAAAATATCCAGATGTCGGGGACGATCTGCGCGCATTCCAGCGAGGATAGCCAAGATTGACCTCAGTCGCTGCCGAGCGAACTTTCACGTCGCCGTGGCAAAAACAAAACGCGCAGGCCAATTAACTTTGCTCGGACATAGTGATGCGAAACTGCCCGTGTCACCCGAAGAGGCGCGACTCGAGACTTTTCCGAATCCCGCTCCTCAACGCAATTATCGTATTCATTTTGAAACGGACGATTTCACTTCCGTTTGTCCGGTCACAGGCCAGCCCGACTTCGCAAGAATCGACATCGATTACGTGCCCGACCGTCTCTGCGTCGAGAGCAAGTCACTAAAATTTTATCTCGCCTCCTATCGTAACGAGCGCGCATTCAATGAAGCGGTCACAAACCATATCCTCGATGATTTCGTCAAAGCCTGCGCACCATGCGAAGTGGTCGTCACCGCGCAATTCTCCGCGCGCGGCGGAATCGCGCTTACTGTACGCGCCGAGTATCCGGACAAGAAGTAAAGCTCGAAATTCGAATGTCGAAATCCGAAACAAATCCGAATTACCAAAGCTCAAACTCTCAGATCGCGAGCTGAAGCGGCCGTTTTGATATTCTGATTTTGAATTTTGTGCTTGTTTCGAGTTTCGAATTTCGGTTTTCGGGTTTGTTGTTTTGATGAAACGCGCAGTCGTCCTCTTAAGCGGCGGAATCGATTCAACAACCACATTGGCCATTGCAATCGCAGAAGGCTACGAAACATACGCCCTGTCATTTGATTACGGCCAGCGTCACCAAATTGAGACGAAAGCGGCTCGCCGTGTTGCCAACTCGTTAGGGACAAAAGAGCATCGCATCGCCAAAATCGACCTGCGCGTCTTCGGCGGTTCGGCGCTGACGGACGAAGTCGCCGTGCCGAAGCAGCGTTCGGAAACAGAAATCGCGCACGGAATTCCAGCAACATATGTACCCGCGCGCAACACGATCTTCCTCGCGTACGCACTTGCCTGGGCGGAAGTGATTCCAGTCAGTGACATTTTTCTCGGCGTGAACGCCATCGACTATAGTGGCTATCCCGACTGTCGGCCGGAATTTATCGAAGAATTCGAGAACCTGGCCAATCTCGGAACCAAAGGCGGAGTCGAAGGCCGACGCTTCCAAATTCACACTCCGCTGATCAAACTTTCCAAAGCCGACATCATCCGAAAAGGAGTCGAGCTAGGTGTCGATTTTTCGCTCACCCATAGTTGTTACGATCCGACGCCGGAAGGTCTCGCCTGCAGCGAATGCGATTCCTGCCTTCTGCGGCTCAAAGGCTTTCGCGAAGCCGGAATCACAGATCCAATTCGCTACACAAAAAAATGAAACGCCTGTTCAGAATTTTCGAGCTCTCTGCGAACGAACAACGCGTGGTGCTCATCATCATACTCATTCTAATCATAATCGCATTCGTCGCCTACGAGCGCCGCATTCATCCACGATTTCAGCAAACAACAGCGATGGAACCGAAGCCTTCTCCCACTGCCGTGGAAACTCAGGATGATTGACGGATCAGTATTTTCAATTTTCGGCTAGTCCCGGTATACGACCGTACCCGACGAAGACTGGACTGATCTTGGCATCGCCGCTTTTGGGTGGCGGCGGCATTTTGAAATCGAAAACGCTGACGCCCCAACGTTGTTTGCCATCATATGTGCGGCCGTCGCTTGAACCGACCATCACACGTTTGTTCGTTCGTTTTTCGCGGCCCAAGTAAATCATCGTATGCGTGATGGGCGGATCGCGATCGATGTTGTAGGTGCCGCGCCAGAAAAGCAGATCGCCAGGCTTAAGATCATGGAACTCGAATGAATCCTCCTTGCTACTTAACACTGCGTTGAAATCTCCGGTTTTGCGCACCCAGACATATTGCTGGCTGGAATCGCGCGGCACATCGGGGAAACCATTTTGTTTTAGGACGTAATAGATGAAACCGGAACAATCCATGCCGCCATTCGCGGGATCGGCAGAACCATAGGTATAAGTAAGATTTTCTTTTGTCAGCGCGAGCCCAGCGTCGAGGATTTGGCGAACTTTGGGGGGATACTTCTCGTAACCTTGTATTGCATCCGGCGAAAGACTCACGTTAGGCCATTCTTTTTTTCCTCGACCAGCTTCGGGGGACTCCGCTGGACTCGCAGACGGGGTCTCTGTTTCCGACGGCGATTCCCCTGGTGTCGGTGTAGGAGAGGCTTTCTTGCGTTTTGATTTGTTCTTCGGCGTCGGGGATGGAGTCGGCGAAGCTTTCTTTCGTTTAGGGGAAGCAGTAGGCGATGGCGTGGGCGTCGCTTTCTTCGTCGAATGTTTTCGATGTTTGCGACTCGGAGTCGGACTTGGATTTGGCTCAAGAACTTTTTTGATCCTCGTTCCTAACGATTCTTCGGCTGAAGACACAGCCCCAACCGCACCGAACAAAATCACCAGAATCAGAAGCCATTTCATAACGATACCGCAGTGTCCCGCTGTCCTCAGCGGAGATTCGAATCCAGTAGTTCGGTCGGATGCGCAGAGACAGCGCACGCTACAGCCGACTAGGAATTCGCGAGCTCTTCCAGGATGGCTTTGTTGAGGCGAATGCCGCCTTCAAAATTTTCTAGCGGAAAATTTTCGTTAGGAGAGTGTGCGCGGCAATCGGGTAGCGCGAGTCCCATGAGCAGCGTCTCGACGCCAAGAATTCCCCGGAATTCCGAGACGATAGGGATACTGCCTCCTTCGCGGATCAGTGCAGCGTCCCGATTGAAAGCTTTGCGCAACGCGCGCTGTGCCGCTTCGCCCCACGCGTCATTCGGGTCGCTAAGATACCACGGGCCGGTGTGGCCCATCGTCACTTCCATCGTAACACCCTCCAGCAGATTTTTTTTCAAATGCTTCTTCGCCAGGTGCAAAATTTCCTCGCCTCTCTGGTCGGGAACGAGACGGAATGTAAGTTTCGCAAACGCATGGCTGGGGATCACCGTCTTTGTCCCCTGCCCCTGGTAACCGCCGCCGATTCCGTTGATCTCAGCAGTCGGACGTGCCCATATGCGCTCGACTGAATTGTAGCCAGCTTCCCCGAAAAGCTCAGGCACACCGGTCTCCTCGCGAATCAATTTGTCACCGTCGACCGGAAGTTTGCGCCACGCTTCGCGCTCCCAGTTTTCGAGCGGCTTCACTCGATCGTAAAATCCCGCAATCGCCACGTGACCTTCGCGATCGTGGAGTGTCGCCAGCAATTGCGCCAATGCAGTGATCGGGTTCGCAACTGCGCCGCCGAACACGCCGGAGTGCAAATCCATTTTCGGTCCGGTCACTTTGAGCTCGAGAGAGGTAACGCCGCGCAGCCCGTAACTGAGCGTGGGCATGCCGCGTGCAATCATGCCTGTATCGGAAATAACTGCTACATCGCACTTCAGCGCATCGCGGTTTTCACTGAGAAAAGGGCCGAGATTCCCGCTGCCGATTTCCTCTTCTCCTTCGATTACCAACTGCAAATTCACCGGCAATTCACGATGCTCCTCGATCGTTTCCTGAATTCCAAGGATGTGCGCAAGGATTTGACCCTTGTTGTCCGTCGAGCCTCGCGCGAACACATACCCGTTTTTCAAGACAGGCTCGAACGGCGGCGAATCCCACAGCTCCAGAGGATCCGGCGGCTGCACATCGTAATGGCCATAGATCAAAACTGTTGGACGCCCGGGGCGATGTTCATTCTGCGCCCACACAATGGGATGACGTTTTGTTGGTACAAGCTTTGTTTGCAAACCGATCCTGTTGAGCTTGTTCACCAGCCAGTCTGCACACTCGACCAATCCTTCTTTGTACTTGTCGTCAGTTGACACGCTGGGAAAGCGCAGGAACGAGTAATACTCCTCGAGATAGTTATCGCGCATGGTTGGAAGCTAGTCGGTTTTTGCGGTTTGCCTACGCTTTCCGGCGGAACTTCGTGCGCGCAAAATAGAGAATCGACGAGAGCGCCAGCACGATTCCAGTCACGAGGAATTCGCGCACTGTGGCGTGAGCCAAAATCCAAACAATGGCAAGGATCGCCAACGCAGGAACAATTTTCATTCCGGGGAAATTGAACGGCTTACCATCCGAGCGCACATCCCGTTGGATCAAAACCCAGCAGGCGGCGCAGCAGAGCAGATACATCAACAGAACCGCGACATTAGAAAGGACTGCCAGCTTTTCGAATGTGCCGCTGATTGAAAGCACAAACGCAAGTGCGGCGTAGGTGATAATCGCGACGTCCGGCGATCGATACCGCGGGTGGACGTGAGCGAAAAACTGCGGCAATGCACCGTCGCGACCGAAGGCAAAGATCATACGCGGCGAACTCAGAATGTCGCTCGTCACAAATCCAAATGCCGAGATACTCGCGCCAGTCAGGAGAATCATGCGACCGAGGTTGCCGAGAAATGTCGCCGCCGATTCGGCGAGAGGCGCGGCGGGGTGGTTCGCGAGATCAGTGCCCAAGGTGCCCTGCGCCACGAGCTGGATCATCAGGTAGATAATCGTCGTAATCACCAGCGCCAGATATGCTGACCGGGGCACGGTGCGCGCCGGATCTTTCACTTCGCCGCTCGGAATTAGGGCGACCTCAATCCCAACAAACGCGAAGATCAAAAGGATAACGGCGTCGCCTAACGACTTGCTGCTCGGCCAACCGCTCCAGGCAAGATTCGGCGCGTGAATGAAAAATATTCCGACGCAAATGAACAACAGGAGAGGCAGAAGCTTGGCCACCGTGATTACAGTGACGGCACCGGCGCCCTGGCGGACGCCGCGAATGTTGATTAATACAAGGGAACCATAAACCGCAAGCATCACGATAATCCGCATCACCGGACCGCCGAAAAACGGCACTACCAAGGCAACGGAGTTGGCCAATACATTCACCACGCCGGCAACCGCGCCGAGCGCTGTGAGAAAATAAAGCATGCCAGCAAGGAATCCGACGTAGCGCCCAAACGCCACTTCGACATATGCGTAAAGACCGCCGGTCAACGAAACGCGACTGCCGGCAATCGCGAAACACGTAACGAATAAGACCATGGCAGTCGCACAGCAGACAAACGCCAGGGGCGCCGCGGATCCCAGTCCCTTCGCAACTGTCGCTGGTATCACGAAAATTCCAGCACCGATGGTCGAGCTAACGATATTCGCGGTGAGAGCCGGAATTCCAATACCGCGAACCAGTTGATGATCGATGCGCTCTTCCTGCTGTATCCACGCTGGCGACTCATCAGCCATCGCGGCATCCTCAGTGATTGATTTGTCCAAAGCAAGAGTGGGCGTTAAACTCCACGCACCAAGGAGGGTGCTTTCAAATGGGCGAGAATTGCAGCTTGGGTGTTCTACTGGCCGACGGGATCCGCGGGAGTCCACAATATCGTGTGGTGAGGTAGCCCAGAACCCCTTCAAATTGTGTGATTTTCCGCTTGTCACCCCCGTGAGGCTGCTGTATTGAGGGCTCCGAAGGCCCGGGTTTGGCCCAAAATGCATTTACAATCGCTCGAGCTATTCGGCTTCAAATC
>Ga0207701_10001629_pt1 | contig 23448 bp, 20 predicted proteins | sample KBSSwiSSwithPhiX_FD_184294 | JGI IMG/M metagenome (GOLD analysis project Ga0207701, IMG submission 184294) | Switchgrass rhizosphere bulk soil microbial communities from Kellogg Biological Station, Michigan, USA, with PhiX - S5 (SPAdes) (version 2) | ecosystem: Environmental > Terrestrial >... | reverse complement strand
GATACCAAAATGGTAAACAGTCGCGACATTTGGATGCCGCAACGCTGCGGCCGTCCGTGCTTCGCGCATGAAACGTTCGCGCGCTTCCGCTCCACGCTTCACCCACTCCGAAGCGATGAGCTTAAGCGCAACCGGCCGCTGAAGCGACGTGTCAACCGCTCGATATGTCACTCCCATTGCGCCGCGGCCCAGCTCGCAAGCCGTTCCGTCGTCGCCACGCTCGATTCTATAGTTCCCAAGTCGATCTGTTACGGGAGCGAACAATGTTTCGTCGGATTCTTCCGCGTCGTCGAATCCGACGCGCAACAGGCAAATCATGCAGCGACCGAGACCGCTTGAAAATCCTCCCGCCAGCGGAGTCCCGCACTCAGGACAAACCTTTGCGCTAGTCGCTTGTGCCTGCATCAATCCGCCATCAGTACTTCGCAAAGATGTCGTAGCTCCGCGTCAATCTCGGACGCTTCAGCCACGGTGCCACCCACTTCCTCCCGCAAAATCGCGCGATATCTCGAGCGCAGCCGGGCCACATCGCTGCGCAGCGTTGTGATCGGCCGGCCCAGCTGGAGCGACATTTCTTCGTATGGAATGGCTCCTTCGCTAGTGACCGAAAGGTGTGAACTCAACCGTTTGAACAGCTCATCTTTTCCCGCCAGCGCGCATTCCTCGGCCAGCCGGTTCAGCGCCTGGCGGAGCAGCGTCTCTGCCCATTCGCGTTCGTAAATGCGTTCAGCACTCCAGTTCTGCAAGCTCACAGCTCGCGCATCCGCCTCGGCGATCGCGGCCGTGTCGAGCGGCCCCAGGATCATGCCTCCGCCGCGCTTCTGTGTTCGATCGTGAGCACGTGCGTGGGCCACAAAATGTTTGAGCGCGCCGAGCAGAAAGGAACGGAACCGTCCCTTCTCGGGATCTGCTCGGGCATAGGCGCGTGACTCGATCAAATGCGCGAAAAAGCCTTGCGTCAGATCTTGCGCGTCGTCTGGGTTTGAGCCCTGGCGCCGAAGGAAGAGGAAGATCGGTCGCCAATAAATCCGGCACAATTCGGACAGCGCGCTCAGCGCCTCGCCAGGCGGTGTTTGCGAATCCCCGGCTCCGAGCACCATCGCCCAACGAGTGGAGGTGAACAGACCTTCGCGCGTGGTTTCGGTGGGGGACACCGCAGGCATGCGACCTTTTTATCCGGTGGGACGAATATAAGCAAGGCTAACAGGCGAGAGGCGCGCTGACTCTACTGTTTCATTAACACCGGCTTTTAAGCCGGTGTGACACGTCCGATACGAGGCTAGCGGTTTCAACTCGGATTTTGCGATACAAGAGACTTTGCGTCGTGAATCCGGAAAACGGCTCAGATCATGCCGAGCTTCATTCGGCCGGCTTCGCTGATCATGTTTTGGTTCCACGGCGGATCCCAGACGAGTTGCACGTCAGCTTCATCGATACCGTCTATGCTTAGAATCTTGCTCTGTGCATCGTGCGCGATCGCCGGGCCCATTCCGCAGCCAGGAGCGGTTAGAGTCATTTTTACGTCCACTCGTGTTCCGCCATCTTCTTTTTTGCTCAGGCGACAATCGTAAACCAAACCGAGATCAACAATGTTAACGGGGATCTCGGGATCGTAACATTGCCGGAGCTGGTTCCAGACGTCTTCCTCTGAAACTTCGCCATCGGTGGGCGCAGATTTTTGCGTTTGCTGCGGCTCCGGTTTTTCCAAGCCGAGCGCGTCGAGGTCGTTCTCCGCCACTCGCGCAAGGCCCTGATAAGTTGCGACCGTATAGCTGCCTCCGAGGCTTTGCGTGATCACGCCCTGGGTTCCGGCCGGAATGGTCGTTTTCTGGCCACTGGGAATCTGGATCGCCTCGCAATCACGTTTCAATGTGAATTCAGTGTTCTCGTACATGGTGTGCTGTCTTTGTCATTCCGAGCGAAGTCGAGGAATCTCTGGATGTATGGACGAGCGAGTTCTCCCCGCGCTCGGAACAGTTGCAAACTACTATGCCATAAACCGAGAAAATCACGAACCGATGCCGCGCTAAAACCGTTGAAGGGTCAATTCCAGAGATTCCTCGACTCCGCTGCGCCTCGCTCGGAATGACAAGACTCACTAATACACATCCCGTTTGTAGCGTTTCTCGCTTTTCAGCTTTTCAACGTATTCGTTCGCCTGATCGATGGTTTTGCCGCCGTGCTCCTGCACAATTTTGCGCAGGGTTCCATCCACATCCTTCGCCATGCGGCGCGCGTCACCGCACACGAAAAACTGCGCGCCCTCGGCATCAATCCATTTCCAGATCTCGGCCGCATTGTCAGCCAGCTTGTGTTGGACATAGACTTTGTGAGCCTGATCGCGTGACCAGGCGCAGTCGAGCCGTGTGAGAATCCCCTCTTTCATGAATCTGTCGAAATCCTCCTCATAAGCGAAGTCGCAGTTCACGTGCTGCGCTCCGAAGAAGAGCCAGTTTTTTCCCTTTGCGCCGGTGACCTGGCGTTCCTGCAAGTACGCTCGAAACGGCGCAATGCCTGTGCCCGGCCCCACCATAATAATCGGTGTATCGGGATTTTCCGGCAGATGAAAATGTTTTGCGTTGCTCGGGAAAACCGGAACCGGCACGGCGTCCGCGCGTTCGGCGAGAAATGACGAGGCCACGCCCTTGCGCAGGCGCCCGTTACTCTCGTAACGAACGACATCCACGATCAGATGCACTTGGTCGGGAAACGCCTTTAGGCTCGAAGCGACCGAGTACAGTCGCGGCTGTAATTTTGACAGCAACCCGACAAATTCTTCCGGACTGAAGTGCGCTGATCGATGATCAACGAGAAAATCGATCACTTCCATGCCCCAGAGATATTGCTGGAGATCCTGTTTGCGGTCCGGCGCCAGAAGATAACTCAGCGTAGGCGCAGCATCGGCGCGCTGGGCGATGGCCTTTAAAAACTTCGGCGTCGGCTGGGTGATGCTGTAGTCGCGCAGCAGGGCTTCTCGCAACGTTGTTGGCTCGCCTTTCAGCCGCGGCACTTGTTCATTGCCCGTGGCGCCAAGGGCGCGAATGATTTCATCCACCAACTCGGGATCGTTTGTCGGATAGACGCCGACGGAATCGCCTACCTCGAAATTCAATCCCCAGCCGGTGAGATCCAGTTCGAAATGGCGCGTGTCCTTTTCCGATTCCGCCCCGCTCATCCGTCGGTTGACCAGCATTGTGGCCGGGAAAGGGTTCGTCCGCGAATAGGCCGCGGCGGAAACAGTGAGGCTAGCTTCAGTCATAGCAGAGCCCATTTGTAGCGGCGATCCGTTCTTCTCGCAAATCTTCACCCGTCATTCCCGATCGCGAGCATTGGGCAAACTTCAAGCGTTCTTTGAGGAACCTTTCGATCGGCGGCTTGCTTTCGATCTTTCTGTGGCCGCTGCGATCGCGAAGTCCACCTGCCGTTTGAAGACATCAACACGCGCGACAAGAACTGACAGCTTGTCGCCAATGCTAAACCTCTTGCGTGATCGTCTACCAATGAGTTGGCGCCTCGCGGGCTCAAACACATAGAAGTCGTCTGTAAGCGACGAAACATGGATAAGACCTGTGAGGAGGGCGTCGGGTAATTCGACCATCAATCCGTAATTCCGGACGTCCACAACTGTCGCTGAAAAGATCTGCGGCTCGCGACCGACGAGTTGCTGTTGGAAAAACTCGAGCTTTTTCATCTGCGTTGCGTCGATCTCGGCATCGGCCGCATTTCGCTCGGTTGTTGAAATGTGCTCGGCGATAGAAGCGATTTCCGCCATGCCCATGTGGTAAGAGCGACGCTTGGCAGCGTCGCTGCCAAGCGCACGGTGCACAACGAGATCGGCATAACGCCGGATCGGACTGGTGAAATGCAAGTAATTCGTCTTTGCCAAACCGTAGTGCCCGAGCGGCTGGGGGTCGTAGCGCGCGCGTTTAAGACTTTTCAGCAAACCGACCTTCAGCGCCTGCTCGTCGGGTTTTCCGCTGATTTCGGCGAGCAATCGCTGCAATTCAGCGCGATGCGTCAGATCGCCAACTTTATAACCAAAACTGAGCGCGAACTCACGGTACTCTCCGAGCTTTTCCGGATCCGGATTTTCGTGAACGCGATAGATTGTTGGAATTGCGCGCTTTTTCAGTTCCCGCGCCACCGCTTCATTTGCCGCCAGCATGAATTCTTCGATCAACTGATGCGATTCATCGTTCTCGACGCGCTCCAATCGAACTGGTTTGCCCTGTGAATCGACCGAAACTTTTACTTCTGGAAAATCAAGATCCAGCGCGCCGCGTTCGAATCTTCTTCGCCGCACTAGCACGCCGAGCTCCCAGGCAAGATGAAGCCGTTCGCCCAATCGGTCCCGGGGCGGCGACGTTAAAATGGCGTATGCTTCTTTGTACGTAAGCCGGTGCGCGCTGCGAATCACGCTCCGCGCAAAGCGCGCGCTCTTGGCCACGCCACGTTTGTCGAACTGAATAAAAACCGAGTGCGTGAGCCGATCGACTTGCGGCTTGAGGCTGCAAACGCCGTTGCTCAACCGCTCCGGCAACATCGGGATGACGCGGTCTGGCAGATAGACGCTGTTGCCGCGCCACCGCGCCTCGCGGTCTAAGGCACTGCCTGGCTCCACGTATGCTGCAACATCTGCGATGTGCACGCCCAGCTGCCAACCGCCATTTGCAAGTTTCTCCACGTTAATGGCATCGTCGAAATCTCGCGCGTCGTCGGGGTCAATGGTGACGATGAATTGGTTACGCAAATCTTCGCGTCCGGCGATTTGCTGCGCATCAACACTTTCCGGAATACGCCCCGCCTGCTCCAACACGTCTGACGGAAATTCCGTTGGCAGATGATACTTCCGAACAATCGAAAGCACGTCCACGCCTGGCGCCGACGCGGGTCCGAGCACTTCGATGATTTCGCCCTCGGGATTCACATGGCGCGATTGCCAGTCGTCGAGGCGCACCACGACTTTGTCACCAACCGTAGCGGCGGTTTCCAACCGCCGATCTTCCAGCGCCCCCGCTACAGGGCGCACGTAAATATCGTGCACGAAACGCGGATCATCCGGCACCACGTAATAAAAATTCCGTGACCGCTGCAAGGTGCCGACGACGGTATCGTGCGCGCGTACCAGGATTCGAATCACGCGCCCTTCGCGCCGTCCTTTTATTCGCCCGGCAGGGGGTTCAGGTGAAATGCGCGCAACGACACGATCTCCATGCATCGCTGTGCCGACGTTTTCCGCCGCAATGAAAACGTCGGACTCGCCCGACTTTTCCGACGTGAGAAAACCGTAGCCGGCTGGATGGACCGATAACTTCCCGGTTATCAAGTCAGCCTCAGCCGGCAAGACATATCGATCCTTCCGGATGCGAGCGATCTCACCACCGCGTTCGAGGTCGCGCAATGTTCTGCGTAAGGCGACTAGCGCCCTGCCGCTCATGCCAAGTTTGTTGGCGATCTCGATCTTGTTCAGCGGCCGGTAATCTTTCCTGGACAGCAGCGAGAGAAGTTGTTCTCTAATCTTGGTTTCGTTTACGCTCATTTGGGCGAAACAATATGCTCAGGTTTGTTCATTTGACGCGATTTCAATCGGAGGTCTGACAATGGAAAAAGCGATAACCGGTGCGGCGTTCGCGATGCTATTCATTGCGATCACTTCATTTGCCGCAGGAGAAGCGAAAATGAAGATCACAAGTTCGGCTTTCCAACAAGGCGGCAATATCCCATCGAAATTCACATGCGACGAGTCGGATACCAGCCCGCCTTTGCAGATAACCGGTATTCCCTCGAACGCAAGAACGCTTGTCTTGATTGCCGATGATCCGGATGCGCCCGGCGGATTGTTTACTCATTGGCTCGTGTGGAACATCCCGGCGCAGACCAATTCAATTGCGGAAGGCAGTGCGCTAAAAGGCGTGCACGGCACAAATGATTTCGGCAAATCAGGTTACAGGGGTCCGTGTCCGCCGCCAGGCACACATCGTTATTCGTTCAAAATTTTCGCGCTCGATCGTGAACTGGATTTGCGTTCTGGTGCAAAGCGGAGCCAACTGGATGCCGCGATGAAAGGTCACGTGGTCGCACAGGGCGAACTCGTCGGGCGCTACGCTAGAAAGAAATAACTGTAGCGGCGGTCTGCGACCGCCGAGAGAAGCCGAGTTCGGCGCTCGCAGAGCGCCGCTACAAGATTCGAATAATCGCGCGGCTGCGTTAGTCTGACTTATAATGCGCGAGAGGACCTGGAAAATCGGTAAGCGGGTCTTCGATGTATCCCGCCATGGGTTAATCATGGGGGTGTTGAACGTAACGCCGGATTCATTTTCGGATGGCGGTGAATTTCTTACTGCAGACAAAGCAATACAACACGGCTTAGAAATGGCAGCGCAAGGCGCTCACATCATCGACATCGGCGGCGAATCGACGCATCCCGGCTCGCAGCCTGTCACTATTGCGGAGGAACTGCGTCGCGTGATTCCAGTGATAGAATCCTTGCGCCGAAAGCTTGATGTTCCCATTTCAATTGATACGTCGAAGGCGGAGGTGGCGCGCGCTGCGATTAAGGCAGGCGCTTCGATTGTGAACGATATCACCGGCGGCCGAGGAGATGACCAAATGCTGCCGCTCGTTGCCGAAACCAAATCGGCGTTCATCATCATGCACATGCAAGGAACTCCCCGCACGATGCAGCTCGAGCCACGATACACGGACGTCGTTGGAGAAATTTCTGAATTTTTTCGACAACAATATGCGCGCGCCATAGGTTCAAACATTGATCCCATGGCGATTGCGTTTGATCCGGGTATTGGTTTCGGGAAAACGCTCGAACACAATCTCGAATTGCTCGCGCAATTGGAGCGACTGCGCGCGCATGATCGAGTCCTGGTGGTTGGCGTTTCCCGCAAATCGTCGCTCGGCAAGTTGATCGGATCGCCAGACATCAAGGAACGGCTCGCACCCGGCCTCGCGCTGACTGCGCTCCTGCGCGCGCGGGGCGCGGACGTGTTCCGTGTTCATGATGTGAAGGAGAATGTGTATGCATTACAGGTAACCGAAGCGGTTTTGCAGAGGGCAAAATGATTCACCAACTCATTGATCTCTGGCTCAGAGGCTGGCGCAGCCTGGTGGAAATTCTTCTGCTATGGGTGGCCATCTATTACGGTTACCTCTATTTCCGCGGGACGCGCGGGGCGAAAGTGTTGACGGGATTGGCGATTGTTTTTCTTACGCTGACCCTGATCTCCACGCTGCTGAATTTGGTGGTGATTGGATGGATCGTCCGGAGCTTCTCGGTCTTCCTCGCCATCGCGTTGGTGGTGATTTTTCAGCCGGAACTGCGACGTGGCCTGGCTGCGCTTGGCGGACATCCAATTTTCTCCCTCACGAGCGAGAGACGCGAAACCGTTCATGATTTGGCAGAGGCGGTGACGCAGTTGGCAAACAAGCAGTACGGCGCACTGATTGCGATCGAGCGCGACACGTCCATTCGCATTTACGAGGAAACAGGCGTAATCATCGACGGCGAGTTTTCTGTCGAACTGATCCTGACGATCTTTCATCCAAAAGCCGCATTGCATGACGGCGGAGTGATTATTCGGAACGGACGAATCGCAGCCGCAGCATGCATCTTTCCCGTAAGCCAGCGAGAAACGTTGGACCGTAGTCTGGGATTACGTCACCGCGCGGGACTCGGAATCACCGAGGAATCGGATGCGGTCGCCGTCGTAGTCTCCGAAGAGACTGGCGCTATTTCCATTTGTCACCGGCGCCGAATCGAGCGCAATTTCACTCCAGAGACCTTCCGTCAACGCATTGCCGAAATTTTGTTGCACAGCAAGTATGAAGAGACTGATTCTGAAAAACTGGCACGCGAAGTTGATCTCGCTTCTACTGGCGACGACGCTTTGGTTCCTCGTCAAAAAGAACGTAGCGACGACGTCATCGCCGTCTGAAAGACCATACCGGCCACAGGTGACGGAAACGCGGTAAGAGCTGTCCTGTACCCACAGCCATGCAACCGGCACAGGCCGGCGGCTACCTTCGGTGGCGCTGTTTCAGCGCAAGAATCGCGAAAGATTTTCGTCTTCCCAGCGGCGTGCTCGCCGATAATCAGGAAATTTGCGTTCGCGACGATTGAATTCTTCCGTGTGAACTCGCCGTCGATTTCGCGAAAGCGTTTCGTCCGGCACAACTGAATGCAGCATCTCGTGATAAAGCACGTATCGCAAAAACCACAGCGGCACGAATGGTTGGTCCAGTGCAGGGTTGATCCGAATCATCCGATCTTCTTCCTGGATTGTGCCAAAAACGAATTGTTCTCTCGGTCGATGTTTTCGCCGGCGTCCCCAGACGACGTTGTAACCGCGGAGACGATTGCGAAAGTGCCGCCGGTTTAAATCTTCGAAGACCGCGCGTAGATCGAAATGCGTCCCCTCGTGGCGCAAGTTTAGCTGCTGCTGCATCGGCAATTTCGGGTGCGCCAGTTTTCGTTTCGTGGTCGTCTTTTTCCTTCCCATTGCCATGCTCCAAAGTAAACGCGACAGAGTAATGTAGTGGTCTCTAAATCTAGTGACAAGCGAAGCGCCCATTTTGACGCGAAATTGTTGTAAATTGCTGGTGTTCAGCTTGTTGAATGACAGTGACCGAGCAAAGCGCCGAACGAGCTCAGCGCTATTCACCAGACCTTGAACTACCGGCAAGTTTCACCCTCCCGCGAGGTGGTTAACGTGGGTCTCGCGTTCTTCGGGATTCAACGTTTTGCGGCAAACGCAAACTGCGTATAATCGTTCCAAGTTTCCGGAAAGATCACCGAAATCGATCAAGGACAGTAAATGACACCTTTTCTCCGAAAATTGCTTGGCCAAAACTGGATCTTATTACTGACCATGCTGGCCCTCGCTGTGTTTGGCGTCGTGGCAATCTACAGCGCGACATCCACGCGCAGCGACCCGTATGCCGCCGATTTCTGGCGAAAACAAGCGAACTGGGTGGTCGTCGGTGTCTTCGCGTTCATGCTGACCAGTTTGGTCCACTACCGTTGGGTTCGCTGGGGCGCGCTGCCGATGTACCTGGCAGGCATTGTGTTCCTGATCATGACGAAGTTTATAGGGGTCAAAGTTTATGGAGCGCGCAGTTGGTTGCATCTGGGGCCGATCAATTTTCAGCCCGCGCAGCTTGCGGTCGTCGCAGGAATTATGGTGTTGGCGCTGTTCCTGACTCAGTTTCGCCAGATGCATCCCGCACTGCGTTTACTGCTCTCCGCAGCGATTGCGGGCGCACCATGTCTTTTGATCTTGATGCAACCAGACTTGGGCGAAACCATTATCTGGGTTCCTGTGATGCTTGCGTTGTGGTTCGTTGCCGGTCTGCCACTGCGTTATTTGCTTTGCATCATTCTGATCGGGATCGCGTTCGTCCCGATTGCCATTAATTTCGGCCTCAAACCGTACCAGCAACAGCGGATCACCGCTTTTACGCATCCCGACATTGATAAGCAGGGTTCGGCGTGGGCGATTAACCAATCGCTGATTGCGATCGGCTCAGGCGGCTGGTCTGGCAAAGGGTTCAAGGCGCCGAATACCCAGATCGAGCTTGGCTTTCTGCCGGCGACAGCTGTGCATAATGACTACATTTTCTCGGCCGTCGCCGAACAATGGGGATTTGTCGGAGGAATAGTTCTCATCGGTGCGTTTGCCTTGCTTCTGCTAACGTGTCTTTTCGTCGCTTTTTTCGCCGGAGACCAATTGGGTCTTCTTCTCGTGGTAGGCGTCACCGCGCTTGTCTTCACGCACATCTTCCAAAATGTAGGAATGACAATCGCTATGCTGCCAATTACCGGCGTGCCATTGCCATTAATCAGCTACAGCGGCTCGTTCGTGCTGATGATCATGTTCGGCCTAGGCTTGGTGAACAGCGTCTGGATTCATCGCAACGTTCCCGCGTAACGAGAACTGGTAGGGCGCGACCGCAGGCTGCGTTGCCTTAGCGGCCTGGTCGTGCTGAAACAATTTACTTTGGCTCGTGCTTGCCTGTAGAGTCGGTCGCGCAGAAATGGACGCCGATTATAAGGTCAAGCTCGAAGTCTTCGAAGGGCCGCTCGATCTGTTGCTCTACCTGATCAAACAGGACGAAATCGACATCTACGATATTTCGCTCGAGCGAATCACCAGCCAGTACCTCGAGTATCTTCAGGCTTTCAAAGAGTTGAACATAGAGGTGGCAGGCGAATTCATCGTGATGGCGGCCAACCTCATTTATCTAAAAAGCAGAAGTCTGCTGCCGCGCGATCAACAGCCTCCCGAAGAAGATGCCGCGGAGGACGACCCGCGTTGGGAATTAATTCGGCAACTGATCGAGTATAAGAAATTCAAGGAGGCCGCCGCGGAACTCAATCTACGTGCGCTGGAGCAAGAGAGAATCTTCGTCCGGGAAGCTGGATCGTCGCCGGAATTGCAGGAACCATTACGCCTGGGCGAAGTTGGAATTTTCCAGCTAATCAGTGCCTTCCAAACCGTGATGAAACGAATGGAGGCACGCCAGGACATACAGGAAATCTTCAGTGAACGTTATAGTGTGTCGGAAAAGATCGATTCGATCTTGCAGCGCGTCGCGACCGGCACTCGCTTCCGCTTTTCTGATTTGTTTAGCGGCGCTGCATCCAGAATCGAAGTGGTTGTCACCTTTCTCGCGCTCCTTGAACTAATCAGGCTGAAGCAGGTCCGAGCTCTTCAGAAAAACGTGTTTGACGAGATTGAAATCACGGCCGCCACAGCTTAACCCGGGAACTGCTGTAGCGCGCGCTGCCTGCCGAGTCGTAGCGGAGCGAAGACTGGTCCTCAGCGCGTCCAGCATCGGCTACTGGATTCTCCGTTGAGGACAGCGGACTCTACAACTAATGCCGCGAATTTTGATCGCAGGGTGTGGTTACGTCGGGGAGGCGACGGCTGATCTCTTTCATTCCGCCGGCTGGGACGTCGAAGGTTGGGTGCACTCGAACGAATCGGCAGCGCGGCTTTCAGCAAAGCCATATTCGATCGACTCGATCGATATCTCAAAACGCGGTGAGATTGCTAAACGCGCAGGGGCATTCGATGCAGTGATCCATTGCGCCAGCTCGCGTGGCGGTGATGCGGAAGCTTATCGTGAGATTTACCTAAAAGGCGCGCGCCATCTCCTTGAAGCTTTTCCTAAAGCAAGAATTCTGTTTACCGGTAGCACCAGCGTTTATGCGCAGCGTGACGGTTCGTGGGTAACGGAAGAGAGCGAGACCAAACCACTCCGCGAGACGAGCCGGATCCTTTTAGAAGTGGAACGGTTAATTTCCGAAAAAGGTGGGATCATGGCGCGTCTCGCCGGGATCTACGGGCCGCAACGTTCGGCGCTGTTGAGCAAATTCCTAAACGGCACGGCGACCATTGATCCAGACAACGACCGCTTTGTTAATCAGGTACATCGGGACGATATCGCGTCCGCCCTTTTCCTTTTGTTAGATCGAGAACCGCAGCGGGCAGCGCAGATTTACAACGTCGTTGATGACCAACCGCTTTTGCAGAGCGAATGCTATCGCTGGCTTGCCCAGAAACTCAATCGACCTCTTCCCGCGATGAGAAAATCCGAGCAACCCCGCAAACGCGGCGATACCAACAAACGCGTGAGCAATGCAAAATTGCGACGCTTGGGGTGGACGCCGCAATATCCGACATTCGCCGACGCCATGGGGAAGAGCATCCTGCCGAGTTTCCCAGCCACGGATTCTTGATTGTTACCTACATCTTGTCATTTCAATGTTGTTACGTAGCCTGGCTGTTTCTGCAGTGGCGAGCTCGCCAAACCGTGCTCGTGCGAATCGCCAGCGGTGCGACGTCGCTAACCGACTGGCGCAGCTTCCGCGGCAAGCACACCGGATCCAGAGCGATCCCCGTGTGTTTCGCCAAACAGCTGGCGGATCACGTCTTCGACCGGCACCTCCTGCACGTTTATGTCGCTGACGTCGCAGGCCTCGAGAAGTCGACGGCAGGTTTCAGTAACCTTCGCGCGTGGAACCTTCAGTTGCACCGAGACAGGTGTTTGTTCGGTGATTTCGCCAAATGCAGACAGATCGCGTGCCTCTTCTTTTTCGAAAGTAAGACTCAGAATTTTATAGCCCGAAAAACGATCGACGATCTGTGTCAGCGGGCCGTCGAAAAAGATTTTGCCGTGATCGATCACCAACACGCGGTGACACAACTCCTCGATGTCCTGCATGTAATGGCTGGTGAGCAGTGTGACGATGCGATGTTCCTCATTGTAGATCCGCAAGAATTCACGCACTCGTTGTTGGCTGACCACGTCCAGGCCGATGGTGGGTTCGTCAAGAAATAGCACACGCGGCTCATGGATGAGCGCCGCGATCAGCTCCATTTTCATTCGTTCGCCTAACGAAAGCTCGCGCACCATCACGTTCATCTTGTCCCGCACTTCCAGAAGTTCTGATAGTCCGTCCACCACCTTCTTAAACCGTTCGCGGTCGATGCCATAGATCGCACGATTTAGCTCGAGCGATTCCTGCGCTGGGAGATCCCACCAGAGCGCGTTCTTTTGTCCCATTAGCAAACTGAACTGCCGTTTCATTTCGTTGCGCCTTTCCCAGGGAACAAAGCCGAGCACGCGGGCGTCTCCTGAAGTCGGGTTCAGCAGGCCGGAAAGCATTTTGAGCACAGTGGTTTTGCCGGCGCCATTCGGGCCCAGGAATCCGACAAACTCGCCTTCCTCGATTTGAAATGTGACCTGATCGGCCGCTCGCGTTTCGTCGTACCGCCGCCAGCCGAGACCTTTCACCGCGCCCCAGAGGCCGCGCTCTTTGCGGTAAGTCCGATAGACCTTCGTCAGTTTGGACGCTTCAATTGCCGGCATACGGAGTTTTGGAGAGGAAGCTATCAGCTTCCCCTACAGAACATCGTCGAGACACGCCAGCAAATGCGAAACAGTTTGCTCTGTCTCGTCTCCCATGTTCGACAGCCGAAAAGTTTGGCCGCGGATCTTGCCGTAACCGGGATCAATCACCAGGTGATGTTTTTCCCGCAGCCTTCTGGCGAAGTCGAGAACGTCGATGCCTTTATTGTTTTTCACGCAGGTCAGCGTCTTCGTGCGAAATCCTTCCTCGGCAAAAAAATCAAATCCCGCACGGCGCACCCAATCGTGCACGAGCGCATTCGTGCGTGCGTGACGAGCGTAACGCGCTTCGAGACCTTCCTGGAAAATTTCATCGAGCTTGGACTCGAGCGCATGGACGTGCCCGATGCTCGGCGTACTCGGGGTCATGTACTGAGCCTGCTCGCTCTTGAACTCCAGGAAATCAAAATAAAACCCGCGATTCGGTACTTTCCCGGCGCGTGCAAATGCTTTTTCCGAAACGGAGAACAACGAAAAGCCCGGCGGCAGCGCGAGTGCTTTTTGCGCACCGGTAAGCATCACGTCGATCCCAAGCGCGTCCATCTCGATTTTCACGCCAGAGAATGACGACACGGTATCAACAATGAGCACGACATCAGGATATTTGGCCAGGACGCAGCAAATTTCCGGCAGCGGATTCATCACGCCGGTCGAGGTTTCACTGTGGGTCAGGGTGACTGTATCGAATTTTCCAGTGGCTAGTTGCCGATCAAGATCCTTCTGGTCGATGTGCTTCCCCCATTCCACCTGAAGGGGTTCCGCGTTTTTCCCGCAACGCTTCGCCACATCGAACCATTTGTCCGAAAACGCGCCGCACATGCAGCAAAGCACACCACGGTCGACCTGATTGCGGATGGACGCTTCCATGACGCCCCACGCCGACGATGTGGAAAGAAACACTGGCTGCTTTGTTTCGAACAACGCCTGAAGCTTTGGATGAATGTCCCTGTAAAGATTCCTGAAATCTTCGCTGCGATGCCCGATCAATGGACGCGAAAATGCCTCCCATGTTTTTTCGGAAACTTCAACCGGACCGGGAATGAAAAGCTTATCGTGCCGAGTCATGCAGAAACGTCCAACGTCCAACGTCCAACGTCCAACGCTCAATTTGCCCGCTCAACGCAGCGCGATTTAGTTGGGGATATGAGATTTCGCCGTTTTGTGGTCTCCGCGATCCTGCTTGCCGCAGGCACAGTTTCCGTTTGTGCCGAATCCCCAAACTATCTCGTGTTCATAAGCAACGAACGGTCGGACGATATCACGGTGATCGATGGCGCGAGCGAGGAGGTGGTCGCAACTTTTCGTGTCGGCAAGCGGCCGCGTGGCATTCATGCCGCGCCCGATGGAAATCGGGTTTTTGTTGCGTTGAGCGGCTCGCCGCGAATGGCGCCCGGCGTGGATGAAAATCGCGCGCCTGCGGACAAGGCAGCGGACGGTCTTGGCGTGATCGATCCCGTGGCGCGCAAATTAGTCGATCGCTGGCACGTCGGCTCAGACCCCGAGCAATTCGCAATCAGCAGAGGCGGAAAGCTCGCCTTCGTAGCTAACGAAGATGATGCGAGTATCTCGATTATCGACCTCAGCTCCGGGCAAATTCGCGGCAAGGTAAAGGTGTCGGAGGAGCCTGAAGGCGTCGGCGTTAACCCCGCAAATGGCGAAGTGTACGTGACGTGCGAGGAAAAAGGCGAAGTGTTCGCGATTGACCCCGACGCACAGCGTGTAGTCGCAAAGATCGAGACGGGCGGGCGTCCACGTTCCGTTGCATTTCTCCCGGACGGCTCCCGTGCTTATGTCGCATGTGAGAATACGGGATACGTGGCTGCCATCGACGCGAAGTCGCACAAGTTGTTGTCGAAAATCCAACTGCCCACAGGCTCGCTGCCAATGGGCACTGCAGTCTCGCGTGACGGAAAAGAACTTTACGTTTCAACAGGCCGCGGCAACGCAATTGCGATCATCGACACGCAAAAGAATGAACCAGCGACGACAATTCCCGTTGGAAATCGGGTCTGGGGCATCGCCCTCGATTCCGCAGGCTCCAAGTTGTACACCGCAAACGGCGCATCAAACGACGTTTCCGTTGTCGATGTAAAATCGCGCAAAGAACTGCGTCGCATCAAAGTCGGCGACGGCCCATGGGGTATCGCGATTGTCCCCAAGTAACGACAGTTTGGGAACGATGCTAACGCCCTTTTATCCGCTGACGTAATTCGGGTAACGTTCGCGCAACTCCCGCGAGAGGCGGTCTGCTTCCTCGGTGTTACCCGCCTGGCGAAATGACACCGCGGCTTTGTCCAGCGCGCGCGGAGTGATGGCTGGATCGTCGTAAAGCAGAGCGACGCCTTTGAACGCTTTGCCGGCGTCATCGAAGTGCCCGCGCTCGAGCTGGACTTCACCGGCGAGCAGGCGCGCTTCCGCGTTCACGCGGCCCTCGGGCTGCAGCACCATGATTTCTTCAGCAATCTTCTGCGCCTCATCGGGTTTATGAGCGCTGATCTTAACCGCACCGAGTGTCAGTAACACTTTCGCCTTTCCCGCGGGATCCTTGGCAGTTTGCAGATACTTCGCGAACGCCTCCTCGGCTTCGGGCAAATTTTTCAGCTTCGTAGCCGCGTCGCCAAGATAAAAAAGGTAATCGGGTTTAACCTTGCCTGCGGTGTCGGTTTTTCGAAGCGCGCTGAGATATTTTTCCGCGGCCTGGAAATTTTTCTCGTTGTAATATTCAATTCCAAGCCACTCCAAAACCTCCGGCGGCACATTGGAACCAGGACTATCCGCCATGAAATTGTTCACTTCTTTGGTGAGCGCAGGCCGATCTCTCAAGTAAAACTGGCAAAGAATGATCCGAACGGACGCGAGATTGTAGTACTGCTCCTTGTTCAGTTGACGGGCAGTGTTCAGCGCGGGCAATGCCGCCTTATAATCCTTCGCCTCGAACGCGGTTTTCCCGATATAATATTGCGCCTGCGCCGCGACAGAACTTTTTGGGAATTCCTTCAGGAGCTGCCGAAAAGTATCGACCATCCCTTTGGTATTGTCCTGTTGCCCGAGAATCAAAGCCTTCAATTGCAACGCCGCCTCGCGCTCGTGCGCCTTCGGGTATTTGGCAAGGATAATGGTTAGATCCGTAAGCGCGGCAGCGTAATTTTTGCTCTGCTCGTAGGCCAAAGCGCGCTGAGCCAGGGCGGCCGGAATTTGCGGAGTGTCGGGAAACGTCTGCAGGTAATACGTAAAAGCTTCGATGACGCCGGGAGTGTTTTTCGTCTGGACGTGGCACAACCCAAGTTTGTACGCCGCTTCGGCGCGCAGCCGCGGAGAAAGCTCAGACGCTCGCAGTTCGCCGTACAATGCCGCTGCATCGGTATAACTCTGTTGTTTGTAAAGCGCCTCGGCCTTTAACAGCTTGGCTTGATCGGCACGCTCGTTCGTGGGGTTTGTTGCGAGGAATTGGTCCACGGCGGCGGAGAGCGCCGACGGATCGGAGTTATAAACGTTAATCAGTTGCTGGTAAGCGGCGTCCTTTGCTTCCTCGCGATCCGGGAACTTCGCAGTGATCTGGTGATAAAGCGTCTCGGCTTCCTTTGGATGGTTAAGTTGGCGTTCACTGTTTGCGGCGAGCAACAACACCTCTGCCTGAGCAGCCTCGGGGAGCTTGTCCAATTCCTTTTTATAGTCGGCCAACAAAGGCGCGTATTGACCAGTCTGAAATTGCAACCGGCGAAAACCGACTTGCGCAATCGCACGGAACTTTCCCGCGTCAGGCAGAGTGCGCCCCTTTTGAAACAATGCGGCGGCTCGATCTGCCATGGCTTTGTCTGGCTTGCTTTTGTCCGCTTGGACAAGTTCGAGCGCGATCAAGCCCCCACGCACCGCGCACTCTGCTTTCAACGCCGGTTTCTGTGCTTCATTAGCCAGCGCTTCGTACTGCTTCAGCGCATCGAGTTTTTTTCCCCGTGTAGCGAAGATGGTTGCCGCCGTCACTCGGGAATCTTCGCGATATGGATTTGGATTCCCCACCTCGGCGACCTGCGCGTAAATATCGGCTGCTTCGTCTTTTTTGCCGAGAGCTTCAAGGCAGCGCGCTTCGAAATAGCGCGCCGCGAGCGCCACCGCCGGTTCCTTCGACTTGCCGGCGGAACGATGAAAAAGCGGAAGCGCCGTGGAGTAGTCTTTATCTGTGAACGCCGTCTCCGCGAGCGCGAATGCCGCAGGCCCGGCGAATTCGCTGTCGCCGTACTCGGTGAGCACTTTCTGGAGATTGGTACGAGCATTCGAATCGCGATGGAGATTTCGATAACATTCCCCGAGTGAAAAATAAGCATTCGCCCGGCCAGCGCGGCCCGGGTAGTCCTCGAGATATTTTTGATATTCAGGGATCGCCAGGTCGTACAATTTGCGAGTAAACAAGCCGTTGGCGTACTCGAGTTGACGCTGATCCGCCCCTTCAGTTTCGCGCGATGATGGTTCTGCATTCTCGTCTTTTAAAGAGCGGAGAACTCTGTCGATGGATTCGTCTGCTGGGGCCGCGCGCCGAACAGGCGGTTCATCTACCGGACGAGCACGGCGCACTTCCGGGTCCGACTGAGCAATGGCGATGCTCGCGGTCCAAAGCAGCATCGCCAGTCCGAAAAGACTGGCCGCGCCGCGCGTGATGTTCATCTTGCAGTGGCGAAAGCTACGTTGGTTACCCCTGCTTCGGTGCAAATGTTCAGCACCTCGACAATGTTCTTGTAGGCGCCAGCTTCGTCGCCGCGAATCACCACGGCTTGCTCGGGATTCAGTTGAACCATGTTTTTCAGTAATTCCTGGAGATCGGGACCGCTCAAGGTGCGGCGGTTCACAACGACGTTGCCGTCCGCCTTAACATTGACGATCACATCCCCGATCGGAGCCGACTTCTCCTTCGCCGCCGACGCCTTTGGCACTTTCACGTCAAGCTCGTTCTCAGTGCGCGCTGCATTCCAGGTGAGCAAGAAGAAAATTAGAAGAAGCAGCAACACATCGACCAAGGGCGCAAGCTGAATGCCGGGATGATGTAAAGGCGCGCGACCGCGAAGATTCATGATAGCAACCGAGTTAGAGTTCGTCCTCGATCAGAGCAGGCATTCGCTCCGCGCGTCTGCCGTATTGCAATGAAAGCAACGCGAGGACGTGCGTTGAAGCTGCCTCCAACTCGGAGATCAATTTCTGCGACCTGCCGCGGAAGAAGGCGTAAAAAATCATGGCCGGAATACCGATCGCAAGGCCCGCAGCGGTGTTGACGAGCGCTTCGCTAATCCCGCGCGAGAGCGCGATATAACGCGCTGACCCCATATCAGCACCTAAGGCACCGAATGAACGAATGATTCCAAAAACCGTGCCCAGCAACCCCAGCAATGGCGCAATCATCCCGATATCGGCCAGGTAAATGACGCGGTTGTTCAAACTGGCGGCCACGCGTGTTCCTTCTGTCTCGGCGATTTCGCGGACCTGCTGCAAATCTGCGTGTGGATTCTTGGTTGTGAAATCGAGCATCTTTTGCACAACACGCGCGATCGCTTCTCCATGCCGGTTGGAAACAGCCAGCAACCCGAGATAATCGCGTTTACGCAGAAGCGCATCCGCAGTCGCCATGTAACCGCTCGAAACGACCGCTCCGCGACGGATGGTCAGGAAGTAAACAACCACAAGCGCGACGAAAAAAATCGACAACAAAAACATCGGGATCATCACCGGACCCGCTTTGACGAGCGTCTCCAGCACCGTCTGCGAGTGCTGCGGCACCAGTGGCGGCGTAGGTTCCTGCGCGAGCAGCGGCGACGCGCTCCCCAGCGCGGCAAAGAGGACAACCCAAATCTTCATGCCGGAAATTTTGTAATGATATGCGGAGCGATTCATCGATGCAAATGGCTCTCAGGGCCGGCGTTCATGATTAGAGGTAATTTTCAGCAAATTGTTCATACATTCGCTTCTTTAGTTGCCTCTTTCCCGGCTGGCGAGGGTTGACTTCGCTGCGAATTCCTCAGGAGCGGTGGACGAGAAAAATGTGTGCGGGTTGAATTTCGGGATCTAGTTCAACGTAATTTTGCCGACCGCGCCAAATGTAACGCGCATCGTTTAACAAATCGTGCACCTGATACTCATCGCTTTCCATCTGCCCAAATTCCTCAATTGGCACATGGACAAACGAACTTTGCTTGCGAAACGGGTCCAGATTCACCGCCACGAGGATGATGTTGTCCCGCGCTGGGGTCATCTTGCCGTAGAATAGAATAGCATCGTTGTCGGCGTGATAGAACTGCAGGTTCGTGTACATCTGAAGCGCCCGGTTCTGCTTCCGGATTCGGTTTATGCGCGCAATCCAGTCCTTGATGTTTCCGGGCGCACTCCAATCGCGCTCCTTAAATTGGTACTTCTCGGAATCGAGATACTCCTCACGACCCGGCAAGGCTTCGTTCTCGCACAGCTCGTATCCACTGTAGATTCCGTAAAGGGGCGAAAGCGTTGCCGCCATAAGCACCCGAATCATGAACGCAGGGCGGCCGCCCTCTTGAAGGAGAGGCGGAAGAATGTCAGGCGTGTTCGGCCAGAGGTTAGGCCGAAAATATTCGCTCATCTCAGTCTGCGTGAGCTCCGTGAAATAATCGATGATCTCCTGCTTCGAATTTCGCCACGTAAAATAGGTATAGCTTTGGTTAAACCCAGCTCTGCCCAGCGCCTTCATCATCTTTGGCCTGGTGAACGCTTCAGCGAGAAAAATCGCGTCCGGATATTTCTCGCGAACGCCATCGATCAAGTACTCCCAGAAGGCGACCGGCTTGGTGTGCGGATTATCCACGCGAAAGATCCGCACGCCGCGTTCGGCCCAAAACAGCACGATGCTCTTCATCTCGGCCCAAAGCTCGCGCCAGTTTTCGCATCGAAAGTTTACTGGATAAATGTCTTCGTATTTTTTTGGCGGATTCTCCGCGAATTTGATTGTGCCATCGGGCCGTTTGTAGAACCACTCCGGATGCTCCTTGACGTACGGGTGATCGGGCGAGCAATTGATGGCGAAATCGAGGGCAATCTCCATTCCGCGCTTGCGCACTTCCTTTTGCAGCCAGTCAAAATCCTCCAGCGTCCCTAACGACGTTTCCACCGCCTTGTGTCCGCCGGCTTGACCGCCGATCGCCCACGGCACCCCGGGATCGCCTGGCTCGCAAGTGACCGCGTTGTTGCGACCCTTGCGATTAGTCTCGCCGATAGGATGAATCGGTGGAAAATAAAGGACATCAAACCCCATTGCCTTTGCGTCGTCCACGCGCGGCAAGCAATCCCGGAAAGTCGATCCTCGATCGCCACGGCCTTCTGCCGAGCGCGGGAAAAATTCATACCACGCGCCAAACAATGCCGCCGGACGATCGACCACGACTTGAGGAACCGGTTCGTATTGCGTGGCATCGGCGCGGTCTGGGTACGTCGCCATAAGCACTTCGAGCTCACCGGACCGCGTGATCGCGTAAATTTGTGAATTCGCGCCGGCAACGATTTGCTCGGCGAATTCGCGCAGGCGCGCGGAGTCCACTGGATCACGTGCCCGGCTGGCGGCCGCCTTCACAATTGCCGCGCCTTCCAAGGCTTCGCTTCGAAGATCAGAAATCCCGCCCTCAAATTTCTTTGCGAATTCTTGCTGCCAACTGCGGAATGTGTCCGTCCAGGCTTCCACGGTGTATTCGTGAATGGCCTGATCGTAGAGGGTGCACACGCCGCGCCACCGATCGTTATCAACAAACGCCATCGGCGTTTCCCGCCACGCACGCTTGCCAACAACACGCCACTTCAGAACCGCCGCAACCACGTCGTGGCCATCCTTGAAAATGTCGGCTTCTACAACCAGATCTTCGCCCACGACCCGCTTGACCGGGGAACGTCCGCAATCAATTAACGGCTGCACGTTGTCAATGACGACCGATGGAAATACCCGGGTCATGCGCCTCCAATCAACCGAGATTCACTCTGAGCGAAAGAAGAAACAAGGGGGACGGTCCGCCACAGGACGGATTCGCCGTGGCGAACTTGGCAGCCCCGAAAGCTTTCGGGGCTGGGAGCCGTCACTCCGTGATCCCTAAAGCGGGTTACAAACCCGCTGGGCACACAGGCTGCAAGCCAATGTTCCTTCCCGCTACGCGGAGAAGTAAAATGCGCACTCGTACAAACCCGAGTTACGACTTACTTCGCGGCGGACACGCGTCCCTAGCACGGCTTCGAACATGTCCTGCTCGAACCGGCCGACATTCGGGTAGTGCTCCAGCACGTTAAGAAGCGGCGAATGACACTCAAGAATTTGGGGGCCGCCATCTTTCTCGTTGGTCAGAAACTCAGCCATATGGCCTTCAGCATCGCGTACGTGCGCGAGCCATTTCGCGCGTTCCGCGACGGTCTCTCCTTTCGCCTTGGCTTTCAGCGCCGCGGTTTTCTTTTTGAAAATGCTGTAAAGCAACTTCTCCGGCGCGTTCGGCCCGTAGATGTCTTCGGATGCCTTCAACAAGTCCAGCGTCAACTGGTGGCTATCGGCATGAAACAGATCATGCGTGCGGCGCGTAAGGCGATAGACCATTTCCGGTCTGCCCATCTTTTGTGGTCGCCGCCACGTATCCAGATACCCGTCGCGATGCAATGTGATGCAATGCTGTTTGATGCCCATGTAGCTCATGCCCATTCTTTCCACGAGCTCGTTGACAGACATGCCCTTGGTGCGCTTTAGGGAGTTGATGATGTCAAGCCGCTGGGTGCGGCCGATTTCAGAAATTAAACGTTGATTCATATGACTGAAATGTTTGGAGGTGAACGAAAGTGCGTGACTTTACACGCCGCAATCTTTAATACGCAAGCGTAAAGTTTACACAACCGTCACAAAACAAATTACAAACAAAGCGCAGCCGGGTGCAAGACCGGCCACACGAAAAGCAGGGTGCGCTTTTGCCAGAAATTCAGAGACCTACGAGTAGAGATACTCGTCGTGGTACTCGCGCTGCGGCGCGAACTGCAGGTTTTCGTTCCCGGTCTCGGGATATTCGAAGATTTTCCCTTCGTAATTCCGGATCACGATTTTTTCGTTGTCGTGATAGAGAATGTAACCGGGATTAATCGGCACTTTCCCGCCACCACCGGGAGCGTCGATTACGAACTGAGGCACGGCGTAACCTGTGGTGTGGCCGCGCAATCCCTCGATGATCTCAAGGCCTTTGGCGACCGACGTCCGCAGGTGTGACGAACCGTTGATCAGGTCGCACTGGTAAACGTAGTAGGGCCGGACCCGGCAGATCAGCAGCTTGTGCACGAGAGTCTTCATCGTCTCAAGGTCGTCGTTGACGCCCGCGAGTAAGACACTCTGGTTGCCCAGTGGAATGCCGGCGTTAGCCAGACGCTCCAAGGCATGTTTCACCTCGACGGTGAGCTCGCGCGGATGATTCACATGAACGCTCATCCAGAGCGGATGATATTTCGCCAGCATCGCACACAACTCGGGCGTGATACGCTGTGGCAGGAAAATCGGCACCCGCGTACCGATCCGCAAAAATTCGATGTGCCTGATACTGCGCAGACGCGACAACAGCTTCTCAAGCCGGTCATCGCTGAAGATCAAAGCGTCGCCGCCACTCAAAAGCACGTCGCGGACTTCGGTGTGTGCTTCGAGATAACGAAACGCCTCGTCGAAATTGGTGTGCAATTCCTGTTCGCCAACTCCGCTAACCACTCGACTCCGGGTGCAATAGCGGCAGTAGCTAGCACAACGATCGGTCACCAGGAATAGGACACGATCAGGATACCGATGCACCAGACCAGGCACCGGCATGTGCGAATCTTCGCCGCAGGGGTCGGCCATGTCGTAAGGCGAGGCCCACGTTTCCTCGATTCGCGGAATGACCTGACGCCTGATCGGGTCATCCGGATTGTTTGCTGGCAGCAGGTTAAAAAAGTGTGGAGTAACGGCCAGCGCGAGTTTGTCGCCGGACAGCAGAACGCCGCTGCGTTCCTCCGCGCTCAGTTCCAAATATTTCTCGAGTTGCGGCAGCGTAGTAACTCTGTTCTTGAGCTGCCATTTCCAATCGTTCCAAAGTCCTGGTGCTGTGTCCGACCAATACCCCGGCGCGTGCGAAACGAAGTCTTTTCCGTCCCCATTCTCAGAGGCAAAAGTGTTCATTTTGTGATGGTGGACGAAAAAGTTAAGACCCTTAAATATCGTGTCAATGCAGGCACTTGGCCGTGCGCTACGCACGTGGATGAACCGTGCGCGAGCGGCGATGTTACGACGCCGTTTACAACTCCTTCAACTGCAGACGTGTTTCTCGATCAACATTCTTTGCCACGTGCAACAAGAATGAGTCCTCTCCATGCCTCGCAAGTAACGACAACCCGACTGGCACCCCGTCGGCGTCGGCTATTGGGAGCGACACTTGCGGCAGGCGGCCCATCCCCGCAACGCTCGTCAACGATAATGTTCGAGGATAATAGCCGCTCCCACTCGAACTTCGTGTGGGTGGATCGCCCTTACGAGGAGCG
>Ga0207701_10001627_pt1 | contig 23451 bp, 20 predicted proteins | sample KBSSwiSSwithPhiX_FD_184294 | JGI IMG/M metagenome (GOLD analysis project Ga0207701, IMG submission 184294) | Switchgrass rhizosphere bulk soil microbial communities from Kellogg Biological Station, Michigan, USA, with PhiX - S5 (SPAdes) (version 2) | ecosystem: Environmental > Terrestrial >... | reverse complement strand
TCGATCCTCACTATCTTGCCTGGAAGCTCAAGGCCCTCAATTTTCAGGCTCGGTTCATCGGACTCGCTGCAGAAATCAATGGGATGATGCCTTCAGTGGTCTGCAGTATGGTGGCCGATGGGCTCAATCGGTTCTCAAAAAGCATCCGCGGATCGAAAATAATGGTGCTCGGGGTAGCTTACAAAAAGGACGTGAGCGACTGTCGTGAATCGCCGGCGCTTGACGTGATGCGGCTGCTCAAGGACAAGGGAGCTATCCTCACTTATAATGACCCGTTCGTAACAACGCTACGTTTGGGCTCCAGCATCCTTAAGTCAATCGATGCTTTGCCAGCGGAAATCGAGAAACACGATTGCGTTATTATCCTCACCGATCACAGCAGCTATGATTTTCGAAATATCGTGCAGGCGGCAAAGCTTGTCGTCGATACGCGAAATTCAACGAAAGACCTGCATCAGTTTAAAGATCGCGTTATTAAATTGGGCGCCGGCAACAGCGTTCGTCCGGAACATGCGTCGGAGCAGCATGAGCTGAGTAATGCCGTCATTACGCACTGATCAGATCTACCAGTTACGATCGAAGCAAAAGAGTCAAATGGCTTATGACGATAATCGTATGTCAGCAAAGGACCACTAATTGGCAAGACGAATTCAGAAAATTTTACTTACCATGACACCGTTTGTACTTTTTACCGCTGCCGCAAGGACAAGGGTCGTTGCGACCCACCTTTTCAGATTCACGCTTCGACGGTCCAGTTGGTCGCGTTGGGAGCGGCTCAGCCCCATGGCTTAGCACCATTCTTTGGGGCCGCGGCTGCTCGATCTCAATGTCTCGCGCAACAGTTTCTCGGGCCAGCTCGACGGTAAACAGCTTCTGGACGACGTCTTCCTCCTTCCGATGAATCATCTCCTCGAACATATCAAAGCCTTCTTTTTGATATTCCTGAAGCGGATTTTTCTGCCCATAACCGCGTAGCCCGATCCCCTCTTTTAAATGATCCATGTTGAGGAGGTGATCTTTCCAGAGGGTATCGATCGTCTGGAGCATGATAATCTTTTCCAATTGCCGCAGCATTGGCGCACTAAACCGGCCTTCCTTGTCTTCGTAAGCTTGCAAAACCCGTTGGATCGCCAGTTCGAGCAGACTTTCCGCGGAAAGCGACTCTTCTTCGCCCGCGGGAAAGTCCAATCGTAGATTGAATTGATGGTAAAAGGCCTCGCGTAAGCCGGCGAGATCCCATTCGGAAGGGTGAAGCTCCTTGTCTGAGTAGCGGCTGACGATCTCCTCAACGAGATCCTGCGCCATCTCAACGACCTGCTCCTTCAGCGAGTCACCCTTCAAAACCTCCCGACGTTGGCCATAAATCACTTCCCGTTGTTTGTTTAGGACATCGTCGTATTCGAGAAGATGTTTGCGGATATCGAAATTATGCCCTTCGACTTTTTTCTGCGCGTTTTCGATCGCTCGCGTGACCAGGCCGTGTTCGATGGGGACACCCTCTTCCATTCCCAACCGGCTCATGATGCCCTGAATCCTGTCCGCACCGAAGATCCGCATCAAATCGTCCTCGAGGGACAAATAAAACCGCGACGAACCGGGATCTCCCTGCCGTCCCGCACGCCCGCGAAGTTGATTATCGATCCGGCGACTTTCGTGACGCTCCGTTCCCAAAATATGTAAGCCACCCGCAGCGATCACGCGCTGTTTTTCCTCACCGCAGACCTCATTGTAGTTTTCCAGAATTTCGTTGAAACGTTGCCGATACTGATCGGGCGCCTTGTCGAGCTCTTCGCGCACTTGTTCAACCATCCGCAAATATTCCTGGCGTTTCGCTTCATAGTTCTGTTGCGCTCGCTGGATTGACTCCTCGTAGGGAATGCGGATCTCTTCGCAACGTTTTTCGGCTTCTTCAAAGGCGCAGTGGGCTTCTTCGTATTCCGTAATGACGCCAGAGTGCTCACCGTGTGAAAGTGTTGCGCGGGCATTCTCGAATTCTAAGTCGATCAACCGCTGCTCGTAAACTCGCCGCTTTTCATCAAGTGCCTCTATCAGGGCCGTGCGGCTTCCTCCGTTCTGCTGCCAGCGATCCATGGTTTCGTTGAAGCTATCGCGAGCCTCTCGGAACTCATCCAAAATTGCCTCTTCACTGCCATTTGAACCATCGAGAATCGCGGCTTCCACCGCTTCTTTGGCGCGAACGTAGCCGTCCGGAATAGGCCGAGCATTGTGCAGTGCTTCGATCAGCTCCGTCGCAGAAAGCTCCTCATATCGCTCGCGAACCTGCTGAAACGGAGAAATGCCACGGATCGTGCGCTGCAACTCCGTCGTCCGTTTTAAGGCCTCGCTCCTCTGTTGGTCAAAAGTTTCCCCTTCCTTGAGATACTTTTTCTCCGCGCTCTGCACTTCCTCGTCGTATTTTTCTCTGAGCTCCCGCAACGCATCTTCGTAGCGCGCCGCCCCTTGGTTCGGCAGTTTGGCAGCCCGACTGATCCACTCGTTTTCCATGTCCGAGCGCGCGAGGAATTCTGGATTGCCTCCCAGCAGAATATCCGTGCCCCGGCCTGCCATATTCGTCGCGATGGTCACGGCGTTGAATCGGCCGGCCTGCGCGATAATGCTCGCCTCGGCTTCATGATTCACTGCATTCAATACATTGTGCTTGATACCCTTCTTTTTGAGCATGCGCGAAATCCGTTCCGATTTCGCCACGGACGTCGTTCCGACCAAGATCGGCTGTCCCCGTCCGCTCCGTTCCTCGATCTCCTGCACCACAGCGTCGTACTTCTCATTGTCGGTTCGATAGACAACGTCTGGGAGATCCTGACGCACCATGAGACGGTGGGTCGGAATTACGGTTACATCGAGTTTGTAGATTTTCTTGAATTCAGGAGCCTCAGTGTCCGCCGTTCCGGTCATCCCCGCGAGCTTTTTGTACATGCGGAAATAGTTTTGGATCGTAATTGTTGCGAGGGTCTGATTTTCCTCGCGGATGTGAACGCGCTCCTTTGCTTCCACCGCCTGATGTAATCCATCCGACCAGCGCCGCCCCGGCATCAACCGACCCGTGAATTCATCGACGATGATCACTTCACCGTCTTTAACAACGTAATCGACGTCGCGCTTGAAGATCGCGTGCGCTTTGAGAGCCTGCTGCACATGGTGGAGCGTATCGATCTGACGCGGGTCGTAAAGGTTATGCACACCGAGCAAACGCTCGACCTTGGCGACCCCGGTTTCGGTCAAAGTGACAGAGCGACTTTTTTCGTCGACGGTGTAATCGCCCTTGGCCTCGATGGCCGCGCGGTCTTCTTGAGAGGGATCGCCTTGAATCACTGCGCCTCTCTGCAGCTTCGGAATGATCCGGTCGATGATATAATACTTATCTGTCGATTCTTCTGCCGGCCCGGAGATGATCAGCGGTGTGCGCGCTTCGTCGATCAGAATATTATCGACTTCATCCACCACAGCGTAGTTGAGCTCACGCTGGACGTACTCTTCCAGCGAAAACTTCATATTGTCGCGCAAGTAATCGAAGCCGAATTCGTTATTTGTGCCGTAAGTAATAGCGGCCAAATATGCTTCCTGCCGACTGATCGGACGAAGATTGAGATAGCGGTAATCCTGCGTAAGGTAAGTCGGATCGAATAAATAACTGGCTTCGTGGACAATCGAAGCAGTGGACAATCCTAGCTTGTGAAAAATCGGTCCCATCCACTGCACATCGCGGCGAGCTAGATAATCGTTGACGGTGATCAAATGAACGCCGCGGCCGGTCAGCGCATTCAAATAAAGCGACAAAGTCGCCACCAGCGTTTTACCTTCGCCGGTCTTCATCTCGGCAATTTTGCCTTCGTGCAGTACGACACCACCAATCAGCTGAACATCAAAATGTCTTAAGCCGATGGTCCGCCGAGAAGCTTCACGCACGGCCGCAAAAGCTTCGGGCAAAATTTCTTCAAGCGTCTCGTTTTCCTTTTCCCGGAGTTCCTTGTCTAGTTCTTCGGCGCGGGTTTTGAGCTCCTCGCGGTGTTCAGCGTCCGCACTGACGGTTTCGGTCTGCAGTTCGTCGAGTTCCCTCCTTAAACCCGCGATCGCTTCGCTAATCCGAGTCTTGAAGGTTTCGGTTAGAGCTTTTAGATCTTCGTCGGTTAATTTTTGATAATCGGGCTCTAAAGCATTGATCCGTTCCACGTAGGGCCGGATTCGCTTGATTTCACGATCGTTCTTCGTCCCGACGATTTTTTTAATCAAACTGAGCATGCGACGAATCTTCTCCCTATCCGGGTTGGCCGCGGAGGCGAGCTACAGAACAGTATCAAAATACATGATTCCGCCGCTAACATAAAGCCGACAGTTGAGACACTTCGGACTTGCTCAACGTTCGATGCGGACCGCGGACTCCACTTTCTCGCCAAGAAAACGTCTTCCCACTTTGATAAACCGCTCGGGGGCGTCCGTGACAAAGAAACTGTGTGCACCCTTGCCGTTTTTTCTCACGATCGAGCCCCGTTTGAGCAACAACTCGACCTCTTTGGCTGTCTCCTCGGCCGAATCGACCAGACGAACGCCGCGGCCCATAAGCTTTCGAATGGCCCGTTTCAGTAACGGATAATGTGTGCACCCGAGAATTAAGGTGTCGATGCCGCTTTGCTTGAATCCTTCAAGATATGCCTTGGCCGTCATTTCGACCACCTCATTATCCGTCCAGCCTTCCTCAACGAGTGGAACGAAGAGTGGGCAAGCGCGGCTGTAAACCTCCACGGTGGGATTGGCCGCTTTCAAAGCGTGAGTATAGGCGCTGCTCTGTATCGTCGCTTCGGTACCGATGACACCGATTCTCTTGTTTTTGGTGCTCTTGATCGCGCTCCTGACTCCCGGTTCGATAACACCAATCACTGGCACGGCAAGACGCGCTTTTAATTGGTGCAAGGCGATAGCCGTTGATGTATTGCAAGCAACGACGAGTACTTTGACCCCTTTCTCCACGAGGAAATCGCTATTTTCATAAGAGTACCGCAACACGGTGTCCACCGATTTGGTCCCGTATGGCGCTCGCGCCGTGTCGCCGAGATAAACTGTATTCTCATGGGGTAGAGTTTCGATGATTTGATGTAAAACCGTGAGACCGCCGATACCGGAGTCAAACACGCCGATGGCGCTGTCTCTTGTCAGACTAGCCATTGCATGAATCAGTCGAGTGGCGCCATTTGGTTGCCAAGCTCTTTTTCACATGCGGGCGCAAAACCGAAGACCTGTTGCCATATTTCCTTCGATTCCATGCAAAGATAAATCTGCACCGTCGGGGCAAATTGGCGAATCCATCGAACCATTTTGCGGTACATCTGGACGCGCTGTGGCTGAAAGTAGCGCAGCTTACCGTCCGGGCAGAGCACCTGCTCGCCGGCCAGTAGCCGTGTACGTGGGAAGCGTTGGCGTATGAGGCGCTTGAGGCCGGGAGTCTCGCGCAAGACCCCGAGACTCAGCCAGGAAACTCTACGCCAATCGATGGCCGCAAAGATTTCCTCTACCATTGATCGATAATCATTTTCCCAATCCGGGTACTCGATCATCGGATCGAAATGAAAACCGAGTCGATAGCCCGCCTGCTGGCAGCGACGCGCCGCCTCTAGCCGTTCGGCAAAAGACACCGTACCATGTTCATCCCGGTCGATCACTGGCTGTGGATTCATTGACCAAGCCACGACGATTCGGCCCTTAGGATCGAGATCGAGAAGATTATCGACGCAATCGCTCTTCGTCTTCAGTTCCAACAACACGTTAGACTGTTCGGCGAAGTACGGAACCATTTCGCGGACGATGCCGGTGTACGGCTCCAGCGCAAGGCTATCGGTGATCTCTCCCGTGCCGATGCGAAAAAAATGCCCGCTATGTTTGCGTAATGTGCGATCGGCTTCATCGATCAAATCGCCGATGTTGCTGAACACTTTTAGCGAAGCATTATCCGATAAATAATCTTGCAGATAACAGTAACTGCAATCCATCGGGCAGTTACTCGCAAAATTGATAACAAAATAGTTGCAGCAAACCTGCCCCTCGCTACCCGGGCACTTTTTAAAGAACTCGCCCTTGTGCCGAGTCAAAACAAGTTTCCGTTTTGCTGCGCCGAACTGATCAACCGATCGATCACGCGCCGCAACAAAACGCAGGTCATCGACAATCTTGACGGGAACCTGGGGTAGCGTGGAACGCAAATTGTTGAAGACAGAGCTCGATTCGGAACCGCGCTCGACCACTAATTCATCTGGGATAAAACAAATCATTTAGCTGGCTAATTTAGCATTGCTCTTTCCCGCTGTTGCCCGATAAGAGCTCAAAAATTGCCGGCAGCGAGCGGAGCGACGTCGCCTCGCTAAGCTTCCCCACAGCAGCTTTGAACTCAGCAGTAGTACCCGCTTCGAACTCGACGTTGAGTTGCCCGCCCTCCAACCCTGGTGTCACGCTCAAACGAATTTCGGGCTGAAGTTTCAGGGAATTTATATGGTTGCGAATCTGGTCTTCCGTTTCGGCTAAACGCGGGAATCTTCGCCGTCTCAGTTGTTCTTTAATTCGCTTCAACCGATCGGCGCGACCCAACCGCGGGTCTGTGCTTGCGTCGTAAATCGGCTTCTCTGCAAGAATCTCTTGGATGGGCTTGCCGTCCCGGAGCGCAATCTCCTCAAGCCAATCCATAATCTCGCGCAAGTGATTCTCACTGATTTTTAGGCTTAGCGTGAGCATTGCCAGTGCCTCCCGATCCGCTGCTGCCCAACTAAGCCAACGCTCGAGCGTGTTCTGCTGAAATCCCCTCTGGTTCGCGTATGTCTGGATCTCGCTGTCTCCCATTCAATTTCTCCTGCTCCAATTCCGTGACAATGGCTTCCAAATTTTGCGCTTCTTGCTCGCGCCCCCGCTTGCGAGCGCCAGCGGCAACGATCGCCACCTTATGCCGCAGCATCTTCAACACAGCCGCTTCTTGGCTGCGGTCCAAATCAGACCGCAGTACTTTCTGCAATGCCAAAATCCTATAGCGATCCATTCCCCATATGGATCGCGACAACTGATCTGCATGGCCGCCGCGCTTAATTGTTAGCCGGTCGGGTATCAGCGGCACCTGGTGCTGCGCGCTTATCCGCAGCCAAAGATCGTAATCTTCGCACACCGGAAATGCTTCATCGAAACCGCCGGTTCGGTCGAAGAGGGCTTTGGTCATCATCACGGCTGATGGACTGACGAGACAAAGCTCCAGGCTACTGCTGAAAATGTCACCAGACGGTTTTTGATGAACCGCCCTGGGATTAACCCGAACCCCGTTGCGAATCCAGATCTCGTCTGTCTGGCAGATGTGAAATTCCGGATGCTCATCCATAAAACGAGTTTGTCTCTCGAGCTTACTGTTAAGCCAAAGATCGTCCGAATCCAGGAACGCTATATAATAGCCGCGAGATTGGCTCACGCCTAAATTACGCGCCGCGGATACGCCCCTTCTTTCTGTTACAAAAAATTGCAGCCGTGATGCCAGCTTCGCTAATTCGCTCGCTGTAGCATCGCTGGATCCGTCATCAACGACAATGAGCTCGAAATCGCGATAGCTTTGCGCCAGAACCGAATCAATCGCCTCGGCGAGCAGACGCCAACGATTAAAGGCTGGAATAACTACGCTGACGCGTGGCACCATATCAGTAGACCCGTGGATCTGACGACAGATTTTCCAATCAGCTTAGACGAAAGATTCCACTTTTTTGAAAAACTGGTCCACCATCATCTTGGCCACGCCATTGAGCATTCGCTGTCCGACGCTGGCGATCAATCCGCCGACCTTCGCATCCGTGCTGTATTTAAGCACCGTTTGCCCGCCAGCTTCATCTAAATCGATCGCAACATCCCCTTGCATAAATCCTGGCCCGCCTGACCCTTGGCCGCTCAAAACATAATGCGATGGAGGCTGTTTATCTTTGATTGAAACCTTGCCTTTGTACGTACCTTTGACCGATGCCACCCCCACTTTCATCACCGCCTCGAACTGATCCGGCGCCACTTCGTTCATGCTTTCGCAGCCCGGCATGCATTGTGCCATGACCTTGGGATCCAGCAAAACCTCCCAAACTCGCTGGCGCGGCGCATTAAATGTATAACTTCCTTCGATCTTCAAATTATCCTCCTCTGGTTAGACGTCCTTTTTAATGGGCGCTGCCAGATCGGTAATGGACCGCAAAAACATAACTTTCAGTCGGCGAAAAAACAACACCGAGCGCTGCCCAATTCCGCCGATCGTCTGCGTATTTGATTGAATCCGATCTCCGCCTTGGCTAAAATTTCACAAAGCAATGAGACACCGATTGACCGTTCTGCTGTTAACTCTCGCCCTGGGAGCCCTCCCGGCGCATGTTTTTGCTCAAACCAGCGATCCCAACGAAATATTCGCAAAAGCTTACGGACTGTACACGAAGGGCAAATCCTCGGATGCCAAAGAGTTTTTCGAGAGGATCACCGATCCCAAGTTTCGTTTGGCCGACTACAGCCAATACTATCTTGCTGTCATAAATTACGACCTGGGCAATTGGGAGCAAGCACGCCAGGCCCTAGCCCAGTTGAAACAACGTTTTCCGCAAAGCATTTGGATTCAACCCGCAACTCTGCTTCAAGCTAAAATCGACCTCGCCGAGAAGAACTATGGCTCCGCCGAAGAGACTCTACGTCAGCTCAGGGCGGAAAAAACAGCAAACCGTGAGATCACCGAGGAAGCGCAGTACCTCCAGGCACAGATCCGGGAAGCCCAGGGCGATCCGATCCGGGCTCACGCGCTTTACAATACCGTCCGTGACTCCGCACCGAATTCCCGCTGGGCAGCGGCCGCCAGAAAAGCGCAAAACGGCCTGCGTCAAGCATTTCCGGACCTCTTCGCTTTTCAGACAATCGACGCATTGACCGCAGAGGCGGACCGCTTAGCGCGCGAGCGTCAAAGCAATGAAGCTGAGAGTCTATATAAAAAGCTCCTTAACAACTCTGCAGATACTGCCGCTCGGCTGACTTATCTAACCAAACTGGCGAATCTCTTCTTGTCGACCCGCAGTAGAAACGACGCCATTCCGACTCTCGAGCTGATTGCGCGGGATTTTCCCGACAGCCCGGAAGCCCCTAAAGCGCTCTATCAGATCGGCCAGATTTACTGGAATCGGCATGAAAACGCACAGGCATTAGAATACTTCCAGTTGATATTGGAAAAATATCCGACCAGCGAGTACGTCGATCGCGCGCGTTTTGCCGCCGCCGACATCCATGAGTACTTCGGTAGACGGTCAGAGGCGATCCAGCTCTACAGCGATATCATCAAATTATCTCCGCCAGGGCAGGTTCGCGACGATGCCGCATGGCGGCTGGCGTGGCTATATTATCGGACCGGTGATCTGGTCTCCGCGTTTGACACATTCAGCATTTTGACAAAGCAGTCCGGCAACGGTCCGTTTGGCACGGCGGCGCTATACTGGCAAGGACGGATTACTGAAAAATCCGCTGAATATGAGAGGGCTCGGCAAATCTACCGGCAAATCGCCGCCAGCGCGATGGAATCCTACTACCAAACCCTATCGTGGCGCGCCCTGCAGCGTCTCGGCGACGCCGGCGAGGAGCCGAAATGGATCGTAGCAACTACGCCCGAGGAAACCGATCCGCCAATGGCGCCCGATCTGTTATTTCATCTTAGCCGCGCCCGGGCTCTTAGTTCTCTATCCTTGCAACATCTGGCCACCGCAGAGTTGGACGAGGTTAACCGAGGCGCCAAGCCGACCGACCACATGCGCGCCTTTCTCATGCGCGAATATTTCAAAACCGGTGGGTACGCACGCAGCCTGCAGCTAGCGAATCAGTTACCCAGCTCGCGCCGCGACCGTGAACCGTATCGGTACCCGCTGGCCTTCTGGCAATTAATTCAACAAAAGTCACAGGAGCGCGGGCTTGATCCCTATCTCGTTGTGGCGCTTATCCGTCAGGAAAGCTTGTTCGACACTCGTGCACGATCTCCAGCGGCGGCTTTGGGCTTGATGCAACTCCTTCAGCCAACCGCTGCCCGCGTCGCAAAGCAAATCGGCATCGCCGTGCCAACGCCGGAAATGCTTTTTGACCCCGACGTGAATCTCACTCTCGGCATGCAATATTTGAAGGACTTGTTGGCGCGCTATTCGAACAATCGCCAGAAAGCGATTGCCGCCTACAATGCCGGCGAATCTGCTGTCGATCGCTGGGAGAAAGAGATTCCCAGCGATGACATCGAGGAATTTGTCGAACGGATTCCCTACGTCGAGACACGCGGCTATGTCAAGCTCGTCCTACGGAATCAACAAATCTATAAAAGCCTGTACGAAATTCAAAAATGAGGAGGCGACGCTCTCCCCTGATTGGCGTTACCGCCGACTCGGATGACAGCCCCGAGCGCGAGCCGCGGTTTTTCCTATTACGACGCTATTTGCATCCACTTACGGAGTCCGGTGCCACAGCGCTCATTTTGCCGCCGATTGCACGTACGGCCGTGGTTCGCAAGACGCTCAGCATACTCGATGGTCTGGTGATTACCGGCGGCAATTTCGACATTCATCCAAGTTACTACGGCGAAAAACCGATCGCCCAACTGGGCGCCATGAAAAATCGCCGCACTGAATTCGAGCTAGAAATTGCCGACGCGGCGCTGCGCAAAGATTTGCCTCTTCTCGGATTATGCGGCGGCGAGCAAGCCCTCAATGTGGCACTCGGCGGCTCGCTTTATCAGGATATCGCCACCCAGATGCCTGCCGCTATAGAACACGAACAAAGCGAGAAAAAATCCTATGGCGGCCACTACGTTGAAATTATCCCGCAGACGCGCCTCTACACGATCGTTCAACGCGGCCGTATGGAGGTCAATACCAGCCATCATCAGGCGGTAAAACGACTCGGCAAGGGACTAATCATCGACGCGCTTGCCGATGACGGCGTTATCGAAGGGATCGAGAGCACACGGCATCGTTTCGCCTTGGGTGTGCAGTGGCATCCAGAAGCGCTTGCGCCAAAGCGCCAATCCCATCGGCGCATATTTTCCGCTCTCCTTGCCGCCTGCAAATAGGCACATCGACGGCATTTCGGTAGAGCAAAAAACTTTTTTCGCTCGCATCGCGCCGAAATCATCTTCCTAATTAAGCCCGGTTGAAATCCTGGCTTTACTCAGGCAAAGAAGGAGCAGTTCAGGCTCTGAGGAGATCGAATCATGACAATCCAAAGCGGCGGCGATATTTTCAAGCGCGAGGAAGCCGAGGCCTTACTTTACCCTGCCAAGGGACTGCCCGGAGGCGGCCAGTTGGAAGTACGGATGGAAATATCGGCGGAACATCCTGATCCTGATATTCGCGGCGTCGCGCGCAGGGTAAAATTTTTCAATCTCGAGAGCTGGCATAAGGAGTGGACTGAAATCGCAAAAAAGAATGAAGATCTCGCCGCCGGGTTTGCACAAGAAAACCGCAAGCAAACGGCTCACGAGTTCTTTTTGCGCGCAGCGGATTTTTACCGTCGCGCGGTCGTTTATATGGCGGAAAGTGATCCACGCACGTTGCCGACCTTTAAAAAATTGGAAGAAAATTTCGAAAAGGCCTGGAGTTTGGTGAAACCACCATTTGAGCGTGTCGAAATTCCGTACGAAGGTTACAAGTTGCCCGCTTTATTTTGGCCCGGGCGCGGCAAACCGGGCAGCAAGCTACCGGTCGTCTACAATTATGGGGGCGCCGACGGCATTTTACTCCGCGGCGAAGACGGTGGCGCCGGGCAGTACGTGCGGCGCGGTATGTCATTCATCGACGTCGACGGGCCGGGGCACGGCGGGATGTTACGGCATCATAATCTCTATGCGCCTCCGGATTCCGAGCGCGTTGCTAAAGCAGTACTCGATTATTTGGTCAACCGCCCCGATATCGACCCCGCACGAATAGGGCTCCACGGTTCAAGCATGGGCGGCTACTCCGGTCCGCGCTGCGCCACCGCGGAGAAGAGAATCAAGGCGGTCGCGGTTTGGAGCGGCGCCTACAACCTCCTGGATGATATTTTTGATTATTACCCGCCCATTCAAGAACGACTGCGCTGGCTCATGGGCGCAAAAGACCTCAAGGACGCGCGTGAAAGGATCAAGGAATTTTCGCTGATCGGACGCGCCAACCGAATCGAATGCCCTTTGCTGGTCGGCTACAGCATCGACGATCGAGTGATGGACCCGCATGGGGCGCTCAATCTATACGAGAACGCGGTCAACTCGCCGGATCGATCGATGGTCGATGGCGTCGGCCATGGACAAAAGAAATTTGACCGAAGAACCTACATCGCCGACTGGTTTATGAAGCAGCTCAAAGCGGATCAGCCGGCATAAACACGGAGCAACCATGCACCCTCGCGATTTCGCTCGGTCGTTGGACCACTTTGTTGTTCCTGTGGATGATATTGTGATTGCCGAAGAGTTCTACGTGCGCGTGTTTGGCGGCGTGATCACGAAACGCAACGGCTTGAACACGCGGCAGCGCAAGCGCGGCGCAGTGCCGCACACTTTCATTCAAATCGGCGGCAAACGCATGGGTGTGTATCTGCAGAGCGAAGAGCGTCCCTCACCTGTGTGGGCGCGCGGACTCCCGACGTACTCGTTTACCACCACGGCGCAGGGACTCGATCTCGTAATGCACGATCTATGCGATCTAGGAACGACATGCGACGGCCCGGTTCGCCATCCCTGGCCGTTCGCTGACCAGTCCCTGTTCTTTACCGATCCCGCAGGCAATCACTACGCGGTATTCACACCCACCGAGTCTCCGCGAGCCGAGCATGGCACCGGACGTATGACCGGCGTCGGCTACATCGAACTGGAGGCGCCTGATCTCGGCGCTTCCATCGATTTTTACGAGAAAGTACTCGGATTTGAGCTGACCCATCGGTCGGAAGATCTGCGCCAGGCGATGTTGACGATGGCCAGCGCACAGACCCTGATCCTGACCAAGGCGCCATTTTTATCCAAAGGGCTGGTAATGAGCCGCAAGGTGCCGGGACCGCACATCGCTTTCTATGTTCCTGGAGACAGATGGCGCGATGCGTTGGCACACCTTGATACACTCCGGATTCCGCACGGGGACCGCGGCGCCGCAAAGGAGCGCCACGAAGGGCAAGGCGGTACCTACATGGACGATCCCGCCGGTTACGTCATTCAGTTGATCACTGACGGCATGGAATAGAACCACTATGAGGGATCGAGAGAAACGTGCTCGGCTGCGCGAAATTTTTGCCGGCCCCAAAGGCATTATCGCGCCAGGTGTCACCGATGCGCTGTTTGCCCAACTAGCGCAAGACTGCGGCTATGCCGCCGTGCATCTCTCAGGTAACGCCATTCACAAGAATTTTTGCTTGCCCGATCGTAACCTGTTGAGCGTCACACAAATCGCTCAACGTGCGGCACAGATCGCCGAGGCCGCGGAGATTCCGCTGATCGTCGACGGCGGCCCGGCGTGCATCGAGACCGTAGCTTTGGCGCGAGCGGTAAAATTATACGAGCGCGCCGGAGCAGCGGCGCTGCGCTTCGAAGACGCGCTACTCAGTGAGTATGGCACGCCTGTCGAGTCCCTGGCCATCGCCCCTCTGCAATTGATGGTCGAACGAATCAAGGCCGCCGCCGATGCGCGCAAAGACGAAACTCTTGTTCTGATCGCGCGCTGCGACTCTCGTCCAAAGGAATCGCTAAGCCAAGTTCAAGAGCGACTGGCGGCGTACGTTGAAGCTGGAGCCGATGCAGTCGGCGTGCAACTTAACGAGACGGAAGAATTTCGGCTCATTGGCACGGCCGCACCCGCACCCTTGGTGAGCATGTGGCCGAGAGCGCGGCTGAACGTATTCGACTTCATAGAAATGGGCTATCGCGTGGCTCTGATGCCTTCGACCGTTCCCTTGGCTGCGATTACTGCGGCCCGCGAACTGCTGCTTGAACTGAAGCGGTCCGGACGCGATCAAGATTACTTCGCGCGCCAACGGGAATTCTCCGATAGCGAAAGCTGGTACAGAAATCTCGGCACTACTCACAAATAAATTTTGGAGACACATGCTAGAAGAAATCCCACTGGCGCAAGCTTACCGAGTAACGCCGACCGGTTTGTATCTCATTTCGACGGCCTATCAGGGCAAGCGCAATGTCCAGTTCGCATTTCGCGCCCTCGGCATCAGCGATGCGCCGCCGCTACTGCTCATCGGTATTCAGGATAAGAATTTCAGCCGCGAGATGATCCAGAAGAGCGGCGAATTTGTCCTCAACGTTTGTTCCGAGAATCAGTTGCAAGCCGTTGATAAAAGCCGTGATCTTTCCGGACGCGAAGTGGAAGATAAATTTGTTTCGCTCGGGCTAGAACCATTGCCGGCAACTCGGGTGCAAGCGCCTTTGGTAGCGGGCTGCCACGCGAGTGTGGAATGCCGCGTCGTCAGTGACTTTTTCACCGAAGGATTGCATCTTTTCGTGGGTGAAGCGCTCGCCGTCCATGTTGATCATCAACTTCCGCCAGTGGGTCGATTGGCCGGCAAAACCTATCGGCTCGGTAAGCCGATTTAGATCGGCGGGAGACGAATCATGAAACAGCGCATTGAGCTCTGGGCCGTATTGGTTCTCTTGTGTCAGTTTTCTCACACCAATTCTCTCGCCATGGCGGCCACTCCAGAAGAGACGCTGACGAGAATAAATCGGCTGCCGGCGGCTGAGCGAGAAGCCGCTCTAATCAAGGAAGCGAGAAACGAGAAAACGGTCATCTGGTATGCGCCCATGAATCGTGAGGACCTGCGGCAGTTCACGGTCGGGTTCGAAGCGGAGTACCCGTTTCTCCAGGTCGAGATTCTCACCGGCGGGCCGCAGAGTTTGCTCAATCGCATCCTCACCGAGCGCCGCGCGGGCAAAGACAATTTCGATACACTGAACATTCGGAGCTCTGCGCTCTACACGTTGAAAAAAGCGGGCGCCATAGCTCGTTATGAATCGCCGCAGCGGCGCGGCCTGCGATCGGGATTTTACGATAAAGAGGGGTACTTCAACGGGCTCTGGGCATCCCTTATGGTTTACCTGTTCAACAACAAACAAATCAGCCGCGCTCAAGCTCCAAAAAGCATTGACGATCTCTTACAACCCAAGTGGAAAGGCAAAATGGGCATGGATCAGGATGCCGATGACTATATCGCCGCATTGCTGGATTATTACGGCGATGAAAAAGGTAAACAACTTGCGCGAGCGTTGGGCGCGCAACAATTGAATATCCGGAAGGGCCGGACGTTGGTGTCGCAGCTGGTGGCCGCCGGCGAGTTTCCCATTCAGATCGACGCGCATCATCACGAGGCCGTGGCTCTGCGTCAAGCTGGCGCGCCGGTGGATTATGTCTTTCCTGAACCCTTTATTCCGGTGAAATCCGTCTCGGCGTTCGTCATGTCTTCGCGCTCCCGTCACCCACACGCCGCCGCGTTGCTGGTCGATTTTATGCTTTCCAAGAAAGGTCAAGAAATCGCCTTCAAGCAGCGCCGTTGGCCGGCTTTCAAAGAGCTTGCGACAGGCGGGCCGGACGATGTCGGTAATCGCAAGACGCTGGTCCCGGATGCGGAGAAGTGGGGTAGCCGGTACGAGGAATTGGTACAGCTTACAGCTCTACTCGGTCGCTGAAACAACGAAGTTCTAGCCGCCGAACACGCACTCGCATCAGACGGACGGCAGCCCATCATTTCTGTAGCGTCACTCGCACAGGCAGGCCTTCGCTGTCGGCGTGGTATGAGTTTGTGACTTGGAGAGAGCACGCAATCGAAAGCAGTGCCGGTACAGAGCGACAACGGTTTGACACATTCCTGTCATTGCAATTTCTCTCTGGACGACGCGCTAGGTAGCTGGCAGCCGCCACAAGTCGCACAAAGGTCGAGCAACCGACAAAATATGACATAGAGCGCGATCTTGCTGATTGTCAAAGCCGCGTGCCAATCGCGAACGGCTCTCCCTGGTTTTGCATTAGAGTCGTCTACGTCGCATACTGGGAGCTATGAGTCGCGCCTCTCTGTTAGGAAATCTAAAAAACCTGTCATCGACCAGATACTCAGCTCTTGCGATCATCGTTATCTTGATTTCCTTCTCTGAAACAAACTCCCAACAAAACCAACTGCAAGACTGGTTATCCTATTATCCTGCGGTATCGAGGCTCGAAGGGAAACTTGTCAAAATTACCAAATACGGCAAGCCGAGCTACGGCGAGAATCCTGAGACCGACGAAAAAGTCGAAGTATGTTTTATGATTCTCCCGGTGCCAGCGCGAGTGAAAGCCCGATCGACGAGCAGCGTCAACAACGAGTCAATCACGAATCTGTCCTTTGTCCAACTTATCTTTCCTCCGGAAATCGGCGATTACGCGAGGTACTTGGATAAGCAGATCGTAGTGGCCGGCACGCTAGTGAGAGGCTACAAGGGAGACCATTTTGCGGACGTGGTGATGACGGTGAAGGCGATAAACCCCACAGGAAAACCAATGTAGGCAACGGAGTTTACACCGCGATTGCCAAACGCGTGCGGTTTCTGTCTATGCTCTAGGCGTTGAGGAGTACGAAATGAAAGGGATGTTGTCGACTATTCTCGTGACCGGGTTCGTTTTCTTCTCAATCCTCGAGTCCCTAGGTATAGCTCAATCCACAAAGCAGGAGGTCACGAAGGATAATCAGGAGCAGAAGAGATCTTCTTCCGGCTTTGAAGATGATCAAAGTGCCATTTGTCTGTCCGCTACGCGACAGGCGAAAATGATCGCCTCGATCGTTGATTCCTATTCTCGTCGGCTCGCTGCCTGTGCCCTCTCCAACCCGAGTTTTCGGGACGACTGTTCCGCGGATTTTGGCAGGTTGGCAAGAGGTTACAACGAATATCAGGTGGCGGTATCCTCAGTGCGTAATTACTGCAAGTAGGTTTATAGACAGCTGAGGCTCCCCTTGGCGTTGCTGGTCGGGAGTCGCCTCATAATGGAACCACGACATGAGGGTCGGATGAAGTGCTCAATACACTGGTGTAACGATTCGGATCCTGGCAAGTAATCGGTGCCTACAAACCAAGGAAACCTAGATGAGACCACACGATTCTATGCAAAAACACCCGATATCCACCATTTATGTTCTCGTTTTGATTATTTGCCTCAGGGCTGGGTCTGCTAATGCGCCGGCGCCATCAACGATTCGCGTCGGATATCCGCAGCTCAACGGCGGTCAAATACCGCTATGGAACATTCCCGAGCAGAGACTCGATCGGCAATACGGCCTTGATATCAAGCCCGTCTATATACCCGGTGGGGTGAGCCTCACACAATCGGCTCTTTCGGGTTCCGTCGACATCGCTTTAACGGGTGGCGCGGCGATCAATGCGATGTTGAGCGGTGCCGAAATGATTTATGTCGGTATGCCGGTGCCGACCTATGCGTTTTCGCTTTATGCGAGACCTGAGATCAAAGACGTCACCGACCTGCGTGGAAAGACACTGGGTGATCACCAAAGGTGCATCGTCCGATCATGCTTCCATCGCTCTCCTCCGACAGTACAAATGACGCAGCACGATTTGAAAGTGCTCTACTTCTCGCGGCAAGAAGATGCTCTGGCCGCGCTTCATCAAGGTCTTGTTCAAGCCGCGGTTCATTCGCCACCTACGACATTAATGGCGCGCCGGCTTGGGTATAAAGAGCTGGTGAACATTGGCTCACTCAAACTTCCCTATCCATTTATGGGAGTCGCCATTCGACGATCCGCCGTGCAGCAGAGTCCTGAAACGATCCGAGGCTTCCTCAAGGCATTTGTCGCGGGGTTGAAAATCGCCATCGAGCAGCCCGATGTCTCCAAGCGAGCTGCCGCTAGAGACCTAGCCACCAAGGACCAGGAAATCATCGATGAAGCCTATAAGGGTTTTGCGCCGCTGTTTCCGAAAATTCCTTACGTCACCGATGAGGCGATCCGATCGGCGTTGTCGGTCACCGATCACCCAAAGGCGTCATCAGCCAATCCCAAGGATTTCTACGACAATCGATTTTTACAGGAACTAGAAAGTAGCGGATTCGTCAAAGAGCTCTACGCCGCCAAATAGCCAGAGAGTCATCCGGTGCTGAGGAAAGGTTACGAGTTTTGCTGTTCGCTTAGTCGCGCCAGTGCCGCCTTGATGCTCGATCGCATGCGTTCGAGTGCACGCGCGAGCTCACCAAATTCGGTCTTGTCGGCGGTTCCGAAGGATGGCGCATCGAGATCGCCGTCACTGATTTTCTGCGCCGACCGGACCAGCCGAACAAAAGGTCGATTAATCTTCCAGGCAAGATAAATTGCCATTACGATCACGCCAACCACGACGAGAAATAAAGCTGTGATGAGCGGCCTTATCGCTCGGCTGATCTCACGATCAATTTCTTTTTGCCATATTCCGATCCGCACCGTCCCGTTTCGGCCCTCCAAAATGGGTGCACTCACCTCAATCACTCCGACTCCGCCGATACGGAGCGACCGTTCACCTTGGTCACCGACTGCCGTCGATGGATTTTGCACTTCCGGCGGCACTACGTCGAAGGTGTGGGCGTAAATTTTGTTCGAGTTATTTTGCACGAGAATATAGGCTAGGCCGGATCGATTGGTACGTTTCTGAAGTAGTTCACGCATGCCCTTGAGATTTTTTTTCAAAACGTATCCCGCCGCGCTGTCACTGACGTTTACTGCCGTGACCCGCGCCCGTTCGATAGCGTGATAGCGCAGCGACGACTTCACTGTAAAATAGACCACAGCGATCGTGACGAAGCCGAGCGCTGTCACAATGCACGTGAACGCCGCGACCATTCTGCCGCTTAAACTCTGCACATAAGGTATCCAAGGCTTATGGGGCACCCGTCCATTAACCCGAGAAGCGCTGCTCGCCTGGACCGACTCCTGATCCGTCTGTTCTGATCTATTTGCGCGATCCTGTTTGAGGATCCGCAGTGCAGAGAAGAGCGCCTGCAATCCCAACAGTACGCCACAGAGGCCGAGCACAGCGTAAAAAAAAGATTCCACCTTCAAACTCAACAATTTACCGCACTAAGATTTACCAGCCCCATCCAGTCTCCTGAGACGATCGACGGCAACGGCCGGAGTTTTGCCAAAAACTGCGAAAGAATGCAAACGCGGCTATATATAGCCCACCCAGAGTCAGATTCCGGCGCAGATTCTTCCAAACCAGTACTCAATACCGCGAGCAGCCATGCCTTTTGCGGAATTAACGAACGAGAATTTGCGACGCGATCAGATAATGCGTTACGCGCCATCCTTCGATAAGCTTTCCAGGGCCTTCTCGACCAAGCGCCGGCGAAGCTTCTTCTCCTCTTCTGGTGAGGCATTCGCATCGCCAACCACTTGTACAATCCCGTTTCCGAGGACGACTCGATTGCCGCTGACCATTTTTGCAATCGGCAGGGCTGAAGTTATTTGCACGGTCGGAATGCCCGCCTTTTCCAGTTCCGTGGTGATCGCAGCGCCGCTGCGCGTGCTCGTCCCTCACGTCGATGTGAGAATGATCGCATCGACCCCTAGGCGTTTGGCTTTGTCCGCGATCTCGCGACCCATCCGGCGTGTATTCGAGAGTGGATTGGCCAGGCCGGAAGTCGAAATGAATTCATCGCATAGCTTACCAACTCTCCCTTCTTTTTCGAGCTCGCGAACGACGTCCAGCGGCACCAACCGATCGGGATCTTGCCGGACAAACTGCGGATCATAGCCGCCGTGCGAGATCTCGTAATCATCACTTTTCAAATCGTCACAATTCTTGATGCTGTAGGAACCCCAACGGGTGGCGGCCGAGCCTTGGATCTTATCGGGATTACCCTTCGGCACGAGGCCGCCGTCGGTAACAAGCATGAGCTTTGCTTTCTTCAGATCCTTGACACCGGGGGGCATGGGAATACGTTCAAAAGTTGCCGGCAGCATTTCCGATTCAAAAGGTTGTCCCTTCACCTTGGCCATGAGCATATCGACGAGCCTCTCGGCCGCGGTTTTCTCCACGAATTGATCATGAATCAACCCACGCGGAATATAGCCCTCATCCCTGGGCGAGCCAATTTCCTGGTTCGAGCTAAGTTTCTGCGCAAAACGGGCCATCCGGGCCAGCACCTCGCCCATTTTTGCGGCGCTTTCACGGCTGTCGATGATATATAAGCTTTCCCGAAAGAGATCGGCACCAGGATTTTCGCGAGCCATGCCGGTGACAACTGGAATTTCCAATTCTAATTGGACAGCTTTACACAAAGCCCCCGCGGCAACACCGTATCTTCCGGCCAAAAAGCACGGACCGGCAATAAACAGGTCGGCGTCCGCTGCGCGAATCTTTTCTAGCGCGGAAGCAACAAACTGATCCTGGTTTTCAGTCGCATAGTTGTCACCGCAAATCAGGGTCAATACGATTTCCGCGTCAGTGCCGAGCAATTGCTCAAACTGCTTTCCCGGCCCGATCGCGCCGTCGCGAATCTCCAGCGGCGCTGCGGCATTCTCTTCTCCGCCGAGCCCACCGAAAAACTGATTCAGGTAATGGACCACCCGCATGTTTCCTCCGAAGAATCCCCAGCGACACGGCAAAACGGGCGCAGCATGCTGCGCCCCGGAACCGATGCTGAGCGCCTATTTGCCCTAATAAATCACAGAACGCAAACGCGACGCGCCCTGCTGGTTAGCCACTCCAACCACATTGAGGGAATCGATCTCAACCGGTCCCGCAAGCAATTCTGCCATTCCGTCGTTTGCCGCCAGCACACGCTCCACACGGGGCAACCTCCAGCGGGTGCCATTGCCGCCGATACACACGATCGCGTCGACTTCAGGAAAATTGAACAGCAGCGCCGATTCAACTCGGCGATCACGGGCGAGATCCGTCACTTGAACCGCAGTCTTGATGCGCTTGCGCTCGAGCAAACGCGCCGTTTCGGCCAAATCGCTATGCGGCACGCCGCCACCGAATTTCGTGAGCACTGCGGCTTCAGCGCGCAGAGCCCATGTGACCAGGTGAGCGGCAAATTCGGCGTTACGCTCCCGGTCTAAGTTGTCCGCCGCTGCGATTGTAGCCACGGTGCCGACGAAGTTTAATTCTCTATGCTGATGCCGCCGATAGAGCTCTGCGATGACTGGATTATTTTGATAAAAGTAAGTCTCCGCGCCACCGATCGACGTGTGGTACGACGTCGTAATCGCGCCGTCGAGCCATTCATTGGGGTGCAATAAAGTCGGCAGCATACCGTCCGTATTGGCGCCGTAAATAATTTGCTCCTCCGGCTCGGGCTTTCTCTGACGCGAAAAAATTTGGCCCACGTACGCGACATGAATCAACGAAGCGCGCTCAGCGTCAATGAAATTATCCAATATTTGAGTATCTGCCGGCGCCGCATCGATGGCGATTTGGGCCAACCGCACGGCAATTCTCAGTTGCGCGATGCGGTAAGCTTTGTGTCGGATATATTTAGGTATCGTGGGTTTCGTATGTGGAATGACGATCAAGTGCCATAGCTTAGAATACCATGAAGCCCCAGCGGCTTCCCCACTCATTTCCAGAACATAACCGGTCACCCCGCGTGACTCTCCGGGTGACTCTTCTCGTAAAATCGTGACGGCAGTGCCTTGAAGCACATGCGTTATTCCGAACCCCGCAGTCTGCGGCGGACCGAGAATGCCCGGCCAATCGGGACTTCCGCCTGGTGCTTTGGCCCTCGGCTCGACAATGTCGAAGATCGGACCAGCCCGGCAACTTTCTCCGGGGCGCGCAATCTCGAACTCAACCGAGTCGAACGTGTTATCCTCCAAAACCATGCGTCGCAAGTCGTCGACGTCGACCGTAAGGAGGTTTCCATCGAGCCGGTGTTTGTCACCGAGCGTCAGATTCGTGATCGGGTGCAAAGCCAGGGTGAGCGCCATATCGAGCTACCAGAATAAGAACTGTAGTGTCGAAATCTTTGCCTTGTCAATTCGACTGATTGGCCGTGTCAAGCCATATAAAAATCTAACCGGAGCTAGGGTTCGTTGAGTCATGTGAAAATCTAACCGAAGCTTGCGTGCGAATTTGTCGTTGCATTTCAGATAACTGACGTTTTTGTTTTTTAGTGAAGGTCCAGTTTCTCCAAGCCGAACCAGCTCGAGGGCGCGGCAACGATAGCTTGTTCGGCACAAGCTTTGACTCTGTTAACGGGGTTTTCTTCCTCGGTTGACTGTTTTGTTGGGCGGCTAAGTGGTACAGGCAGTCGAGCTGCTGGTCGATGTGTCGGGAGAGTTCAAAAGGGTCAGTGTTTTTAGCCATAGATTTGAGCGCCGGGATGTGTGAAGACTTCTCTGCGGATTGAAGCACCCGCTCCAGGGGAGTAGCAGGCCAATCGTAACGGCGCGTGACCCGCGAGCCTTTACGGATCTTACGGCTAAGCTTCATGGAGGGCTGGAACAGATTCTGAAAGATTCGAAGCTGCTGGTAGAGGGAATTGATTGTCGTGCGAGCTTCCAACGTATCATAGCGCTGCCATCCTAAGAGCTTACGTACATGAGTCCAATTTTTCTGCTCCACATGAGCATTGTCATCTTTTTTGTAAGGCCGGGAGCGGGTGAACTGCACGCTTTGGCCTTTGGGTCTTTGTTGGCAGAAATTAAAGAGGTGGGCGTTGATGAATTCACTGCCATTATCGGAGTCGATGCCACGCAGCCCGAAGGGCAATCTTTGCTCGATTTGCCTAAGCGCCTCGACGATCCCAAGTTGTCCTTTACCCATGACCGCCTGTCGTTCCACCCAGCCGGTTGCGATATCGACGCAGTCTAAAGTATAGAGAAACTCCCCGGCCGCCGAAGCTCCCGAATGAGAGACTAGATCGATCTCCAAATAGCCCGGCAACGTCACATCCCAATGCTCGGTTTTGATAGGAATCATGTGTTTGAGAAGGGAGCCCGGCCGGGTCGTACCGTAGAGTCGCCGTTTAACGGTTCGCTTGTGGGCGAAAAGCCGCCGATCCATCTGACGGGCACTGATCGCTAAAAGCTCCTTTGCCAACTCATCGTTGATTCCGAAGTGTTTCTTGATCCACGGAAGCCACTGCGCCATGGCCGCCTTGAGCCGCTGCGAGCACAAATAGCCTGAGGCTTCCCAGACTTTGGCCAGCATGGAGATACTCGCCTTGCTGTAAGTAGCCCAGCGTGAGGCAGGGCAACGCTCAGCTCTCGGCTTCAACGGACGGTTCAACAGCCAAATGGCATACTTTCGGTTGTAACCGCAGACCTTGCAGAATTGTTCTAACATAGCCGTCTTCTCAACTCGCTGCCCGTGGCGATATCGTTCATGGATCGTTCGCAAATATTCTCGCTTCGATTGTCGCGCCATGCTGAATTCCTCCATCAATCCTCCTCCTTGTCCCAGCTATCGTGAGCCCAAAGAGGGTTAGATTCTCAAATGGC
>Ga0207701_10001626_pt1 | contig 23451 bp, 17 predicted proteins | sample KBSSwiSSwithPhiX_FD_184294 | JGI IMG/M metagenome (GOLD analysis project Ga0207701, IMG submission 184294) | Switchgrass rhizosphere bulk soil microbial communities from Kellogg Biological Station, Michigan, USA, with PhiX - S5 (SPAdes) (version 2) | ecosystem: Environmental > Terrestrial >... | reverse complement strand
ACGGGTAACCTCCGGCAGAAACTTTCGATCAATGCGAAAGGAGAAGTTGCACAGCTGACAGAAACCATCAATGAAATGATTGAAACCCTTGCGCTCTTCGCAGACCAGGTAACCACGGTTGCGCGTGAAGTGGGAGTTGAAGGAAAACTTGGCGGACAGGCCAGCGTGCCTGGCGCTTCTGGTATCTGGAAGAACCTTACTGATAACGTAAACCAGCTTGCACAAAACCTTACAACCCAGGTGCGCTCCATTTCAGAGGTGGCATCTGCGGTAACGAAAGGTGACCTTACAAGAAACATTGCGGTGCAGGCTAAAGGTGAGGTGGAAGCCTTGAAGGATACCATCAACCAGATGATCGCTAACCTGCGCGAAACAACTTTAAGGAACCAGGAGCAGGACTGGTTGAAATCTAACCTTGCCCAGTTTACACAGATGCTCCAGGGCCAGAAGGATCTTAACACGGTAACAAAACGTATCCTTTCAGAGCTTGCGCAGGTGGTAACTGCGCATTACGGCGCATTCTACATTCTGCAACAGGATGAGGATACACAGCAGATGAAACTTAAATTGTTTGCGGCCTACGCATACAAATCAGATAAAAATATTCCGAAGGAATTTGCGATCGGAGAAGGACTTGTGGGACAGTGCGCATTCGAAAAAGAAAGGATCATCCTCTCTAAAGTTCCTGACAATTATGTAAAGATCAGCTCTTCCCTCGGTTATGTTAAACCATCCAACCTCATCGTTCTTCCGGTGTTATTTGAAAATGATGTGAAAGCGGTTATCGAGCTTGCATCGATCGATGAGTTTAATGAAACCCACCTCGACTTCTTAAGCCAGCTCACTGAAAGTATCGGTATTGTATTGAACACGATCGAAACAAATACAAGAACGGAAGAGCTGCTTGCACAATCACAGTCGCTTGCTGGTGAACTTAAGATACAGCAGGAAGAGCTCAGGAGAACAAATGATGAGCTTCAGGATAAAGCACTGCTGCTGGTGAAACAGAAGAACGAAGTGGAAGCGAAGAACAAAGAAGTGGAAGAAGCACGCCGCTCACTCGAAGAAAAAGCAGAGCAGCTTACCCTTACATCAAAGTATAAATCGGAGTTCCTCGCGAATATGTCGCACGAGTTGCGTACTCCGCTGAATTCTCTGCTCATCCTTGCCCAACAGTTATACGAAAACGCCGAAGGCAATCTTAACGACAAGCAGATAAGATACGCGAAAACCATACACTCATGCGGTGATGACCTTATCAACCTGATCAACGACATTCTCGATCTGTCCAAGATCGAATCAGGATTTATATCCGCGAACTTCTCCAAGGTTCGTTTTGCCGAAATTGCATCATTTGTTGAAACTACATTCAAGCCGATATCGGAAGCAAGACATCTCAAGTTCAATATTCAAACCGACAAAAAACTTCCTGAAGCGCTGGAAACAGACCAGCAGAGGTTAAACCAGATCCTCAAGAATCTCTTGTCGAACGCATTCAAGTTTACAGAGAAAGGTGAAGTGAAGCTGAGAATTTACGAATCCGATAAATCACGCAAGTTTGGAAACACCAGCCTCGACAACGCTTCAAAAATCGTAGCATTCGCGATCAGTGATACAGGAATCGGTATTCCGCAGGATAAACAGAATATCATATTCGAAGCATTCCAGCAGGCGGAAGGTTCAACAAGCCGCAAATATGGGGGAACGGGACTTGGTTTGTCCATCAGCCGCGGACTCGCAGAATTGCTTGGTGGAACGATAGAGCTTGAAAGCAACCCTGGAAGCGGCAGCGTATTTACATTGTATGTGCCCATCGAGAACATGTCGGTGGTTACATCGAAAGAAGTTGTTGAAACGATCAATACTTACCAGCAGATGCAGGTTGGAGCTGATACAGGTGATATCGATACATTGTTGAATTCGATCAGACTTTCTGAAAATTCGGATACTCGCAATTTGGAGATCGTCAATGAAATGATCAATGAAACGGGAGACGACCGGAGTCATTTATCCACAAATGATAAAACAATTCTGATCGTTGAAGATGATCTGCGTTTTGCAAAGATCCTGATCGATAAGTCGCATGAGGAAAATCTTAAAGCAGTTGTTGCAACAAATTATCTCGAAGTGTTCGACTTCATCAACAGGTTCTCACCTATTGCCATCACTCTCGACGTTAAATTGCCGGATACAAGCGGATGGAAAGTGCTCGACTTACTGAGAAACGATCTCAACTACCGTCATATTCCGATTCATTTAATATCAGGCGAAGAAAACCAATCCCTTGCTCTTAAGAGAGGCGCGCGCAGCTTCCATCTCAAACCGCTCGAGAATACAGGTTTAAATGATCTGTTTACAGACATAGTTACTTTTCACAATAAAGAAAAGAAGAGCGTGCTGGTTGTGGAAGACAATGAAATAGATTCATCACAGATAGTTAAAATTCTTGATGGAGAGGGAATTGATGTTTTAATTGCCGACACCGGAGAAAAAGCATTTCACCTGCTCAACAGCAAGGAATTCGACTGTATCATACTCGATTACACACTGCCGGATATTTCAGGCACAGACCTTGTGAAGAAGGTTTCACAGATCAAAAAGAAAATCACTCCTGTTATTGTTTACTCCGCAAAGGAGTTCAACAGGAACGAACTGAACCATCTGAACAGCAATTCTAACACTATACTGCTTAAAGGCGTAAATTCTCTTGAGAATTTACTGGAAGAGATCGTTCTTCATCTGCATATAAATCATAATTCTCTCGTTCCTGAAAAGAAAAAGATCATCGAGAATATCAGGAGGAAGGAAGATATTCTGACAGGAAAGAATATATTAGTTGTTGATGATGATGTCAGAAATCTGTTCGCGCTCACTACTGTGTTCGAAAGATTTAATATTAATGTGATCACAGCAGAAAGCGGACGCGAAGCGATCAATCTTCTGATGAGTGACAACCAGCGTATAGATATGGTGCTGATGGATATCATGATGCCGGAAATGGATGGATATGAAACAACACAGAAGATCAGGAGGGAGCACAAGAACAGCTCGCTTCCGATCATAGCGGTAACAGCAAAAGCGATGAAAGGCGACAGGCAGAAATGTATTGAAGCAGGAGCATCGGATTACATTACCAAACCATTAAAAATTGATCAGCTACTTTCGCTTATGAGGATGTGGTTTTATAAATAAGTAAAAAGGTTAAAAGTTACAAGTGAAAAGCACTTTCGACTTTTAACTTTTAAGATTTAAGTTTTAAGTTTAATAGATGCAGCAAAAGATATTACTTGTTGATGATCGTGAAGATAACCTGTTGTCGATAGAAACAATCCTGGAACCCGCAGGATATACGTTTGTAAAGGCACTATCGGGCCGTGAGGCCCTGAAGGTTTTACTGAACGAATTCGACTTCGCACTTATCCTGATGGATGTAAAGATGCCGAACCTTAACGGATTCGAAACAGCATCACTCATCTACCAGCGAGATAAGTTGCGCCATATCCCCATCATTTTTATTACCGCAAACAACTATGGCGACGAGCAGGTGTTTAAAGGATACATGACCGGCGCAGTAGATTACATCTACAAACCTATCAATCCCGATCTGCTTCGCGCAAAAGTTGGAGTATTCATTGATCTGTATAAAAAAAACCAGAGGCTGCTTGCACAGGAACAGAAGTTGGTAGCCATCAACAAAAACCTGGAGCTTGAAATAAACGAAAGAAAAGTATCCGAGGAAAAGGTTAAAGAACTTAACCATAAGCTTCTTGAGAATATCGAACGCCTTGAGTCTGCAAACAGGGACCTCGACAGGTTTGCATTCATGGCTTCTCACGATCTGCAGGAACCACTGAGAAAAATGCTCATGTTCAGCGACCGGCTCGGACACAAATACAAGGATATACTGGATGATGAAGGAAAAATGTTCATCAGCCGCATCCAACATGCCGGAGAACGTATGCAGGCACTGATCAAAGACATATTACTCTTTTCAAAAACATCGATCGAAAAACCCATATTCGTTGAGTCAGACCTGAACCTGATTCTTGGAGATGTTCTCGGTGATATGGAAAATGTTGTAAAAGAAAAGAATGCCAGGATCGATGCCGAACATTTACCGAACTTATCAGTAAACCCCGTGCTGATGCGGCCTTTGTTCCATAATCTTATCAGCAATGCCATTAAATACGCCAAAAAAGATGTTCAGCCGGTTGTAAGGATCTATTCAGAGTACAGCGCTGCACAAAACGGCGTGGATGGTAATGAAGTAAAGAACAAATACTGCCGTATATATGTTGAAGACAATGGAATTGGATTCGACCAGAAATATTCGGAGCAGATATTCGGGATGTTCAAACGACTTCACCTGCATACTGAATTTGAAGGAACGGGAATAGGCTTGGCTTTATGCAAAAAAATTGTTGAAGAGCACAATGGTTTCATCACAGCGCGAAGCAAAATAAACGAAGGTTCGGTATTCATCATTTCGTTACCCGTACAGCAGCCAACATCACAGTTTGCGACAACAGCGCAACAAACGCTTTAATTTTTTTCAATCACCCAGCATTCATTGTTGTAATCACCGCACGCAAAAACCAGTTTATTATTGTAAACGGCTATAGCGGAGGCATGTCGGGCGGTAAATAAATTAGGTGGTGTGTATTGCACCCAACTGCCATCTTTATTCATGTACCATATTTCTGAGAGGTTTTGACCGTTGTTCCCTCCTACCATCCAGAGCCTGTTGTCCCACACGCAAACATCTGCATACTGCCTGCCTACCCATGGACCGTCATTTTCACGTTTCCATTCAGCGCCGTCGGGGCTTGAATAAATATGATTGGTCCACTTAACAGCTGGATCCGGGTCGCGGTAATATCCGCCGCCGATCACCCATATTTTTCCATTGAAAGATGTTACACTTCCCGCAAGATTCTTTCCAAGGAAGGTTTTATCGTCTGCAATTTTCTTCCACGATAACCCATTTGAAGATTCCCATACGTCGTAAAGTCCTGCATCGGGATAATCAAGGTTCGATTGCCCACCCATTACATACAGTTTGTTGTTATGCGTGCATGTGCCGTAGATAATTCTTCTTTTAACAGTTGTTTCGAGATTATTTGCTACTTGTTGGAAATTCATTCCATCAGTGCTTTTCCATACATCGAAAAGATCGTAATTGTAATCACCACCGAAAATAAAGAGGCCCGATTTTAATTTACCAGTACCGAAAGTGTGTCTTCCTTTCCAGGGTGCATCAGGCATTTTTTTCCATTCGGTAAGATCTCCACTGCTGCGGTAGATATCATTCCATGAGCCTGTTCCCGTCCATCCGCCATACAGGTATAAATAATCTCCCATCTGCATCAAACTGCTCCCGTCTCTTGGAAAATCTGTTACATGCGTTGATTGCCTTGACATAGCATACTCAGGCTCATGCGACGCGGTGATAAAAGAATACTTTTCATTAATACCTTTTGAAGATGGCTGCAGCTCTTTTTCAGGAACGATGTTAACTAAACCGGAAATCTCTAAATTATAGGTTGTATGTTTTTCAAGAGCAACATCAGGAAAGAAAGAGACGAGCGTGTCCGATGATTCTATTTTCCCGGAAATGACCTGGGTTCCCTTTTTAAGTATGAGTTTGGATAATATAATTCTTTTAACATCCATCAGGCTGTTGCCTTTAATAACAATGCCGGAATTCACATCAAACCCGGTGTCGGATTTTGCAGGAGAAATGATCAGTAATCCGTTTGGAGCAGAGATTTGTAGCAAAGAATCACCCATCGGCGCAAGCTGAAGCCCGAACGTTTTTTCAACTGCATCTTTTCTGCAGCTACTGATACCATAAAAAGCCAGCACGCAGCATATCATTACAATGCCGGTAGCCTGGAACTTTTGAATTTGAAACACTTTACCCTGTGTTTTATGTAGTTGAAGCCGTTAGCAGATGAATGTTATAGCATTACCCACGATATAACATTCCTCTGACGGCAGACAGGGTTTTCCTGATCTCATTTGGAAAGATAAATATTAAAAATAAAATTATCAAAACGATCAGTATAACTGATTGATACAGAAGGTTAAGATAATTGCTTTGTGATATATTATAGTTCACCGCAATCAATGAAACTATGAAGAAGAACAGATACACGAAAGCATCTTTCCCATAAGAGAAAGGAATCTTGTAATACTTTTTTGAAAAAATATAACCGCTCACGATGATCAATATATGTCCGATCATCGAAGAAAGCGCGGCACCATACTGAAGGTAAATATGCGTGATGAAAAGATTAAGTATCAGCACTGCAGCAAATCCTATGAAAAGACTGAGTGTACTGAGAAAGGATTTCTTTGCATACACCGTTCCGAGATTACTAAAATTGATCAGGCTGACAGGTATCGCCGCAAATAATAACAGGGGGAGAATTTTTTCTGATCCTTCATATTTCGCGCCGCCAAGAATCTGAATAATGAATGGAGAAGCGATGCAGATGGCACAGGCAATAATTGAAATAAAGAACACGTACATGCTCTGCAGCCTCGCAAAAAACTGCTGTGCTCCTTCCTTGTTCCAGATGCTGAAAGCAAGCGGACCGAACGACATTTCAAAAGCTGTGATCACAAGAGAAATCAGCGTTGATACCCTGACTGAAAAATTATACATACCATAAACATCATCACGCAGGTATTTTGTAAGAAATACCCTGTCGAGGTAAGTTCTCGATAATCCGAACAAAAATACCAGCAGCCAGGGAAAGCCATAGGACAACAGCGACCTCATCAGTTTTCTGTTGAAATAAAAACGAATGTATTCACGTGCGAAATAAATTGAAAGGATGGCAATGATGAGCTGGCTCCAGAACAGCACCCTGAAAATATAAATGAAGGAAACGATTTTTACCAGCAGCAATGGCACGAGCAATAAAATAATTGTTCCGCCTGAATTGATCAGAAAATAGAATTTTTGTCTTTTCCATTTGAACCAGCTGAGGAAAAAATTATTGATAGCCACCACAGGAATGCATAACAATACAAAAAGAAACGTATCACTATACTGTTGTGGCACACCGAGTATGTGCACAAATTCCGGGGAGAAAAAAGAAAACCCAGCTACGCTGAGTATACTTACCAGCAGGATGAAAAAAAATGAAGTTGAAAATATCTGCCGGTGATAATTCTTGTCTTCCGTATCATAGAAGAATCGTGCTACGGAGTTATCCAGCCCAAGCACAAAAAAGCCCGCACAAAAAGTGTAGAAGATCACATAGTTTGAATAATATCCGAATTCACTGAGTGTAAGCGCCTGGGTAATTATAGGGAGAATGATGATCTGGAGAAAGCGGGATACCCCGTACCCTATCCCATAAACCAGTGAATCTTTCCATAAGCTTTTAACCCAGCCAGCCATGCCTAAAGGTTAAAAATATCTTTGAGATCATTCCGGAAATTGTTAATGTATATATCTGAACCACTTTTCAATGAATGAAATTCAGTTACCCATTTACGTGATAAATTGCCGTGAGCTTCTCTTTTTTCCTTATCAAAATAAAATGAAGCGATCAGTTCAGCTATTTTTTCGGGATCCTTTGCTGATATGATAGGGTGCCATGGGTACAATTGCTTCATCACTTCTTCATCAACGTAACAAAACACTGGTTTACTGCATGCCATTCCTTCGAGCACAATTGTTCCGAACCATCCAGTAGCAAACTCATCTGCAACAATGTCGGAGATGGAATAAAAATTCAAAAGTTGCTTGCGGGGGAATCCCTGCGGATTCGGGGGTTTCAGCCATACGATGTTTGATTCGATTCCAAGCTCCGTAATGATTTTTTTTGCTTTTGAAATATCCGGTGAATAGATCCTGTCGGGCATGGCAATGCAAGCATCCTCAATTTTATATTTCCTGATACAGATGGCAAGCGCTTTCAATAAATTATCGTTTCCCTTCCACTGGCCCGAATCAATACCTGCCCTGGACTCGTCGAGATTGATGCGTGAAGGATGAAGGATAATAAATTTAAAGGGTTTGAGCAGTGCTTTATTATAGGGATCTATATCGCGTTCGGCATTTTCATTATTGGTGAACAGATCCGTATCGAGCAGTAAGGGAAAATAACATTTACTTACACGCCCCATATCAACCCCAAGTTCCTTCAGTGCATTGGCAAAAGGATAAAATGGTTGTGTAAGTATCTTACCCACCTTCCTTATTCCCCTGCGTTGCATGAACCCAATATATTCCCATATCCCCCTTTCTGCGATGTTCCTGAATTTGTGCCTGAATTTTGCCGGAAACGGGATCTGGGTAAGATCCCCACCAGTAACATAAAAAATAGTTTTCTTTTTTATATATGGAATCAGTGAAACACCAAGCTGCGAGAGAAAAACAACATCATATTTATTAAGCTCATTGACAAACGTTTTATCGTACCTGCTCAGCATTGGAATATAATCCCACTTCTTTGAAAGATGGATCCAGTCAGGGTAATTGTCTTTAAGATGCGGATCATCACTTTCCGGCCGGTTCTGAATGTCGGCTTTATGGTTCAGATAAAGGTGAGCATCGATACCCATCTCTTTCCGCAATGCCTTCGCCATATTGTAAAAGTTATTGCACACATTACCGTAAAAAGCAACTTTCATCATTCAAGATTTTTTTCCAGTTCTACTTTATCAGGAAAGTTTACAAGAACACCCATTTCTTTTTTCTGGTATACTACCATACTGCCGAGGCCCACAGCCGAAGCATGTCCGATCTTCACTACTTCTCTTATATGTGCGATGTTACCAGCACCACCATTAGCGATCACCGGTATAGAGACTGCTTCAGAGATCTTTTTAGTAATTTCCACATCGAACCCTGTCCAGGTTCCGTCGCGATCCATTGATGTAAGCAATAACTCACCCGCTCCATGAAATTGCATTTTCTGGGCCCATTCAACCGGATCAAGCGAGGTTTTCTCCGTACCATCATTCACAAACACCTGGTATTTGCCCCAGATATTTTTCTTTACATCGATTGAACCGATCACCGCCTGTGCGCCAAAATGTTCCGCGAGCCGGGTGAGCAAAGAAGGATTATTATAAGCTTCGGTGTTAATAACGATCTTTTCAAATCCAATGGATAATATCTCTTTCGCCGCAGCAAAATCTTTAACTCCCCCGCCGTATGATAGTGGCATAAAACATTCATTGCTTATTTGCTGAAGGATCGAAAGATTCGGAGTTCTCCCTTCCCTGGTAGCGCGGATATCGAGGAAACACAGCTCATCCACTTCAAGCTCATTAAAAATGCGCACGGTATTAACGGGATCACCTATGTATCCATGGCTGTCGAACTTTACAGTCTTCACCAGGCTGTCGCCTATCAGTTGTAAACAAGGGATTACGCGTGTTTTGAGCATTTTTATAAGCGGGCAAAATTTTCAAGCAGCTTCATTCCGAACTTGTGACTTTTTTCAGGATGAAACTGTGCACCATAAATATTTTCTTTCTGAATGATCGAATTGAATTCAAAACCATGAATGGTAGTGGTAAGTATGTGGTTTACGTTCTCCACAAGCACATAATATGAGTGTACAAAATAGAAACGTGGTTCCGGGGGAAGATCCCTGATAAGCAAGCTTTGATTTTTTTCGTACACACGATTCCATCCCATATGCGGCACCTTGAGTTTTGAATCGTTCTCAAAAGTGAACTTCGTTGTTTTCGCAGGTATCCAGCCCAGACCAGGAAGTTTTCCTTCTTCACTGGAATTTGTGAGCAGCTGCATGCCAAGGCAGATCCCGAAAACAGGTACTTTTTCCTGCAATGCCTTTCGATCAAGTATTTCCCTGTAACCACCTTCATTAATTCTTTCCATTGCTGCATCGAAAGCGCCAACACCGGGTAGCAATATTTTTTTGGCTGAAGCGATCTTTTCCTTGTTGCCCGTAACCTCCGATTCCACACCAATACGTTTGAACATATTGCTGATCGACCCTAGGTTACCCATACCATAATCAATGATCGTGATCATAGAATTTACTTGAATGGATGTGGAGATAAAGGCAGGCTTGCGAAAGGATGATAGTCACCTTTCACACCCACAGGTGCCGCGGTTCTGATATGATGAACAAGATCTATTGATTGCATGGCTTCAGTTAATCCGAATCCATTACCTGACAATATATTTTTATAACTCGTTGTATGAAGATCTTTAAAGCCTTCGCTGAATTCAATTTCATGACCCTCCATGGTAAGTGAACGAAAAGTCCGTTGACCCTTCTCCCTCACTTCTTTTGGGAGTGTGCTTTCATCAATGCTAAGAAACCAGCGAACCCTTGCCTTTTCCAGTTGAAGAAACCCTGCTGCGCGGTCATGCTGGTGAATATGAACGATGTTTTGCCTAACGCCTCCGAATATCCAGGTCAGCATGTCGAAGAAATGAATGCCGATGTTAGTAGCTATGCCACCCGATTTCATCAGGTCGCCTTTCCAGCTTGTGTAATACCAACTTCCACGGGAAGTAATGTAGCTAAGGTCGATGTCGAATATTTTAGAAGGATCGGATTTTGCAACTTTTTCCTTTAGAGCTATTATGTCAGGATGCAGACGAAGCTGCAGTATATTATATACGTTTTTGCCTGTTTCCTGCTGGATCTGGTTGAGAGCTTCAACATTCCAGGGATTTAAAACAAGCGGTTTCTCACAGATCACTGTGGCTCCGTGTCTTAGACCGAATCTAATATGTGAATCGTGCAGGTAATTAGGGGAGCAGATGGAAAGATAATCGATTGATTTACCATTCCTATGGAGCTTTTCAATGTGTCTGTCGAACCGTTCGAACTCTACAAAAAAGCTTGCATCAGGAAAATAACTGTCCATAATGCCTACGGAATCGAACTTGTCTAAAGCAGCTACAAGCCTGTTACCAGTGTCTTTAATGGCCCTGAGGTGCCTTGGAGCGATAAAGCCTGCCACCCCGATTAATACAAAGTCTTTCATCGGGGGGCAAAGATAAGGCACCCGCAGTGCCGGGTATTAGAAAAGTTAATCACCAAACTTTTGTTAACTAAGTGTTATTTTGTACTTTGAGTAAATGAAATCCAATATTCAACATATCCCAGCCACGCCTTCGCCTATACAGGATATCGATATTCTTCGATCGTCGTTAAACAGGGAAAAGGAAGCATTGGTATCGATGTTTCTGGCCAATGCCCCACTTACACAGCTCAACGCGCAGTATCAACTGATTGACGATCTGAATGAAAAAATCCGCAAAAGCAACCGCGACTGAACTCCTCTTTTTTATTTTAGGATTCCAATTCATTCAAAATTGTATCTTTACCCGTCAATTTCCTAAACGGTAAATACTGATAATCAATTTTCTGCAAAAGAAAATATGGAACCGAAACAAAAACCAGCACCCCAGACAACCCGGGAAGATGATGTGGATCTCGGTCATCTTTTTTACCAGACCGGCAGTGTAATCAATAATTTTTTCAGATGGCTCGGACGCGCCTTTAATTTTTTGGGAAACACGCTCCTTCAATTCCTTTTCTTCCTTAAAAGAAACTTTGTGTGGCTTATTGCCGGTTTAATCATCGGAATGGGTTACGGATTCTATTCGTTCAGTAAAACTGGGGCCAGCTATTATTCGGAAATGACTGTAAAAACTAATTTCAATAGCAGCCGGGCCCTGTATGGCACAATGAATTTTTTCAATGCATTGATTAGCAACAAGCAGACCGCAGAACTCTCAAAAATATTTTCCCTTTCACCTGCTGAAGCTGAAGGCGTCAATTATTTCGAAGCCACACCTGTGGTTTCAGAAGTGATCACAGCCGACCTTTACAAGGAAAGATTTCTGAATCTTTATCATAATACACAGGTAAGGATGGACACATTCTGGATAAAAACAATTACTTACCGCGACTTTAAAAATTCCCTGACAAAATACGATTACCCGTTGCACGAAATTAAAGTGATCAGCAACAATGCTTTTATTTTCCCCAGAATCCAACAGGGCTTGGTGAATTTTATTTCAAGCAACAAAACATTACAGGAGGTGAAGGCTAATGGCGACCAGGTGAATAAACAGGAAATCAACCTGCTTGAAACCTCCCTTCAAAGTCTTGATACATTACGAAACGCTTATTATAAGCGTCTTGCTTCAGGTACAACATCAAGTGAAAAAGGAAATAATCTCACCATGCTCGAAGGAAATGTGGTGATGAGTCCACCCGAACTTGAGTTGTACAATAAATTGCTTCAGCTGAAGGATGAGCTGAAGATGGTTAAGAACCAGGCGATTCATGAAAATAACATTCTCGAAATCTATTCTCCTTTTGCTTCTGCCGGACGCAAGGAAGGATTTCTGAAACAGAAAGTAGTACAATACGGATTATACGGGTTACTGCTCGCTTTTATCATCACCGCATTGATAGGGCTTTACAAAATGCTCACCCGCCTTGAAAGTAAATACAATAAAGAGAAATTATTGAAGACAGAACATTGATTCTGCCGGGTAAAATGAATAAACGCACAATACTGTTCATGGCCCAGTTGCCGCCACCTGTTCATGGCGCGGCGCTCCGGAATCAATCGCTTCTCGACAGCGAGTTGTTGAACAATGAGTTTAACATCATCAACCTTCCTCTTCGTTTCATTGATGACATGAAGGAGCTTGGAAAATTTTCTTTCCGCAAAATATGGTTGATGATCCGTCACTGCCTTAGCCTGGCAGGAATACTGATCCATAAAAAAGTTGATGTTGTGTATTTCACGATGAGCCCATCAGGAGGTGCATTCTACCGCGACATACTTTTTATAACCATCATCAAGCTGTTCCGCAAAAAAAGGATCCTTCATTTCAGGGTAAAAGGAATTAAGAAAACAGCGTCATCTGTTACTGGTAAATTCCTGGTGAAGTATGCATTCAGGGGAAGTGAGGTTGTTTGTCTTTCGAATCATCACATTCTCGATGTTCAGGGTCTTACTAACCGGCCGCCATTTCTTGTCCCGAATGGCATTAAGGTGGAAACTCAGTTCCTTTATCTCGGAGATGAAAAAAGATCTGCGCAGGTGCCGCACCTTTTATTTCTCTCTAACCTTTCAGTAAAAAAAGGGATTCCTGATCTCATCAACGCATTCGGCATATTAAAAGGAAAAGGATACAGGTACACGGCAGGAATCGTAGGTAACGAATGGGATATGAACTTTGCACAGGTTAAAGCACTGATAGCTGATAAAGGAGTAGAAAATGAAGTGAAGTTGGAAGGACCTAAATTCGGAAAGGAAAAATTTGAACAGATTGCACGAGCCGACATCTTTGTATTTCCTACTTATTTTGAATTGTTTCCCGGAGTTATACTCGAGGCCATGCAATTCGGTAAAGCGATAGTCAGTACTTTTGAAGGGTCGATTCCGGAAATGATCGATAATAATGTAAATGGCCTCCTGGTTCAGCAGCAGAATGCCCCGGCGCTTGCTGATGCTATTGCAGAATTCCTGGATAACCCGGAAAAGACCGTTCAATTCGGTGCGCTGGCAAAAAAGAAATTCTTTGATGAATTCACCCTGCAGGCATTTGAAGCAAAAATGCATTCTGTTTTCAAGGAAGTGCTAAACAAATAACACCTGATGGATGCAATCAATATAGGTTTGATCGCTGAAAAAAGACTGTCTGTTCATCACGCAGTACTTTACCTCATTGCACTTCTGTTCTGCACGTATTTCCGCATTACATTGCTGGTAATTTATCCTTTGCTCGTAGTTTTTCTTTTTTATCTTTTCAGCTGGAAGCTCGATCGCAACGCGCTCTACCTTTTAGGATTTACTTTTCTTTTCTGGTTACTCTCTTTCCGTAATGGCATATATCTTAAATATAATTTTGTAAGCCTCTATTTTTATATTCCGTTCATCTTACTACTGTGTGCAACACCATCAAAAATAAATCCCGATAGGAATTTTCTGAAGATGCTGATGTACCCACTAACATTCGTTGCCATCATTAATAATTTTTTTGGCTTAGCCCAGTATATCAGGATACCTAAAGATGACAGCTTTGAAGGTTTATATGGAACATTTACCGTTTCGCAGAACGGGCTTTCACTCATCAATGCTATTCTGTTCTTTTATCATTTGTGCATGTACCAGAAGAATAAAAAAACCATTTTCCTGGTTTATACTATTTTTTTTATCGTAAGTTCCGTAATGGGATTTTATGGTGCAGGGCTGATAGCTTTTCTCGGCGCAATAGTGCTAACCTATTTCAGGATCCGTCTCAAAAACATAATCATCCTGGTGTTTACGCTTGTATTTATCCTGGCGTTTGTATATGTGCTGATGAAATCTGTTAGCCCCTTAACGCTCGATTACAATGTAAACATCATAAAAAGATTTCTCGATCCCGCAGCAGCGAATGCACCGCGGAAGATCATCATCTTCCGTAATTATTTCACTGGCTACACCACAGATATGCCGGATCTTTTATTTGGCTCCGGACCGGGAACTTTCAACAGCCGTTCGGCTTTCATGGTGGGTAGTCCTACCTATTTCAATGCGGATTTTATAAAGAGTGCCGAGCAACCACATTATTTCCGCGACTATGCATACACGTTATGGAACCCTGGTAACACAGGCCCATACGATGGCTTTATGAACCAGCCTTTCACTTCGATACTTGCATTGCTGGGTGAATATGGATTGCTGATAACTCTCGGTATCATATATGTAGCACTTACCCGATTCCGGAAATACGTTAATACCGGTAAAGCACTTGCAAAAAAATTTGGCTTTACTGTGGAATATAAAATGTTCCGTTTCTGCTTCATATTTGCGGCGCTACTGCTGATTATCGACAATTACCTCGAATACCCGGAGATACTAGCCCTTCTGCTCATTATTCTAAAATTGAGCCAGCAAAGATTAAGCAGCGTTTCCGAAACTTAGGAAACGTGCTCTTCCATTCTTTTTTTAAGGCTGTAGTACATTTCTGTAAGCGTTTCGCGGATGCCATAGGTAAATTCCCATCCGGGATAGTGCGACTGAAATTTGCTTACATCGCTGATATACCAGATATGATCTCCGACGCGGTTGGTATCGCTGTATGAGAATGAAAGCTTGTTGCCCGTGATCTCTTCGCACATGCTGATCGCTTCAAGCATTGAGCAATTGGAGAACCTGCCTCCACCTGCATTGTATACTTCTCCAAAACGAGGATCCTGGTAATAATTCCAGAACATGTTCACCAGGTCGAAGCTATGGATATTATCCCTTACCTGTTTGCCCTTGTATCCAAAAATAGTATAATGATTCCCTGTGATTGCGCACTTCATGAGGTAGGCGAGAAAACCATGCAACTGTGCGCCTGAATGATTGGGACCGGTTAAACATCCTCCTCTGAATATGCCGGTGCGCATGTTAAAATATCTTCCATATTCCTGCACCATTATGTCTGCGGCAACTTTTGAGGCGCCGAAAACAGAATGCTTTGAATGGTCTATACTAATCTGCTCGTCGATGCCTTTTTCAAAATAGGGATGACGACTGTCGATCTCCCACCTTGTTTCTAGTTCAACCAGCGGCAACAGGTTTGGATTGTCACCATATACTTTATTGGTAGAAGTAAAAATGAAGACGGCTTCAGGACAATGGAGCCTGGTAAGCTCAAGTAAATTAAGAGTGCCCGTGGCATTTACACTGAAATCGGTTAGCGGTTCCTTCGCAGCCCAGTCGTGGCTTGGCTGTGCAGCAGTATGAACGATAAGTGATATGTCCGTCCCGTATTTTTTAAAAAGCACTTCAAGATCACCGTAATTTCTGATGTCGACAGAATAATCCTTATAATGTTGAAATTTTTCGGAAAGCCTGTTCCTGTTCCAGTCTGTAGATGCTTCTTTTCCAAAAAAATACTGCCTTAGGTTATTATCAATACCAATAACAAGATCGAATTTATCAGCAAAAAAAGATACTGCTTCACTCCCGATCAGTCCGCCCGACCCGGTTATAAGGGCAATCTTCATCCGTATGTATTTTGTTTTTGTCGGATAAAATTATGCAAATGCAACTTTACGCAGACGAAGTTTACAAAGAAGGAATAAAATAATAAAATGAGGGTTGGTTGTTATGTACCTTTTCCAGAGCTTGCGTGGCTCCTGGATCAGCCTGAAGAACCATTCCATTCCAGCCTGTTGCATCCATGCCGGAGCCTGGCTTATATTGCCAGCGTGAAAATCAAATGCGGCACCTACTGCCATCATTACTGCATTGATCTTTCCGAGATGACCGGCAACCCACTTTTCCTGGCGGGGGCAGCCACGGCCAACCAGCACGATATGTGCACCGCTTTCGTTGATCTTTTTAATGTCAGCAGCATCTTCTTCAGGTGTTGCTTCCCTGAATCTGTCAGGATGAATGCCCGCGATATTTACACCGGGATAATTGATGTTAATGAAGGCAACAAATTTTTCGAGTGTTTCAGGTGTGCTTCCATACAGGTACACACTTAAATTTTCTTCACTCGCGCGTGCAAGAACATATTTTGTAAGGATCGGGCCTGTTACCCTGTCTTCGAGACCAGCTTTATAAAAACTGTTCAATGCCCACCTTATCGGCTGCCCGTCAGGCACCACCATATCGAGTTTGTTAACAAGGGTACGGAATGAATAATCTTTTACCGTTTCAATCAATCCATGAACCGCCAGCGCTGAAACACCGTAGCTTTTTCTGACCCTGGCTTTTGAAATGATTGTTTCTGATGCACGCAAGTAATCTGTAATGCTATAGTTGGCAGTAAATAACTGCAGTTTAATATCTTTTTCCTGGTCAAGCAGTGAAGGAACGGGTATCGGCATTCTCTTACGGAGAAGCGCATATGCTACCTGGCCTGTAGTCTGGCGGATGATCCTGAAATCAAGTCCGAAGCTTGCATTTCTTACATAAAATGCATCATACTCAAAGCGACGAAATATAGTTGCGAATTCTTTTGCCGGTCCTCTGTAACCTTTAACCTGTGAAAGTCCTGTAATACCCGGTTTAACCATGTTACGGAATTTATAGCCACTGACAACTTTAGCGAACTGGTTGCAGTCGGTGATCATATGCGGACGCGGACCTACTACACTCATGTTGCCTTGTAGCACATTAAAGAATTGCGGGAACTCATCGATATTGGTGAATCGAAGAAACCTGCCGAGCCCGGTAATTCTTTGGTCATTTTTCTGTGCCTGCTCATTATTTGCTTCCGGATTGCTGACCATCGTTCTGAACTTGATGCAGCTGAATATTTTTCCTCCTTTACCTACGCGGCGTTGAATAAAAAACACCCCGCCTTTAGAGTCGAACATAATAAGAATTCCCACAACAGGAATAAGCCAGCTGAGAATACCGATAGTTACAATAAGGGAAAAGGTGATATCAAATAGCCTCTTGAAGAAGAAATACCCGGGTTTTTCATCTACATAATGCCTGAGAGAAACTTTTTCCGTCATTGACCGCGAGGTCAGATGAGCTAACGTTAATGCCGATTTCATACTTCCTTAATGGGGATAACCCCGATTGGATTTAAAATAGTTTTTCTGATAAGGTTTTATAGCAACGCTGCAATTTCCATTTTTGACCGTTACAGGCAATCAAACGTTGCACCGTGTGCAAAATTGCGTTTTCCTTATTAATAACATATTAATAACCAGTAAATAATCCAAAAAATAACATCTTATAAAGATAATCCTTATATGATTGTATTTTATTGATTGTAAAAGATCGTCTCACAAGCAGATCGGATGAAATTCCAGGGGAGGATACCTTATTTTGGCAATATTAATACCAAATATATAGTTTTGCGTTCCTTTTAACTATTTCTGAAAACTACAGGATGTACGAAAAAGATTACCATATTCATGATATCAGTGCTTCAAGCTTTCTTGTAACTGGCGGTGCCGGATTCATTGGTTCTCATCTGGTTGAATACCTTCTGAGGAAAGGCGCGGGAAAGGTGAGGGTGCTTGATAATTATTGTACGGGATCTGCCGAGAATTTGATCCAGTTCAAGTCTTTTCCGGCTTTGGAAGTACATGAAGGCGACATCCGCGACCTCGATTCATGTAAAAATGCCATGAAAGAGGTTGAATATGTTCTACACCAGGCAGCTTTGGGATCAGTTCCCCGATCCATAAATGATCCCATAAAAACAAACGAAGTAAACGTTACAGGTTTTTTAAACGTGTTGGTGGCAGCCAGGGATTCCGGTGTTAAAAGAATGATCTACGCGGCAAGTTCAAGCACCTACGGCGACAACCCGGATCTTCCTAAAATAGAGGAAAATATAGGCAGCCCTTTATCCCCGTATGCATGCTCCAAATATATCAATGAATTGTACGCAAGTGTGTTCTCGCGCACTTATGGTTTCCACACATTCGGACTCAGGTATTTTAATGTATTCGGGCCGCGCCAGAATCCCAATGGACCTTATGCTGCTGTAATACCCTTGTTTATTAAGGCTGCGCTCGAAAACAAGCCTGCCTCTATTAATGGTGATGGAGAAACGGGCCGCGACTTCACTTTTGTTGAAAATGTTGTCCAGGCAAATATCAAAGCGCTGTTCGCTCCGGCTAAAAAACATGAAGTTGTAAATGTAGCCTGTGGGGCCATGACAACTCTCAATGACCTGTGGAAGATGATCTCAAAAAATCTTGGTGTTAATATTGAAGCCATTCATGTCCCGCAAAGGGTTGGAGACATCAAACACAGTCTCGCTTCCATTGATAAAGCTTCGCGATTATTCGGGTACGAACCGCTGATAGAAATGAAAGATGGTTTGAAGGAAACTATTGATTGGAGCAAAAACACTGATTTTCTTCAGGAAATAAAGAAATAAAAAATATTTCCCCCCGCGGCGGTCGTTTAATATTTTACCTCGACGTTAAATTTATTATTCACTGCCCCAAGTTCTTTTGCAGCTGCATCGCTGATACGAAGTGAAAGTCCAGCACTCTCTTTCATTTCGGGCAATTCACCCAGTACTTTCGCGTAGATGTATTTATTTGTAGAAGGATAATTCACTTTTACGATCGTACCAATGGTAACATTATTCATCAGCGCATAATACTTACCGTCATTCCATCCGCTGGTACTTTTAAAGATGCCTGAAAATCCTGTACGGTTCTTTCCATTCTCATCGTATTGTGTTTTGAAATACCCTCCGTCCTTTGGAGTAGAAGCAACAACTACTGCTGGCGTTGCAACCGCCGCAGGTGTTGGCCTGGTTGGCGTTGCAGTTTTAGCCGGTTCGGTTTTAGCAGTTTCAACAGGGTTCTTTGTAGTAAAAAATCCAACGATAAGTTTTGAACCGGTTTTGGTCTGGTCGCGGGTAATGTTGTTCCATCTCTCCAGCTTTTCTATAGGCACTTTATTGTGATTAACACTGATGCGGTACATCCATTCCTTTTCCTGAACAATGTGGTAAACAGGTACGAGGTCATCAACAGAACCGGAAGGATCGTCCTGGGAAAAATTTGATTTTGTAAGTGGAACCTTTACCTGTTGCCCGATTTCCAGGGGCTTGTCGATGCTAAGCTTGTTGAATGCTGCAATATCATTCGGCATAAGGTTATATGATTTGCCTAAGCTGTACCATGTCTCTTTAGCTGCGACTTTGTGTATAAAATGCAGATCAGCAGATGTGCCGTGCGTAAATAACTCCTGGCCAGATACAGCCTGCACCATCATAACCAGTATCGCCAATAACAATGTTCTGTTTCTGTTCATCGGTATTTAAAATTTTCAATGTGCAAAGATAATATTCAAACGTTTCCGCTTTTTAGTATCCGCCATTCTTTAGGATAATAATTGTTTACCCTGTTTGCTAACATCTTGATCCAACCGAGGTTTTGTCTTTCATACTTAACAAGCACCCACCCCTTATAGCCCTCTTTTATTGTAACTTCTTCTTTGCGTAAATATTGCAGTGCCTCATCCTTTTTTAACGAAATAGTAAGCAATTTATCGTTAAGCAGGCCACTCAATGACAACTCATGAGCAGGAAGCAGTTCATCCCTTACCAGCTTGCCGGCAGGCACTCCGGCTTTTTTAATGTAAAGATTTGCATGAATGGCCAGGAGATCCTCTTCCATAGAAGAGGGAAACGCGTACACCTCATCCCCGTTATGATAAAAATTAACTCTTACATTTTCTTTTATCCATGGCAGTATAATAGCTCGTTCTGCTGCTGTTACTTTTACTGCTTTAGATTTTTTTACTTTGGATAACGGTGCTGGCTCTACATCATTTTTTCTAAAGCATGCCACGTAAAAACCTTCACCTCTGAGTTTGTCCGGAAAAAATCTGTAACCAAAGGCCTGGCGTTCTTTGCTTTTTGTTTCTATGATATTCCAGCTGGCGTCACTTGAGATCTTCAATGATGAAAGGTCATGATTCAATAGCAGCCAGTCGCTAATATCTTCGTTTTCTTCCGGGGAGTAAGAACAGGTAGAATAAATTAATATGCCATGCTGTTTGAGACAACCATAGGCATCCGATAAAATCCGTTGCTGGCGCATGCAGCATGTTTCTACTGCATCTGTGCTCCATTCATCAATTGCACCCGGGTCGCGGCGAAACAATCCCGATCCCGAACATGGCGCATCAACCACCACTACGTCAAAATAATTTTCAAGCCTGCTGAAGTCGCGGGGATCATTATTTGTAACAATAACATTTTCATCTCCCCATTTAGAAATATTTTCAATAAGTACGCCTACTCTTGTTTTAATTACCTCGTTACTTACAAGAAGACTATCCCTTGATATTAAAGATTGGATCAGCGTTGATTTTCCTCCCGGAGCGGCGCAGAGGTCGAGTATTTTAAGGGGGGATGAAAGATCAGAAGTTTGCTGAATACATTGTTCAAGGAACATACCTGATGCTTCCTGCACATAATAAGCCCCGGCATGAAAAAATGGGTCAAGTGTAAATGATGGCCTTTGCGGGAGGTAATAGCCAGTGCTGCTCCATGGAATTTTTTCGGCGTCGGGGTAAGGTGAATAAGTAATTTTTTTAGGATTGATCCGAATAGAAACTACCTGCCTTCGGTTATTATGAACATCGATGAAAGATTTTTCATCGAACCCCTCAACATCCTGCAATGATAGCAGGAGTTCATCCGGAACACTCTTGACTTCCACGATGGATTACATATTTTTTATTTCACTCAGCAGATCCTGCAATACCTTTTTAGCGTCGCCGAAAAGCATTGAGGTTTTCGGACGGAAAAATAAATCATTCTCTATACCGGCGTATCCGGGCTTCATGCTTCTTTTATTAACAATCACTGTTTTTGCGAGTTCTACATCCAGTATGGGCATCCCATATATTGGTGATGAAGGATCTGTTTTCGCTGCTGGGTTCACCACATCATTCGCACCCAGCACCAGCACCACATCTGTTGATGGAAATTCCTCATTTGCATGTTCCATCTCAAGCAGCTTGTCATAGCTGACATCTGCTTCTGCAAGTAATACATTCATATGACCTGGCATTCGGCCCGCAACAGGATGAATGGCATATTTAACCTCCACTCCTTTTTCCGTCAATACTTTTTCAAGGTCGTGGCACACATGCTGCGCCTGTGCTACGGCAAGTCCATATCCCGGTACGATCATTACTTTTGCCGCGTAGCTCATTACCACTGCGGTATCAGCCAGGCTGATCTCTTTGTAATTACCCTGCTCTTTGTTTGCTGAACCGGATTTTGCCCCGGATGCGCCAAATGAACCGATAAGCACATTCAACAGAGAACGGTTCATGGCCTTGCACATCAAAATGGTAAGCAAAGTACCCGCGGCACCCACAAGGATACCTCCTGTGAGCATTACTTTATTATCGTACAGAAATCCTCCGCAGGCAGCCGCTACTCCTGTGAATGAATTCAATAATGAAATTACTACCGGCATGTCGGCGCCTCCGATAGGAAGCACAAAGAATACTCCGTACAGCAATGAAAGAAAAAGAATGCCGTAAAGAAAATTTGAATTAAGTTCAGTATCTGCGGTGATCACAGCATATGCTGAGGATACAACGATCAGTAGAAAGATAAAAATATTCACGATGTGTTCACCTCTGAATGAAAAGTCGCCAAACCTGCCATTGAGTTTACCCCAGGCCACTACACTGCCTGCGAATGATACTGATCCGATCACCAGGCCTAAAAAGATGATGAGAATGTGACCATGACTTACAACAACTGGATTGTTTACGAGATGATCGAATTCAATAATCGATATCAATGCCGCACATGCACCTCCCATACCATTGAACAGGCTCACCATTTCGGGCATGGCTGTCATCTGAACTTTTTTTGCTGCCAGGGTTCCGATAATGCCGCCGATAACAAGACCGCCAAAAATCCATCCGTAGTTATGAAGCTTTTCTCCCTCAGATTCATAAAGGAAAATTGTTCCTGCAATGGCGATCGTCATTCCTGCTGCAGCTATCAGGTTTCCTTTGCGTGCATTCGCAGGATCCGACAGCATCTTCAACCCTATGATAAAGGTGATGGAGCCGATGAGATAACAAAGGGTGAGTATGCTGAATTCCATTATTTCTTTTTCTTTTTGAACATTTCCAGCATTCTGTCTGTCACCACAAAACCTCCCACAACATTTAATGTGCCGAGTATCACTGCAAGAAATCCTAATGACAATGCCAGGTAATTATCCTGCTCCGCTTTGCCCATCACTATTATTGCTCCTATGATCACCACTCCGTGTATGGCATTTGCTCCGCTCATCAAAGGTGTGTGCAATACACTTGGTACACGGCCTATTACTTCGATACCGAGGAATATCATCAGCACAACGATATAGATCATTTCCTGATTCGCGGATATCCATGAAAGCATGTTATTCATTACGCTTTTTATTTTTTATCGTCGGTTCCAGTTATTTGAACTTTTTCATGTACTACAGCACCATTGTGCGTAATACAACTGCCCTTTACAAGATCATCTTCAAAATTCAAAAATAATTCTCCTTCTTTGGTCGTAATCAAATGCAAAAAATTCAACACATTCTTCCCGTATAATTTACTCGCGTCAGATGGCATTGTTGATGGCAGCGCCGAATTACCAATTATCGCTACACCATCTACCATCACCGTTTCATTATTTTTCGTGTGATCAGTATTACCCCCGGTAGCAGCAGCAAGGTCAACAATGATCGACCCTCTTCTCATTTTTGCGATCATCTCTTTTGTTACCAGAACCGGTGCCTTTTTACCAGGGATCTGCGCCGTAGTGATAACCACATCTGCTTTAGCAATGCTCTCAGCTATTTTCTCTTTCTGTTTCTGCTGAAATTCCTCGGATTGCTCAACTGCATAGCCGCCTGCCTTCGATGCATCAGCAGCTCCCTCAACTTCAATAAATTTTCCTCCAAGGCTTATTACTTCTTCTTTTACGGCGGG
>Ga0207701_10001624_pt1 | contig 23481 bp, 24 predicted proteins | sample KBSSwiSSwithPhiX_FD_184294 | JGI IMG/M metagenome (GOLD analysis project Ga0207701, IMG submission 184294) | Switchgrass rhizosphere bulk soil microbial communities from Kellogg Biological Station, Michigan, USA, with PhiX - S5 (SPAdes) (version 2) | ecosystem: Environmental > Terrestrial >... | reverse complement strand
GCGATCGGGCAGTTGCCCCGTTCGCCCCGACAACACGATCACCGATGCCAGGTCCGCCGTCGTGAACCGCCGATGACTTATCGATGAGGGATCGCTGAATCAGCGCGCTTACCGGAGCCGGAAAGCTTGATTCGACTGGATTTTTTGAAAATTGATCGACTCAGTCGCCTTCGGGCAGCCCGGCCTTGCGCGCGCCGTCGAGCAGACGCGCGCGTGCGATCTCGATCGCTTCAGGGCTCGGCAATGGGTAGAGCATGCCGACGTAGCGCACCGTGCTTCGTGGCAGCAGTTCCCGATGGCGCGCCAGGTTCGCCCGGGCTTCCTCGCCGCGATCCTGGAGCGCATCCATGGCCGCCAGCATCAGATAGGGGCGCCCGTTGTCCGGCATCTCCGCGGCCCAGCGGCGCAGCCACTCGCGAGCCTCGCCGTCGCGCCCCTGCAGGAACGCCGCATCGGCGAACAATTGATAGTTGTACGCCTGCCGGCGCTTGTCGGAGGGTCCGTGCTCGGTGCGCCGCTCGGCCCAGCTGCGGGTGGTCTCCAGGTAAGGACCGGCCTCGTCGAACCGCCCCTGCTTGACGAGCACCGACGCCATCATGGGGTTGCCCATCCGGTGCGACGGCGAGAGCTCGAGTGACTTCCGCAGAAGCCAGATCGCTTCGTCCGCCTTGCCCCGCCAGGTCAAGAGACCCGCCATGGCCTGCATGGCATCGAGGTTCTCGGGCGCCCTGGCGTACAGCTCACGGATTAGCCGCTCACAGGTGTCGAGGCGCACGGCGGGCGAAGCGCAGTGCAGCCGAGTGAACATCTGCAGGCAGACGACCGACCGTCCGACGCGCGCGAACACCGAGGTCGGATCGATTCTCAGCACTTCTTCGAAGCGGGCGCCTGCCCGGTCCAGCTCGGCTTCGGATCGGGCCAGGTTGTAGTCGCTCCACGCCATGTACAGCAACTCCACCCCGTTCGGCCGATGGCCGGGCCGCTGCGCTTGCGCCAGCACGACTTCCTCGCGCCGATGCACCATGGCGCGCAAGACTCGCATCGGCAGGTCCGATCGGGCCACGTCGTCCTCGCTTTTGAACGTCGCGAGAACGAGCGGGTAGACGCCGCCGCTGACGAGATCCTTCAACTGCGTGTCGACGCTGAGGCCGTCGACGCCTCGGCGCAGAAGCCTTCCGCTGATCACGAAGCGGGCGCCTTCCGCCGGCGTGCGCACCGTGGTCTTGAAGCGGAAGACGAGCGTGGTTTCGATGTCGCCGGGATCCGGCGCCCGAAACTCGACGGTTCGCCATCGATGTCGGCCTCGACCAGCGGCGCAACCGAAACAGGAAACGAGCCGGTGAAGTCGGCGTCGACGCTGTATGGCGCCCGCGTGACCTGCAGCGTCACCACCGCGGCCACACAGAGCAGGGCCGCTGCGCCGGCCGTGATCTGCCAGCGCGCCCGCGGCCGCACGACCGATGCCGTGCGCGGACGATCGTGCTGCCATTCGACCGGTGCGACAAACATGTACCCGCGGCGCGGCACCGTCTTCACGATCAGCTGCTCGCGGTCGTCGAGGGCATTCCTCAGCTCGAGAACCAATTGCACCAGGGAGTTTTCGGTAACGACCGTCGTTCCCCACAGGGCGGCCAGCAATTCCTCCTTGCCGAGGACGCGTTCCGGATGGTCCAGCAGGTACTTCAGCAGCACCCGGGCCTTGGGCCCCATGCGATCGGCGCGCCGTCATAGCTCAGTTCGTCCCGCGAGACGTCGAAGACGCGCCCGTCAAATGCCGCCCGAGTCGGCGCCCGGGATGCCTTCGGAGTCGCGACCGACGGACTTGAAAGCGTATCGGCATCCACCCGGCTCTCCTTGACGGGCTCTTGTGGATCGGCCCGCTGACCATTAACGCACACCCGCGCATTGCGGACCGCGCACGCGATCCTTCACACGAGGGGCGCGCCGCACCTCGTCCATTCGTGAGCGCTGGCGCTCCAATGCAGGAACGGCGCGTCGACGCGGATGCTCCAACCCGCGTCTTAAGTGCGCTTTCCACCTTGCAGCAATTGCTGCAAGGGTTGCTTCCCTCTACAGCGCTGTCGTCACGCGGATCGAAGGTTGGCGCGCCGGGCTTCGCCGGTCGACGCCGCGTTCTCGTTGCCTCGCCCACGCACCCGCCCTGACTCGCCGCCGCGATACAGCGTCCCCTCGCGCGAATGCGGCGGCTCGTCGCGTTGCTGACGGCCGATCTGCATCTTGGCCATCGCCTCGCCGAGCGACGGCATGACTTCGCCATCGTCGTGTTCAGCACCGACATCGCACCGACCTTGGTGCTGTCGGTCAGGTCGGTCGCCGCATCCAGGATCGCGCTGGCGACCTTCTCCGGCTCGATCATCGGCGTCGGCAGCTTCGGCTCGAGACTCATGTAGTTGGCGGCGTGCTCCGGAAACGGCGTGTCGACGGCGGTCGGCTGGATCAAGGTCACCGACACGGGCGCTTTATCGGCCTCGAGCTCCATCCGCAGTGCGTCGGTGAAGGCCTTCACCGCGTGCTTGGAGGCCGAGTACATGCCCTGCAGCGGGATCGTCGCCTCCGAGACTTCGCTGCCGACGTTGATCAGTGTGCCGCCACTCGACTTCAGGTGCGGCAGCGCCGCCACCGAGCCGTAGACGACGCCCCAGAAATTGGTCTGGAACATGCGCTCGCTGTCCTTGTGCCCGACCTCATCGATGCGGCCGTAGATCGACAAGCCGGCGTCGTTGACCCAGGTGTCGATGCGGCCGAAGCGTTCGAGCGCCGCCGCGGCAAGCTGCCGAACCTCGTCGTCGATGCCGACATCGACCTGCACCGCGATGGCCTCGCCGCCCTGCTCGTCGATGTGGCGGACGACCTCGTCGAGCGTCTGCTTGCTGCGCGCGCCCAGCACCAGCTTGACGCCCTGCTTGGCGGCGGCCAGCGCCGTGGCGAGGCCGATGCCGCTCGAGGCCCCGGTGATGACCATGACCTGCTGGTCGAGCGGTTTGAGTGAGACGTCCATGGGTGGGTTCCTGGTTCGAGGGTGACGGTGTGCGCGCCTGCCAGTGCGCGGCATGATGTCGACCGGCAATCCCCATACCGGCACTCGAGGCGCACGTGGATTGCCGAGACGGCACACGACCCGACTCGAGATTGACATGAAGGCGATCGTCGTCACGCTCCTGGTTGCAGGCGCTGTGCTGCAGGCTCGGCGCCTGCAGGTCGCAACGACGCGCGGGCGCGCACTGGCTGCACGGGCACGTCCGTTCGCGCGCGAAGACAAGCGCCCGCGAAGATCCGTGCTCGTTCTAGGCGACAGCACGGGTTTCGGAGTCGGCGCCGAGCGAGCCGCCGACTCGATCGCCGGCCTGGTCGCCGCGGATTTCGCGGACGTGCGCGTGGTCAACGTCGCGCGCTCCGGCGCACAGTTGTCCGACGCCTGCGCGATGGCCCGCGCGATGCGCGATGCGGAGGCCTCGCTTCGACGTCGCGCTGCTGCATGTCGGCGGCAACGACGTGCTGCATGCCACCGCGACGCCGCGGCTGCGCGCAGCCTGCCAGGCGCTATTCGCGGAGTTGCGGTCGCTCGCCCGTCACACGGTGTGGCTCGGCGCGGCCAACGTCGGTCTGTCACCGACCTTCCTGCCGCCGCTGTCGTGGTGGCTGACCTGGCAAGGGCGGCGCGCGACCGCGGTGTTCCGTTCGTCGGCCCGCCGCGCCGTCATCGACTACGTCGAGTTCTTCGCGGAGCGCTGCAGCGATCTGTTTTCGAGCGATGTGCCGCGCTGGTACGCCGCCGATGGCATCCACCCGAGCAGTCGCTCGTACCGCCACTGCTACGAACAGGTCAAGCGGATTACGGCGCTGGCGTCATGGCTCGGCAGAAGCGAACGGCCAAGCCACCACTCATCGCAAGTCGTTCAGCATACGCAAGCGACCGGCTAAGGTCGCCCGAACTCTCGCGGTCGTCCCTCACCCAACGAGCGCCGGCCTTGCACGGCCAACCACATCAGCGCGGCTGCGGACGCATGCGCGCTGGTAAGCGTAGATCGCCTTCTTGCGCGCCGACATCGCGAGTTGTGTCTTGAACGGCGCGAGGATCTGCGAGAGCGAGTAGGTCACGTCGTTCTTCACGACGTATTCGACGTTCGCGCGAAACGGCTGCGGCATGGGCATGCGAAATGCTTCGACTTCGCATGACGCCGCCCGACGCCCCCGGCCGCCGCGACGCGAAGCCCGTCGTCCTGGTGCCGGCCTGCAACCGCATGCTCGGGAACCACTGCTTTCATGTGGCCGCGAAGCAGTACATCGATGCGGTCTGGCTCGCACGCTGCCAACCGTTGATCGTGCCGGGCGCGAATCCCGACGAGCTCGACGATCTGCTCGAGATCGCCGATGGCGTGCTGCTGACCGGCTCGCCCTCGAACGTACACCCGAGCTGGTTCAACGAGAACGTGCTCGACGAGTCGCTGCCGCTCGATCCGCTGCGCGACGCCTGGACCTTGCCGATCATTCCCAAGGTCGTGGCGCTGGGCCTGCCGCTGTTCGCGATCTGCCGTGGCTTTCAGGAAGCCAAAGTCGCGCTCGGCGGCTCGCTGCACCAGGCCGTGCACCGGGTCGACGGCTACGCCGATCACCGAGACCGCGACGACGATGCGGTCGAGGTGCAGTACGGCATCGCGCATGACGTCGCGATCGAAGCGGGCGGCGTGCTCGAGCGCCTTTTGGAGACGTCCACGATCGCGGTCAACTCGCTGCATGGCCAGGGCGTGAACCGCCTCGCGCCAGGCCTGCGCGTCGAAGCCCGCGCGCACGATGGCCTTGTCGAAGCGTTCTCGGTGGCCGATGCACCTGCGTTCGCCCTCGGCGTGCAGTGACATCCGGAGTGGCACGCGGCCGAGAACCCGGTCTCGATGCGCCTGCTCGGCGCGTTCGGCGATGCGGCACGCGCGCATCGCGACCGAGGCGCGGCATCGCGCTGATGACAGAGATCGAGAACCCGATGGCCACCTCTTCCGACGTCAACAGCTTCGCCGATCTCGAGCGCTGGCTCGACGAGCACAGCGTCACCGAGGTCGAGTGCCTGTGCCCGATCTGTCCGGCGTCGCGCGCGGCAAGATCCTGCCGCGCGACCGCTTCACCGAAGAACGCGGGATGCGCCTGCCGGAAGGAACCATCGCGCTCAGCGTGACCGGCGAAGCGCCGACCCAGGGCCCGTACTTCGATGTGATCCGCGCGACCGATCCCGACATCCACCTGCGGCCCGATCCGAGCACCGTGCGCATCGTGCCGTGGGCCAACGACCCGACCGGGCAGGTGATCCACGATTGCTACGACGCCGCGGGCCGGCTCGTGCCGTTCGCGCCGCGCTCGGTGCTGCGCCGCGTCTGCCGCCTGTACGAAGAAGCCGGCTGGCTGCCGGTGGTCGCCCCCGAGCTCCAGTTCTACCTCGTCGCGCGCAACGACGACCCCGACATGCCGCTGCGCGCACCTATCGGCCGAAGCGGCCGCCCGGAGACCTCGCGCCAGTCGTACTCGATCGATGCGGTCAACGAGTTCGACCCGTTGTTCGAGGATGTCTACGCGTACTGCAAGGCGATGGAGCTGAACGTCGACACGCTCATCCACGAGACCGGCGCCGGGCAGATGGAGATCAACTTCTTCCATGCCCATCCGCTCGCCCTCGCCGACGAGGTGTTCTTCTTCAAGCGCACGTTGCGCGAAGCGGCGTTGCGCCACGGCATGCATGCGACGTTCATGGCCAAGCCGATCGCGGGCGAGCTGGGCAGCGCGATGCACATCCACCAGAGCATCACCGACAAGGCCAGCGGCCGCAACCTGTTCAGCAACGCCGACGGCACGCCGAGCCGCGAGTTCGCCTGGTACATCGGCGGCCTGCAGCGCTATGTGCCGGCGGCAACCGCGCTGTTCGCGCCCTACGTCAACAGCTACCGGCGCCTGACGCGCTTCACCGCGGCGCCGATCAACATCCAGTGGGGCAGCGACAACCGCACGGTCGGCATCCGCTCGCCGGTCGCTTCAGCGGCTGCGCGTCGGGTCGAGAACCGCGTCGGCGGCGCCGATGCGAACCCGTACGTCGCGATGGCGGCAACCCTGGCTTGCGGCTGGCTCGGCTTGCGCCAGCGCATCGAGCCAGGGCCCGAGTGCACCGGCAACGCCTACCTCGACGACTATGCGCTGCCGCGCAGCCTCAGCGAAGCGCTGCAGGCGCTGCGCGACGACACCGACCTGCGCGAGATCCTCGGACTCGAGTTCGTCACGGTGTAAACCGAAGTGAAAGAAGTCGAGCACGACGAGTTCATGAAGGTGATCTCGCCGTGGGAGCGCGAGCACCTGCTGCTGCACGTCTGACCGAACGGCACCGCATGACCGGCTAGCCGGCCCAGCGCGTCAGCGACCCTCGACGAGCCGCCGCTCCGCGATGCGCCTTGCATAGACGCCCATCACTTCGCGGTAAAGCGCGCTGCCAAGGACCTGGTCTTCGTTGCCGGCGTCGATGTTGGGGTTGTCGTTCACCTCGATCACTACGCAGCGGTCGCCGACCTGCTTCAGGTCGACGCCGTACAGCCCGCGGCCGATCAGGTTCGCGGCGCGCACGGCGGTGTCGACGACGACCTCCGGCGCCTCGCCGACCGCGACCGCCACCGTCTCGCCCTCGACCGCGCCCTGCCCGGTTTCGGTCTGGATGATCTTCCAGTGGCCGGGTGCCATGAAGTACTTGCAGACGAAGAGCGGCCGGCGGTCATAAACGCCGACCCGCCAGTCGAACCCGGTCGGCAGCCACTCCTGCGCGATCAGCAATTCGGAGATCGCGAAGAAGCGGTTCGCATGGCCTTCGAGCTGCTCCTCGGCCTCGATCTTCAGCACGTCGAGGCCGAAGCCGCTGTCCGGCAGCTTCAGCACGCACGGCAAGCCGAGCGTCGGGATGACCTGGTCGAGGTTCTCGCGGTGCACCACCATCGTCTTCGGCTCGGGAATGCGATGCCGGCTCATCAGTTCGCGCAGGTAGACCTTGTTGGTGCAGCGCAGGATCGATTCGGGATCGTCGACCACCGGGATCCCGAGCGCCTCGGCACGCCGCGCGAACTCGTACGAGTAGCCGGCGACGTCGGTGCCGCAGCGGATCAGCAGGCCGTCGTAGTCGGGCAAGCGGTCGAGCGCGTCCGGACCGATCAGCTCGGCCGCCAGACCGACCGACGGCGCCGCTTCGACGAAGCGGTGCAGTGCCTCCTCGTTCGACGGCTTGTGCTCCTCGTTCGGGTCCCAGAGGATCGCGACCTTCGGCGCGCCGCCACCGGTGCGCGGCGCGCGCGCCATTTCGGCCTCGGTGATGAACGCCTTGGTCGCTTCGAGCAGGAAGGCGCGGTGCTGCGCGGAAGCCGCCAAACAGAAAACTTCGGAAAGTGGCAATGGAAGACAACGGGGCTCCTTCTGAATCCTTGGCTCAAGAGACAACCCGGCCGTCGCGCGTCGCTTGCTCGCCTGCGGCTCGACCGCGGTGGCCCAGCCGGGCTGCCGGGCTGCTGCGGGCTGCTGCGCCATCGCCGGACGAACGGTCAGCTCGTCCTGCAGCGCGCGATGCACCGCATCGACCGTCTGGCTCCACGCATAGCGCCACACGCAGGCCTGCATGTCGGCGAGCCGCTCGGTGCGCTGATGACCTTTCTCGGCGAGCGCGGCGCGGCACGCATCGACGAACGCCGGCGCGTCGTCGGCGATCCGCACGACGTCGCTGAACATCGCCTTCACGTCGTTGATGCCGGTCGAAACGATCGGTTTGCCGGCGGCCATGTACTCGAGCGTCTTGGTCGGGCTGATGAAGCGCGTCGCCTCGTTCAGCGCAAACGGCATCAGGCAGACGTCCCAGCCGGCGACCAACTGCGGCAGCAGCTCGTACGGCTGCTGGCCGAGCCAGTGGATGTTGGCGCGCTGTGGCAAGCTGGCCGGATCGATCTTGACGACCGGGCCGACCATCACGAGCTGCCAGGCCGGATCGGCATCGGCAACTTCGGCGATCAGACGAGGGTCGATGCGCTCGTCGATCACGCCGAAGAAGCCGAGACGCGGCTTCGCGACTCCGTCCTGCAGCGCTGACGCACGTCGCATCGGTTCGATGCGCTTGACCGCGGCCGCGTTCGCGTAGTGCTCGGCATCGACGGCGCTCGGCAGGCACAGCACGTTCGGGTGCAAGGTCCGCTTCGCTTCGTAGAGGCTAGGTCCGCCGGTCAGCACGAGGTGCGCGATCTTCAGCAACGCGGTCTCGCGCTGGCGCATCTGGCGCGGCGCATTCGTGAACGCCGACAGCTCGTCCATGCAGTCGTAGACGATCGCGCGCGGCGCGAGCTCGCTCAGCAACGGCAGCGCCATCGGCGTGTAGAACCAGACCACGTAGTCGTCGATGCCCTGGCTCGCCAGATGATCGGCCAGCAGCGGCTTCAGCACCGGCAACTGATCATCATGGAACCCCGACGCATCGATCGGCGTGTGCGGGCGCAGCGAACGCACCTCGACGCCGGGCATCGGCGCACTGCGTTCGAGAAAGGCGGCCGCGTCGGACCGGATCGGCTCCTCGACAAAGAGCACCGGGTAGTGGCGTGCGAGGCGTGACAGCAGGTGCTGCGGCCGCTGGAAGACGAAGTTCCAGCGCAGATGGGAGAAGACGATCAGATGGGTCATGGCAGTTCCTGGAACAGGTGGTAAATGGCGCGCACTGCTGTCTCTAATGACCCGCAGAGACGGCAGCCTGCAGCGCCGTGTCATCGACAGTCGCCCGCTGTTCCCGGACAGCGGACATGAACCGTTGCAACGCGTCGTCGAGCGACGGCATCAGCGCCGCTCGCTCGCTACCGAGGACGCCGTAGCGCGGCCGTGGCACGATTAGGCCGAGTGCCTCGGCTGCACACGGTTGCAGCCCCGAGGCGTCGACGCCGGCCAGCGCGGCGGCCCGGTCGGCGAGCTCGGCCCAGCTGACATCGCCGACGTTGGCCAGATGCCAGAGCCCCGACTCCGCGTCGATCAGCAGATCGAGACAGACCTTCACGAGGTCGGGCACATAGGTCGGCGAGATGCGCTCGTCGTCGGCGACTCGCACCTCTTCGCCTGCGGCGAGTGCGCGCAGGGTGCCGGCGACAAAGTTGTACGGGTCCCAAGGTCCGAAGAACGCGCTGGTCCGGATCACCATCGCGGCGGGGTGCTCGGCGAGCACCGCGACTTCGGCGTCGGCCTTGCTGCGCCCGTAGGCGTTCAGCGGCGCGGTCGGGTCGCTCTCGACCCAGGGCCGCGTCGATTCGCCGGAGAAGACCTGGTCGCTCGAGAAGGTCTGCAACGCGATCCCGCGGCCGGCGCAATGCCGCGCCAGGACGGTCGGCCCGATCGTGTTCTCGCGATGGCAGCGATCGGGCTCGGTCTCGGCGGCGTCGATGCGCACATAGCCGCTTGCATTGATCACGGCCCACGGACGATGCAGCTCGAGCGCCGCCGCGACCGAGGCCGAGTCGGCGATGTCCATTTCTCCGCGGGTCAGCAGACGGTACGAGAGATGACGCTCCGCACAGGCGCGCGCAAACGCGCGGCCGAGCGTGCCGCTCGCGCCGCTGATCAGGATCGGCGCGGCAGATCCTTCGGGCAGGGCTTCGCGATAGTGCTTCAGCGGCATGACGACAGTCGGGTTCGACACCGGCTTGCAGAAGAAGCGGCCAGGCCGGCGCCACCATCCCTCGTGGTGCAGGGCCGGGTGAGCGGGCACCTCGCCCGCAGCGAGGCTGCGCACCAGCGTGGCGAGAGCCGTGGGGCGCGGCGTCGGCGAGCGCACGTCGAACGGGCCGGGTTCGTAGTAGCCGCGCGGCGCACAGACGAGGCCGTTCCAATCGAACGACCCGAGCAGCGCCCACACGGTGACCGCGATGACCTCGGCGCCGTCGCGGCGCACGCCTTCGGCCGCGCGCCACACTTCGACGAGCCAGCGCAGCTGGTCTTCGCGATGTGCATCGATGTGGACTTCGGTGATCGCGATTGGCAGGCGATAACGCGACCACGCCTCGTCGAGCAGCGCTCCGATGCCGGGGGTCGGCGTCGCGAGCGCGCGCGCCGCTTCGATGTCGGCCACCATCCGGCCGCCGATCGCACCGCGATGCGCTTCCGGATAGCGCTCGGGTCGATGGTCGATCCAGCGTTCGCCGGTGACGTAGTAGTTGACGCCGACGACATCGGGTGGACAGGGGTTGTCCCGAAACCAGAGCAGCTCGGCGGCATCGGCGCCGGCGCCGGTCAGATAGTCCCAGAGTGCATGCGTCGAATCGACCCGGCCGCACAGCAGGTCCCAGCTCAGCCAGCGCCGCTCGTTGTAGAAGTCGGCGGCCGCCACGAGCGGCTTGGTCGAATAGGTCTTGCCGAGGTCCTCGGTCTGCACCAATCGCGCATTCGGATTGACCTGGCGGATCGCGCGCATCGCGAGCACGGTGGCGCGGACCTGGTTCAGCAGCGCACGCACGAACGACGCATCGTCGCGCGCATGCGGGTACCAGACGCCATAGAGCGCCGCAAAGCGGGCCGTCGTCAGCGGCTCGTTGACGGGCGTCCAGTCGGTCACCCACGGATAGCGCGCGGCGACGGCACCGGCATAGTCCGCGAGGCCGATCGCAAAGGCCGGATCGAGCAGATCGGTGTGGCGCGGACCGCTGCCATGGTGCACCAGGCCGACGATCGGCCGGATGCCGAGCCGGCGCAAGGTGGCCATGCGCTCGTCCGACCAGCGCCAGTCGATCGCGTCGAGACCGTCCGGCGCCATCAGCTCCCAGAGCAGCGGATAGCGGATGGCCTGGATGCCGAGCGTGGCGAAGCGCTCCAGATCATCGGGGCGTGACGCGTGGCCGTTGCGGTCGAGCTGATTCAGGTAGCCGTCGCCGACTCGATTGACGGTGCATTCGAGCCCACCCCAGATCTTGAGCGCTGGGGTGCCTTCGGGTCCGCCCGTCATGAAGCGGCCTGCTGAAGGGTTGGCGTTGGAAGGTGGCGCAAAGGGCGAGACGCCCCGCTGGGTGTTGCATGACTGACTGGGCGAAAGGTAAGCATGACGACATCAAAGTACTTTCGATCGCGATGGCAATCGCCGTACCGCCCGCGATCGACGGACGCTTCGCCGGCACGCGAAATGCCTGTCAAAGTGTCCCCGGGGCCAAGGCCCTTCCCCAACGACTACGCAGAGGACAACGCCATGCTAGGAAGACTCGTCGCCATCGCCGGCCTCGCCGCGGGCGGGTACATGCTGAAGAAGAAGATGGATCAAGCGTCCTCGTCGAAGGGCGGCTCCTTCGTCGAAGACACCATCGAAGTCGATGTTCCCGTGCGCACCGCTTACAACCAGTTCACGCAGTTCGAAGATTTTCCCGAGTTCATGGAAAGCGTGATCCAGATTCGGCAGCTTGATGACACCCACCTCGAGTGGCGCGCCCGCGTCGCCGGCAAGGAAGAGTGCTGGCAATCGGAGATCACCTTCCAGATCCCGGACAAGCGCATCGCCTGGCGCAGCACGTCCGGCCCGGCGAATTCGGGCGACGTCTCGTTCGAGCCGGTTTCCGAGAATCGCACGCGCGTGAACTTGCGCATGAGCTACCGGCCGCCCGGATTGCTCGAGCAGGTTGGCGATGCGCTCGGCGCCGTCGAGCTCGAGCTGAGTCGCAACCTGCAGAACTTCAAGAGGTTCATCGAAAGCCGTCAGGTCGAGACCGGCTCATGGCGGGGCGTGGTCAGCGGCGACGTGTCGATGGCCAAGCCGAACACCGGCGCGCAGACCGCGGACAGCGAAACGAGCACCGTTTATTCCAATCACTGACCCGCGTCGCTTTTCGCTCGAAGGCCTTCGGGCCTTCCCCCGCAACGCCCGATCGCAACAGGGCTTAGGCGGCAAAGCTGGGTTGAATGGCCGGCATCCCCATCGGACGGCCGGCGAGCACTTCGAACTCCTGCGGGTCGTGTGAGCACATCAGATCGAGCTGCTTCGCCTGCGCGCGCTTCAGCTCGCGCAGGCGCTCCTGGTTCCAGAGGCGCTGCCGCCGGTCCTTCTCCATCAAGGTCTGGTACGTCTGCAAGCCCGGCGTGCAATGCGGTCGGGAAAGGTCCATCTCGCCGCGGCATAAGTAGGCGTCTCCGGTCTGCAGCGTCCAGGAGTTGTGGCGTTCGATCGCGACGCCGGCGTGTCCCAGGGTGTGACCGATGAGCGGGACGAGCAGGATCTCGGGTGGCAACCCGTCGAGCTGCCGCACCGCCTCGAAGCCGAGCCAGCGTTCACCGTCGGCAACGCGATAGGTGCGCCATCGGCTGCGACTGCGCCACTGCTGCGGTCGATAGCGCTGGCGGTCGAGCCACGTCGTCTGGGCCAGCGCGCCTTGCTGTTCCTGTTCGAGCAGATGCACCTGCGCGTTTGGAAAATCATCGAGGCCGCCGGCGTGATCGAAATCGAGGTGGGTCAACACGATGTGACGCACGTCCGACGCGGACCAGCCGAGCCGCTCGATCTGCCGGACGGCCGTCATCTCCTCGCGAAAGTCGGGGCTCAAGAGTGCCAGGAACAAGCGACTCAGGCGTGCCTGCGGATTGCGCACGTCCTCCAGCCCGAACCCGGTGTCGATCAGGACCAGCCCCTGCTCGGTTTCGACCAGCAGGCAATGGCAGCACAGGCGTCCGCGGCGGAAGATGCCGCCGGTGCGTCCGTCCATCAGGCGTCCTCCGAGCGGACACGACGAGATGCAATTTAGGTGTTGGATGCGCATGGTCGGACGAACTATCTTTGTGGACGCAAGGCGGCAAGACCTGTTCCTGAAAGCGGACCCTCGCAGTGGGCCGGAAGGATTTCAAGGAACCTGTAAATGGTCCAGGGCCTTTGACCGAGCTGCAGCTGACGCTGCACGCGGACGGCCGGGGATCGATTCGATCTGGCCGGCCGATTCGATCGGCCGGCCACGCTTGATGCGGGCCCGGCCGTTCTGACTATCAGCGCGTCGTCCCGCCGCTGGTGCCGCTGCCGCTGCCGGTCGTCCCCGAACCGGACGACCCGGTGCCGCTGCCCATCGAGCCGCCCGACGATCGGCTGCCCGTGCCCGACGTGGAGCCGCCGCCGGTTCCGGTGCTGCCGCTGCTCATGCCACTGCCGCTGCCGCTGCGCTCGTTGCGAGAGCCGCTGTTCGTCGATCCACTCATGCCGTTGCCCGACGAGTTGCCGTTCTTCATCGAGCCGCCGCTGCCGTCGCGCATTTCACTCGAGTTGCCGGTGGTGGCACCGCTGGCGGCACCGTCGTTCGTTCCAATGCTGCCCGAGCGCATGGAGCCGCCCAGCGGACGCTGCTGACCGGTCACACCCTGCTGCTGCGACGACGACCCACTGCCGCTCATGCCGCTCGACCCGCTGCCCGTTGAGCCGCTGCCCGTTGAGCCGCTGCCCATCGTGCCGCTGCCCATCGTGCCGCTGCCCGTCGTGCCGCTGCCGCTGCCCGTGGATCCGCTGGTCCCGGTGGAACCCGTCGCGCCGGTCGAACCGGTCGAGCCCTTGGACCCTGTCGCTCCGGTTGTCCCAGATGTCGAGCCGCCGGTCGTCCCGGTCTGTGCCAGCGCCATGCCGGCCGACACGCCAAGCGCGATGGCGATCAGCGTCTTGTGAAAGGCGATACCTCTGGAAGTCGAAGTCATGACGTCTCCTGTTGAGTGCATTGAAGTCGGCGACATGCCGTACTGCGATGACTCGGCAACCTGCATACCAATCAGCGCTTCGCCGCATCGAGATGGAGCGATGCAACGAAGAATCGAAGCCGAGGTCTTGCGAGGGGGTCTGCTCCGCAAGGTCGCGTCCGGCTCGGTGAGAACTCCTACAAAGCGACGCCGACCCGCCTCGGCAAGGTGAGCGCTGTGCCGACGGTTCACAACCAGCCGGTGCTGGCTGGCACACGCGTTGCTGGACTTTGTCGATCAGGGCTCACTCGATCGACCATGGCTTGGAACATTCGCCTGCTCCGACGTCCGCAGGCCCGTCCACTCCCTTCCACCGAACTCTCGACGCCGACCCCGCCGACCGAGATCTCGCCGGCGACGCTGGAACAGCTGCTCGCGATCTTCCTGCGCCTGGCGGCCATCCTGCAGCTCACCGCGCATATCGCCGTGCGGCTCGAAAAGTTCGACCATCACGCCGCGCTCGCCGCGCAACTGGCGGTTCTCAAGGCCCGCGTGCAGGCCGGCGAGAACAGCCAGCCGCTTGCAGCGGCTTTGACGGAGTTCGGTCAAGAGTTCAAGGAGTTCGTCACTGCCGAACTGCTGTTGCGACCTCGGTGAACGACGTGCGTCGAGGAGGTGCTCGGAGCGGTCGTTGCCGACCCTCGGCGGACGTTCGCGTCCGCTTCCTCCACTCATGCGTTCAGAAGTTTCATCATGGCCTCACGTTTCATCGTTCCCTTCGGCCGCGGCGGCGGCGATCCGATCCTCAGTCTCCACCGCGAGATGAATCGGCTGTTCGACGACATGTTCGGCGGCATGGGGTCGCGCCAGGGCGGTCAGCAGGGCAGCCTGATGTCGATTCCGTCGCTCGACATCCACGAAAAGGGCGACGAGCTCAGCGTCAGCGTCGATTTGCCCCGCGTGAAGGGCGAGGATGTCGACGTGCGCCTGGATCGCGACGTCCTCACGATCAGCGGCGAGCGGAGATCCGAGCAGGACCCGCAGCAGCAGTCGAACTACCACGTGATGGAGCGCAGCTACGGCCGCTTCAGCCGGTCGATGCAGCTGCCGTCATGCCCGATCCGAACCAGGTCAGCGCCGACTTCGAGCACGGCGTGCTGCAGATCCGGATGAAGCGCCATGCGGAGCAGGAGCGCTCCCGGCGCATCGAGGTCCGGACCGGCGACCCCAAGGGGCAGCAGTCCCTTTCCCAGAGCAGCGGCCAGGACCCGATGACGAGCACCGGCTCGACCTTAGGCTCGGACGGCGCAGGTCAGTCGGGCGCCGGCCAGAAAGGCTCGGGACAGGGCAGCAGCAGTTCCGCGTCGATGCCGTCCGGCGGATGAGGAACGTCGCCGTCCCTCTCTAAAAGTGAATGGGCGACCGGCCGCGCCGGTCAGCCCTACCTGCGCGGAAACCGGTCCGCGCCGCCGCGGCTCCCCTGTGCGCCTTCGAGCCCTTGCGACGACCCCGTCGGCTGGCCATCGCCCATGCCGGTCCGGCCGCTTTGCGAGCCGAGAACGCTGCCGCCGCGCGACCCGGTGCTGTCGTCGGGCAGCCCTTTCTGCTCGGGCGTGTCTTGTGCGGTCGGCGCCCTCGCCTCGCCGGATGTGGCGCCCTCGCTGGCTTCCTCGGTGGCGCCCTCGCTCGCTTTCTCGTTGCCGTCGCCGGGGAGCAGCCGCTCGCCGGTCGGCGCCTGGGGGACTTTCTCGTTGTTGCCCATCACAACTCCTGTTGCCGATCCGATGGTTGCGACGCGGCAACCGCGATGCCCGCGGTGTCGTCGCCACCGGCTGCTGCAGCGAGCGATGCCCTTGTCGCGAGCAGCCCGCCGGCCGACCCGTACGATCGCACATGGCCGATGAGCAGACGCTGACGATCAGCGGCCGCGAGGTCGTCGTCACGCATCCGGACAAGCTGCTGATTCCCGACGCGCGGGTTCGCAAGCTCGACCTCGTCAACTACTACGTGGCCGTCGCCGAGGGCGCGCTGCGCGGTGCCGGCGGGCGGCCTTGCGTGATGGTGCGCTACCCCGAAGGCATCGCCGGCGAGTTCTTCTTCCAGAAGCGCGCGCCGGCCAAGCGACCGCCGGAGCTCGAGGTCGCGACGATCCGCTTTCCATCCGGCCGCACCGCAGACGAAGTGGTGCCGCGCCACCCGGCCGACCTTGCATGGCTGGCCAACATGGCCTGCCTTGAGCTGCATCCGCACCCGGTCCGCGCCGACGACTTGGAGCATCCCGACGAACTGCGCGTCGACCTCGATCCGGTGCCCGGCGTCGAATGGCCGCAGATCCAGCAGGTCGCGCGCGTCGTGCACGAGGCGCTGGCCGATGTCGGGCTCGTCGGCTGGCCGAAGACTTCGGGCTCGCGTGGCGTGCATGTGCTGGTCCGCATCGAGCCGCGCTGGCGCTTCGAGGAGGTGCGGCGCGCCGCATTGGCATTGGCGCGCGACGTGGAGCGCCGTGCACCGGGCCTCGCGACGAGCGCGTGGTGGAAGGAAGAGCGCCACGGCGTCTTCGTCGACTACAACCAGAACGCGAAGGACCGGACCGTCTGCTCGGCCTATTCGGTGCGGCCCAAGCCGGATGCGCGCGTCTCCACGCCGGTAAGCTGGGAGGAGCTCGACGACTGCAATCCGGCCGACTTCACGTTGTGGACGGTGCCGAAGCGCTTTCAGTCGATCGGCGATCCGCATGCCGGGATCGATGCGCACGCCGGTTCCCTCGACGCGCTGCTCGAGCTCTCGGCCCGCCATGAGGCCGAGGGCCATGGCGATGCGCCCTGGCCGCCGCACTACCGCAAGGGGGCGGACGAGCCGACGCGGGCGCCGCCGTCAACGCAGCGGAAGAAAGCGCCGCTGATCGAGATCGCGCGTGCCGATCGCGAGGCCGATGCGGAGGCCGCCGCCGACGCCTGGAAGGCCGCTCACCCGAAGGTGGCTGCGCTGCTCGCGCCGGAAGACGTGCTGATCGACCGGATGCGCGGCAGCTCGTCGGTCTCGTACCGGGTGCGCGTCAACCTGACAAAGGTGCCGGCGAAATTGCGGCCGAAGGCGCCCTAGCGCGCCACCTCAAAGCCACCCATCTCGGAGTCTCGAAAACCTGCCGGTCTTCCTGCAAAGAACGTAGGCGTTCCCGGATCAAGGCGATCGCCTCGGCAAACCTTACCGGGTCTTGCTGGTAGATCGAGAGGCGCGCTTCCAACAGGTCGATGTGCTGCTGCCGGGCGCGGTTCTTGGCAGCAACGAGCTTTCTTCTCGATTTCATGTGCTGTCGGTGGCACGCAGCGAGCCTGATGCGAGAGGCGGCGTGATCAGGCGTTCTTCACGCGCTGAAGAATCCCCTTCGAATCGTCGAAGCCGAGCGGCGCCGACGTGTGCTCGTGAACGATCCGCGGCACGTGCCCGATCGTCTTCAGCGCCCACGTGACGCGGTTCTGCATCGCGCGCAGCGGCTCGCCCTGCGCCGAGACCGCCGCATAGGTGGCGATCGCGCTGATCACGAGGAAGTCGCGGCCCTCGGAGGTCTGCACGTCGTCGAACGTCACCTTGACCTTCTCGGTGCCGAGCGACGTGAACCACCCCTCGACCGCGACCTGCCAGGCCGCAGCGCCTTCGTACGACCAGACGCCCCACGCGTCGAACACCCGGACGCCGGGGTCGTACAGGCGCATGAAGGCGTCGACGTCCTTCGCGAGCACGGCCGACTTGTAGATCTCGAGCACACGGGCGGTCGCTTTGTCGATGTCGCTCACTTCGCATCTCCTGCTTCGGGCGAGGCAACGATACGCCTTGCCCTCCGTCGATGCGAAGCTGGCCGCGGCCTACGTGCCGAAGGACACTGACGTCTTCTTCCATTCCGAGAACGTCATCGTTGGCATGAGCCCGCTGCCCGGCGAGGGCTTCGAGGACCGCAACTGATCATGGACGTGTCGCAGGGCAAGATCGCGGCCAAGTAGAGCGGCGCAAGCCGATTCGCATCGGCCATCCGGGCCGCGGTTTTGACCCACACTTGCACGGTCCTCATCTCGGCCCGTGCTCCGTGGTCTCGATCCCATGACAACGACGTTTCCCCTCGCCCGCCCCGCTGCGCTCGGCTTCGACGGCGAGCGCCTCGCCCGCATCGGCCGCTTTCTCGCCGAGCGCTATATCGAGCCCGGGCTCCTGCCGTGCGCACTGCTGCTCGTCGCCAGAAAGGGTGAGCTCGTCCACAAGTCGGTGCTCGGCCATGCCTCGCTCGCGAAGAAGAAGCGGCTCGAGGAGGACACGATCTTTCGCATCTACTCGATGACCAAGCCGGTCACGAGCATCGCGCTGATGATGCTTGCCGAAGAAGGCCGCATTTCGCTCGACGACCTGGTCTCGCGCTGGATTCCGTCGTGGCGCGAGCAGACGGTGTACCGGGCCGGGCAGCCGGGCGCCTTCAACACGCGGCCGGTCGATGCGCCGATGCGCGTCATCGACCTGATGCGCCACACGTCGGGCCTGACCTACGGGTTCCAGAACCGCACCAACGTCGACGCCGCCTACCGCAGCCTTCGCCTCGACGCCTTCGAGGCCGAGAGCCTCGAGGCGCTGGTCGACAAGCTGGCCTGTGTGCCGCTCGAGTTCTCGCCCGGCACAGCCTGGAACTACGGCGTCTCAACGGATGTCGTCGGCCACCTCGTGAGCCTCGCGTCGGGGCTGCCGTTCGACGAGTTCGTGCGCACGCGCATCCTCGTGCCGCTCGGCATGCACGACACCGACTTTCATGTTCCCGAATCGAAGCTTGCGCGCTTCGCCGACTGCTACGTGCGGTCGGCCGCGGGCACGCTCGCACCGGCGCAGCTCGGTGAGTTCGTCGCGCCGCCGCGCGCGCCGTCGGGCGGCGGCGGCCTCGTCGGCACGGCCGCCGACTACCTGCGCTTTTGCGAGATGCTGCGCCGCGGAGGCGAGCTCGACGGCGTGCGTCTGGTCGGCCCGAAGACGCTCGCGCTGATGCGCGCCAATCACCTGCCCGGCGGCAAGAACCTCGCCGACCTCGCGCCGCCCGGCATGTTCTCGGAAGCGGCCTACCAGGGAATGGGTTTCGGCCTCGGCTTCGCGATGGTGACCGACCCGGCCCGCTACGGCGTGACCGCGTCGCGCGGCGAGTTCTCATGGGGCGGCATGGCGTCGACCGCGTTCTGGGTCGACCCGGTCGAGGACGTCTGCGTCGTCTTCATGACCCAGCTGATGCCGTCGAGCACCTACCCGGTGCGGCGAGAACTCAGGACGATGGTGAACGCGGCGATCGTCGAGGCGGTCTGAAGAGCGGTCCGTCAGCCGCCCGAGCAGGACAAGAACGATCCGGAGGAGTTCGCTGTGGTCATGCTCAGCGCCCCATCTGACTTTCAGCTCGATTCGTTCCCCCTGCACTTGGACAAGAAAGGCAAGCTCGTCCGCCTGGTTCCAGCGGCGGTGTTGAATCACTTTCAACGGGGCGTTTGGTCCGTCTGTTCGGGGCCCGCGCACCGCGGACGGCGCCTTCACCATAAGGTCAGCGTGTAGCGGAACTTGCAGACGGAGCAAGAACATGCAAGATTGAGCGTCATTAAGCGTCTCATCGCATGACCCGGCAAAACAAGGCGAAACGTCGTCGAAGCGCGGAGCGGCTTCGACTCAACGCGACTACTTTCGCATCTACATGGAGCAGCCATGTGCCGGCTTTTTTCTGGGCAGGCCTGTGCGGAGCCGTTCGATCGGGCCACCGCCGCCAGCACGTTGGGTCGGCTGAACGCTGGCCACTACGCGGACCTGTCGGTGAGTGACACGGGGCACGGTATCAGCACTGAAGTCCAGAAGCGGATGTTTGAACCGTTCTTTACGACAAGGGCCAAAGAGGGTGGAACCGGGCTTGGATTGGCAGTCGTGCACGGCATCGTCGTCGCGCACGGGGGCGCCATCACGGTGCAAAGCACGTTGGGCGAAGATCAACGTTCCATGTCTATCTGCCGCTCACCACTGACCGGCCCTCGCGACCGGTCGAAGTGCAGTCATCGCAAAGGCCTGTTGCTACTGGCCAGCGTGTTCTCTACGTGGACGACGACGAGGTGATCTTGCTGATGGTCCAGGGGTTACTACAACGCCATGGCTTGGAGCTTTCCCTATTCCAGAGCCCTGGGGACGCGCTGGCGGCGGTAAAAGCCAGATCTGATCAGTTCGATAGGTCGTGACCGACCATGACATGCCGGGCATGTCTGGCCTGGGCCTTACCCGAGAGATAGCGCGGATCCGCCCCGACTTGCCGATCCTGCTCAGTTCCGGGTTGGTGACCGACGACCTTCGCTCGGAGGCGCGACCGCCGGAGTGCTTGAGGTCTTTTGCAAAGACGACAGTTACCGCGATCTCGGTGAAACCGTGCTTCGGCTGCTTGCTGCGGCGGAAAGGAGCCGCGTTCCACGGAGCCAATAGTGCCACTTCATTCGATCACCTCATGGGCGCGGAGTAGCATGCTTGGCGGGATCGTGAGTCCGAGCGCCTTAGCCGTCTTCTGGTTGATCGTCAGGTAGAACTTGCTCGGCTGCTCGACCGGCAGCTCCGCGATCTTGGCGCCTTTGAGGACACGATCGGCGAGGTATGGCAGCCGGCGCACGTCGTCGATGATGTTCGAGCCATAGGACGTCAGGACCCCGTCGCGCGCGACTTCCGGAAACCCAATGATCGCCGGCAATCGCTGCTCGATGGTCAGCTTCGCGACACGCGCGCCATGCGCGAACAGGAATCCCTGACCGAAGATCAGCAACGCATCGACCGGCTCACGTGCGAGCGTCGCGAATGCGGCGTCTATATCGTCGGGCGAACGCAGCTCGATCGGTCGCAGCGTGACGCGAGACTGCGCGCCGCCGGCTCGACTTCGGCAGCGATTGCTGCATGGAACGAAACCGCTGGATTGAAAAGGGTCGCGATGCGCGACGCTTTCGGGACCATTTCCCTGAGCAGTTCCAATTGCTTCGCGGAACCCCCGGACCCCAGTCCGCCCAAGCCAGTGACGTTTCCGCCGGGCCGGGCCAAGCTCGCGACGAGCCCCGACCCGACCGGGTCGCCGACATAGTAGAAGAGGATAGGGATCGTCGCCGTCGCGTTCTTCAGCGCCGTCGTATGCGGCGTTCCTGAAGCGACGAGTAGATCGACCTTGCGCTGTACCAGATCGGCGGCATGCGCGGCTATGCGCTCGCTGCGGCCGGTATAGCGGTTGTCGATCATGTAGTCCCGGCCTTCGACCCAGCCCAATTCGCGCATGCCTTGGTTAAACACTTCTACGGGCTGCGTGCCGGCCCATGGACCGCTGCTGAGCCAGCCGATGCGATAGACCTTGCCGGGCGTCTGGGCGCGACCGGCGCCCCCTACGGCGAGCAGCGCGCTTGCGATGGCGCAGATCAGCGTTCCGCGTGTGCTCATTCGATCACCCCATCGGCGCGCAGAAGCAGCGATTACCGGATCGTGATGTAGAGGGCCCTGGAACAATGAAGGGAGTCAGTGCGCGTCCGACCTGGCCACTGCTGAACGAGTTGCGGGGAACTCTACGCTTTATACGACTGCTTCGGCCGAAGAGCTCGGCCATCCTTGGCATGTCAACTAAGCGATTGCCCTGTGTCAGCTGCATGTCTCCAAGTTGTCCTTCGCTCTGGCGGCTGCCACCGTAGGGATCGTCGATGTCGGGCCAGCGGTCACACACCTCAGAAAGCCTGAAGCCACAGCCAGCGGCTGATGGTTGTCGCGGACGGACAAATTCTTGACCGATTGGGACAAGACGCGCACAGGGCGCCCTTGATAGTCTGCGAAGCGATTCGCACTCACTCTCTTGATGGCTGCTGTGACAGCACCAAGCGGTGCAGTGCCGCGGCATTCGGCACCCGGCCAAGCCGACCAGTCCAGCGGCGTGATCGCCCCATGATCCCGACCGAATTCCTGCGACGGTGAATCACCGACGAGTTCGGCGATCGCCGCATGACGAGCGGGGCACTGCTTGGTTCACAAGTCAACCATTTACGTTTCGCATCCAGTGCGAACAATCGATGAAATTCCTTGGACATCCCCTCTTCATTGTCTTCGCCTCCACTCTGTTGGTTTTTCTGGCGGGCATCTGGTGGCTTCTCCGTCGACAGCGCGAAAAAACGCATCGCGAACAGCGGGCTTCGCTCCTGCGCGAGAGCGAGCCGACTGTGATGGAATTTCTGCACGAGGTGCGACCGGACACGATCCCGTTGGATGAGGACGGACCCGTGAGCCCCCGCGCCATGGCGCTGGACAGGAAGGACGCCACAAGACAAACCATCAAGCGCAAAGAGACGAGATCCGGCTTGGCGGTACTAAGCGAACTGATTGAAAAGCAAAGGACGGGCATAGCGTCAGCCCGCGCCACGGGCCTGGACGTGAGCCTCCTCGAGAAGCGACTGAAAGTCCTCACGGATACCCACGAGCAGTACTCCTCGGCGCTCAAGGATCTGCTCACGGGTTGCGTGGATGACGAGAAGGGGAAGGGCGGTAACCAATGACGGTCAGGCTGATGCTGGGCGTCGAACCGCTGGCGCCGATGGAATTTGAAGAGGAACGGCATCCGTTCGATCACCCTGATTGGCTCTTTGAAATCAAGTACGACGGGTATCGCGTCTTGGCGAGCACCGGCAAGGAAACGCGGTTGACGACCCGGCGGGGAGCTGACGCGACCGCTTGGTTTCCCGAGGTCGCGGAGTCGTTGCAGAAGTTACCGCCCGGCTGTGTGATTGACGGCGAGATTGCGGTGCTCGACGACATGGGCCGCAGCGACTTCCAGCAAGTGCAGACCAGAGCGAAAGCCAGGCAGCGGCGAGAGGGACTGTCCTTCGTCACGTTCTGTGCCTTTGACTTTTTGGTGCATCGTGGGAAGGACGGCAGAGGCTGGCCACTGAAAGCGCGCAAGGAGGCCCTGGGCGAGGTGCTGGCGCCCAAGCCACCGGCGATCCGGTACGTCGAGCATGTCGTTGGCAAAGGCAAGTGGCTGTTCGATCAAGTCCTTGATTTGCAGCTGGAAGGCATGGTGGCCAAGCGGCTCGACTCGATCTATCGGTCGGGCGAGCGCACGCGCGATTGGTTGAAGATCAAGAGAACCGTGCCTCCGCGCGACTCGGGCGGTGAGTGATCTTGGATCCCGATGGCGAGGAATGCCGGCATGCCGTCTGGCTGCCCGTGGCCGACTTGGCCGTCAGCCGGCCACTAGCGCGCCTTCGGCGGTCCGGGAGGCAAGGTCAAGTCTGCTGGAACGTCGGGATTCAAGTCGTTCCACCGTATCCGCAGTTTCCCGTCGACAAGAAGTTGTTTGAGCAACGCGACATAGTGCTGGCGCGTGATCTGGTACAGCTCCAATCGCTTCTCGAACAACGTGGCGTCCCAGCCCCTCTCACGTACGAGCGCTGTCCGGCTGGCCTGCTCGCTGATCACCTGGTCGAGCAACGCTAGTGGACCGTAACACTTGAAGTGGAAGCAATGCGACGCGCTGGATCGAAGTACTTCCACTTCACGGGTTTTGGCTGTTTGTTGTACTGGCGGATGTAGCGCATGAGTTTTCGCTTGAGGTCCGGCACTGAGGTGAAGACGCCGCGTGCGATCACGTCGCGCTCGATCTTGCCGAACCACAACTCGACCTGGTTGAGCCAGGACGAGTAGGTCGGGGTGAAGTGCATATGAACGTTGGCGTGCTCGATCAGGAACTGCTCGACCTGCTTGGTCTTGTGCGCCGAGAGGTTGTCGGCGATCACATGGATCTCC
>Ga0207701_10001620_pt1 | contig 23516 bp, 17 predicted proteins | sample KBSSwiSSwithPhiX_FD_184294 | JGI IMG/M metagenome (GOLD analysis project Ga0207701, IMG submission 184294) | Switchgrass rhizosphere bulk soil microbial communities from Kellogg Biological Station, Michigan, USA, with PhiX - S5 (SPAdes) (version 2) | ecosystem: Environmental > Terrestrial >... | reverse complement strand
AATCCTGCAACGTTACAAAGATTTGCAGGACATTATCGCTATCCTCGGTCTCGACGAGCTTTCTGAAGACGACAAGCTGACGGTATCGCGTGCACGTAAGATCCAGCGTTTCTTCTCACAGCCGTTCACGGTGGGTGAGCAGTTCACGGGCCTTAAGGGCGAGTACGTAAAGGTCGAAGACACCATCAAGGGCTTCCGTGAGATCCTTGACGGCAAGTGCGACGATATGCCCGAACAGGCATTCTACATGGTCGGCACCATTGAACAGGCACGGGAGAAATCTCAGAAGATGGCGGCAGCAGCGTAATTCTAACTTTTAGGTCCCAAGTTGAAGGGCTCGTTACCCGAAACTTAAAGCCTGAAAGCTGATACACATTATGATAAGACTGGAAATAGTTACGCCTGAAAAGAAAGTCGTTGACGCTGAGGTTGATTCGGTGACGTTACCCACCGCGTCTGGCGAGGCTGGCATTCTTCCAAACCATGCTCCACTGATCTCTGCGTTAAAGCCGGGTATTCTTGCGTACACGCAGCGAGGTACTACCGAGCGCATCGCGGTCGGTGGAGGATTTGTCGAGGTCAGCAGCGACAAGGTATCGGTCCTTGCCGATTCGGCCGAAACATCGAGTGAGATCAACGTGGAGGCTGCACGTACTCAGTTGCAGGAAGCTGAACGAGCTATCGCGTCAGCCGCTACTCAGCCGGTTGACGAGACAGAATCGCTTCGCGAACAACTTGAGTCAGCCGATGCCCGGCTTCGCCTTGCTGCCGGCAGATAAGTTAATTTCATTTAAAGAACAAGCAAGCCGTCGTGCAGACGACGGCTTTTTATTTGCTTGTTGCAATAACACTAGGCCGCCCGGGTTTCTCCGCCGAGTATTGTCATCACTTCCCCAGTGATATAGCTCGAGTCAATGTTCGAGGCAAAGAACACAAAGGCCGGGGCGATCTCTTCGGGTTGGGCAGGACGTTTCATCGGCGTATCCGCTCCGTGCTGAGCGACCTCTTTCGGTTCCTTGTCGACAACGTTAAGAGGGGTCCACACAGGGCCAGGTGCCACGCAATTAACGCGAATTCCCTTTTCGACCAGTTGTTGAGCCAGAGATTTCGTAAAAGCATGGATCGCTCCTTTTGTCGCCGAATAGTCCAATAATTGGCCTGTGCCCTCGAGGCCGGTGATCGAGCCTGTGTTCACGATCGCGCCGCCTTTGGGCAGATGCTTGATCGCTGCTTTGGCCATATAGAAGTATCCAAATATGTTCGTCCTAAATGTTTTCTCAAACTGCTCGTCTGTCAGATCTTCGATCGATTTTTGATGCTGCTGGAATGCTGCGTTGTTGACGAGGATGTCTAGGTGGCCAAATTCCTCCACCGCCTGTTCGACAGCTTTTTGGCAAAAGCCTGCGTCAGTTACATCGCCAGCGATCAAGAGGCAACGGCGGTTTTCAGATTCAACAGCTTGCTTTGTCTCTTCAGCGTCGCCCTGTTCCTCTGGAAGGTAGACGATTGCCACGTCAGCACCCTCACGTGCAAAGAGGACAGCGACGCTTCGGCCTATGCCGGAGTCGCCTCCTGTAACGATAGCAGCCTTGCCCGCGAGTTTGTCTGCACCTTTATAATCGGGGGCCAAATACTGTGGGCGCGGCGTTATTTTCTTCTCAATTCCCGGATGCGGCTGATGCTGCTCCGGCATTGGGCTCTTTGGTCTGTCTCCTGTTTGCTCCTTTCCTTCTGCTGCTTTTCCCATTTGCTCGTACCTCAAATAAATGCGGGGAAGGCCATCCTTCCCCGTAACTGACGTATTTAACCGTCATATTATCTCGTTAATATAGATCAAACGATCATGATTTTTTGTGTCCCGAACCGCCTTTCTTTTTGCCACCGTGGTCCTGTTTGTTCACCGTAGCCCAAGCTCGACGTTCTGCTTCTTTCTTAGAAACACCTTTTTTCTCATAGCCTTCCTCAATATGGTCGGCTTTACGCTCTTGTTTGTCGGTATATTTACTTTTTTCCCCTCTCGGCATTACTGCTCGTACCTCCGATTAGAATATGCTCGATGAGCGGCTCATTCTCTGACGACGTGCCCGGCTAAATATCATCCGTGCCCTATCATATATCTCATCGCCAGGCTGATATATGGACGGATCCTGTCGAACATTGCGTCGAATTATATTATTCGGAGCGATGCGAGGTGACCCCGATCCCAGATGTAATGGCCGCTCCATCGGCGTGCCCTGATTGTGAAAGATGTTCAGCATTTGATTCTCCCCGGTGCGTTCGATTTCGTACACAAGCTATGTTATGTGTGTTTTTGGCAATAGCTGTGCCACGGCGTTTCACTCCAAATTCGATTGACACGATAAAGGGGTTTTAGTAGCCTCAACCTATTGATTTATATCTGGCTTTAGCCGGGCAGGAATTAACAAAACTGAAAAAAATAGAACTACCATCGCAGGGCCTCAACACGCTTTTCGGCGTACAAGATCAAAACATCAAATATCTCGAATCTCTTCTCGACGTTAATATCGGAGCACGCGGCAATGAACTGCTGATTGACGGCGATGAGACGGATATCAAGACCGTCGAAAGGATTCTCAGTGATTTTGGCGAGTTGTTCGATGAAGGCAATCACTTCTCGGACAAGGAGCTGAGAGATGCCTTTAAGCAGATCGCTGAGGACAGGGCTTATAGTCTCAAGGACTATTTCCTAAAGGCTCGGTTCAATCCATCGGGAAAGAAACAGGTCGCTCCCAAAACAGCTAATCAACGTAAATACATTGACGCGATAGCAAACAATGATCTGGTTTTCGGGATCGGCGTTGCTGGTACGGGAAAAAGCTTTCTTGCTGTAGCAATGGCGGTCGATGCGTTGTTTAAGAAACAGGTGAACCGCATCATCCTGACTCGCCCCGCCGTTGAAGCCGGTGAGCGTCTGGGCTTTCTGCCCGGAGACCTGCAGGAAAAGGTAGACCCATACCTTAGACCGCTATACGACGCACTGTTCGATCTTGTCGATGCTGAAAAGGTAACCAAGATGCTCGAGAAACGCATTATCGAGATCGCGCCTTTAGCGTTCATGCGTGGACGAACTCTGTCAGACGCATTCATCATCCTGGACGAGGCCCAAAACACGACGAGCGAGCAGATGAAGATGTTCCTCACGCGAATCGGTTTCGGTTCAAAGGCGGTCGTCACCGGCGATAAGACCCAGATCGACCTGCCGCGAGGGCAAAAGAGTGGGCTTAAAGAAGCCGAAAATGTTCTTGCTGACCTTGAGGGCATCGATTTTGTGTACTTCAGCGACAAAGACGTTGTTCGGCATAAGCTAGTTCAGATGATCGTCAAGGCTTATGAAGATCACTCGCCCGATACTGGCAGCAGGCCTTGAACAATGTCCGCGACTGTCGTCAATCTGCAACGTAAAGTCCCACTCGACTCGAAATCGTTTAATTCGTTCCTGAATACGTCCCTGAAGTTAGTCGAAGAAGCCAAGGGCAAATATGCGGCTGTTGCGTTCGTCTCTGACCATCGCATGATCGAGCTGAACAAGCTCTTTCGCCAGAAAGACTCCACCACTGATGTTCTGTCGTTTCCGCATGAACCAGACGAATTTGATCCGGACGAATCGAACATGGGCGATATTGTGATTTCTACCGAACAGGCAGCTCGCCAAGCTGACGAAAATGGCCTGAACATTGAAATCGAGATCAAGCAACTTATCCTTCACGGCTTGCTTCATTTGTGCGGTTACGACCACGAAACCGATTCGGGCGAGATGAACAGACGCGAACTCGAGCTACGTGATAAACTCGGAATCTAATTCACTTATGACAGATTCCCGAAAGAAAGCCGATCCGTGTGTGATGGTGATTTTCGGTGCGACAGGCGACCTTACCAAGCGAAAGCTTTTTCCCGCCCTTTACAATCTCGCTAAGGATGATTTCCTTCCTCATTCGTTCGCGATCGTTGGTGTAGGACGGCAAGAGTTGAGCACCGACGACTACAGAAAAGAGATGGTATCGAATTTGAAAGAATTCGTGCCCAACGGCCCGGACGCAAAGCTTCTAAAGTGGTTCGATGAAAGAACGTATTATACAGGCGGTGATTTTGACGACGATAAGAAATTGTTCGGCGATCTGAAAGAACTTCTTGGCGAGGTGACAGCGAAGCACCAGATACCCGAGAATTTCTTCTTTTACCTTGCTACTCCTCCAACATTATTTGCTAATGTTACGCAAAAAGTCGTTAAGAACGGCCTGTCGAAAGAGGACAACGGCAACTGGCGAAGGTTCATTTATGAAAAACCCTTTGGCCGCGACCTGGAGTCTGCCCGAGCATTGAATAAATCGCTTCTGCGGCAAATAAAGGAAACTCAGATCTATCGAATCGACCACTATCTCGGTAAGGAAACAGTTCAGAACATCTTAGTATTTCGGTTCGGCAACAGCATATTTGAGCCCATTTGGAATCGTAATTATGTCGACCATGTCCAGATAACAGTAGCCGAGGATTTGGGTATCGAGCAACGCGGCGGCTATTACGACTCTGCCGGAGCCCTTCGCGACATGATCCCGAACCATATATTTCAACTGGTTACTCTGACAGCAATGGAACCGCCGGTATCATTCGAGGCAAACGCCGTTCGTGATGAACAGTCAAAGATATTATCGGCGATACAGCCCTTTACGCCGGAAGATGTTTTGCACTATGCAATACGGGGCCAATATGGCGAAGGTAAGATCAAACAGGAAACGGTTCCAGCGTATCGCGCTGAAGAAAAGGTCGCACCTTATTCAGATACGGAAACATTTGTCGCACTGAAACTGACACTCGACAATTGGCGATGGGCCGATGTGCCGTTCTACGTCCGAACCGGCAAGCGGATGCCAACAAAGCACTCGACCATTATTATCGAATTCAAAAAGGCTCCGTTCGTCCTTTTCCGTGAGACCAGTGTCGAACGCCTTAGGACAAATCGCATCGTTATTCACATTCAACCCGACGAGGGCATCACATTGCATTTTGGTGCAAAGATACCTGGACCGATCGTAAACGTCGGCCCTGTCGATATGGACTTTAACTATAGCGACCATTTCGGAGACCAGGTTGCGACCGGTTATGAACGTTTGCTTTACGACTGCATGATCGGCGATGCAACGCTTTTCCAACGTGCGGACATGGTCGAAGCTGCGTGGGGTATAGTAACACCCATAATCGACGTCTGGGGCGCCATTCCGGCTCGTGATTTTCCAAATTATTCCGCTGGCACCTGGGGTCCAAACGAATCAGAAGAGTTGCTTGCCAGGGACGGCCGCCAATGGAAAAATATGGCCGAATAGGGCCTAACAATATGTTGGCGAACTAAAATTGCAAAATCTAGAATTTCGAACTAATGGAACTTGAAATAGCCGGTCTTGTCATCATCCTGCTGGTGCTGGTTTTTCTGGCTACAGTTGACACCGCATTCTCGCGGCTTTCGGACGTAAGTTTGCGTCGGTTGGCCACTGATGCGGAAGAGTCCGGCCGCACCGCATCCGCGGTATTACTACGAGAGATACTTGAAAATCGCCCCCGTTTTCGGCTTCTCCTTTCCTCCGCGATCCAGATACTACTCATCATCTTTACTGTAGCTCTCACACTTTTAATCAAATCCTACGTGGATGACGATCTGCGATTGCTCATCATTTCTTTGCTTTTTGCTCTTGGCTCAACTGTCATTGTCCGGCAGATATTTCCACGGCTGCTCGTGAACAATAATACTGATCAGAAGCTACTCTTTCTCTTGCCGGCCGTGCGACCGCTTTATACGTTAACGAGGACGCTTATCCCGTCGTCGCCTGTTTCTTTAAAGGAGAAACAAAAGCTCGACATCACAGTTTCACCTGATGCAGCGGACGAACGTGACGATGAGGCTGCTGATGACTTTCAGGCATTGATGGAGGTTGGCGAAGCAGAAGGCATTATCGAAGAGAGCGAACGCGAAATGATCGAAACAATGGTTGAGCTCAGCGATACTCGAGCCGGTGAGATCATGACACCTCGAACTGAGATATGTGCCCTGCCTATAACCGCTACGATTCGCGATGCCCGAAACCTGATCAACGAACAAAAATACTCACGCATCCCGGTCTATCGGGAAAGTATCGACAATATTGAAGGCATATTGTACGTCCGCGATCTGCTGCAAACTTTGTCAGAGGGTTCCGAGCTTCGCTCTGTTTCGGAGATCTTACGTGACGCGTATTTTGTCCCTGAGACCAAGCCGGCGAACGAGCTGTTAAAGTCAATGCAGCAAAATCACGTTCAGATCGCTATCGTTATTGACGAATACGGCGGCGTGGCAGGTGTGGTAACCATTGAGGACATTCTTGAGGAGATCGTCGGTGAGATCGAGGACGAGGACATTGAAGACGAAGAGATCATCGAGATCGTGGAAGGCGAAGACGGTTATTGGGATGTGCTTGGAGCGACGGATATCGATAAGATCGAGCGGCTATTCGGTCTTGAATTTGATGATGACGATTTTACGACGGTAGCCGGGTTCGTGACTAGTGAAGCCGGCTATGTCCCGCACGTCGGAGAAAAACTCACTATTCGGGGCTTGGAGATCGAGGTGCTTCGGGGTGATGAAAAAAAGCTGAACCTCTTACGAATACGCCCTCAGACGACCGGCCAAGCTGTCTAACCAAATTCTTGATCGGGTGTTTATAACCGCATTGACACTTCTGATATAATCCCGCCAAACCCGCATTAAAGGAGAAACAATTAATATGTCTATCAGACTTGGTGACGAAGCTCCCGATTTTACAGCTCAGACCACTGAAGGCGAGATCAAATTTCACGATTGGTTAGGGGATAGTTGGGGCGTTTTATTCTCGCACCCGAAAGATTACACCCCGGTTTGCACGACCGAGCTGGGAATGGCCGCGAAGCTGAAGCCGGAATTCGACAAACGCAACGTAAAAATAATTGGGCTCAGCGTCGACCCCCTTGAGTCGCACGTCGGCTGGGAAAAGGACATCGAGGAAACTCAGGGTCAGGCCGTTAATTTTCCGATGATCGCCGACCAGGACCGCAAAGTATCTGATCTTTATGGGATGATTCATCCCAATGCGAGCGATACGTTTACAGTCAGGTCGGTCTATGTGATAGGGCCTGATAAAAAGGTGAAGTTGATGATCACTTATCCGGCAAGTACTGGAAGAAATTTTGACGAGGTTCTCAGAGTGATCGATTCGCTCCAGCTGACTTCGAAATACAGTGTGGCTACTCCGGTTAACTGGAAGCACGGTGAAGACTGCATCATCGTTCCATCGGTTTCCGATGAGGATGCTAAGGCAAAATTTCCCGCCGGGTTTAAGACGGTAAAACCATATTTGCGGATAACTCCCCAGCCCGACAAAGCTGAATCCAAAGAAACCGCTGCATAACGACGATTCGTGAACTAGTTCTCTTTAACAACACAGACTCGTTCCCATTCGAAAGATGGGGAATGAGTTTTTTTGTGTGGGTTGTTATCATTGTTTGAAGACAGATGGCAAAAAAGGTAAGCAAATTTCTTAGCGGAAAGCGCATAGACCCGACCCCTATCTCAAAAAAGACGTCGCTTGCGGACCTGATCGATGAGTCTTTTATGGCATATAACGCAGCCAGGCTACGAGAAGCCTGTCAGTTGTTTACCCGCAAAATGCTTGAGGACGACGTCACGATCGGGGTTACGCTCACCGGAGCGTTGACACCGGCGGGCTTGGGAATTTCTGCGTTGATCCCGTTGATCAAAGCCGGTTTCATTGACTGGATAATTTCCACCGGTGCCAACCTTTACCACGACACTCACTTCGGCATCGGACTGGCCTTACACCAGGGCGATGCAAAGCTTGACGATCGCATATTGCGGGAGCAAGAAGTCGTCCGCATTTACGATATCTTTTTTGACTACAGTGTCCTGCTGGATACGGATTCGTTTTTCCGACGTCTCATTGAGCATGATGAGTTTCAGCGAACGATGTCTTCTGCAGAATTTCATTATCTCGCGGGGAAGTATGTGCGAGAGCGTGAGCGGAAGCTCGGTATAAGGGACAAGAGCCTTCTTTCGGCCGCTTACGAATACGGAGTTCCGATCTACACCTCTTCTCCTGGAGATTCATCGATCGGGATGAATATCGCTGCGAAGGAACTACAGGGCGGAAAACTCATCATTAACCCAAACCTCGACGTAAACGAGACCGCTGCGATAGTTCTTGCCGCGAAGAGAGGCGTGATCCACTCGGGTAAAACTCAGAAGAAAGGCGGCAAGTCTGCAATTTTTATTCTTGGCGGCGGCAGTCCTAAAAACTTTGCCCTTCAGACGGAACCGCAGATCCAGGAAGTGCTCGGCATTGACGAAAAAGGCCACGACTATTTCCTGCAGGTTACCGACGCGCGTCCCGACACTGGCGGATTGAGCGGTGCGACACCTGCCGAGGCGGTCAGTTGGGGTAAGGTCGATCCTGACAAGCTGCCGGATGCGGTAGTTGCTTACATCGATTCAACAGTAGCTTTGCCGCTTATCACCGCTTACGCCCTTGCCCGGCATGCTCCTAGGAAACCGCGTAAGCTTTATAGTCGCCGGACGGAATTCATGTCTTTGCTGACATCTGAATATGAACGATCGGCCCGGCGTTAAAAAGATGAAGCTACAAGCACAGATAGGTGACGAAATAACGAAACTCGATATCCGGCGTGACGAGGACAGGGTCTTTGCACGGGTCGGCAGCAATCAATATAAGCTTGAGGTAAGCGAGGTAGCCCGCGACACATACTTGTTTAAGAATAAGGGCCGTATTTACGAAGTGTTTGTCTCCAGTGATCCATCAACAAACCAATCCGCTGTGGCCATCCGCAATCAACGTTTTGAGGTCGCAATTATTGATCCGAGACAGCTGAGCAGAACTTCCTCAGAGCATGCGCATGGCGACGGGCTCGCCATAATAAAGGCCGCAATGCCGGGCAAGGTAGTTCGAATTCTCGTTCAAGCCGGAGATTCACTATCAAAGGGCGAAGGAGTCATAGTCGTTGAGGCAATGAAAATGCAGAACGAAATGAGATCGCCAAAGGACGGGATCGTAAAAGAGATACGAGTCACCGAGGGTGCGACTGTTAACTCCGGTGATGTTCTTGTCGTTATTGAGTGAGATCTGGGAATTAAGCCGCGACGCCGCTCTGGGCGACTTCCAGCTCTATCTGGCGGGCTTCTCTTAAAATCGCCCGATAGATCCGATTGGCGGAATCGTCTCTAAGGGCTCCGCCAAAGCGACCCGCACGTCTGATCACTTCCGCTTCCCGGCCCCAGTCCACCAACGGCAGACCGGAGCTAAGCTTAATTTGTCCCAATTCCCGTACGACCTCGGCCCGCCGGTTGAGGAGAGCGAGGATCTCGGCGTCAATATCATCAATATCTTTTCGTTTTTGTTCGAGAGTCATATCCTTTTTGGGTGAACAAAAAACCGTGAGCAGAGACCTCACGGCTTTCGTTTGATCAAAATTTCGGGGGCTATCTTTAGACCAAACTTCAGCCTTGTACCCGAATACACGGGTCACATAAGCTTGAAGTCGGTCAGGATAAATTTTTGCACGCTATAAGGTGAAGTTATCGAACCTTGCCTAAGATAATCCCAGTAACGTCTAGTGTCAAGGCTTTTTTTGCAAAGCTTTTGGCAAATTCAGCAAATTCGCAAATAATCTATATGCACCGGGAACTCCCGCAGGCAGCTGGCGAAACCAGGAATACGAGGTATAGATGTAAGTACCCTTTCCAAGGTTGGCAATAACTAGCCCACCGGCGTTTGGCTGCTCACCGGCGTCATGTGACTCAAGCATTGGAATGTACCGAGTATCAAAGGTCACAAAATTATAGGCGTTTCTCTCCTGTACCCAGCCTTTGAAGTCTTCCTCAGTTATCTTGTTGGGATAGTTGAATATAGAATGCCGGGGTTGAAGTATCTGCACCGGAGCATTTTCGTCGACAACTCGTGAGATCGAACCGGCGGCGGTTCGCTGTTTATCTTCAGCATCGGCGGGAAATGGCAGCAAGCCCGACTTGGCAAAATTCCCTCTTTGATACTGCACGATCAGGTTCCCGCCGTTGCTCACATAATCAAGAAGCCGTTTGTTGTTGGCGACAAAATCTGGACGTGTTTCGGAAGCGCGTATTCCGACGACTATCGTGTCAAATTTCGAAAGGTCCGCCTTTGCCGCATCGTCGATCATCGTGACGTTAAAGCCCATCTGCCTGATCGCATCCGGGACCTCGTCGCCGCTGCCCATAATGTAACCGACGTTGAGATGAATGGTCTTTAGGTCAACAACGAGCACCTTGGATACGGCTGGGGTGTAGTAACGGTGTGTTTGAATGTGGGGATATGCAACCGTATTCATTGTCTGGCCCCACGAGAAGCTGGGGCCCGCGATCTGAGCGGTAAACGAATAGGTTCCGGGTTTTGCATTTGCCGGCACCTTTAGGCCGAATGAAGAACTCGCCTTGTCGCCGCACTTCGCGAGATCTCCGCCCGATGCGATAGGCTCGATAACCCAGCCTGGCGAATTGCCGCGGATCGTCAGTGCACCGTCGCTCTCCATCGGCTTGCAAATGTTCTTGGTTGCGATAACATCGATCTGCCTCGACTGGGACTGAGCGGAAGTGGGTATGACCAACAGCTTTTGGGCTACGGTAACTGATACCGGGGGCACCACATTTATCTCTCTTCGGAGCTCGCCCCGCGCCGGATCGGCAAAGCGATACTGAACAGCCCTTACAAAGGTAATTGCAGTACCGTCGAAATCGACGGTCACTCCAGCTGCCATGAGCGGGATCTGGAAAGCAAGACCGGCGCTCGAATCGCTTGGCCAAGAGAATACCTCGCCAATTATGGGCAAACTTAGCCAGTACGGTTGAGTAAGGGCTGCGTTTAACGGCACATTCGCTGCAAAATAATCTGAATATGAAGCCGTCTCACGCCGGTTGAATGCAGTCGTATTATCGGACGGCGGCTGTGTTTTTGAGATGTCCCATCCGGCAGGTGCCAGCAACCGAATAGACGTTACCTTGGCGGATTGAGCACTGTTCAGATAGACCTTAACACCTATTCCGAGTGTTTCACCGGGGGCGACGGTTTCGCGATCGGACAGAGCATCTATCTGTATGCCGGCTCGATCGACGATCGCTTCGGCAAGCGTATTTCTGGCAGAAGAATTCTCAGGAACGCGACTCAACAATCCTAATAGTTCTTTAAGACTTGCCGTCGGGCCGACCGCACCCCAGGGCGGACGAGTGTCAATACCATCAAAAATGCTCGATTCCTTTTCGGGCTTCCCCACTCGGCTGTCGGCAAGAGCAAGGGAGGAAAACTGGTCCCCACGAAGTTCCAATCGTCCCTCGCCCTGCGATTTGTGCTGGCTGCGGCCTTCCATGGCGATCTCAAAATATGACCGTCCAAGCAAAGTGTCGTACCTGCCGACATTTATTCGCAGTGCAGATTGCGCTGTCACGCCACGTTCCATGTAAAGCTTTAAAACTTGCCACGCAGGCCCGGCGTCGGTGCACTGGCCAGGATCGGCGGCGGCCTTGACGGCGATCGGCGAAATAAAGCCGGAATACTGGTGCTGTCCGTGGCCGTCATTAGGCGTTCCGGACCATACCGATATGACGACCTGCGGCTTGAACTGGCGGATGGCACGGACCATGTCGCATTTGATGACCTCCACCGGCCATTTCTGCTTTGCTTCATCAAGCGTTTTTGAGAATCCATAATCGAACGCGCGCGTGAAATACTGCTCAGCACCGTCAAGGCGACGTGCCTGCAATAATTCTTCCGTACGAATCACTCCAAGCGCTTCGAATAGTTCTGGTCCGATAATATTTTGCCCGCCGTCTCCCCGGGTCAGCGATAAATATGACGTTCGAGCACTTTCACCCCGCGCAAGATACGCAAGTAACGCGGAATCTTCGTCGTCCGGATGAGCGCCGATCATCATCACGCTCGCCGTCGTATTTAGCCGCCGGATCGCTTGTTGCAAGCCGAGCTCGCCGTAGTCGTTGGCGGGCCTTACCTGGCAAAGTGCGGCAACATTAAGATTAATCAAAACTGTAATCGAAACTGTTAAGAAAAATGGCAGCGACCGTATTCTCATCGGATAAGTAACCTTTATTTGAAATTCTACCTAGCTTGTTGCTGCGTTCGGCGACGTAAACGGATATTCACGACGGCGATACGAACGGATTAAATAAATAGAGAGCCCGACGATGATCAGAATGGCAGCGTACCTGAGCTGTTTTGTAAATCCATCGCGCATCAACATCACATACAGAAATCCAACCAGTGCCACGATTGCCGGGACGGGATAGAGCCACATCTTAAACGGCCGAGGCACGTCCGGGCGCGTCGACCGAAGAATAAGCAAACCGACGATCTGGGCGATGAACTGCACAAGCAGCCTGATCACTACCATTGCGGCTATAACGTCAGCCAGCCGAAAAAAGCAAAAGACACAGGCAAAGCCGCCCATTATCAATAATGAGACGTAAGGAAATCGATGTTTGGGATGGATCTTGGCAAATATTCTAAAATAATTTCCGTCCAGAGCAGCCGCGTATGGGACGCGAGAATACCCAAGTAAAAGTGAAAACACAGAGGCGAATGCCGTCCAAATTATCAACACCGTCGCGACGATCCCGGCGGTCGGGCCGTAGAGGCGCTCCATAAAACTCGATATAACATATTTTCTCGCGTCGGAACCTGCTGTTGCTCCAAACTCTCTCCACGGGATCACTCCGAGGATCGAGATGTTCATCACAATGTAAATTGCGGCAACGAGCAGTATTGAATAAATGATGGCTCTCGGTATGGTCTTCTCTGGCTCTTTTATCTCACCGGCAAAGAAATTGACATTGTAGTAACCCCAATAATCGTAAACAGAGATCAGAAGCGCGGCACCAAGGCCCGTAAAAAATTCCGGCCTTAGGGTAAACGCGTCCGGCGGGAAATCAAATGCGAGGTTTGCGTCAAAGTGGGTGATCCCGGCAACCACGATCCAAACTATAGTAAGAACGACCACGATCCAAAGAAATTTTGAGAATCGCTCGATAGCCGTGATTCGGCGGTATAGTAAAAATACCGCGATGAGCAATGCGCCGATGGCTGCAAATGCAACGGGCAGAGAATTTATCTCAACTGAGCCTAATATCGGGACTGCAACCTTTGTCTCACGGCCCATCCAGGGGAAAATGTAGGTTGCATATTGTGCGAGCCCGATCCCGCCAGAAGCGATCGACAACGGAGCCGAGAAGGTCAGCTGCCATATGAACATAAAGGACATCAGGCGGCCAAGCTTGTTAGGGCCGTATATCTCTTTGAGATAGTTGTACGGGCCTCCTGATCTCGGCATTGACGCTCCCAGCTCGGCCCAGACGAGCCCATCGCACATCACCAACACCGCCCCAAGTATCCAACCGATCATGGCCTGAGGTCCGCCCATTGCTGCAATGATCAAGGGCATGGTTATGAACGGACCGACACCGATCATGTCGATCATGTTTAGGACCGTTGCACCGGCCGTTCCGACACCGCGTATCAATTCCGGTTCGCTGTTGTTGGTTTCAGACATCGAGGGTGGGCAGCAATTATGTCCTGTGAAATCCTCGCTCAATATCTTTCATCGTAAGCCTCAAAATCACCGGCCGGCCGTGTGGACAGGTCGTGGGCGAGGACGTTGTAAGGAGACGATGGATCAGCCATTGCATCTTCTCAGGCGTCAGTTTCATATTGATCTTGATCGCTGCGCGGCATGCCAAGCTGGCCGCAATATCATCTCGAAACGTCGCTTTTGCTCCGCCTCTTTTTTCGGGCTCGATCGCATCGAGAATTTCGCACAGTAGATTTCTCGTCTCACCGGCAGGAAGGTCGGTCGGAATGCTTTTTACCGCAATGGTCCGGCCTGACAATCGCATTACAGAAAAGCCAACCGTGCCGAGATCGTTTTCGATCAAGGTAAACGCACTCATTTGGGCTGGCGAAAGATCAAGAGTTTCAGGCAAAAGAAGATTTTGCGATTCAATGGCACGTTCGGTTTCTGACTTGCGAAACTTATCGAAAAGAATACGTTCGTGAGCAACGTGCTGATCGATCAACAGCAGTCCTTCGTCGTCAACAGCGATAATGAAGCTCTCATGGAGCTGTCCCATCGGCCTTATCGAACCTGACCGAACTTCGCCAACCTCAGTCGATCGCGTCAAAGCTGAAGCGGAATTAAGGGGCGGGAAGCTGAGAGGAGCACTTTCAGACACCTCTACAAATTGAGCGGCTTTAGGTGACCCGGCCAGCGGTAAGGATTCGAGACGTTGATTTGCAAGGAGTTCAAAAGGCTCAGAATCGCTCGACAAATTCTGAAATTGGTTTAACGTTTCAACCTCAGTGCTTGATCGATCTTCTGGTTGAGCTGTGCTGTTGTTTCTAAATTCTTGAACTGGCGCTGCAAGTACTTCGGTCGGTTCAGACATCGGAAATTCGAAAGGTGCCTGTTCTACATTCGAGTCCAAAGACACAAATGGAACTAGTGGCTCGTTGTCTTCAACGACCGAAGTCTCAGTTGCCGTCGATAAAGTTTCGGCAACGATTCCCGCCGACGCCAAGGCTCCTCGCACAGCTTCGGCTATGACATCCTTGACCGCTTCAGTCCGGCGAAATCTTATTTCGGTTTTCGCGGGATGAACATTTACGTCAATCTCTTCGATAGGAATGTCGACGAAAAGAAATGCGACTGGATAGACACCATGCGGCAATATTGAGCGATAGCCTTCGATCAGCCCGCCGGCTATTGTCTTGTCGCGAACAAACCTGCGATTTACAAAGAAATATTGCGCGTCGCGTGTGGTCCGGCGTTCTCTTGGTGCGGAAACAAATCCCGAAATGTTAGCTATGAATTCCCTTCCGCCACTGACGGGGATGAGGCTTTCAAACAAACCGCTGCCAAATATCTGATAAGCACGTTCTTTAAGGTCCTTGGCGGGCGAAACGCGTATTATCTCTCGTCCGTTGTTAGTCAGTGTGAATGCGATCTCATGATGAGCCAGCGCGTAATGGGTCACGATGCTTGTGAGATGATAATTTTCGGTCGCTTCCGACCGCATAAACTTACGGCGGGCAGGGGTGTTGAAAAAGAGGTCCCGCACGCTGACAGTTGTTCCAACATCCCGTGCTGCGTCCTTGACGTCCACTAACCGGCCGCCTTCGATCTGGACCAATGTAGCCGCATCAGTATCAGGGGTTCGTGTTTTAAGTTCGACCTTCGCTACTGAAGCGATCGACGGCAGCGCTTCGCCTCTGAATCCTAGAGTGCCGATATGTCCCAGATCATCGAGCGTTACGATCTTTGAGGTAGCGTGGCGCTCAAATGCCAGTACAGCATCATCACGCCTCATTCCTTCTCCGTTATCGGCTACCCGCATAAGCCGCCTGCCGCCGAGTTCCACATCAACTTGTATCCTTGTCGCTCTGGCGTCAATAGAGTTTTCAACTAGTTCCTTAATGACGGACGCGGGTCGTTCGACGACTTCGCCGGCCGCGATCTGATTCGCGAGTGTGTCCGGTAAAACTCTGATCTTCGCTGAGGTATGCGGCTGCGTCATAGGTAAATCACGCGGTGTGAGCGATCGTCGAGGTCGGTCGAGCGGTACATCCAATCAATAAATCGCGGACCATATTGGTTTAGAAAATACGTAATATTCAACGTACGCTCTTGTAAAGCGTGGCGCGGGTACAAGGACTCGAATATAGAGGTAAGACGGCGGTGAAGTGTATCATCTTTGTGAACTTCAGCGATCTGTTGTTTTCGCTGCAACGTATCCAGGTGATGACGTATTTTCTTCCTCCTAGTCTCCAAATTTGCCGCCAAGGTCATATCGACTTCGTTCAGGCTTTGTTCTAAACGATCGAGCTGTGCCTCTATATCCTTTCTGACCTCATCAAAAACATGGGCAGCATTTTCGTTGAGAAATCTATCCGCGACACGCGGCAAGAGTTTGTCGAGTCCCTCAAAAATATCAGCGAAGCCGATGTCGTATTTCCCCATCGTCCGTTTATGCTTACCCTCGACCACAGTGAAGCTTTGTCTGTGCAGAATTGGCGTCACAGGCCTCTCCAAGCATCGGTATACTTCGCTATTCTGAGCAAAATACGCGATCTCTGCGCCGCCGCCGAAATAGCAAATGGTGGGAAAGAGATGATCTTGAACAACTGGGCGGAGCACTACGCTCGGACTTAACCGCCAAGGCTCGTTCTCGGCGGCATTAAGCAACTCATCTTTGGTCAATTCACGTTCGAGCCCTTTTACTTTTAAGGTGTCTCTACCAGTCGATCGAACTTGCAGCCTCCGCCCGTCATCGGAATGCCAAAACAGTGGAAAATAGTCTTCGCCGACTTCGACCTGGGCTTCATATCCAGAACTCTTCAGTTCCCGGCTTCTTTTAATTAATGCGTCGACGATCTCGCTCGAGCGGCGGACGGCTTCCGCATAGATCGGCGAAGCAAGTTCCTTTATTCGACTATGAAGCGGATCGATCAGTATCAGGCCATATTCAGCGGTCAGGGCCGATATTAATTTTCCGAATACGGTGCCAAACGAATCGCCGCGGACTATCGTCTTCCGAATTATCTTTTCTAACTCGCCTGAGAACTCCGTGACCTTTAAGGAGGCGATCAATTGAGCAATGGTGTTATCGATCGAGTTATCGACCAGCAGTGAGCCGACCGGTGCATTCTCGTGATGCTCTATTTCTGTTTTGAATTCGACCAAGCGAGAATTCTGATCAAGCACGAATGCCTGATTTACTTCATCAAAATCATGGTCCTCGGTCGCTATCCAAAACACTGGCACGGCATCGAAGCCTCTCCCGCGTAAACATTCCGCGGCTCTGATCGCGGACAATGCCTTGTAGAGCGTGTATAAAGGGCCCGTGAAAAGTCCCGCCTGCTGGCCCGTCAGGACGGCAACGGTGTTTGGTTTTCGCAGCAGCGCGATGTTTTCAAATACTTTTTCTGACGCGTTGTATGTTTTGTTTATCTCAGCCAATGTGTCGCACAGGAGCTCCCGGTCCGTTGTGTAGTTAGCAAGCACATCGGGGATCCTATCTGAGATTTCTGTGTGTGAATTAACCGCCGACGGATAATAGGTTCGGAGGGAAAGCGGGTCCTTTTGATACTGTAGAAACAGTTTGGACTGGCCAGGAATCTGCGAGTACGGAAAGCTTTCCGCACGCAGTGTCACATTTCCGTTCGAGCCCGGACAGGCAATTTCTTGCTCCACAGTAACTGCTCCTGAATAGGCGATTATAGAGGCCAGAACATTATCTTACCAAACAACAAATAAAAAGGCGGGACGCTCGAGCTCCCGCCTGCAAAAATAGTCTAAGCTACCGCTAGTTGCCGGTCGGGCTGGCAGCCTTGGCCGCACTAGCGTCAGCGCCTGTTTCACTGCGACGTTCGATACGGTACACACCAGAGGAATGCGAACCGGCAAAGATGCGATTCGGGTCCTGCGGATCAAAAGCCATGGACCAGACGCGGCGACTAGGCAGCGGCATTTCCTTAGAGTCTACTCGCTTCCATTTCATACCGGCGTCGCTGGAGTAAAATATACCGCCGTCAGATTCAAGGGAGCTGGAAATAAAGATCTCGTCGGTGTTGGATGGATTGATCAAAATGCTTGTGAAATTTCCAAGTGGAAGATTTCCCCCTCGGCGTGTCCACGTCTTGCCACCGTCACGGCTCAGCCAGAATGCCTGCGAGGTACCGACATATATGCGGTCGAGACGCTGCGGATCGGATGCGATCGAGCTAATGGGCACATCCTGCGGAATGCCGTTGATCGCTCTCCATGTTTTACCGTCATCGTTGGAAACAATAACGCCTGAGCTCGCGGTACCGGCCCATATAGTTTGAGGCTCTTTCGGTGAGATATGGATAACGAAAATACTGTTGTTGATTCCCGGGCCGAGATCTAACTTTTCCCAACCATTCGCGATGTCGTAAGTCCGATAAAGCCCTGAATCCGTGCCGGCCAAAATGCCGTTTTTACCGTCCTCGGTAAATGCAAGCACTTTGACCTTTTCAGTCAACGCCGGGATCAATGCCGGCCCTGCCGGGACGGCAGCCGCGGCACTAACAGGAGTTTTAAGAGGAGCGGCAGCTCTCGCGACGCTGGCTGGAGCCTTGTTAACAGGCTTCTTCGCCGGTGTTCCTTTTGCCGTTGTGCCTTTGCTCGCTGCGGCTCTTCTGACCGTTTTCTTAACAACGGGTTTAGGTTTCGGTGGAGTGAACAGTGTCCAAGTTAGACCCCGGTCCGGCGAACGGAAAACACCCACATTCGTCCCGAGGTAGATCACATTCGGATCGATGCGGTCCTGCAATATAGCAAATGGCGAGACACGATTGATGTCGAGGTTCTTTGCCTGCTGCCAGGTTTGCCCGCGATCGTCGCTAAAAAAGAAAAATCCGCCGCCCGCTCCAACATTCTGAGTGATAGCGTAAACGCGGTTCGCTCGTTCAATATCGGGCGTTATTTCATACGTGAACCTGCTCGTAAAATTAGTATTGCTGGGACGCCAGTTTTTGCCGCCGTCGTCGGATACCATCACACCGAAAAGGCTGGTGCCGATGAAGATACGGTTCGGGGCCTGTGGACTGACGGCAATAGACGTCACCATCAAATCGCGTGATGTGGTAAGTACCCACGACTTACCGGCGTTGCTGCTCATCCAGAATCCCTGATTGGTCGCCGCATAGATCGTCCCGGCGATAGAGGGATGTTGAACGATCGCATATGTCCGACGAGAGTCGCCCGGAATGCCGTTCATCTTTCGCCATAACTCTCCGCTATTGAATGATTCGTAGATGCCGCTGCAGGCCGATGCGATGATATGGTTTGCGTCACGTGGATCGACTGTCACCGCAAACACGTCGGAGTCATCGATCATGCCATCCTTGATCAGCCGCCAATTCTTGCCGGTATCCGTGGACTTGTATGCCCGCCACCATGTGCCGGCATAAAGTGTGTTCGTGTTTCGTGGGTCGATCGCCAGTGAATCGACGTTCACCGGAGATGTCGTGGACTCAGGCTTTTCCCAGTCATCTCCTCCATTCTTAGAGATCCAGACGCCGTCCAGGGTGCCTGCGACCAACATGTTGGGGTCTTTGTCCGACTGCGTCATCGAATGGACCGACTGGCCGCGCAGTTCCTTGGCTTCCTTCCAATTAAGACCGCCGTCGGTCGACTTAAAGAAGCCGCCCGGTGATTTGAACCGATGGCCCGAGGCATAAAGCGTTTTTGAATCTCTGGAGTCGATGATCAGATTATCCAGCACCAGCTGCGGCTTGTTGAGATTTACCAGCAGCTGCCAGGAATCTCCACCGTTATTCGAAACATAGATCTGCCCGTCAAGGGTACTAATGAAAACGTGGTCTTTGTCCTTAGGATCGATCGCTACTGCACGAACGTCACCGCCGCTCGGGCCGAGGATGGCCCATGTCATGAACTTATCTTTGTCCGTGAGCACGTTGCCATCGGCAAACGATGAAACGTGCGCCGAGATGATCACGAGCGCATATGCGAGGAAAGCGGTAAGCAAACGAGTAAAGCGGTAACTTCTCTTCATATTTTAATGCTGCTATCCAGGTGACGGGCCGGGCCGTTTTTTTGACCAACCGCGGTTCTAACTCACGGTTTTATGATGGTTTTTAAGGGGAGGACGTTTCCATCTAATAGCCTTAAAGCCGTATTTCAGAATGTTAAGGGCCTGCGGGTTCCGTCCGACTCTCACCTATTCTACACAAAACCGGACATTTGGCAATAAATTCGCAAAAAACAAAGGCTTCCCTTTCGAGAAGCCTTTGTATGGTTATGTTCGCGTTTCTCAACGCAAAGCTTGAATTACGGCTGTGGAGGCGTAGCTCCAGGCGGTACGAGCCAGAAGTGTGTCGATTGGCCTGTACCCTTGTCGCCACCCTCAACTATGGTCACACGACTCGGATCGAGTTTCAGGAACGCGATCGCCTTGGTGATCTGCGTTCTTACTGCTGCGATCTCCTTCGGTGTGCCGTAGATGATGATATAGCCCTGTGCAGTCGGGTCGTTAGCAAGCTGCGTGTAGAAGCTCTGAACACGAGCCTTCACATCGTCGTTGGACAGTTTGCCAAACGTATCGACCTCTGTAGGCCTGACGGGTGGTGCGACCGCACCAGTTTCAGACTGAGTTGTCGGGCACTTGCAGTCTGCTCTCTGACCGCCAACATCGACCGTCGCTGTTATATTCGTAACGCTTCCGTCGGAAGGCGCCCTAACTACAATACTCGGCGTTCCCTGACCCGATTCGATGGTGCCGGCCGAAACCGTCCAGTTATAGGTCAAAGCAACATCCTGGCTGCCGCCGCTGACATTAGCAGTAAACGTCATCGTTCCTCCCGGAGGAGTAACACCAGCCGGTCCGTTGACGCCGATAGTTGCGCAAGAGCAATTGACCTTGCAATCCGGGCAATTGACGATAGCGACCGTCTGGGTCATCGTCTTTCCGCAGATACCGCAGCCGTCATCAACGCCTGCTGTAACCGTATAGCTTCCCGGTGCGACACCGCTAAGATCCCAGGAAACCGTCGCGCCTGTACCTACGATACGCCCGGCCGAAACCGTGTAATTGTAAGTAAGAACGTCGCCTTCCGGATCGACAGCGGTCGTATTGATCGTCACCGAAGTGCTGTCATTACATCCGCCGGAAGCTGAACTGCTTCCCGGAGGACACGGCAGAGTAACTTCGCTGTCGCTGACCGTCAGGTTCGTAACATTCGGAGGCAGATTGACGACCTCAGCCTGACGCTTGTTGCGGCGTCCTGCGAATACCTGCAGGATAAATCCGTGCGGGTCTGAGGAGGGCTGGAAGCCCGGAGGGACTCCACTGAAAGTGTTAGTGATCGTCACCGGCGAGCAAGCTGTGCCGCCCGGCAGACAATTTACAAGAACACTAGTGGTAAAGTCATCATCCTCGTTAAAGCTGCTGCTGTCCTGCTCGTTAACGTGATAGCGATATGCCGCTCCAAAACCAAACCAGCGAGCCGGAAATACCCTGAGGCCGGCGAGAGCATCCATCGGATGATTCTCAAAGGCATTCGGAGTGCGGCCGCCGACATAGCGGAGCGAACGAAATTCAAAGATCGGCTGAACCCATCTATTGATCGGGAAATCGATGCCCAGTGATGTTTGCAGTTCATCCCCGCGATCAAGGAGCTGGAATGTACCGGTCGGGAATTCACCCTTCGGATCTGCAGTCCAGAGGTAGCCAACGTTCGCAGAGAGGTTCATCCAGCGGCGAAGCCTTACGCCGCCAAAGAACACCACGCCGATATCGCCGCGGTTGCCGCCGGGACCTGAGCCACGCTGCAGCATGTTAAAGCCGCTCGCATCGCTTGGGTTGTCTGCATACCATCGATAGTAAGCGATGACGCCTACGCCGACCGGATTTCGCGGGCTCGTAAAGCGCCACTTAACACCGCCGGTAAAGTCGTTGAACGATGATGTTCCCCACTCACGATTGATGAACGGAGCATCAGGTAAATAGCTAGGTGCCAGGCTGAAAACAGCCGGACCTGAACCTGCCGGAGCTCCTGCACGGTTTACAAGAGGCGTCGTCGCAAGGACGATACCCGGCAGTATACTGCCATAAACTGAGCCGATGCCCGGGAACAGGTCTGCAGCACTGCCGCCGCCGCCGATCCTCGGCGGGCCGGCTAGTGCCTGCGTACCGCTCGGGAAGCCAAAGATCGGACCTGAAGACCCTATCTGCAAGCCGAAATTGCCTAAACTGCACCCTGAGAACGGGAATGTGCAAAACGGCGCTGTGCCTAACGGGCGAAACACTGCCGCATTAGGAAACAGGCTGGTTCCCGCACCTTGCGGTGCCAGAATGATCGCTCCACCGCTTGCAAAGCCGATCGGTGTGCGGATCCTCGAATTTGGTAAATAAAAACTTGAAAGATTGTTTGGAGAGTTGACCTTTACACCGCGAAGAGCCGTGGTTGTGAAGAAAAGCTCAACGCGATTCGTAATGCCATACTGGAAGCTCAGCGGAATATCAGTGAAATCCGCATTGCCGGGGTCACGGTCAAAGTTGCTCCAAGCGGCACTCAATGTCCATTCGCCCTTTCTTAGTGTGTCACCGTCATAAACGGTAAACAAGCCAGTCGGTCCACCTACCGGACCGCCGGTTCCCACTGTTGGCGCCGTATTTCTGTCATCCTTGGCTGACCTTGCGTTTTTGTCGTAAGTCGCAGTGGCCGTGCCAGAAGTCCTTGGCGTCTGCGCCGCGGCCGCAAAAACCAATGTTAGCAATAAAAGCGTAACAGCATACGCCCTGTAAGCGAGTTTCATCTCATTCCTCCGCCGAAAAAAAATAATTATTTTCAAATCGTAGCCGACGAGAAAACAAACTGCAAAATCTCTTCAGTTGTGCTACCTGAATTATTACACACGCTAAAAATGTTGCCAAACTTAATAGCTGGAATTATTTAGCGTAGTTTTGCATCCAATTAAGTTGGTATTCTCAATTTATATGCGACTACCAGCCTAAGTCAATTAAAAATCGAAAAACTCTTCAATAGACCTTAACGTACATTTACCCTGAAATCAAGCATTTTTAATATCTTACGGTAAATTTTGTTTACGCGTAGATGCCGCGCATGCGGGTGTCGTAAGCTACCCGGTCGATGGCAAGCATGTATGCCGCGGTCCTGGAATCGACGTTATGTTTTTCAGAATAATGGACCAGTTCGTTGAAGGCGGCGACCATCTTGTCCTCAAGCCGCGCATTGACCTCAGCCTCTGACCAGAAATAGCCCATTCGGTCCTGAACCCATTCAAAATACGAGACGGTCACGCCGCCGGCGTTACACAAAATGTCCGGTATCACGAAAACTCCCTTATCATGCAAAATCTTGTCGGCCTTAGGCGTGGTCGGCCCGTTGGCTCCCTCAGCAAGTATCTTGCATTTAAGCCGGCCGGCGTTTTCAGAAGTGATCTGATTTTCCGTAGCGCACGGGGCCAAAACATCGCAGTCGATCTCGAGCAGTTCCTTATTGCTGACGTGATCGGCTTCAGAAAAGCGTTCAAATGACCGGTTTTCCTGCCAATATTTCAATACGGCCGGGATATCCAGTCCTTTGGCGTTGTAGATGCCGCCACCTACGTCAGAGATAGCGGTCACCTTAAACCCGGCATTGTGCATCAATTCTGCGCCGATCCCGCCGACATTACCCGACCCCTGAACAACGACACTGGTCTGCTCCGGCGTCTGGTTCAATCGTTTGATCGCCTCGTAAACAGTGATCATGACGCCTCGGCCGGTTGCCTCACGTCTTCCGAGTGAACCGCCAAGAGCAACAGGCTTGCCAGTAACAACCGACGTCACGGTATGGCGAGCGTGCATGGAATATGTGTCCATT
>Ga0207701_10001619_pt1 | contig 23525 bp, 19 predicted proteins | sample KBSSwiSSwithPhiX_FD_184294 | JGI IMG/M metagenome (GOLD analysis project Ga0207701, IMG submission 184294) | Switchgrass rhizosphere bulk soil microbial communities from Kellogg Biological Station, Michigan, USA, with PhiX - S5 (SPAdes) (version 2) | ecosystem: Environmental > Terrestrial >... | reverse complement strand
GGCGACAGGCGACAGGCGGCAGGCGACAGGCGGCAGGCGACAGGCGTTAAGACGCAGAACCCTTTGTGATTCTCATCGCGCGCAGAGCGGCCTCCTGAGCGGTTTCAGTCGCCTGCCGCCTGTCGCCTGCCGCCTGTTTGCAAACCTTCCCAAGCCATAGATTGTCTATGGCCTAGCCCCCATCGCCGAGTCCCAAGAAATGCGCGAACTGCTTGCCCGCCTTTACGATTGGCTTCGCCGCGATCGACTCGACGCCGAGTTGGCCGAGGAGCTCCGGTTCCACCGCGAACATCTCGCGCGCGACGAGCGGGCACGAGACGCGCGGGCGGACGACGCCGACCACGCCGCGCGACGGCGACTCGGCAACGTGACGCGCGTGCGTGAGCAGGCGCGTGACCGCTGGTCGATACCCTGGCTCGACAATCTCCAGCAGGACGTTCGCTACGCGATCCGTGGGCTCCGGCGCGAGCCCGGCTTCGCCGCGGCCGTCATTCTCACGCTGGGCCTCGGCATCGGCGCTAACGCGGCGATGTTCAACGTGATCGACCAGCTCATGTTCCGGCCGTTCGCCTACCTGCGAGACCCGGCACGCGTGCATCGCGTCTACCTGCGCTTGCCAGGAACGGAGCGGTTGCTCACGAACGAGTCATTCCCCTACGCAAGGTACCTCGACCTCGCCAACTGGACCACGTCGTTCTCGCAATACGCGGCGTTCTATCCAACAGTAGTGGCGGTGGGATCGGGAACGACATCCCGCGAGCGGCCGATCGCCGCGGTGAGCGCCAGCTACTTCGACTTCTTCGATGCACGCCCGGCGCTCGGCCGCTATTTCACGGCGGCCGAGGATACGACGCCGAGTGGAGCGAACGTCGCGGTGTTGAGCCACGCGTTCTGGACGGCCGAGCTCGGGTCGCGCGACGTGCTCGGCGAGTCGATTCAGATCGACAACATCGTCTGCACGATCATCGGCGTCGCGCCGCCGAGGTTCACCGGCGTCACCGAAGGGAATGCACCGGTCGCGTATGTCCCGATCACAACGTTCGGCGCGCACCAGTCCGGCGGATCGTCGGTCGGATACTGGCAGCGGTACGTGTGGGACTGGACGGAGATGATGGTCCGGCGGAAGCCCGGCGTGTCGGTCGAGCAGGCGAATGCCGACCTGACCCAGGCGTTCATTAGAAGTCGCGCGGCGGCACGAGCGATCCACTCGTTCATGCGACGAGCCGAGACCGAACGGCCCGTGGCCGTTGCCGGGGCGCTCAAGACGGCGGCCGGCCCGTATCCGGGACTCGAGGCGCGAACGCTCGTGTGGGTGATGGGGGTGGCGGTTGCCGTGCTGCTGATCGCCTGCGCGAACGTCGCGAACCTGTTCCTCGCGCGAGCGCTCCGGCGCCAGCGCGAAGTGGCGATCCGCCTCGCGCTCGGCGTTAGGCATGGGAGGTTGGTCGCGCAGTCGCTCACGGAGAGCCTCGTGCTGTCGCTCGTCGGATGCGTGGCCGGTCTCGCGATCGCGCAATGGGGTGGCGCGGCACTCCGGCAGGTGTTTCTTCCGTCCTCCGGCGTCGTGGGGGTCGCGGCCGATACGCGCACGTTAGGCATCGCCCTGGCGGCCGCGCTCGTGGCCGGCATGCTCACCGGGTTCTCGCCCCTCCTGCTCGCGCGCGACGCGGACATCGCGAAGGCGCTCAAGGCGGGCGTGAGAGAGGGGACGAACCAACGGCCGGCCGTTCGCAGCACACTGCTCGTCGTCCAGGTGGTGCTGTCGGTGGTGCTGCTCGTGGGCGCCGGGTTGTTCGTGCGCAGTCTCGATCGCTTGCGTGACGTGCGACTCGGGTACGACGTCGATCCGGTGCTCCTCGTGCAATGGCACCGGCGCGGTGAGTCGATGACCATGGAACAGCGCGTGCCGCTCCGGCAGCGCGTGCTCGAGGCCGCGACGGCGATTCCTGGCGTCACGCACGCCGCGTGGGCGAGCAACATGCCGCTCCAGGGAACGTCCACTGCGTCGCTATACGTACCGGGGGTCGACTCGGTCGGGCGGCTCGGACGCTTCACGTATCAGACCGCCGGCGCGGATTACTTCGCGGCGGTGGGCACGCGGATTCTTCGCGGTCGCGCTTTCACCGCGGCGGATCGACTTGGCGCGCCCACCATCGCGGTCGTGAGCGCCTCGATGGCGCAGGTGCTGTGGCCCGGACAGGACGCGTTAGGCCGATGCATCCGCTTCAATGCCGACACGGTGCCGTGCACGACCGTGGTTGGCGTGGCGGAAGACGCGGTGCACGACCCCCTCGCGGATCAACCACTCCGCTACTATCTGCCGATGGACCAGTTCCCGACCGAAGGCGGGTCATATCTCCTGCTGCGTGTTCGCGGGAACCCGGCGGAGATGGCGGAGGACGTCCGGCGCGCGCTGCAGACGGTGATGCCGGGGCAGCAGTACGTAACTACCCAACCACTGAGTGACCTGCTCGATGCTCAGCGGCATTCATGGCGCGCCGGTGCGGCGATGTTCGTGGCCTTCGGTTGTCTCGCCCTGATCGTGGCGGCGGTCGGGCTCTATGGGGTGATCGCGTACGACGTCGGCCAACGGATGCATGAGTTGGGCGTGCGGATCGCACTGGGGGCGCAGGGGTCCGACGTCGTTAGGCTCGTAGTCGCGCGTGGTGTGCGGTTGGCGGTGGGAGGCATCGCGGTTGGTACGGCGGTCGCCATCGGCACGGGGCGGTGGATCGAGCCGTTGTTGTTCAACCAGTCGGCGACGGATCCGACGGTGTTCGGGCTCGTCGCGCTGGTGCTCGTGGCGGTAGCGGTGGCGGCGTGCTCGGCCCCGGCGGCGAGGGCGGTGCGTGCGGACCCCAATACGGTTCTGCGCTCAGACTGATAGGCGGCCGGCGGCAGGCGGCAGGCGACGGGCGACGGGCGACGGGCGAAAGAGCGCGTTTATCCCGTCTCCCATCTCCCTCCAGCCGCCGGCCGCCGGCCGCCTGTTGTTATTCGCCCGTATCCTCCGTCGACGCTGCGACCGGCTTCGACTGCGGCGAACCTTTCTGCCGGAACCAGATCGTCAGCAGGGCGAGCACACCGACGGAGAAGAATTCGCTCTGCCAGTTCTGGAACGACTCGAACCAGAACTCGCTCGTGCCGATGTAGCGAATGGCCGAGACGATCTCTTCGCCATGCGCACGCTGACTCTCGTTGTACTTGGCGGCACCGCCCGCCGCGTGCAGCCAGAGCGAAAGCGCGAACAGGAGCAGGAGCACGCCGCTGAGCGAGTTCTTGTACAGCGTGAGCCACATCCCGCCACGGCGCACGGGCCACGGAGCCTTCGGATCATTCCGTGCTTCACGCGGATCCTGATCGACGGCTTCTGCCTCCTCGATCCGCTTCGACTCGGATGAGCCGCGCTGATAGAGAAACCGCGTCAGCAGCACGAACACGCCCATCTGCAGGAAGGCGGATTCCCAATTCTCCCCGATCGCTTCCATGAAGTGGCCGCTCGTGAGATAGCCCATGACGGTCAGGGCCGCTTCGCCGTGCTGGCGCTGGTCTTCGTTGTACGCGCTGTGGCCGGCCATCACGAGTCCGAGCATCGAGACCGCGAAGAACGCCAAGGCGACGATCGTCAACGCGTTCTCGAAAACGAATCGCTCGAGGCCGCTGAGACGCTGGAGTTCCTGCGCGCGCTTCGTCGCCTCTCGAACCGCTGAGGCGGAGTGGGCGCGCTTGTGATCCTCGCGTTCGGATTCCCGTGTTGCCTGATCGACGACTTTCCTGACTTGCGGGCTCGTGTCCGCCATAGCACCTCCGCTCCACGCGTGTGATTGGAGGCAAGTCATATTTCGGTCCAGTCTCGCTTAGAGCGCGATGAAATGCCGCGGTCGGAGGTCGAAACGGCCCGTTGGGCGTCAAAACGGCGGGTTCCAACGCAGCATCAACGGTCCGGGCTGCCACGACGTTCAGATGTAACCCGCCTCCGCTCTGTGTAGTCTCTAGACAATCGTTCAAGCCCCAGGCGGCAACTCGCCCATGCACCGGCTTCGCATTATTGCCACGCTCAGTGCCGTCGCCGCGATTGGCGGCATCGCGCTTCGGATCACGACGTCACCCCACGTCCACGCTCGCTCCACCGTCACCGTGACGCCGGCGATCGCGCACGACGTGTCGGGTCCGCTCACCGCGGTCGACGTGGCTGCGACCAACGCCGGCGACGGGTCGAACACCTCGGCAGATCCCGATCGCGCCCGCCGAATCATGGCCGTCGAGCCTAACGAGAACGGGCGAGCAGCGCAGGCGGCCGGCCTTCCGGTCATCACGATGCCGCCTGGCTCGGCCGCGGTCGAGCAGACGACGTTCGGGACGAAGCCGCCAGCCACCCTCGTCGCGAGCTTCGATGGCCTTGGCGTCGGCTTCACCGGACCACAGGGCACCACGAACCTCCGCAATCCGTCGGACAACACGCTGGCGGTGGGCCCGAACCACATCGTCCAGATCGTCAACACCCGGATGGCGATCTTCACCAAGAAGGGCGCGCGATACGACACGACCGGTCTCGTGCTCTACGGTCCGGGCGAGACGCGCAACGTGTTCAAGGGGTTCGGTGGCGGGTGCGAAGCGCGCAACAACGGTGATGCCGTCGTGCGATACGATCAGCTCGCGGACCGCTGGCTCATCGTCATGCCGATCTTCACGCGACTGCCCGTTAGGCAGGATGCGCCTCCGGCAGGCAAGGACGGGGACCCGCCTGCGCAGAGCGTGCGGGGACAGCCCGGTCAGCCAGGTACCGCCGCCCGGCTCTACGTTCCGCCGCCAGCGCCACCCGAAAGCGCGGGAGCAGCGGCGCAGCGCCCCCAGGGCCAGCGACCACCGCCGGATTCGGGGGCCTACGCGATGTGTTACGCGGTGAGCATCGGCACGGACCCGTTCGGGCCGTACTATCGATACGAGTTCGTGCGCCCGCTCTTCCCCGACTATCCGCGACCGGCCGTGTGGCCAGACGGGTACTACGTGCCCACCAGCACCGGGGACGAGGTCATTCAGAAGCACGCCTGCGTCGCGGATCGCGCGAGCATGCTTCAGGGGAAGGACGCGACCGAACAGTGCGTGATCATCGACGGCGTGAATTTCCTCAACAACGCCGACCTCGATGGGAAGCAGCTTCCGCCCACGGGGGCGCCGAACATCATGATCGCCGCCGGCGGGACACAGCTGAAGAAGGTGATGGAGGACTCGAGCCTCTACGTCTGGTCGTTCCGCGTCGATTGGAAGAACCCGGCGAGAACGAAGGTCGCAGGCCCCACGAGGATTTCGGTCGCGCCATACCACTACTTGTGCGACGGCCAGCTCTCGAACTGCGTGCCGCAACCCGGGGTCGATCGGCGGCTCGACGCGCAGGGTGACAAGATCATGGCGCGCCTCGTGTATCGCCGGATCGGGAACCGCGAGTCCGTCGTCGCAGTGCACTCGGTGAACACGTCGAGCGGAGGCGGGGGCGTGCGCTGGTACGAGCTGCGCGTCGACAAGCATCGCGCGCTCTCACTCTATCAGCAGGGCACCTATGCGCCCGAAGGGTTTTACCGATGGATGGCCAGCCCTGCGATGGACAAGCACGGGAACATCGGCATTGGCTACTCGTTCGGCGGGACGCCTCATTTCGCCGGCCAGCGCTTTGCCGGTCGACGCATGAACGACCCGAAGGGCACGCTCACGTTAGGCGAGACGGTGCTCGTGGAAGGCGAGGCGGCGCAGGCGAACACAATGCGGTGGGAGGACTACACGCAGACCGCCGTCGATCCGTCCGACGACTGCACGATCTGGTACGTCGGAGACTACTTGAAGGCGGGTGCTGTGAACTATTCGACGAAGATTGGGGCATTCAAGATGCCCGGCTGCGCATAACGGGAACTGGGAACGGGGAACCGGGAACAGTGCTGCTCGTTCGGAAGGGTGTCATCCCGAGCCGCCAGGCGAGGGATCGCGATCGTCCCCGCTAGAGGGCTCCGGTTCCCGGTTCCCCGTTCCCAGTTCCCGTCAAAATTCGATCTGCGCCCCTAACTCGACCACTCTGTTTGGAGGAATGCCAAAGAACTCCGTCGCCGATCGGGCGTTCCGCGACAGGAAGCTGAACAGCTTCTTCCGCCACCGTACCATCGGCGACCGACCTGTGGCAATCAGCCGCTCGCGGCCCAGGAAGTAGCTCGTGTCCCCCGGCCGCGCCCGAAGGCCGAAGCGCTCGCTCATCGCGAGCACCCGCGGAACGTTAGGCGTCTCCATGAAGCCGTACTCCGCCGTTACACGGAAGAAGCCGTGCTCCAGCGGTGTCACCTGCAGGCGCTCCGAGTCCTCGACCTCCGGCACGTCGGCCGACACGATCGACAGCAGCACCACCTGCTGGTGCAGCACCTTGTTGTGCTTCAGGTGATGCAGCAGCACCACCGGAGCCCCATCGGTGACCGACGTCAGGAAGACCGCGGTCCCCGGCACGCGGTGCACGCGCTTGCGACCGATGTCCGCAAGCAGCAGGTCCAGCGGCATGCTCGACCGCAGCATGATCTCGGCGAGTATCGCCCGGCCACGCTTCCACGTGGTCATGAGCGTGAGGATCGACAGGGCGATCGCGAGCGGCACCCACCCGCCCTGCTCGATCTTGAGCGCATTCGCGCCGAGGAAGGCGAAGTCGAACACGAAGAAGCAGCTCGTCAACGTCACGACCCGCCACAGCGGCCACCCCCACTGCGTGCGGGCGACCACCGCAAACAACATGGTCGTGATCGCCATCGTCCCCGTCACGGCAATGCCGTACGCAGCACCTAACGCGTCCGACGACCGGAAGCCGAGCACGATGAGCAGGGTGCCCACCATGAGCGCCTTGTTCACCTCGGGTACGTAGATCTGCCCGTGCTCGCGCTGGGACGTGTGAACGATCGTGAGACGCGGGCTATACCCCAGCTGGATCGACTGCTGTGCCAGCGAGAACGCCCCCGAGATGAGGGCCTGGGATGCGACGATCGCCGCGAGCGTCGCCACGACGAGGAATGGATAAAGAAACCAGCGCGGCGCAAGAAAGTAGAACGGGTTCTCGACCGCCTGCGGCATGCGGAGAAGAAGCGCTCCCTGCCCAAAATAGTTCAGCAGCAGCGCGGGAAGCACGAGCACGAAGAACGCGAGGCGGATGGGCCGCTTGCCGAAGTGGCCGAGGTCGGCGTATAGCGCCTCGGCACCCGTCACCGCCAGGAAGACCGCGCCTAACACAGCGAAACCGGCGAACCGATGCTCCCCCATGAAGCGCACCGCATACACCGGATTCATCGCCGCGAGAATCTGCGGCTCTCGTGCAATCTCGATCAGCCCGAGGGTGCCGATCGTCACGAACCACATCAGCATCAGCGGTCCAAATGCCTTCCCCACGCGCGACGTTCCGTGCTTCTGGAAGACGAACAGCACGAACAGAATGATCAAGGCAATGCCGACCACGAATGGCTGGAGGCGGGGCGTCGCGACCTCCAGTCCCTCCACCGCGCTGAGCACCGAGATCGCGGGTGTGATAACGCCATCGCCGAACAGGAGCGCCGTTCCGAACACGCCAAGGATGATGAGAACCATTCGTCGCCGACGATCCTCGGCGCGGGACTGCTTTTGCAGGATGAGCGCGAGCATGGCCAGCACGCCGCCCTCGCCCCGGTTGTCCGCGCGCAGGATGAAGACGAGGTACTTGAAGACAACGACGAGAATCAGGGCCCAGAACACGAGGCAGAGGATGCCGTACACGTTCGCCGGGTTCGGTGTCATGCCGTATTCCGGCGAAAACGTCTCGCGCAGCGTGTAGAGTGGGCTCGTGCCGATGTCCCCATACACGACGCCGAGCGCCGTGAGCGAGAGGATGGCGAGTCGCTTGCCTACCGGTTTGGCCGGCGGATGGCCGTGGCCATCGTGTTGGTCCGGTTCGCCGTTGGCGGCGACGGATTGCCCGATGTCATGTTCTCCGCTCGGAGTTGCTTCGGGAGCGGCCACGCTCGTGCGGGAGGGGACAGGAGGCGTTTCTACTTCGTTCGGCCGCATTCGAAGACAGCGGGTTGTAACGAAACTCGAGCGCGAGATGGATCCGACGGCTTACGTTGCAGCCTAAGCGATTGACAGGGATCCGGCGGCGCCGACACATAAAAAAAGCGTAAAACCCGATAGGTTACCGCTGTGGTCACCAACGAAGAGACGCGCGCGCCCCTGTTCGCGGCCGTGGACCGACGTGTCCTCGTGATCGACGACGAACCCAACATTCGTCGCGTCGTGAAGGACGCGCTGCGTCCCGATGTGTCGCGCGTGCTGGAGGCGCGGTCCGGCAGCGAGGCCCTGTCGATCGCGGCCGCCGAGCGCCCCGATCTCATCGTGCTCGACCTCGGTCTTCCCGACATGGATGGGATCGAGGTCTGTCGGCAACTTCGCGGGTGGACGAGCGCACCGATTCTCGTGCTGTCCGCGCGCGACTCCGAAACCGAGAAGACCGCGCTGCTCGACGCCGGTGCCGACGACTACGTGACGAAGCCGTTCGGACCTGCGGAGTTTCGCGCGCGTGTCCGCGCGCAGCTGAGGCGCGCCGGAATGTCGAAAGTGCCCGGTGGTGACGAGCCGTTGCATGTCGGCGATCTCACGATCGACTTGGCCCGTCGCACCGTGACGCGCGCCGGGTCGACTGTGCATCTCACGCCGACGGAGTGGGGACTGCTCGTCGCGTTCGTGAAGAGCGCTGGCAAGACGATCACGCATCAGCAGCTCTTCCGCGCCGTCTGGGGCGCGGCCCACGGAGACGCGCAGCAATACCTTCGCGTGTACGTGGCGCACCTTCGACGGAAGATCGAGCCGGACCCGTACGAGCCGAAATACATCGTGACGGAGCCGGGCGTGGGCTACCGGTTCGAGCCGGAGGGCTGACGTGGAACGCTCACGCGCCGAGCCTCGGCTGAGTCCCTATGGCGTGCCGCAGGACGCGCCGCCGACTGACACGCCGCACGTCGTCGTTAGGTGGATCGTCTGGCTCGGGGTGTTGACGGTCATCACGGTCGTGATGCTCACGCTGCGTCCGCAGCTGGACAAGGCACACGTCGCGCTCGGGTTCCTCATCGTCGTCCTCGGCGGAAGCGCGGCGGGCGGCCGGGCGCTCGGTGTCGCGCTCGCGGTACTCGCGTTCATTCTGTTCAACTACCTGTTTCTGACGCCGTACTACACGTTCATCATCGGCGACCCGCTCGACTGGCTGGTGCTCGTCGCGTTTCTCACCACCGGGGTCGTCGCCGCGCAGCTGCTCAACCGCGCGCAGGAGCGCGCCGAGATTGCCCGGCAGCGGGCGATCGAGGTGGAGCGACTCGCTGCGTTAGGCTCCGAGACGCTCAACGCCGGCCGCGCCGAAGACGCCCTGCTCGCCATCGCCGAAGTGATTCGCTCGACTATCGGCGTGGACTGCTGCGAGGTGCTCGTCCCGCGCGGGACGCCGCCGCAGCTGACGCCGCTGACCCGCGCGGGACCATGCTCTGATGGCGCCGGCGCACCAGCCGACGTCACGAGCCCGTGGAGCCTCGCGGTGTGGGTTGCCGAGAAGCGCGCGGTGGCCGCGGAGCGCGCCGACGGCACGAAGTGGATCGGCGCGGGCGACCACTCGGACGAGCTGTTGCGCTGGCCGGCGGAGGACACCGAGATCCGCACGCTGCTCGCTCCGCTGATCGTGCGCGATCGTACCGTCGGCGTGCTGCGGGTCTCGAACGCCAGGCCCTTCTCGCTCGATTCCGGTCGCGAGCAGTTCCTCAGCGCACTCTCGTTCTACGCGGCGCTCGGCGTCGAACGCGTGCAGCTCGTCGCCGAGGCCGAGCGCGCGGAGGCGTTTCGCCAGGCGGACACGCTCAAGTCGGCGCTGATCGCCGGCGTCTCGCACGACCTGCGCACGCCCCTCACGACGATCAAGGCGCTGGCGCATTCGTTAGGCGAGGCAGGCAGTCCCGAGGCGTTGGCCATCGAGGAGGAGGCGGATCGACTCAATCGCCTGGTCGCGGACCTGCTGGACCTCTCGCGGCTCAACGCGGGGGCGATGCCGATGCGTCCCGAGATCAACGCGGCGGAAGATCTGGTTGGCGCGGCACTTCGGCGTGTGGGTGGCGCGATCGATCCGAAGCGAATTCGTGTCACGGCCGGTCGGGCCTCAGCGAACGGCGACGGCAACCCGGTCCTGCTCGGCCAGTTCGACTTCGTGCAATCGCTGCGCGCGTTGGTGAACTTGTTGGAGAATGCAGACAAGTACAGCCCGCCGGACGAGCCGATTGAGCTCACCGTGAGGCGCGTCGGGGATCGTCTGCAGTTTGCGGTCGCGGATCGTGGGCCGGGCGTGGAGGAGGCGGAGGCGGTGCGGATCTTCGAGCCGTTCTATCGGGCGCCGGGTGTGCCCCCCGATGCCGGCGGGGCCGGGCTTGGCCTCGCGATCGCGCGGCGGCTCGCGGCCGAGCAGGGCGGCGACGTGGAGTACGAGGCTCGGCGCGGGGGCGGGAGCGTGTTCACGCTGGTGCTTCCGGCGGCGGATTCGCCGCCTAACGCTGGGTAGGCAACCCGAGCTGTCAGGCGAGGGATCGCGATCATCTGCCGGAGTGTCGACAAGACGGCAGACAGCAGACAACTGCAGACGGTAGACGGCAGGAGGCAGATGGCAGACGGGAGAGGACCGTGTCCCTCTGCCCTCTGCAACCTGCCGTCTGCGGTCTGCTGTCTTCAGTTGTCTGCCGTCTGCCGTCTTTGGTTGAATGCCATTTTTCACGCGTTTTTTATGCGCCGCCGTGCCGACGTTAACGCGGTCTTTACGGCAAAGCTCCTAGCCTACAGGTACGCCGACGCTGGCGATCCGTGTTCCGGGAGTCCGCCATGCACATGTTCGCCTACCTCGTTCTCGCCGTGTTGATCTACTGGCTGCTCGCCGACCACACTGACCGGGCGACCGAACGCGAACTGATGAAACGCCGACCAGACGACCGTCGCCTCGGACTCGTGGAAGACTTCGACGTCCGGCCCGATTTGGGGCCTCGATACGGTCGTCTGCTTCGCCATCACGCTCGTAAGACGACCGCCAGCACCGAAGCTCTCAGGGACCCGCCAGCCTGATGAGGTAGGCCCCGGCATCATCAGCGATGGATCCGCCCTGGATGGAGATCAAGCGCCGGGCGAGTATGATTCCACCCACGGAGACATCCGGATCACGTGATACACCATTCGCGTCCTGCTCGTCCGCCGGCGTCGGACCGACCGGCGCCACCGCTGGCGCTTGAGTGGCGCTAGGCGCGATCGAGATCTCGATTCCGACACCAGGCCGCCGCGTTGTCGTCACCATGAGCGGTCGCTCGGCTCCGGTCGCCGCAGCCGCGTCGCTCGTGAACAGCGTGAGCGCCTCGGCCAGGCGCGCACGGTCAGCCCGCACGCGTGGCAGCCCCGGTTCCAGCGTCACCTCCACACGCGCGCCCTGCCGCTCGGCCGCCGCCCGCGCCAGCGGGAGAACGGCGCGCACGACGTCGTTGACTTGTACGAGCTCGCGCTGCACCACGAGTGCGCCGCGGTCCGCGTCCGCAACCTCCGCCAGCCGTCGCAGCGCGGAGCCCATCGCGTCCGCCGCGGTCCGCGCGTCGCGGAGCAGCTCTTCCTGATTTTCGTTGAGATCCCCGAACCGCGTTTCGAGGAGGATGTGGAGCGGTAATCTCACTTCGTCGAGCTGAGCGATCGAATCGTGCGCCACGGCGGCGAGCATCGTCGCCTCGTCTCGCAGCCGCGCCGCCGCGGCGGCGTTCAGGCGTGCGCGTTCGGCCTCCGACGCCGAGAGCGCGCTGCCGAGGTGGTCGACGACACGCTCGATCCGATCGAATTCGTCGGACGCACCGTGCCGCTCGGCTTCCGATTCCGGCATGGCGCCCGTTAGGCGGTTGATGCGGGCAGAGAGATACCGCGTGTTGATCCAGGTGACGACCAGCGACACGATCGAGAGCACCGAAGCGGTTGCGAGGATGATGCCCGGGACGGCGCGGCCGTATTCGCCATAGTACGCCAGCCCGGCCGTGACGAGGACTGCGAGCAGTGCGGGAAGCAGCCCGACGAACAGTCGCCTGCCGACGGAAACGGACGCGTGCCGGCGGATGAAGTTTGTCGTCACGCCCACGTCCCCGGGTCGTTGTCGTTGTCGCGCGGCCCCGCTCCACGACGTGTGTCCGCCCTGTCCGCAGCGGATACGACGAGCACATCGAGGCCCGAGCTCCTCGTCAACAGGCGGTCTACGATGGACCGGTGCCGCAGGCGATACCATCGCGAGCGTCGGGTTTCACCGACGATGGCAAGCGTCACGCCATGCTCGGCGACGAACCGGGACAGCGCGACCGCAACATCGCCCCCCTCGAGCTTCACGACCTCTGCGCCGAGGGACTGGGCGAGCTGGATGTTGTCGACCAGGCGCCGCTGAATCGACGAGTCGATACGATCAGGGCGTTCCTCCGGGGTCTGCACGTAGACGCAATACCAATCGGAGCTCAGGCGACCCGCAATGCGGCTCGCCTTTCGGAGCAGCACGCGCGACAGCGGCGGGTCACTCGACATGCATGCCATCACGCGATCGACCGTTTTTCTCGCTGGCGCCGCCCCGCCATTCTCGTCGCGCCGGATGATCGCCTCTCGAGAGCGATCCACCGAGCTCGCGACCTCACGCAGCGCGAGCTCGCGCAGCGTCGTCAGGTTCTCGTCGGTGAAGAAGTTGGCGAGTGCTGCCTGGATCTTGTCCTGTCGGTAGATCTTTCCTTCCCGGAGGCGCTGCCGCAGATCCTCGGCGGAGATGTCGAGGTTCACGACCTGGTCGGCCTGGCCCACGATCCAGTCGGGCACGGTTTCGCGGACGGTGACGCCTAACGTCTCCTGAATGACGTCATTCAACGACTCGAGATGCTGCACGTTGACCGCGGAGATGACGTTGATGCCCTCATCGAGGAGGAGCATGACGTCCTGCCAGCGCTTCTCGTTGCGTGAGCCCGGGACGTTGGTGTGGGCCAGCTCGTCGACGATGGCAACCTGCGGGCGGCGCGTTATGACCGCGTCGACATCCATTTCCTCCAGCGTCACGCCGCGATAGGCGATGTTGTTCCGCGACACGACTTCCAGGTCCCCGATCTGTTCCTCGGTCTCGGCACGCCCATGTGTCTCGACGAAACCGACAACGACGTCCACGCCGCGGCGGCGCATTTCGTGGGCTTCCTGCAGCATCCGGTACGTCTTGCCGGTGCCGGCCGCCGACCCGATGTACAACTTGAGCTTCCCGCGCTCGCGCTGTCGCACGAGCTCCAGGAAGCTCGGCTCGTTCGAGCGATCATCCGACCCTCGTGCGGTCGGCGCCGCCGCGAGTCGCGAGTCGGGATGTTCGCCCGGGTCCGCGCGGCTGGTCACAGGTCGGTCCGGTGCTCCACTTCGATCACACGATCGCTCGGGATTCCGAAGTATTTGCCCGCCCGTCGCTCGCGGCGCTGCATCAGGCGAAAAAGGAGCATTCGCCACCAACCCATGCGTTGGCGCTGCATGGTCAGAAGGTCACGGCGAGCGACGACACGATGAATGCATCGCGCTTCTGTGGAGCGCCAGCCTTCCCGTCCGGGAAGATCACCGACTTGTTCGCGAAGCCGCGGACCTCGGTCCGCCATAACAAGCGGGACTGCGGTACAACGTCGAGACCGACGGACCCGCCGTTGGTGCGGAGCGAGCCGTTAGGCGTGCCATTCTCCTGAGCGCCGGTCGCGACGATGATCTGGTCCTTGTCGTCATACCGCTCGACACGGCCCGAGATCGCGACCGTCGGAGTCAGCTGGGCGCGAGCAATCGCCGTGAGCCCGTACCACGATGCGGTTCCTCCGTCACTGGCCGATTTGCTTTGCGTGCCGACGTCGAATTCGCCGAGCCATGTCAGGCGCCCCGCTGTGATCTTGGTGCCCACGCCGTTGAATGTCCGGAGCCTGTTCCCGGCTTCGTCGCTGTAGAAGTTGTAGTAGCTGAGTGTGGTCGTGGACGATGGCGTCAGGTCCAGTCGAATCCCGGCGCCCTTGCCCGAGTTGTTCTCGGAGATGTTCTGCCAGCCGTTCACGACATCGAGCTGCGCGGTCAGTTTCGACGAGGCCGTCCACGTGATCCTCGCGCCACTCTGGTAGTAGGGCGAGTAGTCACCGACGAGTGATCTCGTGTACGTCGGGTTGTCGCGCGACACCCAGCCTTCCATCCCCATGTGCGAGTAGAAGATGCCACCGTCCACCCAGATATTGCTTCCGAGCTGTACACCCGCATATGCCTCCTGCAGGTGCCGCGCGAGAGACGGCCCGCTCACGCTGCCGTTCGTGGGCTCGCCCGAGTAGTTGGACTGCACCGACGTCCCGGCCTGCAGTGCGAGCCGGCCACGAACGCGTGGTGCGTCGACCTTCGCCTCGACGAACGCGAGGTTGACGTTGAACTCGTTATGTCGCGCGGGCTGGGTCGTGAACACGGCGCCGCCGGCAAACGATCGATCGAACGAGGGCGGCCGGCCGAAGTCCCAGGCATAATAGGCGTCGACGAATCCGCCGAACGTCACCTTGATCGAGGTGTCGGGCTGGGCGCCTTGCGCGGGCAGCGCCATCGGGAAGCCATTCAGCGTGAGAAGAACCAACCGGGAGTACTTCATTGGGGGGTTCGAGCCGTTCGCTTCGCCGCGAACGCGGAGTCGAGCGCGATGTTGAGCATGAGTACGTTGACTCGCGGCTCGCCGAAGAACCCGAACTGGCGCCCCTCGACGTGCGCGTCCAGAACCCGCCTAACGGCTGCGGAATCGACCCCGCGCGCCTTTGCCACGCGGGCGACCTGCAGGTCGGCATTGGCCGGCGAGATGTGCGGGTCGAGTCCCGAGGCGGACGCGGTGACCGCATCCGTCGGAATGCTGCCCCTCGCCACGCCAGCCGCGACCAGACTGTCGGCGCGCGGACCAATGAGCGAGTCCGCGAGCTTCCGGTCGGTCGGGCCCTTGTTCGTGCCCGCAGACGCCGTCGCGTCGTAGCCGTTGCCCGCCGCCGACGGCCGCGGGTGGAAGTATTCCGGTCGCGTGAAGGGCTGGCCGATAAGCTCACTGCCGACCACCCGGCCGTTCACGGTCACGAGCGAACCGTTCGCTTGACGCGGGAAGATGAGCTGGGCGAGGCCGGTGACGACGCCGGGATAGATGAATCCCGTGATGACGCACAGTATGAGCGTCATGAGGATCGCGGGCCGGAGCTGTTTCCGAAGCATGGTCATTTGTCAGGCAACCAGGTGGAACAGCACGACCAGCACGTCGAGCAGCTTGATGCCGACGAACGGCACGACGAGCCCACCGAGGCCGTAGATGAGGAGATTCTGGCGCAGGATCGTCGCTGCCGGAGCGGGTCGATATCTCACGCCGCGCAGCGCGAGCGGAATGAGTGCGATGATGATGAGCGCGTTGAACACGACGCTCGCCAAGATCGCCGACTGCGGCGAATGCAGCCGCATGATGTTGAGCGCGTTGAGCGCCGGATACGTCGCCGCGAACATCGCCGGGATGATCGCGAAGTACTTCGCCACGTCGTTCGCGATCGAGAACGTCGTGAGCGATCCCCGCGTCATGAGCAGCTGCTTTCCGATCTCGACGACCTCGATGAGTTTCGTCGGGTTCGAGTCGAGGTCGATCATGTTGCCGGCTTCCTTCGCCGCCTGGGTGCCGCTGTTCATCGCGACGCCGACGTCCGCCTGCGCGAGCGCGGGCGCGTCGTTGGTGCCGTCGCCGGTCATTGCCACGAGCTTGCCACCGCCCTGCTCGCGCTTGATGAGCGCCATCTTGTCTTCCGGCTTCGCCTCGGCCAGGAAGTCATCGACGCCGGCTTCCTGGGCGATGGCCGCCGCCGTGAGCGGGTTATCGCCTGTGATCATGACGGTCCGAATGCCCATCGCGCGCAGGCGCTCGAAGCGCTCCCGGATCCCACCTTTGACGATGTCCTTGAGGTAAACGACGCCCAACACCTTGGGCGGTGAGGAATTTTCGCGCTCGGCCACGACGAGCGGCGTGCCGCCGTCGCGAGCAATGCGCTCGATGACGGCCGGTAGATCTCGCGGCTCGGCGCCGCCGTGCTCGCGCACCCACCGGATCACCGCGTCACCCGCGCCCTTCCGGACCTGATACGGCCCAGCGTCCACACCGCTCATCCGCGTCGTGGCGCTGAACGGCACGAAGGTCATGTCGCGATGGCCGTCGTGCTCGGCGCCGACTTCTCGACCGCGCAGGCCGAACTTCGTCTTGGCCAGCACGACGATGCTCCGCCCTTCGGGCGTCTCGTCAGGCAGCGAGGCGAGCTGCGCACGATCCGCGAGCGCCTCGGCCGGGGTCCCAGCCACCGGAATGAACTCGGCTGCCTGGCGATTGCCTAACGTGATCGTACCGGTCTTGTCGAGCAGGAGTGTATTCACATCGCCGGCCGCTTCCACCGCTCGGCCGCTCATCGCGATCACGTTCTGCTGGATCATCCGATCCATGCCTGCGATGCCGATGGCCGAGAGCAGGCCGCCGATCGTCGTCGGGATCAGGCAGACGAGCAGCGCAATCAGCACCGGGATGGCCGCCGGCGCGCCGGAGTAGATCGCGAACGGCTGCAGCGTGGCCACGGCAAACAGGAAGATCACCGTCAAGCCGGACAGCAGGATCGTCAGCGCTATTTCGTTAGGCGTTTTCTGCCGGGCCGCGCCCTCGACGAGCGCGATCATCCGATCGAGGAACGTCTCGCCGGGGTTGGCCGTAATGCGCACGACGATGAAGTCGGACAGCACCTTCGTCCCGCCCGTGACGGCAGAGCGGTCGCCGCCGCTCTCGCGGATGACCGGTGCGCTTTCGCCGGTGATGGCGCTCTCGTCCACGGACGCGACACCTTCGATGACCTCACCATCGCCGGGGATCAGATCCCCGGGTAGACAGAGCACGGTGTCGCCGCGGCGGAGCACCTGCGCGCTCACCTCGTCGTAGCGGGTGCGATCGTCCGGGTTCAGCAGCCGTTTCGCGGCGGTCGTTGTCCGCGACTTTCGCAGCGTATCAGCCTGCGCCTTGCCGCGGCCCTCCGCCATCGCCTCGGCCAAGTTGGCGAAGACGACGGTGAACCACAGCCAGAGCGCGAGCTGGAGCGTGAAGCCCCAGTCCGGTTTGCCGGCCGCCACGTCGCGAAGCAGCACCACAGTGGTGTACGCCGAGCCTAACAAGACGACGAACATCACCGGGTTCCGCACCATGTGGCGAGGGTCGAGCTTCAGGAACGCATCGCGTACGGCGCGCCTGACGATCGGCGGGTCGAATAGCGGGCGCTTGCGGAGTGCCGGTTGGCGCTCCGCGGCGCGCGGGGCGGCAGGGATGGGCGGTCGAGTTGGAATGGTTGGCGTGGCCATGGCTTAGTGCAGTCGCGCGACACCTTGCGCGTTTGTTTGGTGGCGCTCGAGGAAAAGCGTGAGCGCAGATTCACGCCGATGACTGCCACGCGGATGGACGCGGATGGGCGCCTCAAGGAGGAGGGCCTGGTCTGCTTCTCAACTTTGGTCCGAAGGCTCAATTCGAGCGCCTGGTTTACAGCAATTCCAACAAGCCCATGCTCGCAGCCGAGTGACACGCGCTGCCGTGTCGGATCCGCGTGTGTCCGCGGCTGTTGCAGTCTCCGCGTGTATCCGCGCTGACGCTTTTCCCCCACCCAGACAGTCATCGGAATGTCACCCCCGAGCCCATGAGCAGGTGCTCGACGAGCGGACCGAGCGAGAGCGCGGGGAAGAACGTCAGGGCGCTGACGATGACAATCACCGAAACCAGAAGCACGACGAATAGCGGAGTCGTCACCGGGAACGTCCCTACCGACTCTGGCGCCGGCTTCTTCTCGGCCAGGAACCCAGCGAGCGCGATCATCGGCACGATCATCGCGAACCGGCCGATGAGCGTGTTGAGGCCCAACAGCGTGTTGTAGTAGTAGGTCGTCCCCGTTAGGCCGGCGAACGCGCTGCCGTTGTTCGCCGCCGTCGAGGAAAACGCGTAGAGGATTTCCGACAGCCCATGCGGGCCCGAGTTGTTGAGCCCCGCCAGGCCGGGCTTCGCCACGCTCGAGATGGCAGTCATGGTCAGGATTGCCGCCGGGAACACGAGCGCGTACAGCATCGCCATCTGGACCTCCCGCGCCTGTATCTTCTTGCCCAAATACTCCGGCGTGCGCCCAACCATGAGTCCGGCGATGAAGACGGTGAGCACGACCATCACGAGGATGCCGTAGAGCCCAGCGCCTACGCCGCCGAAGACGACCTCACCGAGCTGCATGTTCACCATCGGGACGAGGCCGCCTAACGGCGTGAACGAGTCGTGCAGGCTGTTCACGGCACCACATGACGCGTCGGTCGTAACGGTGGCGTACAACGCGGAGTTGGCCACGCCGAAGCGGACCTCCTTCCCCTCCATGTTGCCGCCCGGATTGACCGCGGTTGCCGACAGGTCCAACCCGTGAGCGGCGTGGATCGGATTGCCGCGCGCCTCCGCCCAGTACGCCGTTGTGACGCCCCCGAAGAACAGCACGAACATCGCGGCCCACACCGCCCAGCCGTGGCGCTGACGCCCCACCATCCGACCTAACAAGTAGGTGAGCGCCGACGGGATCATGAAGATCGTGAACATGGACCAGAAGTTGGTCCACGGCGTCGGGTTCTCGAATGGATGCGCGGCGTTCGCGTTGAAGAAGCCGCCACCGTTCGTCCCGAGCTGCTTGATGATCTCCTGGCTCGCGACAGGCCCCATCGCGATCGTCTGCTTCGCACCCTCGAGCGTCGTGACCTCGAGGTACGGTTTGAAGTTCTGGATCATCCCCTGCTGCACGAACAGCATCGACAGGACGAGGCAGCCCGGCAGGAACACGTAGAGCGTGCCTCGGACGAGATCGACCCAGAAGTTGCCGATACGCCCTTTGGCCTCGCTGCCGCGCCGTGCAATGCCGCGGACAAACGCCACGGCAACGGCGACGCCGACCGCCGCCGACGCGAAGTTGTGGAACGCGAGCTGCGTCATCTGCGAGAAGTACGACATCACCTGCTCGCCGACGTAGCTCTGCCAATTCGTGTTCGTCGTGAACGACGCCGATGTCTCGAATGCCTGCCGGTCCCCCACGGGTGGAAGGCCCTGCGGATTCAGCGGCAGGACGTGCTGCAGTCGCAGCACGATGTACGTCAGGAGCATCGAGGCGACGCTGAAGAGCAGCATCGCGGCCGCGTAGCGGGTCCAGTGCTGATCCTCGTGCTCGTCGACGCCGCACACGCGGTAGACGAGGCGCTCGACGGGGCGCAGCCACGCGAGGGAGCCGTCATATACCTTCACCAGGTAGATGCCTAACGGCCTCGCCACGAGCAGCACACACGCCGAAAAGAAGAGGATCTGAAGCCAGCCGTTCGCGGTCATGTCAGAACTTCTCCGGCCGGATCAGCGTGTAGACGAGGTAGACGAGGACCGCGACCGCGAGGAGGCCGGCGATCCAGCTCTCGGTGGTCACGGTCTGTGCTCGGTGTGGTCGGTTGTGTCGCCGCCGAGGCGCTCGCAGCCTCGCACGTAGAGGAGCATGAGCGCGAAGAAGCCGATGGTTCCGAGAACGTAGATGAGATCGATCATGAACTGAGGATGGCGGCAGACCGATAAAAGCCGCACAAAGACCGGATTAAAGCCGCACAAAATTGGGTCAGACGACGAAGGTCGACTCTGACCCCAATTCGGCGCCGGGTAGCACGAGCGTGAACACGGACCCGCCTCCGGCACGCGGCTCGAATTCGACGCCCCCGCCCTGCGCGACGGCGAGGCCACGCGCGATCGAAAGCCCGAGTCCCGTGCCGCCAACGTCAGGCGCAGTGGTAGCGGGTCGATAGAATGGCTCGAAGATCCGCGCGCGCTCCTCGACTGGCACGCCCGGCCCGCGATCGAGCACCGCAATGCGGAGCCGATCGCCCTCTTGCCGCGCACGGATCGTGATCGGCGAGCCGGTCGGTGAATACTTCGACGCGTTCTCGAGGAGATTCACGAGCGCACGCAACGCGTTCGTCAGGTCGAACCGCCCCGCGAGCAGCTGGTTAGGCGGGAGGTCGATGTCGATTGCACGACCTCGCAGGATAGCATCGGCCCGTCGCAACGCCGCGCCGATGAGGTCATCGGCCGTGTTCACCTCCGCCGACGGACCGATCGCGCCCGATTGAATGCGCGACAGATCGAGCAGGTCACCGACGAGGGCATCGAGCCGGTCGGATTCGTCCTCGATCACGCGTGCACCGTCCGTAGGACCGCCGTGCGCGATCTCGTGCGCAATGGCCTTGATGGTCGTAAGCGGCGTACGCAGGTCGTGCGAGACCGCCGTGAGCAGCGCGCTTCGCAGTGCCTCGACCCGTCGTTCCGCCTCCGCCCGTTCGGCTTCGGCCACGAGGCGCTGCCGTTCGACGCCGAGCGCGACGTAATACGCGAGGGCGTCCAGAAACCGCGCCTGATCCAGCGTGAGTCTCAGATCACCCGGCGTGCGAACGCGGAGAACACCGACGGTCTCGTTGCGTACGGCGAGGGGGATCCACAACGCGCGCACCTCGTCGCTGCGCTCCGGTCGCGCGGTTTCGAGTGGTGGATCATCGACGATGCGAATCGCGCCATCAGCCAATTCGACGGCGCCTCGGCCATGCACAAAGATCCAACCGACGAGCCCTTCCGCACTCGCCGTGTCCGTCGTGTCGGGCCAACCGGGCACACCATCGTGTACCGTCGCGTCACCGGGCGGCGACCAATCGGCACTGAGCTCATTGTGTTGCGCGCTCACGTCCGCGGGCGAGTGCGCAATGGTCACGAACCCCTCACCGGCTCCATGGATGAGCACGTCGCACGACACCACGCCGAGCGTTGTGCGAATGACGTCGAGGATGGCGCGGAGCGCGTCTTCGGGCCGAGCGAGATTCAGCGTCTCCGCACCTAACGTCGCCAGGCGGTCGACCTCCGCCGCGCGTGCCATCGCCGCTTCGGCCGTCGACCTCGCCCGATAGAGGAGCTGCGCGGCAACGAGGCTCGTGATGAGAAAGGTGACCAGCACCAGCCAGTCGAGCGGGTCGGCGATGGCGAACGTGAGATACGGTGGGAGGAAGAAGTAGTTGAAGGCGAGGAACGCGCCGAACGCGAGCGCGATGCCGAGGGCGCGGCCGGCGGCGCTGCTGCCGCCTAACACGACGAGCAGGAAGATCAGCGCCACGTGCGCCCTGTCGAGCCGTGCACGTAACACCAGCATCGTTGCGCCGACCGCGACGAGGACGCCGAACCAGAGCAGCCACAGCACGCGCTGTCGTCGCGTCATGTGCATTGCCGGGTCACGACGCCCCGGTCGGCTCGAAGCGATAGCCGACGCCGGCTTCGGTGTGGATGAACTGCGGGCGGACCGGGTCCGCTTCGATCTTCCGCCGGAGGTGACCGACGTACACGCGGAGGTACTGCTGCGCGTCGCCCTCCGCGTTGCCCCAGACCGCGTGGAACAGTTGGCGATGCGTGAGCGTCTGCCGCGGGTGAGTCACGAACGTGCGGAGCAGCAGCCACTCGGTCGGGGTGAGATGGAGCAGCTCTCCCGCGCGTTCGACCCGTCGCTTCGGCAGGTCGACGCTGACGTCACCGAACGTCATCACGCCGTCGTTAGGTGATGCTGCCGTCTGCGCGCGACGCAGCTGGGCTCGTGCGCGAGCCATGAACTCGATCGTGCTGAAGGGCTTTGTCAGGTAGTCGTCCGCGCCCGCATCGAGCAGCGCGACCTTCTCGGTATCGGCGTGGCGCGCGGACAGTACGATGATCGGCGCGGAGGACCACCGCCGAATCTCGCGACAGACCTCGATCCCCGGCATGTCCGGAAGGCCGAGATCGAGGACGACCAATGCGGGCGACTCCGCCGCGGCGAGGTCGATGCCTTCGCGCCCTGTCGCCGCCTCGACCACACGCACGCGCCGCTGGCCGTCCGATCCGCTCACCGGCGGCGAGTCCATCGCCGAGTCGCCGTTCGCCCCGAGCAACCGGCCGGAGATCAGTGCATTGCGGACGGCACGCCTGATTTGCGGCTCATCGTCGATCACCAGCACGGTCACGGTCGACATGCCTGCAATCTGTCGCCTCCGCTACGCGGCGCACGCGTTTTTACGAACTCTTTATTGCGCCCACCCGCGTTTTTGTGCGGCCTTTAGCGGCTCTCGGGTAACCTCCCATTTGGTTTTGGAGGTGCAGAGAACGATGACCAACACGTACGAACACCTGGACATTGTGACCAACCAGGAAGCGGTCGAGCAGTTCGTCGAGCGCCTTGCAACGTTTGACCTCGCTGACTGGTTGTTCCTTGCTGCATCGGTCACGCAGACCGGCCGTCACACCGCGAGCTCGCGTGCGAACGCAAGCGCGTCACTCGATCGCCTCATTGCGCAGCACTCGCTCGCCTACGATGCATGGAGCATTGGTGACGACGTGGAAACGGCATTCCATTGCGGTCTCAGCGCGACCGGACCCGCTCCTTCGTCACGGGACTGCTTGTCGCTGTCGATCGCGCGTCAGGCGGCGACCAGGGCGGCGCTCGCCTTGTTTGTCCGACGCCTGCTCGCTCCAGGAGACTTCGAGTCGCTCTACCGTCCGTTCGTGGCGCTCGTGCCGCAGCCTGCGGGAAGCGCTTCCCGCCGCCCGGCCGCCGCACGGCCGCCAATCAGACTCGTCGATCCAGCGCCGCGCCGGTCCCGTCATGGGACGGCGTGAACCAGCCGATGCTATCTTGAGACCATGCGTCGCATCGGTAATGTCCTGATGGCGGCCGGGGCCGTCGTCGGAGTGACGACCGGTCTCGCGGTTCTCGGGGACGTTCACATCCCTGGTGTCGGCTCGTGGCTCGTCGCGGTGGCCGTCGCGAAGCTCGGCTTCATCGCCGCGTTCACCCTCATTGCGGCGGGTGCGGCAGCCACCCGAATGGCGGGCCGCCAGGAGTCGAAAAGCCGCGACGTATCGCTACCGCAAGCGCCAGGCAACGAGCATCAGCGGGAGCTGCCCGCTGCCGGACTCCCGGACGCACAGCTCCGTCGTCGCGAGCCAATTCCAGATGAACGCCCGCGCTGAACGGGATAGGGCAGTCCGGTCGGCCAAAGTGAGTCGTACGAAATGCTACGCCTCACCAGTGTGTACCGATTCGGATACACCGACGGTGGGCGTGCCGCCGGGACAAGCGCCTAACGCATAACTCAACCCATCCCCTGCCCGCCGACCTGCGCGAACACGTGGTGATCGACCCGAGCGCAAGTCGCCGTTCCCGGTGATTCAGACGCGACGGTGATCGAGTTGCCCGCGAAGGCGGATGTCTCGCGACGAAGAGCCCACGTACACCTCACGTAGACCTGCGCCACCTCGGCGCCAGCAACCGCGCCGCTGTTGCGCACGCGGAAACTGACATCGAAGCCGTCGCCTCGCGGCC
>Ga0207701_10001618_pt1 | contig 23527 bp, 18 predicted proteins | sample KBSSwiSSwithPhiX_FD_184294 | JGI IMG/M metagenome (GOLD analysis project Ga0207701, IMG submission 184294) | Switchgrass rhizosphere bulk soil microbial communities from Kellogg Biological Station, Michigan, USA, with PhiX - S5 (SPAdes) (version 2) | ecosystem: Environmental > Terrestrial >... | reverse complement strand
CACGTTGACGCGACTACCGTCCTCCAATCGCGCATCAAGCATCGGGCTCGATTCGTCCACACGCCTGCCAATCGACGACGCGATGCGTTGAGCAACATGCAACACATGGGCATTGTTGCGGAACTGCAATTTGGTCAATTCAAGCTTGCCGCGCCGCTCGACATAGATCATGTGAGGACCATTGACGAGGATATCGTTCACCGTCGTATCGCGGAGCAAGGGCTCTAGTGCTCCTAGACCGATCATTTCATCCACGATGTTGGCGGCAAGCGCGTGTTGCTCGATCTGATTTAGAAGGAGGCGCTGCTCATTGGCAATTTCCGCAACCAGTTCATCGACGCGATCGGTCAGCTCCTCCTTGGTCAAACGGATGGCGATTGCAGGTTCGACCCGCATGAATACACAGTCGCGAATGATCTCCATGGCTGCGGACTGCGCATGCGTCGGGCTCGCACCATGAGCGTGGCGGTCCGACGCGCCGCCGCTACCGTTCACAACAGCTGGATCCGGCGCAGGGAGGGGCCCGTTCGTATCCAAGATCTTTTTGCCAAAATGAAACATGACTACCCAAATATCCGGCTGAACACAGAATGGGGCCGTTCAGCCCGATCGCCGGACAGGTGGCGAAGCACCGGCGCAAGGCTACGCTTGAGCAAGGAGCTCTTCTGCGTGGCTTTGATTCCGAGGATGGAGGCCGTTCCAAATTCGCGATCGTAAGGAATAACGACATCAGGGGCCTGGCCGGCGGCGCGAAGAAATTCGGCAGCTGGCAGGCTGCCTGGAGCGCCTTGCTGATTGAGAATATGCAGCATCGTGCGATCATGCGAATTGGGGCCGATCAATTCGCGCCAGCGTGCGACCTCGCGCGCCGAAACCAGGGTCCCGCTGCTCACCAGCAGGCACACGCTGGGAAGGTGCAACATATGCCCTAGCCGCACCGCGACATCCGCCGGCACATCCACAAAGACATACCTGTAACGCTGGAGCAGGTTGTCCAGCAGCGAGAGAACCGCTGATTCCTCAAACCCGATCGACGACCCAAGCGTTTCGAGTGCCGCAAGCAGATCAATTCGTTGCTCGACCGGAATCACTGCGCGCTCGAGGAATAACTTGTCGACACGCTCAGGATGCTCGAACGCTTCACGAAGCGCGTGGCTTGGCGTAACGCCGAGTTGAAGCGCCGCATCTCCATGTTGAAGATCAAGATCGAGCAGCAGCACCCCGCGCTGGCGCTTTTCGGACAAGAACCAGGATGTATTGACCGCGATCGTCGTGGCGCCGACGCCGCCGCGGACTCCCAGCACGAAGACGAGCTTGCCGCCGCGTACGTTATCGGCATTGACGGTCCCGGTTAAAATACTGTTGCATGTGCGCGTAATAAGGTCGCCGACGAGCGGCTTGAAAAAATATTCGACGATGCCCGAATGCTTCAGGCGCCGATAAAGCGTGATGTCGTTGCGGTCGCCGACCACGATGACGCCGGTATTGGGGGCGCACACGTTGGCCAGTTCATGGACGCGTGAAATCGGGTCGTCAACGCGGCTGACATCAACGATCAGCAACTGCGGTGACCCCTGCTGCGCGAGCAGAGTGATCGCATTCTCTATGCTACCGTTGATGAACTCGGCGCCGTGAAGACCGAGAGCGCCCAGGGACTGTCGCACGGTTTCCGCGGACTCCGGGTCCCGAATGAACACCTGCACCGACTGCGTCGGCGTCCGCGTTGAGGTATTGGGCGCGGGCTTAACAAGAGTGTCAGTCATGAGGTTTCCGCTCGATTTCATACACGTGATGGCAACGGAACGAATGCATGACATCCAACTTGCATTATTCGGGCACGATAGATTGGGATACTGTAGATTGGGATACTGCAGATGGGGGTACTGCAGGCTGAGGCAATGTCGGCGGCCGTCGAACCGAGCCTTCGATCGAGCTGGCCGATGGCTGGCCCTTACGCGCATTCCCATTGAGGGCTGACGAGACATCCGACGCCCAGGTCGGGCGCCGCCTATTGTCATCTTCAGAGCTTGCGGTAGCGCGCCCTTCAAGCGGGCGAACCGAGAATTGCAGCCGGCCGAGCTGCGCTGCCACGAATAGCTGCTCCGCTTGCTGTTCGGTCAGCGCGAACGTATACGTCTTTGGAACCCGAGAGGCCGTTACGGGGGTCAAAGCGCCGCGTGCCGCAGGTGCTGGATTGGCCGGCATGCTGAGAGCTTGATCGACGGCAATGATCTGCACATTGCGAAGTACCGTCTCGGCGACCGACTTGTGCGTGGCATCGACCGTCGGTTCATCGAAGGTCTGTATCAAGATTACATCGACGTAGTCTCCCGGCAATATCAGCCCCGCGCCACTTTGCGGCGCCTCCACCGGTATCGATACGGCACGGGTGCCAGGCTTGAGAACCGCCGCGAGGAATTGTCGCTCGTTCGGCCTTACAATTTCTGAGAGAATCAACTGCTCGCCGGCGGCAAAGGCGCGCCGCGCAATGGCGCCCACGAACTCCGATTCCGATATTTGTCCGCGTATGATATTTCCCGCATGAATCTCGCCTGGCCCGACCTCTTTCCAGGTAATGTCTTCTTTCCGCACCAGCGTGCCCGCGGGAACAGGATGAGTTGCCACCAGTACCGCTGCGCGGGAGGCCGCCGGCGTTTCGACACTCGTGCGGCCGAGCTGGATAAACCAGACAACCGAAAGCACGACGCCTGCGAGCATGCCGAGGCCGCCTAAAGCGAGCAGAAGGTTGCGTAGAAGCATTGGTATAACTCGGTTGCGAGATAGAAAGTGACGCCGCCCATGATGGCGAGCGCATAAGGTATGGACTGCCCCGTAACGATCCGCTCGTGCTCATCGAAAAAAAATCCGTTGAGCCAATTCTTCGCGGGGACAGCAGTGGCGGCAGAACCCAGAGAATACGGCGCGGGCCGCAGAATGCCGTATGCCGCAAGGTATGCGAGGCTAAGTAGACCTCCCGCCAACACAATCTCGGTCAACAGCAGGCCGACATGTTCCGGCGGGACCAGGAGCGAGACCGCCGCCATGAGCTTTGCGTCTCCGCCGCCAAGAACGCCGTAGTGGGTCAGAGTTCCGAGGCCCAGAAAAAGAACGACCGAAATGAGAACGCTCAGCCACACCAAACCGGGCCGCATCATAAAGCAGAGCGCGAGGGCGCTAGCTGCGATCACGACCACGAACCGATTCGGAATGATGCGGTACCGCAAATCGGTGACGCCGCTAGCGGCAGCCAGCGACAGGCAGCCTGCCCAGAGAAACGTGCGGATCAGAATAAGCAGGTTCATGTTCGATCCCGTTGCTGGAGCTCAGTCACGTCGCCTCGGCCGCAACCGCGGCCGGCGTTTGAGCCGGGCACGGATTCTTGGAGGCGCGACCGAATGGCGATCGACCTTCACGTCGGGACAGCGACTTTTCCGGCGATGAAGTTGAAGATGAGATTCAGGTTGGTGCCGAGTAACGTGGCACCGCCGACGATCACCACCGCTACCAGTGAGGCAAGCAACCCGTATTCTATGGCCGTCACGCCAGCTTCCGATTCAATCGAAAACCAGTTGGCCAATTTCAATGCTACCGAATGCATGATCTTCTCCTGTTTTGCGGACGGGCGCTATGCGCGGAACCGCATTGTTAAAATTTCAGTGGATCGTGTTTATCGAACGGATTTGGGCAGGGGACATTGATCGAGATCAAGGGAAAGCATTTAATCTATAAGGGAAATTACGTAGTCTGGCCGGGGGATTTAGGGGCACCAAAACCTTAGCCCGCGATGCGAAAATGGGCTTGGGCACGCACTTTCGGTAGTGCCTTCGTTCCTGCAACCGGGACAAGATCGATAGCGAAGCTGCTACCGGCTCTTATACAGTCACGAATGCCGTGCAATCGCGTGGCCGCATGTCAGCCGGAGTAAAATCGAGATTTTGCCGCCGACCGCAGCGAGCAGATTCACAATCTGACCGCATTTGATCTGGGTCAAATTGCGGCAGTCAACTTGGTATTGACGGAATGTCTCAAATCCAAGTGCTCGCACCTGCAGCATCTCACTTCGGGGAGATGACTTTTGTTCACTTTCGCGTCAGCCAAGGTTAGCCCCAGGCGGATCGAACGACGCCTCGGTGTGACCGCTATCATCAGGCAGCTCACGATCGGGTATTGTTTGATCGCGCCTTTTGATTTCGATCAATGCTCTTTTCAGGTCGACGCACTAAATAGACAATGTCCCTATTAATCCATTACGGCGATGCGCGCGTTGCCATCGCCAAATTGTTTGTTTCCGTTGTCTTTACGACAGCGATCACGCTCAGCGCGATGCTGATCTTCTGGATGGAGCTTCTGTTCCCCAGCATGATGCTCCCTGTCATGGGCGGAACGCCGGCGGTCTGGGTCACCGCCCTGATGTTCTATCAGGCTGTCCTTCTGGCGGGATATTCCTACAGCTTCCTTCTGACACGGTGGGCATTGCCGCCGGCGCAGGCCGCAATTCATCTAACCGTTTTGGCGGCAGCTGCGTTTGCCTTACCTCCCCTGCTGTCCCTTCCGCTGGCGTATCTCGATGCCATGCCGGTCCTGCAAGTCCTCTATATGCTGACGCTCGGCGCCGGGTTGCCCTTGTTCGCTTTAGCCACCACAGCACCGCTGGTGCAATATTATTTTTGCAGGACCGGCCATCCATCCGGCCGCGACCCGTACTTTCTCTATGCGGCCAGCAATATCGGTAGCCTGACGGCGCTCATCGCTTATCCGGTACTGATTGGACCCAAAATCGGGAATCTTGCCCAGACCGGTCTATGGACGACTGGTTTTTTCGCGGCAGCTGGCGCGATCTTCGTCTGTATGGCGCTGTCCATGAGAACTGTAGAGCGGCCCATTCCGGAAATTATGAGCGAACGCGTTGCGCCGGTGCGCAACATAGAGCGACGGTTCATGTGGCTGGTACTTGCGGCGGTCCCATCAAGCCTCCTGTCGGGAACCACCATCCGAATAACGACCGACATCGCAGCTGGTCCACTGTTCTGGGTGATCCCGCTCACGCTATATCTCTTGACGTTCGTAATGGCGTTTTCGCAGCGCCGTTTTCTGTCTATGCGTTTCGCACTCTTGGCGCAGCCATTAGCGCTCGCGCCGGTGATCATCGCCGCGTTCGGCGGTCAAGCCCTCATTGGCGGCTGGCCGATGGTCGTGTCGACCCTCATCCTTCTCTTCCTAACGTGTTACATTTGCCACGTCCGGCTCGCGGACGGCCGACCGGGGCCCGAGCGGACAACCGAATTTTATCTGTTTGTTGCATTGGGTGGCCTTGCCGGCGGCACCTTTAACGCGTTGATCGCGCCAAACATCTTCAACGATATCATCGAGTACCCGCTGGCTTTGATCCTTGCCGTCGCACTGCGCCCTTCCAACGGCACGTCCGGGAGCGGATTCCGCGTTCACCATCTGTTGTTCCTATGCGGCGCGGGGCTCGTCGCCGTGCTGGCGATGCTGCTGAGCTCTCCCGAGCATTTTCGACTCGTCGTCGGTCTGATCGGCTTGATTTTCAGCGTAGGGCTTATCGCTTTGGCCGCCGTCCGGATGCACTTCGCGATCGGACTGGCGGTCGTTTTCTTGGTAGCCCAATCGCCGGCTCTGATCGATCCGCCACTCTTTCAAGAGCGAAATTTCTTCGGAGTCGTCAAGGTTCTCCATGATCGCGCGAACAACACCAACGTTCTGGTGAATGGTTCTGTCGCGCACGGGGAACAATCGCGCGACCCGCTTCGGCGGCGAGAACTCCTCGGTTACTATCATGATGGCGGCCCCTACGGCGACGCCCTTGATATGCTCAAGCGAAACCGTGCAATCAGATCTGCTGCCGTGATCGGCCTGGGCGCCGGCACCGTAGCCTGTTCCGGCCCCCCGGATGCGCGCTGGACATTCTTTGAGATCAACCCAGCAGACGTGGTCCTGGCGACCGACCCGCGCTATTTCTCTTTCCTCGCTACATGTCAGCCGGACGCCCGGGTTCTTCTTGGCGACGGCCGCCTGCTGCTCGCTCGAGAGAAGCAGAAGTTCGACCTGATCATCCTTGATGCCTTCAGTTCGGACGCCGTTCCTACCCACCTGCTGACGATCGACGCATTTGCGATGTATCTGGAAAAGCTTCAGCCGCAAGGCATGATCCTGGCCAACGTCTCGAACAATTTTGTGGACCTCAATCCCGTCCTTTCCGCAATTTCGACGCGGCTAAGTTTAGCCGCAGCGTGGCGCGCTAACGTGACCGCATCTGGATTGGCCCGGCCGAGCAAGTGGGTGGCGATGGCGCGCACGCCGCAGGTTATTGCTCCACTTTTGAGCAGGCCCGAGTGGACAATCCTCCAGCCGAACAAGACGCAACCGTGGACAGACGATCGGACCGACCTATTTGGTCTACTGCTTTCAACGCTTTGGCATCGGATGTAACGCGCGAGAACAGTTCAAGGCGCATCGTGGCATCGCCAGACGCCGGCCGTTCTTTCATTTAGCATTCCCGAAAGTTGGCCAGCAGCCGTCAGTTGGCTGGCGTTAGTTGATCCATATCAACGCGTGGCAATTGATCTTGGTCAACTACGCGCCTGTTGGTTGAGCGTATTTTATAGGCAAGCAGAACTGCTTCCGGCTCCGGGACCTAAAGTCGTTCTCGGAAGACACATCGTTCTCGATGCGCCGAATGATGTGTCTTCACGCCGATAAAGGCCGCGCGCCGAAAGAGAGTGCTGCCGCCTGCTCCGGTTTCACCGTCGGTTGCATCAAGGAATCCAGTCATGGCGTACAACAAAAGGCCCACCGATATCGTCGCGGCCACGCTTGCAATTCTAGCTGTTGTTGCTGACCCACTTGCCGCCGCAACCGCTACCGCAGAGCAGGCCAAGGCATTTTCCGAGCGCGCCGCCGCATATATTCAGCAGGTGGGAGAGGACAAAGCATTCGCAGACTTTACGCGACCCGATGGCGGCTTTGTCGATGGTGAACTCTACGTCTTTTGTTACGACCGAAAGGGCTTGAACAAGGCGCATGGCGGTAACCGGGCTTTTGTCGGCCGTAACCTGCTGCACATCAAGGATCCGGACGGCGTGGAGCCGAACGCAAATATCGTCAAGATGGGCTTTGAACAGGGTCGTGGCTGGGTCGACTTCAAGTGGCCGAATCCGGTGACCAAAAGAATCGAAAACAAGTCGGCCTATGTCATTCGCACCAATGAAGTCGTGTGCGGCGTCGGTTACTACAAAGGCTAGACAGCATGCGTCTGAGAAGTGATTCAGCATGAGTATCGTTACACGCATATTCCTGCTGATTGCGGTCACACTACTGCTGGTCGCGGGCGTCGAATTCTTCAACGGCGTGCAGCTGCGTAATGCACGATTACAGGAATTACGCAGCGATACGGTGCAACTCGCGCGAATCGCAGAACTCGACATGGTCCGCATTCTCGACGGGGCGCATCAGCTCCTGTCGACGCTTGCCAAATTGCCGGACGAAAACGGCTGGGATAAGCGGGCATGCGCGATCGTAGAGGCCACAGCCAGCAGCGATTTCGAGTACGACCACCTCGTCGGGGTGGATCGAAACGGAATTATTCAGTGCAGCAGCAGCGGAACAGAGTTCGCCGGTACCAGAACGCCCGACATTGAGCTCTTCGATCGCATCGTGGCAACCGCAGGATTCTCTGTGGGCTCCCACGGGAAGGGCCGTGCATCAGGCAACGAAGTGATCCGGGTCGGTTATCCCGTGGTCGATGCCGCCGGCACTGTGACAGGCGCGGTTTACGCCGGCATCAACGTCACATGGCTGAATACCGCGCTCAGCCAATGGCAACTCGGCGAACAAGCCGCTATCTACATCGTGGATCGCAATAGCATCGTGATCGCCCGCCATCCCAATCCCAGCGGAGTCGGTCAACCGATCGCCGAGAGCTTGCGGCCTTTTCTGTCGGCGGCGGGTCTGGGCACAGCCGAAATACCGGACGCATCGGGCACGGTCCAACTGTATGGATACGTGCCGATTAACGGCGGACTGTCCGGTGGTTTGGGTGTGTTGGTCGGTCGAGACCCACGACATGCGTTTGCAGATATCAATCGATTGATCTGGCTAAATGCGGCAGCCGTTCTGGCCGGACTTTTGCTGTCGGCTTTTCTAGCCGTAGTTTATGTGCGTCGGTTTTTGACGCGGCCATTCCAAAGCCTTTTAACCACAGCCGAACGCTGGCGCGACGGCGACTGGTCGGTGAGCGCCGGCGTGAAAAGTGGCATCCCTGAATTTGACCGGTTGGCAACGGGATTCAACGGCATGGCAGTGGCGGTCAATGACCGCCAACAGGCGCTGCAGTTCAACAACTTGCTCCTGCGGACGGAGGTGGAAAATTCGCAAGACGCTATCCTGGTTGTGAGCCCGGCCGCCGAGATTCAATTGTCCAACCGACGTTTCGCGGACATGTGGGGTATCCCCCCTGCGCTCATCGAAGCACGCACCGATGCGCCCGTCTTCGCCACGATCGTCGCCCAAGTCCAGGACCCAGTTGGTTTCATGGCACGGGCGCAACACCTGCACAAGAAACCCGAAGAGCAAAGCGCCGACGAGCTCGCCACAAGGGATGGGCGCATCATCGACTGGCATTCGACTCCACTGAAAACGCCCGACGGGCATAACCTTGGGCGGGTGTCGTTCTTCCGTGATGTCACAGAAAAAAGGCGCGCGGACATGAAGTTGCGTGACGAGCGCGACTTTACGCTCACATTGCTCGCCACTCTGCCCGGCCTGTTTGTCATTTTCGATCAAGAGGGCCACCTCGTTCGCTGGAACGAGAATCTGTCGATAGTAACCGGACTTTCCAACGAACAATTGTCAGGCACCGACGCGTTTTCACTCGTGGTCGAGGGCGATCGCGAGTTTGCGCGACAAAAACTCACCGCGGCGATCCTGGACGGTCATGCAGACATCGAATTGGGCGTCCGTACCAAAAACGGTGGCATGCGTAAATTTCGTTGGAGCGGGCGAACTTTAACGCGCGACGGGCATCCCCACTTCATGACCGTCGGGGTCGACGTGACCGCAGCGCGCGCGGCCGAGACACGTCTTCGGGCAAGCGAGGAGGCGTTAGCAGAGGCTCAAGCGATCGCTCACGTGGGAAACTGGGAAATTGATCAGAGCACCGGACGGGTGACCTGGTCGGACGAGGTTTTCCGTATATTTGGCGTTGATCAGCGGACCTTTATTCCTTCTTACCAAGCGATCCTGGAGCGCACGCATCCGGAAGATCGCCCATCGGTTGGAAGTACATACGTGGACGCGATGGCCGCCGTTTTAAATAAGCAAACCCAGTACGTCTATTCGATCGATCATCGCATCGTAATGGACGATGGGAGCATCAAGTTTGTTAGCGAACGCGGGCGGATGATCTATGACGACAAAGACAATCCGGTTCGCGCTGTGGGCACAGTTCAGGACATTACCCAACGCAAGCTTACGGAGGAGAACTTGCTGCGCATGGCACGGCAGGATATTTTGACCGGCCTCACCAATCGCACTTTATTTGTTGAAGAGCTTGAGCGCGCGATAGCCTCCGCACGTCGCGACGGCAAAAGCTTTGCCGTTTTCTATCTCGATCTGGACCACTTCAAGGACGTCAATAACACTTTGGGCCACCCTGTCGGAGATCTGCTCCTTCAGGTCGTGGCGCAGCGGCTGCAGTCAGCCATTCGTAAAACCGATATCGTGGCGCGGTTCGGTGGCGATGAATTCGCAATAGTCGATACCAATATCGGGGAACCAGCCGATGCCGTCGTCCTGGCGGACAAGGTCCTGAAAACGCTCAGCGAGCCGTTTTTGATCCAAGGCCACGAGATCCGGACCGGTGCGAGCGTTGGCATCGCGATTTACGGGCCGGAGCCATCGGACTCGGAGACCCTCTTGTCACACGCCGACGTGGCACTTTTCCGGGCCAAGGCAGATGGACGGGGCACTTACAGGTTCTTCACTGAAGCGATGGACATCGAAGTGCGCACTCGAGTGGAGGTCACTGACGAGCTTCGTAAGGCCATCACGTCTGGTCAGCTCTTTCTGGCGTATCAGCCCCAGGTCGATGTCGACACAGGTCAAATCATCGGCGTTGAAGCATTGGTCCGCTGGCGCCATCCAACGCGCGGTATCGTCGCGCCTGACGAATTCGTTCCGATTGCGGAAAAGAGCGGCCAGATCGGGCCACTAGGAAATTGGGTCCTGCGCGAGGCTTGCCGCCAAATGAAGGAGTGGCTTGATGCGGGCATCGCGCCGCCACTCATCGCTGTGAATGTGTCTGGAACGCAGATCCAAACACCGTTCGAACCGGAGCAAGGGATCGCGGCAATCCTGGCGGAGACCGCTGTGCCACCAGAACGCCTCGAGCTTGAGCTCACCGAAACCATTTTGATGTCGCTAGCCGGCCCGCATCACGACGCGCTCCATCGGCTTCGTAAAGCGGGGCTGCGCATTGCGATCGACGATTTCGGGACCGGTTACTCGTCGCTCGAGTATCTTGGTCACCTCCCTATAAATCGCATCAAGATTGCGCAAAGTTTTACGCTCGATCTGACGTCGAACCCTCGTTCAGCGACGATCATGAGAGCGGCCATCGCCATGGCGCACGAACTCGAGCTCGATGTCATAGTCGAAGGCGTAGAAACCGCAGAGCAGTTGGAGCTGGTTAGATCGTTTGGCGCCCACAAGGTTCAGGGCTATTACTTCTCCAAGCCCCTGCCCTCCGGTGAGATGAAGGCACTGCTGCGCGTCGGCACCATATCGCCGGCGCGGGCCGTCGTGACTGAAGCGGCCGCTGAATAGCCGTCAGACTCTTACGGGTACCGACAGCTACCTATCAAGTTTTGAACTCACAAGCCCAGCGGCCGCCGGCCTCGGGGAGGCCGGGGCCACAGGCGCCCCGTTACTTGCGAAGATTTTCCTAGAAAAAATCTCGATGCGATTTCGTCCATCGCGCTTGGCCTTGTAAAGCGCATCATCTGCCGCAGAAATTATGGATTCTTGCGAGGATAAATCGCGGTCAAGTTGCGATAGTCCGACCGACATGGTTACAGCCGGCAGAGCGTGTTTCTGGAACACGAACGTCTTCCGGCCCATATTCGAACAGATCTGCTGCAAAAGTGTCTGTGCCGCGCACAAGTCACATTCGGGCAGGACCAAGAGAAACTCTTCCCCGCCATAACGGCAAGCGATATCGCCCGCGCGCAAAGAGTCCCGCAAAAGAACACCGAGCTCCTTAAGAACAAGATCTCCCGCATCATGGCCGTGCGTATCGTTAAATGACTTGAAGTTGTCGATATCCATCATTGCCATCGACAGTGGCGTATTGTTACGCTGTGCCCGGTGGATTTCCCGCGGCAGGGTCTCGGCGAGATAGTGCCGATTGAACAATCCCGTGAGCTGGTCACGCATAGCCTGCTCGCTCAAGGTCTCACGCAGCTTTAGATTGGACAATGACAACTTAACGACGTCGCCGAAACTAAGCATCTGCCGATGCAGCTCCTCGCTGAGGATCCCGCCAGGGGCGACATTCAGGTGCAGCAAACCACTCATCTCGCCTTGCACCGTGAGCGGGAGGCATACGTATGGACCGCGTGGCGGCTCCCTGAAATGACGGCAAACCGTTCCGGTGACCGGATCGCTGATTTCGTAATTCTGGCCGCCGCGTAGCGCCCAGCAATCATCGGATGAAAACTGCGGCAGCATCATCTGGTCAGCGCCCCATTGCACGACCGTTTCCAGCTCATGCATTCCGCTCGCAGCGACCGCTATAGCGCCATTCGTGCCGCAAAACAGGTTGCTCGCGGTCGTGACAATGATTGGATAGGCTTCAGCCCGCGAATGACACGACTGCAGCATGTCGCTCATTCTGGCGACGGCCGACATGTCCTGTCCATGTCTCTGCAATTCTTCGTTAAGGATGGCTTGCCCGATCCTCAACCGAACATTTTCGACGATCCGTCGATTGTTGTCACGCGCCATGAACACAAGAACGACGGAGAACGTTATCAGCAGCAGCGCCATGACACCGAGCGGAAAGCTCCCCTTTGCCAGGAGCACAACGATCATAGGAAGACCGGCGGGCGCTGCAAAACCGTAAAAGGCTGGAAGATAAGATGAACTTTGCATGGCCGCGCCGGCGGTCATTCCACCGAGCACAAACACGACAAATACGTAGTAAAAAGGGTCCGCCGTTACATAGGTGATCGATACAAGGAGTCCCCAGAGGCAACCGGTGGCGACGGCGCCGAGCGAAAAAAATAGGCCCCAATGTTCCGCGTCATGGACGGGTTGCTGTTGGCGGCGGTAGCGGTGCGCGAGGAGCGTTCTTACACCGGTGACCACAAGAAAAAATCCGAGCCAGCCAAATACGATCCAGGCCGGATACATCTGCCATAGCAACACCGCGACGATGGATGCATTGACCGGGTTTATGAGCACGATGATAGGCGCGCCGTAAAGCAACCGAATTTGCTCCACCAGGACGACCGCATCAGGATCCTGGCGTAGGTTTTGGTTGGTGCTCGTGCGCGAAACCAACATTCTTTGCTTCTCGATTGATAGCAGATTGACGCCCAGTCGAAACGACCGGTGCTTTGCATTGCCCGATCCGTGTCACGACGCCCGTATCGCGATCAAAAATTACTCCCGGACCTCGTGGGAGATCTTGACCCAAATCAACTTAGAACACGCCGAAGGCGCTTAAAAAACGACATTTTCGATGTTGAGGCAGATCAATGCGCTTTTCCATGACCGTGCCAATTTGGCAATTGTCGCGATCCGCTTTGCCGTTTGACGCTCTACTAAATCGGGCAGCGAAAGACGGGCCCTATAGCCATGCCGCCTCTCAACGCGCCAGCCGTTATTCCGCTCCCGCATTTGCGGGCGGATGTCTTTCTGACCTTGGGAGGGGATCGTCCAGTTATCCAGGGGCTGAACCTGCGCGGCACCATTGGCTCGCCTTGCGCCGGCATCATCCTCCTCGGGCGGGTTGAACCTGCAGAACTCGCCGCTGCGCTCGGGCGCGCCCCGGATCCCGCCTTACCGATTGCCGACTTCGGCAACAATGAAATGCTGCGCCACGACTTTGCCGGCCCAAATTTGGATCAGGCAGATATCCATGAGATGGAGCAGGCCTTCGCTCCTATCTGGCAGCGGCTTGCCGAATTTCCATTCAAAGCCGAACGAGAGAGCCGCGCAGAACTGACGATTCTGCGCCTCGCCTACTCGCGCGACACGGCAATCACCGCGGCTTTTGATCCGAGTTCCCGTAGTCTGGTGAACTACCCATTACTCGGCACGCTGGTTGGCGCACGACGCAATCTCGAAACGCTGACTCATCTTGATCTGCTCCGCCGCAGGCACTTCACTCGGACTCATGCCTGTGCAATGTGTGAGTCTGCGCGTCTCAACGTCTATGAAGCGTGCCCCGGGTGCGGGGGATCCGACGTGCGAGAAGAGGCCCTCCTGCACCATTACCGGTGCGGGTGCCAGGAGGTCGAGTCTCATTTCAAGCAGGGTCAACTTTTGGTCTGCCCCAAATGTAACCGGTTACTGAACCATTTCGGCGTGGACTACGGAAAACCCGGCACTGCAGTGATATGTGGCACTTGCGGCGCCACAAATTCCGAACCGCTCGTGCACTTTGCATGCCTGGACTGTTGTTCCGTGACGCCAGCGGATGATGCGAAGGCGACGGATTGGTATCATTACGATCTGACAGATGAAGGTGCCCGCGCGCTCCGCCAAGGACAATTGCCGCAGTTTGACCTCACTCCTCTTCTGGAAGGCCGCACGCACGCCTATTCGCCGCGTGATTTCCGTCTGCTTGTCACGCATGAATTGAAGGTCGCCGCGCGCTTTAACCGGCCGTTTTCAGTGGCACGCATCACCGTGCTCAATCTCGATACGCTTGTGCGCCAACGCGGGGCGGTCGCCACCGATTCCGACTTTCGGCTTGCCGTCGATGCCGTTGTGGCTGCGTTGCGTTCCAGCGACTTTGTCGGCACTGCGATGATGCAATCGACCGTGATTGGATTTCCTGGCACATCGACCAAGGACGTCGACGTGATCGTTAAACGAATTCGCCAAACCATAGACGCGAGCGTGAAGTCGCCTGTCGAACTCGGATTCGAAGTCGCCGAAGGTGACGCCATTACCGAGTTGTTGGCAAGGAACTGATGGTCATGGATGCAGTGTCCTTTCTCCTCTCGCTCGACATGACGAGCCTCGTGTTGCTGTTCTGGTACACGACTTTGTTTGAGATTCCGCGTTACACGATTGGTGCGCTCGTTGTTCCGGCCGTGATGCTCTGGTCGAAACGGCGCAACCCAATCGATACCGGCCTCACTCTGAGTGTCGTCCTTGTCGGCCACAACGAGCAAAAGCCCTTACCCACCTGTATCGAATCGCTGACGGAGCAAACAATCAATTCCCGAGACGTCCCTCTTCAGATTGTTGTCGTCGATGACGGTTCTACCGATCGAATGAGTCAAGTCGCAAACTGCTTGCAGCGCGAGGGAAAGATCGATCGTGTGCTGCGGCTGGAGCAACGCGGCGGCAAGAGCGCTGGCGTCAATCTCGCCATCTCTGTCTGCAGCGGCGACATCATCGTGATCTCGGACATCGACACCACGTTCGACCGAAATGCCCTGGTTGAGTTATCAAGCTATTTTTCGGACCCCGGTGTAGGTGCCGTCAGCGGAAATCTGGGCGTGCGCAATGCATCCGCCAGCCTCATGACGCGCTTTCAGGCCATTGAATACGCCGTCGGACTGTCGCTTGGACGTTGCATCGCAGATGCGCTTGGAACACTTTCGGTCGTCTCAGGAGCCTTCGGCGCATTTCGACGCTCTGCAATAGAGAGTGTCGGCGGCCAGGACGTTGAGGTCGGCGAGGACGCCGACCTCACGATGAAACTGCGTCGCGCCGGATGGCGGCTCCGTTTCGCGCCTGAAGCCCGCGCCCTCACCGATGTTCCGGAGACTGTTTCCGCGTTCATCGCGCAGCGCCTTCGCTGGGACCGTGGGCTTATAACCATCTGGTCGCGCAAGTTTCGCGGCGCGATGGACCCGCGCCCTTCCGCATTCCGGTTGAACGACGCGGCAGCCGTCTTCGATGTGATCTTTTTTCAGGTCCTGCTTGCGCTCGCTTTCCCCGTTTATCTAGTCTGGCTCTCGTACTATTTCGGCGGATTTGCGGTAACAATTATTGCGGCGACGTTGATCGGCTACGCCTTGTTGGACGGCCTGACTTTTGTTGCTGCGGCCGCGATTGGAATTCGAACGCCGCCATTGCTCGTGCTCTACCTGCCGCTTTACACCCTCTTGCAGATTTCGCTCGTTCGCACCGTTCGCCTCATAGCGATTGTGCAGGAACTTATTTTCCACAGCTCGTATCGCGATCCTTACGTGCCGCGTCGGGTCATGAGCCAGGTGGAGGTTGTTTGATGCGATTGTTGAAGCGTCGGACTTTACCGCAGGGTCTGCCCAGCGAACAGCGATCGCGGCGGTTGACCGTGATCCGGTGGATGTATCTTACGGGCGTTTTGGCACTGGCAATCTGGCTTGGCAATTTTTTCTTTGGCGATCGGCTTTTTTTGCGGAGTGAAGGCCTGGTCCTCGGCGAACCAGCGGTCGTTGCAGCTGAATTCACCGTGACGCTTCGCGATGTTCTGGTTCGAGAGGGTGAGACCATAGAAGCAGGAAAAATTGTAGCGGTCGTATCCTCACAGTCGGTCGCCGAAACCATTGCCAGGCTGAGCGCCGACGTCGCTGTTCGATTTATACGGCAGAGCGAATTGCGTATCCGCGTCGAAGTCGTCGATGCGATGATTCCGCTCGCGGAGACTCGCCAGAAGTTCGCAGTCTATGCACGAAAGGAACTCGAGACACTTCTGGAGCGCCACTTCCTGGGTATCAATCAGCATACAACCGCTCTAGAGAATGAGTTCCGCGGCGTTCAGGATCTCCAGTCCCTGAAATCTGAGAAGCGCACGATCGAAAGCGAGTTGGGCAAGCTCGAATCGGCGTTAGGCGAGGCGCAAACGGCGATGGCCGACCTTCGCCGACTTTATGACAACGGCCGCTTGGCCGCACCTATTGCCGGCGTTGTGGTTCGTCTCGCGGCCAACAAAGGTTCCGTCGTCCGCGCCGGCGAGCCAATTATCGAATTGAACGGCAATCAACGCTACGTGCTCGCCTATGTGCCGACCGGCAGCCTCTACAGCGTGAATGTGGGGGATGAGGTAAGGATCAAATCGGGTTTGCAAACCACGCGAGGGACCATTACCCGCGTTGAGCCCTTCGCGGCGGCGCTTCCGCGCGAGTTCCAGCGCGCCTTCACACCGGTCGAACGTCAGCAGGTGATCCGCATCGAGTTTGCCGCCGGTGAGTCACCGCCGCCGCTCTTCACGAAGGTTCTGGTGAGACCGGCAGCCATCCTGCCTGCCTGGCTCAGGAAACTCGGTCGGAGCCACGGTCCTTAGTCCTGGGTCATTGCGGGTTGTGAGCCGCGCATACGGCCGAAGGAAGGGGATGCTGGTACTCTGGTAATCACATCCGATGATCAGGCCTTTCACTAGAGTTGTACTCATCTGACGTCGTACATACCTTAGGTTGTGAACACCGGCGCCGCAAAAAGGCTTGGGCCTATGGCGACTACAAGACTACGGAGAACCTGGAAAATACTAATCTGCGACGGCTCGCAGCCCGACGTCGCATTGCTGACGACTTTGCTCGAAGAAACATTTCGCAACAATGCTCGCGACTTCGAAATCAAAAGTGTCGGCGATGAAGGGGATTTCTCCCGAGCCCTCGACGAATTTACGCCAGATATTGTTTTGACTGCCTTTCAGCTTCCCGATACCGACGGCCAATCGATTATCAACTTAACGCGCCTGCTAAGCCCGGACATCCCAATCATTGTCACCGGGGTGCTGGGAGACGAGGCTGCTGCCAACCTAATTCAGGCGGGCGCAACCGATTATGCCTTGAAAAGCAACTTGAAACGACTCCCCGACGTGATTGAAAAGAGCATTCTTGCAGCGGAGACGCGGATACAGTTCGAGTCAATGACAGACGAATTGCACGTTGCAAATTTACAAAAATTTGCTATCGCAAAATATGCACATGATGCCGTGATAATGATGGACGAAAATGGAAAGATTTCATTTTGGAACAGCTCGGCGGAAAGACTGTTCGGCTATTCCGAATCGGAAGCAATAGGGAGCGATCTACATAGTCTTCTGACCCCGGAACGTGATCGCCCACGGGCCCTCAAGGGCTTAAAAGAATTCGCGAGATCTGGTCAGGGGCCCGTCGTTGGCGCGTTTCGTAAAGTTATCGCACTGCGGAAAGATCATACGGAATTTCCGGCCGAAATATCGCTTTCGGCCGTCCAGATTAACGGTGAATGGCACGCCGTGGGGATCGTACGAGATTTAAATGAACGCCTGGATCTGATCAGTAATCATCACACCGCGGTGGTCCAAGCTACCCTTTGAAACGCTGTCTTCCAGGCCACTAGGCGGCTGCGTTGATGAACAGCCTGTCGCCGCCCTGATTAAGAATGAAGTTTTTCAACGCCGTCACGACATGACTGTCGAATGCTTTATTGGTTTCCTTGTCAATCGCAGTCACAGCGCTACTTAGCCCACCACCCTCGCGATAGGAGCGCGGCGATGCCACTGCGACAAAGAAATTCGCCGCAGCCGCAATCTGTGACAGCAAAGGAATTTCCTGGCCCTTCATGCCGAGCGGGCCAGCTCCGTCCCAACGCTCCTGCAAGCAACGCATGGCAGGTACCACCGGTCCATCGAATTCAACGCCGGAAAATATGTCTGCGACGGTCGCCATTGATTTACGTATTTCATCGCGTACCTTTGAATCGATCAACTCCGGTGTCGTCAGGGTGCTGCCGTCTACACCCAGTTTTCCAAAATTCATGAGCCGCCCGAGCAACTCCGCTGCGGCGACGAGTTTATTGTCCAGTCGCAGTTGCTCCGCCGTCCCTCGCGATACTGCGGCAACCAGCTCGGAGTGTCTCACACTGTAAGGATCGCGACGATCCACCGCAGAGCTGATCGAACCGACCAACTGGTTAAACATTTTTATTTTCTGATCACGTTCCTGGATCGGGGCACTTATATCAACCGTCACCGCAAGAGCAGCGGCATTTGGTGAGCCCTCGTCCTCATAAGGGGAAAACGTCGTCTGAATCACCCGATCCTTGCCGGCTACACTTTCATGCTGGATCAAAACCACAGGGCCCTGTTTCGCCAAACAGCGAGTCACCGCGTCCATGATGGGGATTGCGGCTGCGGGACCCAGCAGCGCATTTAGATGCTTGCCAACGATATCGTTACTGTCGATCCCAATCTTTTCCATGAATGCATGATTTGCAAACTTCGCACGTCCCTCAGCGTCGACGACGAAAATCGGCTCCAGCTGAGAATCCGTAATGCGTTGATGTCTCTGCCACAGGCCGTTATAGCGATCGGCCAAAGCCTGATATTGGTCCGCCAACGCCGACAAGTGCCGACTTACGCCATACCGCCAGGCGATGACAACTGCTGCAAGGGCCAGTAGCGCTGCCAAGAATAGGAATATTGCATTGCGTACGGCCCGTGCTTTTGTCTCGGCCATAGCCGCTTCCGCCGAAACAGTATGGACGATTGTCCAAGGCGTGTTGGCGACGGAACGTCCTGTGACGAGCACGCGCATTCCCTGATAGTCGCTCTTTTCGGCGAAGCCGCCTGGGCGCTCCGCAGCGAATAACGTATCGAGTTCAGGTGTTGCGTTGCTCAGTCGGCGTTCCCTCGAGGCACCATCGCTGGCATACAAGTACACAATCATATTGTCGCTACGCTGCACCAGCGTGCTCATCGCCGTAGGTGCGTACGGAATTTTCAAATTTAACATTGCGAAGAAGTCGGGTCCGAGCGTCAAAACGCCAAGAACATAACCGACCATCTGATCTGGTCGCGGCTGTGCGTTGGCGTCACGATTTTCCCCGAATATGCGCTGGCCGGCAGCGTAGATCGGTTCAATAAAGCCTACAGCCAGGGACTCGTCCGCAAGCGAGAACGGCTCCAGCAGGGTGCGTTGGCTCACCGGCATCCCCGCCAGCCGCTTCGCCAGCGCGCCCTCGATTGGCGGCATGTCCTCGGTTGACACAAGAAGGCGCCTGTCAGCGTCGAGAATACCGAGACCGGCATGCCCTGCACGTCGAACATTTGAAAAGTTCTCCGACGTACGGGAGCGATCAATGAATCCGCCGCGTTCCGCTTCGACCGTCAAAAGATTGCGGAGATATTGCCGTTGGGCAGCGGCAGCGGTCACCTGATCCTGGTCGCCTTTGCTCTGGCTGATTTGAGCCACATAAATCTGGAGTGCTGCATTAATCGCAAGTGAATTCAGAGTGGCAAAACGTTGATTCACCCAATTGCCGACTTCCAGCGCTTGACCCTCGGCCGCCGCGCCCATTCTCACCTGCCAGGTAATCAAATCACGCGCACGCTGATCGAGATATACGTAATAGACCAGACCAAAACCGACCACCATTCCGCAAATTAGGCCGGCGATCACGACGGGAATAACAATGCGTTTTCGCCATCGAGCACCCAATGTCGTGCCTGCCGACATCAGGCCCGACTCCACCGATTATTCACAAATGTAGCGATCATAGTCCTGTTCCAAAAACCACCCGGCACTTGGCCGCCGTCCAACTATCGGATCGCTGCGTACATTCCTGTATGACCTTCGCCATGTTGAGCGTCTATGACCTTCGCCATGTTGAGCGCCGCATCGCGCGCGGGCATCATTTTCGAAACACCACAATTAAATTCGCAACGCCGAAGACAAAAACACGTGAACCAAGCTAGCGCTTTCAATTGTTTCAATTTGTTTTGAGAATGTCATTTATACGAAACGGTATCGCGTATATCCAAGAGCGCTCTTCATTAACGGAGTAGACTGGCCGGTAGTGCCGGATTACGCCAGCCTCAACGATTTGCTTTATCTGATTGTCCAACACATAGGCTTTCTCATCGACATATACAACGAGAATCGCGTGGCCGATGCGCAAGTTCAGGTCGTTAAGCACCACGATCCGCAGATCCATGGGGCTCCAGCCAAGCTTGCGTAGCGTTATATACTTAGCGATAGCGAAGTCTTCGCAATCTCCGTCATTAATTGCAAACTCGCGGGGCGTCGCCCAATAATCTACGATCCCGTAGTTGACAATATCCAATATGTAGCGATGCAAATTAAGGTGGACATTGATTTTCTGAAGCTGGTGCGTCTTGTCGTCGCTTTTTTCCCGGTCAATGAAATTTAGCCACTCCGAGATCGCGCACGCTGCTTGCGAAGTCGCGGGGACGCAGGGTGCATCACGGCGATTCTCATCGCGCGTATGACGATCGAGCATACGCACCCAACTAGAGAGCATTTTCAGATTTTTCATGTCTGTAGGCATCGCGACTTCGTTTATACCGAACAGAATACGTTGTTCAGTCGCCCACGCCGAATTGCTGAACAATTGCACGCCGAAATATGCAGCAAACAGCGTGACAATTACCCATATCCTTCTGAGTTGCCGCCGGCGCATTGTTGACCACTCGTAACTCGCTCGTTTAATTCGTTCGGGTCTCTCCACATTTCGGACCGTCCTTATTCGCCATATAGCGAGAATTGCCGATTTTCACCTGGTGCCCATTGATTCAAATCAAACCGCTGCAACGTCAAGGATGTCCTTAGGTTGCCGGAATGAAAGGTCAGCGATGCGCTCGCGATAGATCATTGCGCGGCGTTTTTGATTTGAGCGATTGGACTGCAAACGCTCGGTTTTGTCCCGCTTTGCGCAGCGCCCAGAAGATATGTTTATCAGCGCTGTCGCCCACGCCCGCTCATTGGCGACCTAGCTGCATAAAGCTGGCGCTGTATTTGTCTGAATTTGCTTCGTTGCCGCGAGACCCGGCCGCTACGTAAAGTCGTTTGAAATCAGATTCAGGAGGGGCCGCCTGCGTCTTTTACCTCGTGCGCCGCATGATGGCTATTATCGTGGACCGCTTTTTTGCGATCGCTCGGTGTCTGCGGAATGCGCGCTCTGTCTTCTTCGTCCAAAACTGCATTGTAGAGATTGTCTCGAACAACCACCCTGAGCAAACTTGCGGCAAGATCGACTGCGGTGGTGTGCATCAACACAGCTTGCCTCCGCATCTTTTCAAAAATTTCACGAGGCAAAGCAAGGGATGTCATCATCCTGCGTCGAACTCGCACTCTGAGTTCTCGCCGCAAGCTGATCTTGTGATGTGAGCAGTAGACTTGCAAAGTGCCAACCGTCCAGCCCATTTTTTCCGCAATCTCTGCATTGCTCAAACCGACACCTACGAATCCTCGGATAGCTTCGTGATCTATGTTGTGCTTGCTCATCATGAGGCTTCCGTTGAATGGTTTGGAAAACGCATCATTCTCGATTCCTCGGCATCATTTTAAGGCCCGGCTGTTCCCCAGCCCATGTAGAGCGACGATGGCAACAAATCGGCGGCTGATCGAACGAGAGTCGTAAATAGCGTGCCGTCACCGCATGAAACTCGAATCGCCGGTTCGCCGGCGCTGGTAGCGACAGACGAAGCGATCGTAAATCCTCCCGGGGGCGCTGGCGGGGTCAGTTGCCGGACGCTTGCGTCATCGAGAACAAAGAGCGGACGATAGTGTCCAAGTTTGACGTCTTCCAGGATCGCCATGGTGCGATTGTCGAGGATCCACCATGCATCATGGTCTCGTACGGCCGAAACCGCGTGATAGTCCCTGAGGAGGCTATCGTATAAAACAACGATGCGGAGCTCACTCGAATTCCAACCTGTCGCGCGGAGGACCGCGTGTTTTGTGATCGCGTAGTCTTCGCAATCTCCCTTCCCCGATTCCAAAGTTTGAAATGGTGTGGCCCAGTAATCATCGACTCCGTATTGTTGGCGGTCACTCGTATATTTTATGGAGAGATTGACGGTGCGATTGACCATGCCGAGCCTGGTGTGCCCGTCGTACTTGAGCGCATAATTCACAATGTCATTAAATTTGGTCGCGGCACCTGCCGGGCATTTGTCCGGCTGGGCCCGGCACAGCGAGTTCGTCTCAAGCTCCGCATCGATCGCTTTTGCGATTGGCCGCCATTTCGTCCAGAGAATTCCTTCCGGGGCGACATAGCTTATTTGTTGAAAGGGTTCATCCGGACGTGCAGGCGTCGCCGACCGTTGATTGCCATCTGGGAAAAGTTTTTTATCGGCTGTGGCCGAGACCGCTTCGCCAGAACTGGCTGTCTCGCCTGCGGTAGTGACAATTTGGCCCTGGACACCGTCAACCACATCGGTGCCAAAAAAGGGCTCCGAAGTAGGAGTCCACGTACAAACAAATAGAAATACGCTGACGATCACAGGGAAGCCCAGGTAACTTATCAACGTTCCGAAAAAGATCTCCCTTTTCATGACAACCCTTCCAATACGTAGGGTTGTCGACACTCTTATTAGCTTTCGGCAGGGGAACCTTGCGCTGGATCAATTATAAGTTGTAAATGTCTTACGTAAATGCACGTAGTACGTGGCAGTTCTGAGCTTTAGGCAGCAAGCCTATTCCTACCGCGAAACGCCCAACGGATACTGAATCTGGCTTTTAATGCCGGTGTCGGTCACCGGGCTAGCGGACAAGGGAAAATTTTCTGTAGGGAAACTAACAGCACAAACGCCATCGGTTTGTGTGACAGTGAGCGGTCGGTTTCGACGGCGTTGCGTAATGTCGCCAAGAGCTGACGTCCGGTCATGCGCAGCTCGCTTGGCTGGCAAAAGAGCGGCTTTTCCTTTCGGACTGTCACGACATAAGTATTGGCCGATTTTAGGCCGTCCTCGGTCGCCGACAGTACCAGTTCTATCCGTTTACTCGTTTCGATCTCGGATCGATCGTAAATTTCAAGCAATTCTGCCGCGCTCCCCGCGGCAGGTTGTGCGCGCCCACCACTTGAGAAGCAGCAGAGAAATACGATTGAAAAAACGCCGACGCACCAAGCACCCGGCATGTAAAACAAACCGCGCTGCACCGAGCCTCTGTCGATCAAGGTTGTCAAGCGACCCCGTTTCCGTAGCCGACGTGGCATAATGATTCCGGCTGAGGAGTGCAATAGTTCGCAGCCTTCGCAATTTAATTTTCTAACCGGTTGGCAGCGTTTGATATGTCAACAATAGTGCAGTTTTCACATACTCAAAATGCTCCCGTCTCTTGCCGCACGCGAGACCTGAATTCCATGACTCAACGAGACCGCGAGGCCCACGAACGCCGGCCGGGCTGGCTGCTGTCCGCCGCGGTCGCCAGGATCAGTTGAACTGCGACGCTTTCGCTACTACGCTCGTCAAATCAGGAGCGTCCGCATGATTGCATCAAAGGCCTATTTGTTCTTCCGCTATGCCCGGTGGCTGCTTTGGCTTGCCGCCTTGGCTTAT